>Ga0307373_10008905_pt1 | contig 15147 bp, 18 predicted proteins | sample OX2MG_FD_202534 | JGI IMG/M metagenome (GOLD analysis project Ga0307373, IMG submission 202534) | Soil microbial communities from Risofladan, Vaasa, Finland - OX-2 | ecosystem: Environmental > Terrestrial > Soil > Coastal area > Acid sulfate soil | place: Finland: Risofladan, Vaasa | collected... | reverse complement strand
CTGGAATATAGTGGCGTTTTAACATATCCGGGCTTGCCCGGCCACGGCACGGGCGTCACATTTCGCGGCATGCGGCCCGAAACGACGGCGCACTGGTTCACATTTCCCGCACCTGAGGTCCGGGCGCGTGGGCTTGCGTTAGACTGCGGGCGCGTCGGCCGGTGCACGGTGCCCGAGGAGCTCAGATGTCGACCGATAATCGTCTGCTCGTCGTGATGGACCCGATCCAGCGCATCAAGCCCGCCAAGGACAGCACGCTCGCGATGCTGCTGGCGGCCCAGCGGCTCGGCAGCACCCTGCTGTACGCCGAGCAAAAGGATATCTGGCTGCGCGACGGGATCGCGTTCGGGCGCCTGTCGGCGCTGCGGGTGCGCGACGACCCGGAGCATTGGTTCGACCTCGCCCCCGCCGAGCCGTCGCGGCTCGGTGATTGCGACGTGATCCTGATGCGCAAGGACCCGCCGTTCGATACCGAGTACATCTACACGACCTACATCCTCGAGCGGGCGCGCGACCAGGGCGCACTCGTCGTCAACGATCCGCGCGGCCTGCGCGACATGAACGAGAAGGTCTATACCGCGTGGTTCGCCGAGTGCTGCGCGCCGACCCTGATCACCCGCGACATGGGCGACATGGCGCAGTTCCTGCGCGAGCACGGCAAGGTGGTCTGCAAGCCGCTGCACGGCATGGGCGGGCGGTCGATCTTCGTCATCGAGGAGGGCGACAAGAATCGCAACGTGGTCTTCGAAACCCTGACGGACTATGGCAATCGCTATGCGATCGTGCAACGCTACCTGCCGGAAATAACCACCGACGGGGATTGCCGCATCATTCTGGTCGACGGCGAGCCGATTTCTCATGCGCTGCAGCGCATGCCGAGCGAGGCCGACAATCGCGGCAACCTCGCCGCCGGCGCGCGGGCCGACAGCCGGCCGCTGAACGACCGCGATCGCTGGCTGTGCGAGCGCATCGGGCCGAAGCTGCGCGCCGCCGGGATGATCTTCGTCGGCCTGGACGTGATCGGCGGCTACGTCACCGAGATCAACGTCACGAGCCCGACCGGAATTCGTGAACTCGACAAGAAACACGCTGTCGACATCGGTGGCGCGTTGCTGCGCGCGATCGGCAGGATACTGGAGAACGCGTGAGTGGCGAACTGCTGGAAGCCGGACTGCCGCCCGCTCAGGACCGCCTGCTGACGACCTGCTTCCTGGCGGCATTGCTCCACGTGATCATCATTCTCGGCGTGACCTTCAGCCCGTCGCAACGCGCTGCCGGCGGCGCACACGCACACGCGCTGCAAGTAATCCTGGTGAGCGACCGGACGCCGGCCGCGGCGGCGAATCCCGATGCGGCCTATTTGGCGCAGCGCAACCAGCACGGCGCGGGCAACACCCTCGCGCACGAACGGGCGCGGATCCCGAAATCCTCGCCGGCGCCGATCGACCATGCCGGTCTCGCCGACGCCAATGCCCTGAGGTTGCGCCGGCATGGCGAGCGCCGGATCGCCGGCGGCGACGCCGTGATCGCGACGAGCGCGCCGGTGCCGCGGATTCGCTACTTCGCCGCCGGAGCCGCATCGGCGGCCGCCGCCGCGATGCCCATCCTCCTGAAGAACCGGCCGGATTTCGGCATGCGGCCGAATGCAGACGGCGTCGAACTGCGGCTGCGCGGCAAGCGGCGCCGGCAACTGTGGATCGCCGCCGACACCCGGGCGGCCGACGTCGCCGAGTACCTCGACGGCTGGCGGCGGCACGTCGAGCGCATCGGCACCGTGAACTTCCCCAGCGCGGCGCGACTGTCGGGCCCATCCGGAACGCCGATCGTCCAGGTGACGATCGATGCCGACGGACGGTTGGCCGGCATGCGCGTCAGCCGTAGCAGCGGCAATCCGGCGATCGACGAGGCGGCGATCCGCATACTGCGCCTCGCGGCGCCCTTCGCGCCGTTCCCGCGCAAGCTGGCCGCCAAACACGACCAGATACGCATCGCCTACCAGTGGGAGTTTCTCGCCGGCGCAGCGCGCGGCCCGGCCGTGTTCTACGCACCCCCGCCGCCGGCGCGCGCGCGACAGGGGACTCGCAAGGGGACCCCGGCTGCGCGATGATGCGCCCATGAACGATTCGGGCTACTTGACGAATCAGCTGTTGATCGCGATGCCCGCGCTCGGGGATCCGAATTTCGCGCAGGTCGTCGCGCTGGTATGCGATCACGGCCCGCGCGGGGCGCTCGCGCTGATCGTCAACAAACCGCTGCCGATGCGGATGGGCGAGATCTTCGATCAGCTGGAGATTCCGATCGAATCCAGCCCGCTGGCCGAGCGCCGGGTCCTGCGAGGCGGCCCGATGCAGACCGAACGCGGCTTCGTCGTGCATCCGGCGGGCGCAGAATGGGATTCGACCCTGAAGGTCTCCGATCGCATCCACGTGACCCACTCGCGTGACGTGCTCGTGGCGATGGCCCGCGGCGAGGGGCCGACCGACGCGGTCGTCGCCCTCGGCTACGCCGGCTGGGACGGCGGCCAGCTGGAGGAGGAAATTCGCGCCAACGCCTGGCTCAACGCCCCGCTCGACCGCGGCATCATCTTCGATTTGCCGTACGAGGCGCGCTGGCAGGCGGCCGGCCGGCTGCTCGGCGTCGATCTTGCGCGCATCAGCCCGATGAGCGGTCATGCCTGAGGCCTCGCGCGCCAATCCGCCCCGGATCGTCCTCGCATTCGATTTCGGCAAACGGCGCATCGGCATCGCCTGCGGCGATACGATCAGCCGCACCGCAATGCCGCTCGCCGCTCTCGCCCATCGCGACCGCCATGTTCCCTGGGAGGCGATCGGCAGGACGTTCGGCGAGTGGCAGCCCGCGGTCGCGATCGTCGGCCTGCCGTATAATGTCGATGGGTCCGAGAGCCCGCTCGGCCGCGAGGCGCGGGAGTTCGCCGCGCAGCTCGCCGGTCGGTTTCCCATTGACGTGCACCTCGTCGACGAGCGCTACTCCTCGCTCGAGGCCGCGGCGCGGCTGCGGCAGGCACGCGCGTCGGGGCTGCGCCGCCGGCGGGTTGCCAAGAGCGACGTGGATGGCGCCGCGGCGTGCGTGATCCTGGAACGCTGGTTCGACGAGGCGGGCACCGAGGCAAATGCGCTCACAAACCGATAACGCCGGCGGCCTGCGCCACCTCGTCACGCTCGAGGGCCTCGCGCGCGATCAGCTGACCGCGCTACTCGATCGGGCGGAGACCTACCGCCGGGTGCCCGGCCAGCCGGCCTACGAAGGCCGCGAACTCGCCGCCGTCACGGTCGCGAACCTGTTCTTCGAACCGAGCACCCGCACCCGGGCGTCGTTCGATCTGGCGGCGCGCCGGCTCGGCGCGCACGTGCTCAACCTGGACCTGCATTCGAGTTCGCGCGTCAAGGGCGAGTCGATGCTCGACACGATCTACACGCTCGAGGCGATGAACACGGACGTGTTCGTGATCCGCGATTCGGCGGCCGGCATGCCGGAATTCCTGATCGATCACGTCGCCCCGCATGTCGCCGTGATCAGCGCCGGCGAGGCCCATCTGTCGCATCCGACGCAGGGCTTGCTCGACGTGCTGACGATCCGGGCGCACAAGCGGCGCCTTGCCGGGCTCAAGGTGGCGATCGTCGGCGACATCAAGCACTCGCGGGTCGCACGGTCGACGGCGCAGGCGCTGGCGACGCTCGGCACGACGGATCTGCGCCTCGTGGCGCCGCAGGCCTTGCTGCCGTCCGAAGGGGAATTCCCGGGCGCGCGGCGCTTCACGCGGATCGAGGACGGCATCGCCGGCGCCGACGTCGTGATGATGCTGCGGATCCAGAAGGAGCGGATGGTCGAGACGGCCTCGCTCGACGAAAGTGCCTACTTCCGTGAGTTCGGCCTGACCACGGCGCGCTTGCGCCTCGCCTCGCCGAGCGCGCTCGTGATGCACCCGGGACCGATGAACCGCGGCGTCGAAATCAGCTCGGAGGTCGCGGACGGGCCGCGCTCGGTGATTCGCGAACAGGTGAACAACGGCGTTGCGGTGCGCATGGCGGTGCTCATCTCGATCGCAGCGACGCTCACCCGGCATCGGCGGCCGCTGTAGCGCGGCACCGCGCGGCGAGTCGCGGCGCGCGTCAGCCGAAGTTGATCTTCGCCTCGAGATTGGTCCGCGAATCGGCGGTCGTGAGCGCCTCCTCGAGCCCGATCCGCCCCTCGCGCACGAGGTTGTAGAGCGCGCTGTCGAAGCTCAGCATGCCGCGCTCGGTGCCGGTGCGGATCGCTTCCTTGACGCCGATCACGTCGCCCTTCTTGATGAGTTCGCTGATGTGCGGCGTGTTGACCATGACTTCGCAGGCGGCGACGCGCGAGCCGCTCTTGGCGACGACGAGGCGCTGCGAGAGGATCGCCCGCAGGTATTGCGACAAATCGAGAAAGATCTGGTTGTGCTGGTCGCGCGGGAACATGTTGATGACGCGATCGAGCGTCTCGGCGCAATTGTTGGCATGCAACGTGGCGATGCACAGATGGCCGGTGCCGGCGAGCGCGATCGCCGCCTCCATCGTCTCGCGGTCGCGGATCTCGCCGATCAGGATCACGTCCGGCGCGGCGCGCACGGCGCTGCGCAGCGCGCGGGCGTAGGACTTGGTGTCGAGGCCGACCTCGCGCTGATTGACGATCGATTTCTTGTTGGTGTGCAGGAATTCGATCGGATCCTCGATCGTCAGGATGTGGTCCGAGGACGTCTCGTTGCGGTAATTGACCATCGCCGCGAGCGTGGTCGACTTGCCGGCACCGGCGCCGCCGACCATCAAGATCAGGCCGCGCCGCAGCATCACCAGCTCCTTCAGGACCTCCGGCATGCCGAGGTCCTCGAGCCGCGGCATCTCGCCCGTGATGTAGCGCAGCACCATCGCCGGATAACCGCGCTGATGGAACACGTTCACGCGGAAGCGGCCGAGACCGGGCTCGGAAATCGCAAAATCGATTTCCAGGTCCTCGGTGAAGTGATCGATCTGTTCCTGGGTCATCAGCCCGAGGGCCGCCTGGCGCACGGTCTCCGGGCTCAGCACCTGCTTGTTGACGGGGAAGATCTTGCCCTCGATCTTGATCTTCACCGGCGCGTTGCAGCTGAAGAACAGGTCCGAGGCCTTCTTCTCGACCATCAGTTTGAACAGCGGCTTGGTGTTCATCGTCTGCAGCGGCGCGGCGGCGGCCATGGTTCAGAACACCTGGCCCGTTTCTTCGCCGGCAATCTGCAGAGACTGGCCCGCTTCGTCGGCGTTCTTCGTCTCGCGCTTGCTCTCGAGTTTGACGCGCAGGCGCAGCTCGTTCTTCGAATCGGCGTTGCGCAGCGCGTCCTCGTAGGACACGAGGCCCGCCTCGTAGAGCTCGAACAGTGCCTGGTCGAAGGTCTTCATGCCGAGCCGGTTCGAGCGCGCCATGACATCCTTGATCTTGGTCACGTCGCCCTTGAAGATCAGATCGGAGATCAACGGCGACTGCAGCATGATCTCCATCGCCGCGATGCGGCCGGATCCGGACTCGCGGGGAATCAGCCGCTGCGAGATCAGCGCGCGGATGTTCAGCGAGAGGTCCATCAGCAGCTGTTCGCGCCGCTCCTCGGGGAAGAAGTTGATGATCCGGTCGAGGGCCTGGTTCGAGCTGTTCGCGTGCAGCGTCGCGAGCACCAGGTGCCCGGTCTCGGCGAACTGGATGCAGTACTCCATCGTCTCGCGATCCCGGACCTCGCCGATCAGGATCACGTCGGGCGCCTGCCGCAAGGTGTTCTTGAGCGCGAGGTGCCAGCTGTCGCAGTCGACGCCGACCTCGCGGTGCGTGATCACGCAGCCCTTGTGCGTGTGCACGTACTCGACCGGGTCCTCGATCGTGACGATGTGGCCGCGGGTCTTGTCGTTGCGATAGCCGACCATGGCGGCGAGCGAAGTCGACTTGCCGGAGCCGGTGCCGCCCACCAGGATCACGAGCCCGCGCTTCGAGAGCACCACCTCCTTCAGCACCGCCGGCAGTTCGAGTTCCTCGAGGCTCGGGATCTTCGCGTTGATCGTGCGCACGACCGCGCCGGTGAACCCCTGCTGGATGAAGGCGCTGACGCGGAAGCGGCCGATCCCCGGCGGCGAGATCGCGAAATTGCACTCCTTGGTCGCGTCGAATTCGCGCGTATGGCGGTCGCTCATGATCGCACGCACCAGCGACGCGCTCTGTTCGGGCGTCAAGGACCGCTCGGATTGCGGGCGGATCTCGCCGTCGATCTTGATCGCCGGCGGAAAGCCGGCGGTGATGAACAGGTCCGAGCCCTTTTTCTCCACCATCCGTCGCAGCAGGTCCTGCATCAGCCGAATCGCTTGGTCTCGTTCCATGATCAGATGCTGTCCTTGTTCTGCGCCTTGTAGCGGGCTTCCTCGCGGCTGACGACGCCCTTCTGCACCAGGTCCTGCAGGCATTGATCGAGCGTCTGCATGCCCTGCGACTGGCCGGTCTGGATCGCCGAGTACATTTGCGCAATTTTCCCTTCGCGAATCAAGTTGCGGATGGCGGGCGTGCCGATCATGATTTCGTGCGCCGCAATACGCCCGCCGCCCATCCGCTTCATCAAGGTCTGCGAGATCACGGCCCGCAGACTCTCGGACAACATCGCACGGACCATTTCCTTCTCCGCGGCGGGGAAGACGTCGACGATGCGGTCGATCGTCTTTGCCGCAGAACTCGTATGCAGGGTGCCGAAGACGATGTGGCCGGTTTCCGCCGCCGTGAGCGCGAGGCGGATCGTCTCCAGGTCCCGCATTTCGCCGACCAGCACGACATCCGGATCCTCGCGCAGCGCCGAGCGCAGCGCCTCGCTGAAACCGAGCGTGTCACGGTGCACCTCGCGCTGGTTGACCAGGCAGCGCTTGCTTTCGTGAACGAACTCGATCGGATCCTCGATGGTTATAATGTGGTCGGGCCGGTTGTCGTTGCAGTGGTTGACCATCGCCGCGAGCGTCGTCGACTTGCCGGATCCGGTCGGTCCGGTCACCAGCACGAGCCCCCGGGGGAGCATGCACAAGTCCTTGAAAGTCTTGGGCGCGTTGAGTTCGTCGAGCGACAGGATCAACGAGGGAATCGTGCGGAACACCGCGCCGGCGCCGCGATTCTGGTTGAAGGCGTTGACGCGAAAGCGCGCAAGCTTGGGGATCTCGAAGGAGAAGTCGGTCTCGAAGAACTCCTCGAAGGCCTTGCGCTGCTTGTCGTTCATGATGTCGTACACCATGCTGTGCACTTCCTTGTGCGCGAGAGCAGGCATGTTGATGCGTTTCATGTCGCCGTCGACGCGAATCATCGGCGGCACGCCCGCCGACAGGTGCAGGTCCGACGCCTTGTTCTTCACCGCGAAGGCGAGCAGTTGCGCGATATCAACCGCCATTGACGGCTCCTGAGTCGGCCGAATTCAGCCGCTTGCAGTATATAAGAGGGTGTGCACCCCCAATATGTTAATTGGTCCGCAGAATCTGCCGCTCAAGCTGCGTGCAGTGCGCGATCGGATCGCACATTCCGCGCGCAGCGCCGGGCGAGATCCGGCCGGGATCACCTTGATCGCGGTCGGCAAGAGCCACTGTGCCGAATTGCTGCGCTCGGCCGCTACGGCGGGCGTCACGGATTTCGGCGAGAACTACCTGCAGGAGGCGCTCGGGAAGATGGATCGTCTGGCGGACCTGCCATTGCACTGGCATTTCATCGGCCGGATCCAGCGCAACAAGACACGGGCGATCGCCGCGCGCTTCGATTGGGTGCACAGCGTCGATGGTATCGACGTCGCACGGCGCCTGTCGGATCAGCGATCGGCGCATCTGGCGCCGATCGACATATGCATCCAGGTGGCGCTCGCCGAGGAAAAGACCAAGGGTGGACTGAGCCCCGCGGCGCTGCCGGCCGCGGCGGCGGCGATCGCCGCCCTGCCCCGCCTGCGCCTGCGCGGCCTGATGTGCGTGCCGCCGGCCGCCGCCGATCGGGCGGCGCAACGCGCCCCGTTCGAGGAAATGCGCCGGCTGCTCCAGGAGCTGAACGGCCGCGGCTTCACTCTCGACGCACTGTCGATGGGCATGAGCGGGGATTTCGAGGCGGCCGTTGCGGCCGGCGCCACCCACGTCCGGATCGGCACGGCCCTGTTCGGCGAGCGGCAATGAGGGCGGTCAAGCAACCACGGGTGGCAACATGAACGATTTCGGCAAACTGGGCTTCATCGGCGGCGGCAACATGGCGGCGGCGCTCATCGGCGGCCTGATCCGCCGCGGCGTGAGGCCTGCGCAAATCGCGGTCGCGGATCCGAGCGAAGAGCGACGACGGCAGCTCGGGGCCGAGTTCGGCGTCGCGGCGTCGGCCGAGAATGCCCGGGCCGTCGCCGGCTGCGAGGTGATCGTGCTCGCGGTGAAGCCGCAGCAGATGCGGCCCGTCGCGCTCGCGCTCGCGCCCGGATTGCGCGATTCGCCGGCACTGGTGGTGTCGGTCGCGGCGGGCATCCCGCATGCGGCGCTCGCGCGCTGGTTCGGCCCGCGGGTGCCGGTCGTGCGGACGATGCCGAATCGTCCGGCGCTCAACGGATTCGGGGCGACGGGCCTGTATGCCCCGGCAAGCGTCGGCGCGGCCTATCGCGCGCTTGCCGAATCGATCATGAGCGCGGTCAGCGCCACGGTGTGGGTCGAGCATGAATCGCAGATGGATACCGTCACCGCACTCTCCGGCAGCGGCCCGGCCTATTTCTTCCTGTTCATGGAGGCGCTGCAGGCCGCCGCGCACGAGCGCGGCCTGCCATGGGACATCGCGCACCGCCTGACGCTCGAGACGGCGTTCGGCGCGGCGCAGATGGCGCGTCAATCGACCGAATCGCTCGCCGCGCTGCGCGAACAGGTCACTTCCCAGGGGGGCACCACCGCAGCCGCGCTCGCGGTGCTCGACGCGGCGGGGCTGCACGCGATCGTCGCCCACGCGATCGCCGCCGCGGATCGCCGCTCGGCGCAGCTCGCCGCGGAATACGGCACACCGTGAACCGATCCTGCAGGAGCCCGCAGTGGACGTGATCCGCTTTGTCGTCGACACCCTCCTGTGGCTGCTGACGCTCGCCTTTCTGTTGCGCCTGATCTTTCAGCTGGCCCGGGCGGATTTCCGCGATCCGCTCGCGGATGCGATCGTGCGGGTCACCAACTGGCTGATCATGCCGTTGCGCCGCGTGCTGCCGCCGGTCGGCGGAGTCGATTCGGCGACGGTGGTTGCTCTGTTCGCGGTCGCGGCGACCCGGTCGCAGGCGCGGCTCGTGCTCGCGGGCCTGTTCGTGGCCGATCCGGCGTCCATTCTGCTGGGCACGGCCCTGGACCTCGCGGACCTGGTTCTGCGCGTCTACCTGTTCGCACTCCTGATCTACTGGCTCACCAGCTTCATCGCCCCCGGGGGCTATGCACCCGGGATCCGGCTCGTCGGCCAGGTGTGCGAACCCGTGCTCCGGCGCATCCGCCGCTGGATACCGCCGATCGGGCAGATCGATTTTTCGGTACTCTGGGCGTCGATCGCGATCGGCGCGCTGTTGATCCTCCTGCGGCACGGTTGACGCCCCGGCGCGTCGAAACGACCGGCGGCGTCGCGCGAAGTCCCGAAAATATTAGCCTTCCACGCATGCAAAGCGCGAACTATTTTTTCCGATTGCGCTAAACATCGGCTTTTTTCTATGTTATTTTCTGCGCCGAGTTTCATTTGTGGGCAATCGCAACCCGCGTCGCAAACACTGTTAGGAGATTGCAATGGCGAAAAAAAATGCAGCACCGACCAAGTCGGAGATTCTGGCGAGCATTTCCAAGGAAACGGATCTCACGAAGAAGCAGGTCGGAGCCGTGTTTGATTCCCTGTCCGCGACGATCAAGAAGAGTCTTCGAGGCCACGGCATGTTCACGCTGCCGGGACTGCTGAAGATGAAGGTCGTCAAGAAGCCGGCGACGAAGGCGCGCGAAGGCGTCAACCCGTTTACCGGCGAGAAGATGATGTTCAAGGCGAAGCCGGCGAGCAAGAAGGTGCGCATCGCGGCACTGAAGAATCTCAAGGAATTCGTCAACTAAGGCGTTACCGGCGCGGATCCGGAGCGGCTGATCGACTCTCAGACGCTCCGGAGTTCGCCTTCCACGGCGTGCCGCAAATCATCCAGGCGGCCATGAAAGAAATGCCCGACGCCGGGCACCAGCAGCAGCTTCGGCGGCGGATCGAGCCCGCGCGCCCACCTTTTGACGGATTGCGGATCGACGACGTCGTCCGCATCCCCCTGAACGACCAGCCACGGACAGCCGGGAGCCGTGAGCGGCGAAAAGTCGAAACGCCCCACGGGCGGTGCGACGAGGATCAGTCGATCGGGGACACGCCGCTGGGCGAGGCGCAGCGCGACATAGGCGCCGAACGAAAAGCCCGCGAGCACGAGCCGCCGGCCGCCCCAGTGCCGCGCGCCCCAATCGGCGACGGCGAGCGCGTCATCGGTCTCGCCGACGCCATCGGCATACGAGCCGGTGCTCGCGCCGACGCCCCGGAAATTGAAGCGCAAGGTCGGCACCCCGCACGATTGCAGCGCCCGCGCAACCGTCGTGACGACCTTGTTGTCCATCGTCCCGCCGAAGAGCGGATGCGGATGACAGACGAGCGCATAGGCGTCGCCATGCGCCTGCGGCGCCTCGATGAGCGCCTCGAGGCTCCCCGCGGGGCCCTCGATCGCGATCCGCTGCGCGACCGCGGGACGCGAACTCATTCGATGTCGACCAACTCGATGTCGAAGACCAGGGTCGCATTCGGCGCAATTACGCCCTCGGCGCCGCGAGCGCCGTAGGCGAGCCCTGGCGGGATCACCAGCCGGCGCCGCCCCCCGACCCGCATGCCGGCAACGCCCTCGTCCCATCCCTTGATCACACGGCCCGCGCCGAGCTTGAAGCGCAGCGGCGCTGAGCCGAGCGAGCTGTCGAATTGCCGCCCCTGGTGCTCCGGCGCCGCGGCATCGTAGAGCCAGCCCGTATAGTCGACGACGGCCGTCTGGCCGGCGTGGACCGCCGGGCCCTTGCCGAGACGCAGATCCACGATGTGCAAGGCCGCCGGCGCGCCGGCGATCGAGGGGGGGGTGGGGGCGGTACCGTGACAGGCCGTGAGCAGCCCGCAGAGCAGCCAAGGCATCATCCATCGGCGCATGGAGGTTTCGCAACGGTTCATTCGCGGCACATCTTAGCGCGGTCGCGCGGCGCGATGGCAGGGCAACTGCCACACCATGCAGCCAGTGCCGGAACATGCCGAACAGGTCGTCGACTTCATCGAGCAGTTGCAAAAGACATTCCATGAGGCTCAGAGTCTAGCCGGCGCGAGCAGGCGGGGACGTGAGTCAGATCACAGCCCGCCACGGCCGTCGGCGCCGCCGATGCCGTTCGCCGCTCGCGATGTCCCTTATTTCTTTTCGCCCCAGCTGCCGCGCATCTTGTCGGCCCAGTTCTTGTAGCTGTGCCAGCTGTAAAGATCGGTGGTGATCGCCGCATGCCGGCCGCCGATCTTCGTGCCGCGCTTCAGCGGAGCGCCGAACGCATCGGCGCCGTCCGCATCGGCGGTCACGGCGCCGGCCGCGCGGCGATCGACGCCGTGGTAACGAGATTTGAACTTGCTGTCGCTCATCGGGTACGCCTGCTTCGGGGTCCTCAAGGTAAGGCCCGCCGGCGCCGCTCGACAGGAACTGTGTCACAGGCGCCGCGGCACCGCGCCGACCCGGCGGCGCGCATTGCGATGCGCCTCTCAGACAATGTCGCGGTAAGTTAAATCGTGGTCTCGTCGCAGCCGCGCCACGCCGCGGCGCCGTCATGCGACGAGGCGGTAGCAGGGTCGGTATTCGGCGCCGGCGAGCTTCATGCGTCGCTGCGCGACGAAGGCGCGCAGCAGCTGGTCGAGCGGTTGCATGATCGCCGGCTCACCGCGAAGATCGAACGGCCCGTGGCGCTCGATCGCGTTGATTCCGTACTCCTTGACGTTGCCGGCGACGATTCCGGAGAACGCGCGGCGCAGGTCCGCAGCCAGTTCGTGCGTCGGCCGGTCCCGCGTGAGGCGCAGAGCGCTCATCGAGTCGTGCGTGACCTGGAACGGCCGCTGGAATTCCAGCGGGATTTTCAGCAACCAGTTGAATCCAAAGGAATCGCTGACCGCGCGGCGGTGTTCGCGGACCTTCGCGAGGCCGTGAACCAGCGCGCGCGCCACCGCCGCCGGGTCGTCCAGGATGATCCGGTACCGTGATTGCGCGACCTCGCCGAGCGTCGCGCCGATGAATCGATGGATCTGTTGAAAGTACTCGGCGCTGCCTGCGGGACCCGTGAACACGACCGGCAACGGCTGCTGCCGGTTCGCCGGATCGAGCAGTATCCCGAGCAGATAGAGGATCTCCTCGGCCGTGCCGGCGCCGCCCGGAAAAACGACGATGCCGTGCCCGAGCCGCACGAAAGCCTCGAGGCGCTTCTCGATGTCCGGCATGATGACCAGCTGGCTGACGATGGGATTCGGCGGCTCGGCGGCGATGATCCCGGGTTCGGTCAGCCCGAGATACCGGCCGTGGCTGATGCGCTGCTTCGAGTGGCCGATCGTCGCGCCCTTCATCGGCCCCTTCATCGCGCCCGGGCCGCATCCCGTGCACACATCGACGCCGCGCAAGCCGAGTTCGTAGCCGACGCGCTTGCTGTAATCGTATTCCTCGCGCGAAATCGAGTGGCCGCCCCAGCAGACGACCAGATTCGCCCTGGTCTGCAGTTCGAGTACCTGCGCGTTGCGCAGGATGTGGAAGACCGCGTTGGTGATGCCGGTCGAATCTGCGAGGTTGAACCTGCCGCTGTCGACGATCTCGTTGGCGATGAACACGACGTCGCGCAACACCGCGAACAGGTGTTCTTTGATGCCGCGGATCATCAGGCCGTCGACGAATGCGCCAGCCGGCGCGTTCTTGATCTCGAGCTTGATGCCCCAGGCCTGGCGCACGATGCGCAGGTCGAAATCCCGGTACTTCTCGAAGATGATGCGTGCGTCGTCGATCTTCCCGCCCGAATTCAGGACCGCCAGGGCGCACTTGCGCAACAGCGGATACAGGCCGCCCTGCCCGGCATCGAGGAGCTTGGCGATCTCCTGCTGCGACAGATACTCGAGGCTGCCTTTCGGCGTGACCCGCGCGTCGACGACTTCCGGGGAGGGGATTTCGGTGGTCACGCGCGGCTCGCTCTTGTCAGGGATAGATGTCGATCGGTGTGTCATCCTTGGTCTTCATCCACACCTCGATCATGTTGGAGTCCGACAGGGCGATGCAGCCGTTGGTCCAGTTCTGGGTCCGATAGTAGGCGCCCGGAAGGCGCGGCGCGTTCGGCGTACCGTGGATCATGATGTCGTCGCCCGGCGCCCAGTGATGGCGCTTCGCGCGCGCCTCGTCCTGCTCGTTCGGGTACGAAATCTGGATCGACAGAAAATAATCGCTGCGCGGGTTGCGCCGCTCGAGCAGGTAATGCCCCTCCGGCGTGCGGAAGTCGTCCTCACGCCTCTTCGGTCCGACCGGATCCAGGCCAAGCTCGATCGGGTAGGCACCGAGCAGCTGTTTGTCGTGGTACAGGTACAGCATGTGCGCCGCCTTGCGCACGACGACGTGGTTCGCGAAGAGTTGCCCGGCCGCCGGCGCGGCCGCCGCGGTCGCGGCATGGACGAGTGCGGCCAGAATCCAGCCGAGGCCCGCCATCGCCGGCACGCCCGAGCACGCGCGCGATCGGATTTCCATGCCCGCATTATAGGCGTGATCGGCCGCGACGCGCGCGGGCGTGGTTCACACGCATCGACCGCCGGGCAGCGGCGGCGAAGCGCGCCGGCGGAACGCGGGCGGCCATTTCCGCGGCGGCCACGGACGGGCGTATCCTCGGCCCCGGACGGGCGTATCCTCGGCCCCGCATGATGCACACAACACCGAGAGAGCCGCGTGCGGATCTGCTACGGCGGATGCCCCGGCGGCTTTGGCCGGCGCTGCTCGCGCTGCTCGCCGCCTGCAGCCAGCACGCGCCGCCCGCGTGGCGATTGACCGACATCGACGGCCATCTGCCGAACCTGCGCCTGCACCTCACCGACGGCGAGGGCCGCACGGTCACGCAGCGCAACTACCTCGGCAAGGTCGTGGTGCTTTATTTCGGCTACACGCACTGCCCCGATGAGTGCCCGCTGACGATGACGCACCTGCATCTGGTGATGCAGCGGCTCGGACCGCTCGCCGGGGACGTGCGCATCCTGTTCGTCAGCGTCGATCCGGCCCGCGACACGCCGCCGGTCGTCGGCCGGTACGCGGCCGCCTTCGATCCCCGGGCGGTCGGCCTGACCGGGGCGATGAGCGAGATCGAAGCGCTCGCCAAGCGCTACCGAGTGGCGTTCGAGCGCGGTCCGGACCTCGGCGACGGCGCGTACGACGTGAATCATAGTTCCGCGATCTACGTCTTCGATGCGCACGGCCGGGCGCGGCTGCTGGCGAGCCCTGCGGACAGCGATGCGGACATCGCGCACGATCTACGCATCCTGATCGGCCGGGAGCATCTGTCGTGAACCGGCCGCGTCCGCCGTCAGGCGGGACGGGCTCGCGCGCGCGGGTTGCGGGTCGCTAGCCGCACTTCGAATCGCCGCAATTCAGGCAGGTATTGCAGCCGTCCATCATCACGACCGCCGCGACGCTGCACTTCGCGCAGAGCCGCGCACCTTCCGGAAAGAGCGACTTCGAGAAGGCGTCGGTCTGCTTGGTGCGGGCCTCGAATTCGGCGCGCTTCTCCTCGACCAGCTTGCGTTGGTGCTCGTCGAGACCCGGCTTCTGCAGCATGCCGATCGATTGCAGATGCCGCTCGATCACGTAGCCGAGCTCGGCGATCGTCGATGGCATGTACTTGCCGCCGGGTTGCCAGTAGCCGCCGCGCGGGTCGAACACCGCCTTCAATTCATCGACCAGGAAGGTCGTGTCGCCGCCCTTGCGAAACACCGCCGAGATCACCCGCGTCAGCGCGACGATCCACTGGAAGTGGTCGAGGTTCTTCGAATTGATGAACACCTCGAACGGCCGGCGCTGCTCGTGCGCGGTGCCCTCGTTCAGCACGATGTCGTTGA
>Ga0307373_10008904_pt1 | contig 15150 bp, 11 predicted proteins | sample OX2MG_FD_202534 | JGI IMG/M metagenome (GOLD analysis project Ga0307373, IMG submission 202534) | Soil microbial communities from Risofladan, Vaasa, Finland - OX-2 | ecosystem: Environmental > Terrestrial > Soil > Coastal area > Acid sulfate soil | place: Finland: Risofladan, Vaasa | collected... | reverse complement strand
CGATTTCTTTTCATGGCTACGTAGCTCAGCTGGTTAGAGCGCGGCACTCATAATGCTGAGGTCGGTGGTTCGAGTCCACCCGTAGCCACCAATATCAAATCACTATTTCCTTCCTAAGGTGCAGTGATTAATGCTTTTTGTGCATTATTATCTGTTTCCCTTGTTCCAACAGATCAATTAGTTGCACTAGTCTTTGCGTCGATTGAGAATCAAGGTGAGCTGTCTACGCTGATTCGTTGGGAATCATAATTTAATGAGTATTCTAAGAGATCCTTTTGATGTTCTTGTCAAACAGTCATCCCATTAATATGTATTGAATGTGTGTGATACAACTGATTATGCTGCGTACGGCTGCCGCCTGGTAGGCCTAAACTAGTATTCATAGCAGGGGTGAGCTAGTCTTTGATTGTATAGTTGCCAGTCCTGCACCGCCAGTTTGCTATTCCCCAAGCGTCTTGTTGATACGTTTGAATAACTCCTCGAAGCGCTTCAATGTTACGTCGCTCAACTTCGACAGGACCGTCTCGCGCTCGCGCAAGAGCACATCCGCTGGGCGACCGTGATCGAAGCGCTCTACTCCTTCAAGCCGTGCGATGCGCGCCACGATAGAATCATTGCCCTTGAGGTCTTTGGCCTTGATCGTCTTACCGAACGCCTTGTTGTAAAGTCCGAGGTATTCGTCCTCCTCAAACAAGTCCTCAATGTCTCCAGTTTTACGGCCTAGGACTTCTCCGACAAGGATGATGCGCTGCTTATCCAAGTAGCCGTCCTTCGCCATCCGCTCAAGTTTCTGATGACCTTCTTTGCGGGAGTCAACAAGCACTGTCACCGTAAGGTGATTGCCCAACAGTGCTACAAAGGTAGGAATCAGGTCAGCTCCGCCGACGGGAACGATGCTCCATTTCGGATCGAGACTGCTGCGGACCTTCGACGCGAGGAAGTCCGAAACGATTTTCAGGTAGGCGTAGTCAGAAGTCCCTTCCACGACGAGGTTATTCTCCGCGACGAACAAGTGCTGCACTAAATCGTAGCCGAGCGCCCCTTGCAGAGGAAACAACGTGTCTCGGTCCCGCGTAAGCACATCGCTTGATACCACGGCCCCATGCTCCTTGCCGCGATCCTCGACCAAGCGCACCCGCTCAAGCTTTCCGGGCTGCACCATGAACGGTGAATGCGTCGTGTAGATTACCTGACAACGCTTCGTTAGACGCTCCTCAATGAACCTCAGGAAGTCAGCTTGTGCTTTAGCGTGCAAGCCTACCGCGGGCTCATCCAGCAAGATAACGACCGGCGGGTCGCGATTTTCGAACTCGGAGAACGCGGCAAGGAAAGAGAAGAACCACTGAAACCCAGCCGAATGCTCGGTAAACGGCAGGGACAATGAGTGCCGGTTGTCCCAGATACGCAGCTTCATTTCATCAAGGACCGACTGCTGTCCCTGATTGTTCTGCACCGTGCGCTGCGTAATGTCCGGCTGCACGCGCAATTCAGGATTCTGTGACCAATACATATTCACGTCGTCCGTCAGGGCGTTCGCGACGTTTTCAAGTTCGCGTGTCCTGCTCTCATAGTCCGGGTTTAACATGTACTCCTTCTCAGTACCACCAAGCATCAGCAGCGCACGCGCTGTGGCCTCAGGATCGCTGAGCTTGTCGTTCTTCAGAACCTCGTGAATCTTCACGCTGTATGGCAGTTTGCTGTAGTCCGCAAAATAGAAGAGCTCCGGTAACCGTGACTCCGCAACGTCCCACGTCGCATCGTTAAAGTGCTCGTTCTTGCCGAGCAGAGTAATGAGGGCCGCTTGTGCGTTGCTGAAGAGATTCAAGTCCTCGGTGGCGTCTGTGCTTTTCGCCTTATCGTTTGCGAGCTTGGTTTTCAGCGACTCGAAATCCGAGAGGGCAGCGTAGGCCGCGACTTCCACCGTCGGTACCTGGTGCATGTCCACGAAGTTTTTAACCGCCTGTTTCTCGTTGCAACCGCTTTCACAACGATACTTATTACCGTAACTCTTCCAAAGACGCAGCTTTATTCCGCTCGCAATAACACCCGGGCCGAACTTCTCCTCTATAAACTTTACATCTGTGGGTTCCCATTCGAGTAAGACCTCCACCGGCTCAAATTCTTTTAGGTTCACGCCCTCGTTCCGATGGCGCTTTTCCAGCCACGCCGGGTATTGCTCCGGGATGGAGAACATCGGATTGGCGCGCGCGGGCTTCAGCCGCCACAGCGCATTGAGGAAAGCGCTCTTGCCGGATTCGTTCTTGCCAACGAGGCACGTCACCTTCTCTTCGATCTTCACATTGGTGGAGTCAAGGATGTTGCGGAACATCCGCACTCGCACGTTCTTGAGCTTCATACCTTCTCCCAGTACTCACCAAGCAAGCTATTCGTAGCGTTGTACTCATCGAAGACCTCGCGACGAGTGCCACCTAATGGCCATTATCGCATAACGTTTCTCTCAGCGCGCCGCTTCGGCGGCGTCAGTTACAGCGATGCGTTGGGCTTCACGTTTCTCAACCGCTCGTCAGTCTTCGGCGTGAGGCCCGTTAAATCTGCCTGACATTTCTGCCATAATGGGATACCAGTCATGTTCCAATTCTCTAGTGCTGGAACGTGAAGCTTCGCCAGCGGAAAATAGTTAAGGGTTCTTAGCGTAACGATTGCCGGATTGAACGCGAACATTAGCAATTCCACAATGGTTCTTCGATACTCTTCCAAAAAGTACGCGATTACGGAATCATCCTGATCTACTTTTAGGTCCATCTCCAAGTCGTTAACTGGATGAAGCCACATCCAAACGGAGCTTGCACCAGGATGCGTTAAATCGCAGAGCGCGCGGTAGCACTCTATTATATTGGTTACCCGCCCCTTCTCGAGTACTTCAATATAGTCGCGGACTTTCATCGCCTTGTGAGATGTTGGCGTGGTCGCAAGTTCGGCTTTCGTAAGGTGTCTGGCGTATGAGAAATGAATGAGTTTGTCCTCAATTTCGCTCGATATAAAGACCGCATGTCTTAAATGACCTGAAAGGGCAAGCATGATCTGTGCGTGGTCTCTAGCAAGCGTGCACGGAATTTGCCCGAGAGCACTTGAAGTATCGGCAGCAGACTCAATTAGACCTCGTAGAGCTGCGGCGAAAGACAGCAAATTCTTGATTTCTGCTGCTGCAATTACCGCGCTTACCCAATGCCGACTTCTTAAAATCGCCGTTGCTGCAGTCAGATGTGCTCTAGCGAGAACTTCGCCCCAATAGACCTGCATACCTCTGCTCGGATCATTTCGAACTAGTTGCGCAAACTCTTCGTTCGCCATAAATGTATATCGAATGTTCCAACTCGCGAGATCGAGTTGATCAATCATCGCAACAAAGCGAGTGCCGTCCGAGTCAAGAATTGAAGCAGAGAAATTCACGGGTCCGTGTGACGTGAAGCCTAACGTCTGAGCTAAGCCGCCAGCCCGCAAGAGCAAATCGGTGGCTGAACGGTCTGCTTGAGTGTCTTGTTGGGCCTCAATGACACCCACCTGTTCTTGTGCACTCGCATTGATTGCCTGCCCTACTCAGCGCGCGGTTCTTTGTGGCTTGGTCAAACCCACGCGGACTTTTGCCAGGCGTGCCGTAGGTTGATGTAGCAGCGTGACATGTTTCGCAAAGATCCTCTGCGTTGCTGATGTCATCATCTCCATCACGCCGCTTGTGGTGGACTTCAAGGTTTCTCTTGTGTGTGCATCTGGCCATTGGAACTCCTCCTTCTGTCTGCTGCAGATCGTAAACAGAACTACGATGTCACCTCAAATATATTGAGGCCCAATAGTTATTCACCAGACCGCCCAGTTTGTATTATTGAAATTCTCAGAACATGCCGGTGCGCAATAATTGCTTGATCCGAAGTGGGTGCTTTTGTTTGTCCGTCCTATATACGCAATAATAACATGGGTCGATTGACTGCAACGGGAGAAATGCTTGACCGCCTCATTTTGGCCGATAGCAGTCCTTAAAACCACGTTCCGTCGGTTCTACCCCTTGATTAGCCGTCGCTTCAGCATCCGCTGCCTACGCTTGAAGTAGTGCGTCGCCGCACTCTAATGTAAGACAGGCTTCCGGCTGGTGATTTGCCTTTGCCAGGACGAAAAATAGGTTAGTAATCAGGATCCGATCGAGTACGCGCGATGTAGCTGCTTAATGATGTAGAATTTCGCTTGGGGTGAATTACGTAAATAGGCTTAATGTATGGCTGAGCTGCTTAACAGATTTGGATATGCCATTGCGTTGCTACTTGTTGGATTCGTGCTTTTGCTTGTCGGTATATTCGGGCGGAAGCTCATATTCAAGAGCTTCGAATTTCCCGCGGTCCGTTTCGTGCCGCTCCGCATCAGCTGCGGCGTGGTCGGCGGTCTCCTCATGTTGGCATCCGGGTACGTATGGTACGTTTCGGCCACAGCAAACCCGGGTATGACTTCGGGTGTCGCAAACGAACAAGTTGGCCTCAAGCCTAGTACCAATGGGCGTATGCTTTACACCGCAGCAAATTTTGGAGTCTACAGTTCTGCAGCACAAGCGCAGTTCGTTCCGGCTTGGCAAGACGGTATCAGCTTCCATATTCGGGCTGAACTTAGCAGCATAACTCAAGATGCGCCGGACTACCTTCAATTCGGCGGTGCCGCCGCGCTTCCGGATGTGAACCCCTCTAACTTCGAGTCTCTCACTGCAGAGGGTCGGATACTGAATGCTCTTGCAGTTGCATCCACGCTCATTCAACCTGTTAATTACAGTACGCCCACAGACGGATATCAAGCATCGACTACATTCCTCTCAATGTATGGGCTGCCTGACGGGCAACAGATTTCATTTCCTTTGATAAAAGACGATGAGCCAGGAGGCGTGAATTTCGGCGCAATTACAATGATGAACTCACTATCAAATACGTGGGGGTACTATGTCCTGATTGCATTGGCATCGAAGTGCCTAGCACATCAGTCACCAGAGAAATGCGATCCAAAAAAGCTGCAGCAGGTTCTTATCAGCGCGAGATCACATCTCGGTCCTAATGATGCCTTTTTGTCATCAGAGTTTTCCAAGCTGATAATACTTGCATCTCGGTGATGTATGACGAAACGATCAGGTAAGATCCGGAAAACTCTGTGGGGGGCTGTGACGATTGTGCTCCTGTCGTCTCTCATGACACATCAAGCATTTGGTTTGAACCAATGCGACACACAGTCCGCTCATTTCTATGCGAAGCAACCCTTTCGCCGTAGTATGTTCACGTCAGCGCTTCTGCAGTTCTTTGATCCATCGAATTCTAGTCTTTCAGAACCGCTTACGTACCTTTGGTACCGTCAAATCTATGAGTCCATATCCGACCTGCCGAGGGCAGGTGTATTACGTATGCTCGACGATCAGAACGTATGCCCAACAGCGAAGACGTTAATTTCCACTGCTGTTGGGAACCACGATCTGGCGGCGGGGGTGGCGCAGTCGATTCAAGCACAATTTGCTATTTGGGGAGTACTCGTTGGCTTTAATCAAGGTCGTTTGACGATTGCGGCATCCCTAACGGTACCCGATCAAAATCGGAACCTATCCGAGAGAGTCAACGCTAACCATGAGTCGCCCGAGTGGAAAGATTGGCTATCTATGCCGCTAGGTATGAGAGATGTTGGAGCACCACTAGTTGTTCCGAAAATATCGGCCGATAGGATAAATTTCGCACCTTTTATAGCCTCGCTGGGCGATCTTTATGGAGCTAGCGCTGCGGTTCGCTGTGCGCGTGAAAACGGCTGCCCTAAGGGGTCGATCAAGCTATACGACGCGCCTTCAGCGCACGCTAAAGGAGTTGATATCTCCATCGGCGATGTCGTGGATATCGACCTACAAGGTGGTCGCAGATTGCCAACAGGAAAATTTGTACCGGTGCGAATCAAAGAAACAGGCGAACGCGGATGGGTATATGCATACTATTTAAGCTTTTTACCGAGTGAGGTGTATGTCGGTTCGAATGGACATGTACTGGGTTATACAACACCTGACATCAGAATCGGTAAAGGAAGTCAGATTCCCCCAGAAAGTTTCTTGCTGGTGGTGAGGTCGGTGCTACGAGGGCCAGTTCGCGGGGCTAGGCGTTGGTTTCTCACGCTAACTCCGGGTGGTAAGAAGCTTTGGGTACAATCTTCACCAAATGTTAGTACCGTGTGGCCCACGAACTTCGTTAATTTTACCGCCGGCCTCTATCGTTACGCGCTGGGAAAATACCGGTCCGCATACGATGAGTTTAGCGTTTTTACACGCAGAGCCAACGAGCGGGAAGAAAACGTTGCAACTAGTCTAGCGTATCAGTTCATGGCTGCCTGCCTACTTGCAGGGAAAGATGGGAGAACGCGAGGGGCATTTGACCAGGCCATTGCGTTGCTTGACAAGGCGGTTGCGCTGACGCCTTTCGACGGACGAGTCAAGCTGTTGAGGGCGTATGTTCGTTTCGAATGGACCCCAGCTGGATCGATGCGGGTGAGTGAGGGGAATTACATATATTCTGACCTCAGCAGCGCAAGTGATTTGCTTTCTCCGATGACGGCAACAGATGCGAGACAGATGCAGCTGTTAAGTCGGGAAGTGGCAAAGTATTTTCCGAAGGTAGAATACGCGAACAGTGAAGCAAGTCGACTCACGAGATGTGATGTGAGTTTAGGAAAGGTCAGTATTAGCGAGGAAACCAGGAATTCGTGGATAAGCGTTGGGTTGCCACCGCCGGCAGCGCTTTTGAAGGTATACGGCACACAATCACATTGCTTTTCCGACACAAGCGAATTTGTAAGCGCAGCCGGCGCTGAGCCGGCAATCGGCTCTATCAGAGGGAGTATCTACATAACAGAAGACGGACTTCCCGGTCAAGGAGAAGTATCAAAGGACATGGATCGAGTGACCCTGACGTTCCGTGAGGCGAATACCCATCGGAAGTTCGTCTCCGTAGGGGAGGTGGAATCTACGCAGTCATCCGGCGGCGATTATGCCGCTTTGTGGGACAGTTTGTCGGCGACTCCGGCTGAGGGGTATGCGAAGTCAAGTTTCGGACGAACTTTGGGGATAGCGTACCTTAAGGCCTTCAATGGGTTGGTGAGCGGTATAAGTACATTGGCCCGGACGTCGCAGAGGGGTACGTCAGAATCCCTTACCATCAGCAGACCGTGTGTAATGCATATAGGACCAAATCGGGGCGCTGCCGTTGTTCAAACCCTGAGTGTGGGCGACACGCTATACCCGACAGGAATTCTGGAGGACGACTGGTTGAAAGTTGAAACAGCGCTTGGAAAGTCTGGCTGGGTAGCAGGTAGTTGTGTCGAGGAATGAGAGCTAATGCTGTCACGGAGGTAATTGACCGACAAAAAGTATCAACTCAAAACTTGGTGCCTACGTATTAACCAGCGTCGAGTTATTATTAGATATAGGATTTCCAGCGTTCCTTTAGGTATGCGTACGCCCGTTCATGTGTATGTGCGCAAGTATACCCACCATTTTGTTGTCATCATTTCTAGTACAAGATTGCTGACATGACATAAGAATAGACGATGGATAGTATAGTGAGACCCATTACTTCACCAAGTACGTTGGATCGCCCATCAGTCTCGCAATCTCCGTAACTCCAGATCGCGCCAGCCAGTCAAAAAACTGCCGAGGGGTTGCAGTGCCAGCATATACACGCAGGATGCCTTCCATAAATATCGAGTGCTCAATGAGGGTGATATCAGTAGATGCTTGAGCCTTTGCTTTTGAATGCTCATCAAAAGCCGGCTTACCGAGCGTTACTCGGCACATTTTCTTATCGAAATCTAACCCCTTCTGTATTACGGCAAATGCCTCTTATTTTTTTATCAGCGCTGGTAATTTTGTACAGGTCTTGCATTCAATTAGTAGTTCCAGTTCGCCAAGCTGAAGAAGTAAGTCTGGGACATTCTGCCTCTTCCCGTCATCCAGCTGAGTTATAGCCCAACTAGACTCGACCTCAAGCAATCGCTTAATCGCATGTTCGTAATCTGTGCCTAGTGCCTTATTGCATTCTTCTACGATAGTTTCTAACCCCAGCTTCTGCGCGACACGCATATGCGTCCGTGAGAATCTGTCTGGACCTGTCCCATTTGCGGATGCGACCGCTTTCAGCAGCGCGACAACCCGCTGTTCACTGCGCAAAATCGCCAATAGCTTGTCTTTGCCTGCCGCAAGTATCTGCTCAAATGTCGAAAGTCCATTTTGTAGAAGCGCCAGTGCACGCTGTCTCTTGAATCCTGGAACACCGGACCGTTCGGCAACCCTTATAACGTCTAGCGTCTCGACCGGAGAACCCCACCGCACTCTGCGGGATAACATCCCCATTCTATTGGCAAAATTTTGCGATAGCCCTAAATCAGGAACGCAGCTCAATCTGTGTAGGCCGTCCAATACCCAACTGACATCGAGTGCGAGCCGTTGGACATTTCCGGAAGAAACATTCGTGAAGTTTGCGATTTTTCTTTCAGCCAGGCCATCGATATATAGAGCTATGGCATGAACGCATTGACTGAGCCGACCATCGGTATGGTCGAATGGCTGTAATAAACATCTTCCGGAGACAAACCCCGAAGATCCGGGCATGCCGCCATTTGGATAGGGTAGAAACCTGGTCGGCGTATCCCCGCTGAACTCGTCGCTTGAGCATGCCCAATACAGTAGACCAGTCAACAGATCGTCAAAGTGCCCCTCTAATTCTGCCTTCTTCTCTGCCACGAGAGATATAAATGCAGCTGCGGTAGTCGGAAGTAGGCCAGACAAGGATGTCGCTTTACCTAGGGGTGTTGGCAGTAACTGAGCATCGAGTCGTGTAACCATCTTTTCTCCAACTAACCATTCAATCGATTGTTCGGCGGCTTCAATGATTTGTTGGAGCTTCTTCGGGTTTTTCTCACGTATCTGATACCAGTAAAGCGTATGTTCGAAAAAGTCCCTTATGGCATCCGACTCAGTAATCAGCCCGGAGGCGACCAAGGTGAGCACCGTGCGACGCATGCTTAAATTAACCAGCTGCGATGCAACCACGTCATTCTGAGGAAGAATAAGGTTGTTTGCATGCTGCAATTCGACGTTGTTTCTGGGCAAGAGGACGGCGAACCCTTCTTTGTGCATGCCTAAACGACCAGCACGCCCAGACATATTTCGATATTCGCTACGCGGAATCATCATTCCACAGCGTCCGCCGTATTGGTAAGTGAGCTTCGGAAAGATGACTGACTGAAATGGAAAGTTCACGCCCGCAGCAAGAGTAGATGTGGCGAAACACACCTCGAACTTCGAATAAATGAAGCCCTGTTCAATAACCTGGCGTTCCTGTGGGCTTAAATCGGCACTATGGAAGGTTACTTTTCTCTCTGCATACTCCCTCAACAACTCGGATGCCTCTGTTGGCTCTGAAAATAGATCGAGCTGCTGAGCGATTGCTATACCATCTGCGGCGCGCGTGCATTTCTCACTGTATTCCCCGGCATAGTTGGCCGCTTCGCGCCTGGTCTCAGTGAACACGAGAACTGGGCCGCGTCCAGTTTCGATAAGTCGGTTAACTGCTTCAATGGCGTTATCCGGGAATTCAGACTTGGCTATTTGTTTTTCGCCTTCCTCTTGGCCAAACGTTACCCGATAACACTCTCCTTGGTGCCAAATCTCCTGATACAATGGCACATCGCGGCGCTGACTAGTGACCAGCTTTCCATCCAACCATCCTGCTAAATCAGCGGGATTCTCGATGGTTGCCGTCAAGGCTATGAACTGTGCCATGCCATGTTGGAGCAACAGAGCGCACAATGCTTCAATGTTCGGTCCGCGATTGGGGTCCCCTAGAATCTGCAACTCATCTGCAATTACAACGGCTTCCCTTGGATCAAGTTGTCCAGCGAGGACAAGGCCAAGGGCCTTTTCATAGGTCGTGATTAAGAGCCTTGGTTCATAGTCCCCCTCTTCACGATCCCCAGTACTGATGCCAACTGACGCCATCGGAGCATCGGCCATCTCGCCTAAACGCTTGTTAAATTCATCGTATTTCTGATCAGCCAATGCCTTGTGTGACACGAGGTAGATGGCCTTTTTACCTCCCCTCAGCGCACAGAGGACGGCAATTTCACCCACAAGGGTTTTCCAAGTTGAAGTCGGCGCGCCGACAATTAAACTGGCTCCGTCAGCTACGCCAGCTGACAACGCGAATTGCTGAATCTCGGTAAGAAAGGTGAACCCAAAAGCGCGCAGCTTTGAAATAAGCCATTCGTCAACGCCTGGTGCCTTAATATCTTCTAATTTCAATTCATTGAACCTTTTTTAATCCACTCCATTGTCGGGTATCCGCAGCCTTGGTTACAAGTACCCAAGGCTGTTCTTGTAAGTCATGATTAGTACATGTTTGCTTCGCTGCGGCAACAGCAAGATCGCATACTTGTTTTGAGGTTAACTCGCTCTCTAAATTATATTCACCGATTGGCAGTTGATACTCGTTGACCTCACCATCGTCTATAGTTCGTGTGAACCCACGCTTCCCAATTTCCGCATGCAAAGTCTCATACGCACCACCATAGGCGTCGTGCAACTCCACACGTGTAGTAAATCGTGCCATCCATGTTTCCCCTATAAGTAGAAATTCATTACCTAAATGGAAAATTAAACTTTCCTTGCGGTTTCAAAACTATAGCGTCATTTCCCTTGATGCCAGACGCGGTTCGACGGGGTCTGTTCCCCTGACCAAATACCACCAGAATGTTGGAGCTCACCAACGCAATTAATGCTTCCTTGATTTGATCGCTATGGGCAGGCGTCGTATTGCAAATCCTAGTGAAGAACTCTGAGAACGTGATTTCACCGACGTCGTGCAGTGCCCGTGGAATATCCTCCAGCAGACTGCCGGTGGTGCGCGTCTCCGCCGAGTCATCGAAATAGAAATCGAAGGCTCCCTGTTGCAGCTTCTGCGGCAGATCCGCATCGGGCTTGAACCCGAGCATGTTAAGTCCAGGAAGGCCGTAATGGGAGAAATGGTTCTTGAAGGCCCAGTGCGCCTTGGTCATCTCATCCCTGGCCTTGGTATGCCCCGACAGATGCACCAGCCAGTACGAGCGGCTGCTCTTGCTGGAAGTGATGAAGAAAGGGGTGTAGAACTTGGCGCCCGTCTTGGAGATGAACGACTCATGCAACAGGCGCTGCACGGCGAAGCGTGCTTCGCGGGGCTCCTGCGCCTTGATTTCTTCGATCTTCGTCTTGGTCAGAATGTTATCCAGTTGGAGTTTCCTGATGGCGGCCAGGTATTCATCAGTGGTGCACATGTAGTTGATCAAAGCATCGGTCGCGAAGGTCATCACGATCTCCGCGTCCGGCAGTTCGGTGAGAATCGTCTTCAACGCTCCGAACGGCACGTCCTTGTAGCCGTATTGGTCTAGAAGGAAGATGGTTCGTTTTTTTCCCGCAGTCTTGATGTCGTCGATAATTGCTGTCAGTGTATCGGCGAAGGGCTGCTGGATGAGAGTGATGGGGCTGCCATCGCCATGGCGGAAATAATTCTCTGAAAGAACAGTCTTCAGGAAGGCTGCAGCGCGGGGATCCTCTTCCACGAAATAGAAGCGTCCAAGGATCCTAAAATCCTTGGTCCGAGTGAGCTTGATCGCCGCCTCACTAGCCTGGACCGTCTTGAGGAAGATGAGTGGTGAGCCGTCGCAGATCTGGCCGTTCTCATCACGGTAGCGCCCGCCGCCGGCGAAGCCGTCCACGATATTGAGGCGGAGCTTGTCAATGTGTGGGTCCTTAGTCAGGACCTCGATGTACCGCTCCAGGTAGAAGCGGATAACTTCATGCTTGGTGAGACTATGCGCCTCGATTAGCGGTGGATCGTTGGGGTCGTTCCACTCGTAGCCATCCTTTTTGACCATCTCTGAGTTTTCTCCAACATGGGATCAGCCCGACGATTGCGCTGGCATTTCATCCCAAGTATGGCCGGCTAACAGCCGACCGTTGGCTTTCTTGGAGCGGCGTACACCGTCAACACCCCATACGCCCCACTGTTTGAAGAAGAACGCCACTTTCGCAGCTCGGCACTGTTTCTTCACGTTCAACACCCACTCCGGTTTCATGGGTCTAGCCTTCGGCCCCGACTCGCCGCCCACGATGACCCAGTGGATACCCATGAGATTGATGATACCAACATCCTCAAGCAGAGGTTCGATCGACAGGAACCTCACCGCGGCATCAACGCGGCGAAGCTCGTCAATCCGTGGCACCCCGTGGCGTTTGTTTTCCACCGAGACGCCCAACCAGGCGTTCGCGGGTACCCGCCGGCTGGCGAAATACATCGGTAATCGCTCGGCACGCTTCGTCAGTATTTGGTAAGTATGCTGTGGCGTCGTGGCGATCACCTGAAAGACTTGGTCGAGAAAGGCATCCGGTACCTTATCGTGGAACAGATCGCTCATCGAGTTAACGAAATAGGTGGTCGGTATGCGCCGGTGCAGCGGTTCGGTCAGACGCCCAGGATGCAGCGCCAGCTTGAACCCGTTATCGTAGCCCGGTGTACCCATGGCTTTCAGGCGTTTGGCCATAGTCTCGGCATAGCAGTGCTTGCAGCCGGCGGACACCTTAGTGCAGCCGGTCACCGGATTCCAAGTCGATTCCGTCCATTCAATGCGGCTTTTGTTGGCCATGCTCGATCCTCTCCATCCGTTGATGATAAACCAACCGTGTTGCGCTCATCTCCTGCTGGAAGCACGCTTCTTGTGTTTCATGGTGCCAGTGCCTGCTTTACTCAGAACGATCTCGTGCGTCTCTGCATCCATGAACAGCTCCAGGCTGTCACCAACCTGTAATTCAAGGTTCTTCATCAGCGCGGGGCTCAGCGAGATACGGCGCTGGTTGGTGATGTCCGTTGTGGAGAAATAGACGCGCTTCATCGGCTACCAGGCTCATTGAACCCTGTCCTGAATGATGATAATAGTATGGCATAAATATGCCATTTATGTGGCATATTATTGCCACATAAATAACGAACTTATCCCCTCCATAAGACAAGACCGCCTGAAGGGAAGGCTAGTCTAAGAAATAGGATTCAGTTAAATGGGCGCGCTGAAAAGTCAAAACCATCACCATAACCCCAAGAGGATTAAACTTCACGGCCAATTGACCCAGCGTCTCCAATTTGACTGACCCATGAGAGAATTCCGCATATTCTTCTCTGGATGTTTACGAAATTGGTCTAGGATTATTGTCTGCCCAAATGGAATTACGGCCAAAGGAAGGGGTAACACCGTGAGTCACTCACTACAAGTCACCTTTGACACGAATACGCTTGCGCCTCTGGTGACAGCATACCTTCAAGGGAATGCTGCAATGTTAGCAAGTAAACCGGAAACTGTGATTCTTTCTGCTATACAGAACGGTGTGATACTGCCGCGTGCCGCAGAAACTGTTCTCACCCTTGAGGGTGTCCAGCGTAAAGATCGCGTCGTTTATTTCGGAGGATATGGCGCAGGTGTATCTGTATCTAAATCTGCGGGTCCAAAGGGTGGCATCAAAATGGGTTTCACCATTGGCACCGGAGCTACTGCCCCTAGTATCAACCAAGGTCAACTTGACCGTATGAACGCTTTTGTTGCCCTCGGCGGGCGATTTATGCTCATTCCACGTATTGGAGGAGTGCCAGCGCCGCAAACCATGATGAAAGACCTAGTACTGGAAACATCTGACGAGCAGAAGATTCGTCAGAAGCGTTCTTTTGAGCTCGTGCGGATAATTGAAAAAGCAGGTGCGGGCATCCACGAGGCAAAGACGCTTGCGGAGCGTCTGGAACCAGGTAAGGTGCCGTGGGTTAATGCCTTCGCAAAGACGATTACACCACAGGATGAAATAGCTGTAGGCGATGCTATCGCCGAATGGGCAGACGGTGACATGATCGCAGCTCACTATGGATATGACAACGATGTGTTTTGCACAAATGATCGCGCAAAAGGCGCTGGTTCTTCATCAGTCATGTCTGCAAAAAATTGGGCATGGTTGACCAGCGACTATGGAGTGCGATTTATGACTCTCGAAGAGTTGGCGCAATCTAAGCTCTGGAGACCTTAACTCGGGCAGCGAAGGGAACCCACTCATGGCTCCTCATGAACAGATGAAGCATGTGAGCATCTTTTTCCGCGCAACCACGGATAACCAAGTCATAGGGGCGAGTCCCGAGCAACACGAATGATTACGTTTGCAACGTGTGATTAATTGATTAATCTGTTTTACATTATATTAAAAAGCGGACACGATAAATCCATCACATCCATGCCTTGATCCCATTCATTCCAGATTGCTACGAGACGCGCGTAATTTTCCTCAAACCAAATCAAATCTTGGGAATAGCGTACGATTGGACTCTTATATAAAATGCTAGTGTTGTGAAAACGTATCGCGAAAGCATCCACCCAGAATCTTGATGACGAAGTGGGCTTCTTACTGTGTTTCATATAGGCCAATGCCTGTCCCCGGGTATTATCGTTCGGTATTTCATCCCATCGGTTCATAAAAATGCGGTAGAAAGCAAGCCAGCCGATAAGTATTTCGATATCTTTCTTAAGACCATATCGAAATGCTACATGTATAAGGGACATCTTGAATTCAAATCGCAACGCGTCAATATGTTTGAAATAGCCGTGTGTGATGGCCTCACGGCTTAGTGCACCCAGAAGCGTCAGGCTGTCAAAAGTGTGCCAGGAAGTTATCTCACGTAGGATATCCAAATACTGTTGGGTTGTTGCATGATCGAATGCGGTCTTATCCTTTAAGAACACCCGGCCAATATGTTTGTCGATATCATCCAAACGATAAAGGTTGTGATGTACAAGCTGATTGGAAATAATATCCCGCAATTCAGAGTCCGTTATCATTGGTAGTCGGATCAAGCGCCAGAATTTCGTGTGATATACCTCATCATTGATATATGAGTAAACGGGATCTAAGGCAACCGCCTCCAGAACGGGGCGATGTTTTGCACGGATTTTGGTGGGGTTTTGATTTGGCGCACCAATTATCTGTTTAACCCGGTCTTTTTCATGGCTTGAGGCGGGGTCGTAAGCAAAGCGTCGGATATTACTGAAAGCATCCTTCGCTCCACCATCATCTCTTTCTGT
>Ga0307373_10008902_pt1 | contig 15150 bp, 13 predicted proteins | sample OX2MG_FD_202534 | JGI IMG/M metagenome (GOLD analysis project Ga0307373, IMG submission 202534) | Soil microbial communities from Risofladan, Vaasa, Finland - OX-2 | ecosystem: Environmental > Terrestrial > Soil > Coastal area > Acid sulfate soil | place: Finland: Risofladan, Vaasa | collected... | reverse complement strand
GCGCACTTGAATTATCCGGTGGTCAGCAAAAGATGGTGGCGCTGGCACGGGCGCTGATGGCCGGCAGGCGCATTCTGCTGCTTGATGAGCCGTTCGAGGGGCTCGCTCCCGCGCTGGCGCGGCGCCTGGGCGAAGTCCTCGCCAACCTCAAGGCGCAGTCCGTCTCGGTGTTGCTGTCGGAATCCAACGAGGTTCACGTCGCCGATCTGTTGGCGCGGGTCTACCGGATCGAGCGCGGCACGGTCAGGCCGGCCTAACCTCAAACCGGCGCGCCGGCTTTGCGCAGTCCGTCCGCAATCCGCTCGACGTCCGCCGGCTGGTAGGCCTGCCGTCCGAAGTGTTCGCGGAATAAATATTTCGGATTGATCGTCATCAACTCGTCCCAAACCCTGTGAGCCTCGTCGATCTCGCCGAGATGGCCAAGCGCGGCCACCAGCATCGCGCGGGTGAAATCCGTCTCCGGCATCGCCGCGATGCGCTGCCGAAACAGCGCCGCCGCCGTTTCGTATTTGCCGGCGAGCAAATACGAAATGCCGAGAAAATGCAGGTATTGCGTGCCGTGCGCCGGATCGAGGCGCATGCTGCGCTCGATCATCGGAATCGCCTCCAGCGGCCGGCCGGAAAGATTGAGCGTGTTGCCGAGCAGGCTATAGGCGAGCGACATGTTCGGATTGAGCTTGAGCGTCGCATCGACCTCGGCGCGCGCCTTATCGATGTCCTTCTCGAAGATCGCCACCAGGCCGGCGACGAGATGGGCGAGCGGCTCGTCCGGACCGTTTTGCACCGCCAGGTCCGCATATTTCTTGGCCTCGGCCAGCGAGGCGTCGGGATCGGCGGTCCAGCGGTTCTGGTAATCGAACGTATGGGCAAAGCCGAGGCCCGCATACGCCACCGAATAATTCGGGTCGATCTCCAGAGCCTTGCGGTAGTAACCGATCGCTTCTTCGAACACCGCCAGGTTCTTGGTTTTGCCCAGCATGACCTCGCGACCGCGCAAGCAAAGGTCGTAAGCGACCATGCTCTGCGTCTCGGTGTCGGCAATCCGCTCTTGTTCCGCCGGAGTAAGAGTGACCTTGAGCGCATCGACGATGCGGTGGGTGACGTCGTCCTGCACTTCGAAGATGTCGGTCAGATCGCGGTCGTAGCGATCGGCCCAGACATGGGCGCCGGTCGTTGCATCGATCAACTGCGCGGTGATGCGCACGCGCTGTCCGGCGCGGCGGATCGAGCCTTCCAGCACGTTGCGCACGGCGAGTTCGCGCCCGACGGCGCGCACATCGACCGATTTTCCCTTGTAGGTGAAGCTCGAATTGCGCGCGATCACCGTCAGTCCGGCGATCTTGGAGAGGTCGGTAATAATGTCTTCGCTGATGCCGTCGGAGAAATATTCCTGCTCCGGATCGCCCGACATATTGGTGAACGGCAGCACTGCGATCGAGGGCTTGTCGTCGGCAAGCGGCGGCGCGACGGATGGTTGAATCGACGGTGACGCATCGATCAGGATGCGCTGTCTCGGCCCGCTGGCGCCGTCAAGCCGGATGTCGTAGGCGCGCACCGGCTGCGCGATATTCTTGAGATTTTGCTCGCCGCGATCGTGATAGTCGACGTCGAGCTTGCCGAAAATCTCGTCGTACACCTTGCGCGAAACGCAGATACCGCCTGGCGCGGCGATGCTTTCGAGCCGCGCGGCAATGTTGATGCCGTCGCCGAAGATGCGGTGTTCATCAAAAATGACATCGCCGAGATTGATGCCGATGCGGAATTGCATGCGGCGCCGGGACTCGACCGAGGTGTTGCGTCCGCCCATGGCGCGCTGGATAGCGACCGCGCATTCGACCGCGTTCACGACGCTGGCAAACTCGGCCAGAATGCCGTCACCCGCCGTGTCGATGATCCGGCCATGGAAATCGGCGACCATCGGCAGGACCACAGCCTGATGACCCTTGAGATCGCGCACCGTGCGCGCTTCGTCGGCGCCCATCAGTGCGCTGTAACCGGCGATATCGGCGGCCAAAATCGCTGCGAGCCTGCGCGATTGGCTCTCCGGCATGCAAGGTCTCCCCGAACCGTGTCAGTGAAGGACGTGGAACCACAGATATTGCCGCGCACCGCAGATTGCCAGAGCCGGACGGCGGCAATCACCGGGTCTTGCGCTCTTTGCCCAGAAATTCCTCGATAGCGGACGCCTCCACCTTCGCCGACTGAAAATCCTTGGCGATCCGCGCGTAGAAATCCGCGGCGCCGTCATAAAGCGCCCGGGCGGCGGGATCGGCGCCGACAAAGCCGGCGATTTCCCGCATTTCGGCGACCCAGCGATAAGCCTTCGCCGGCATTTTTGGCAACTGCTGCCTAAATTGCTCCAACATCTCCGTCTGGCTGAAGCCAAGCTCCGCCAGGAGCGCTTCGGCCGACCCGGCGCGCATCGCCGCGAGTATCATCGCCGCGCCGATCGCCTGCGTGCCCTTGGTAATGCCGGCGTAGGACATCTTCAACGCCGACGCCGCGCTCAGGCTGCCCTCCAGCACGCGCACATCAAGACCGTATTGGGATAATGCGGCGACATCGGGCGCCGCTTCGCCGGAAGCATAAAACCGCGGGCCGGTGCCCTGCCCTTGCGGCGGCGGCCCGATGATGCCCGCATCCGCGAACGCGCTGCCGGTCGGCGCGATGACCGCCGCCACCCGCTCGACCGTGGCCGGATTGATGGCGTTGCAGTCGACGTAAACCGGCTTGGTGTTGCTTGCCGCAAGCGCCGGCGCAAAACGCCGCGCCAGCGCCAACGCGTCTCCCGGCGGCAGGATCGAAAGCATAAAGTCGGCGGCCGCGATCTCGGCATCGCTGGCGTCGATCATGCCCGCGTCGCTGGCGCGTTTAGCTGTCGCGGCGCTGCGTCCGGCGAGTGACGTCAGAACCTTGACGCCATGATCGGCGAGCCTTCTGCCGACGGCGGCGCCCATCGCGCCGGGCGCAATGACTGCAACAACAGGTGTCATACACGAAGCTTATACCGCTTCGTGGACCCGCACGGCAGGGGCGTCGCCACGTTGCAACCGGCGGCGCAAGGCAGGCTGACGGCCGTCCGCGCTCGGCTGATAGAAGACGCTGTACCGCGCAGCCGCCGCGGCGAAGGCAAGCGCGTCCGCCGGCTTCTTCACCTCAAACGAGTCGAAGCCGGCGCGCAGCAGGAACTGGAACTGGTCGCGCAGCACGTCGCCGGTGGCGCGCAACTCGCGGCGATAACCGTGTCGCTCGCGCAACAGGCGCGCCTGACTGTAGGCGCGGCCGTCGCGGAATTTGGGGAATACCAGCGCGATCAGCGACAGCTCATCGAGCCACGGCTCAAGCTCGGCGACCCGCCGGTCGTTCGGCCAGACTACGCCGAGCGGCGTGCCGCGCGCGATGAGATCGGCGGCGTCGGCGAGGAACCGCGCAGCCGGCACGATCACCGGCACGCCGTCCGGAATCGGCGCGTCGTCGAGCGCCCGGACGTAACGATCCTCAACAACCTGACCTGATTTAACGAGTGGCATAGACGCGCTCCTTGAACGGTTCAACGCCGGTGCGCTGCACCATGTCGATGAATAACTCTTCCGGCCGCTCGCGCAGCTCGATGTAGGCGGCGGCAATGTCCTCGACCACGTCGGCGACTTGCGCCAGCGGCACCGCCGGCCCGATCAGCGTGCCGAGTCTGGCGTCCTCGTCGGCCTTGCCGCCGAGCGTGATCTGATAAAACTCCTCGCCGTTCTTCTCGACGCCCAGAATGCCGATATGGCCGACATGATGATGGCCGCAGGCGTTGATGCAGCCGGAAATATTGACGTGCAGGCGGCCGAGCTCGCGCGCCAGATTGCGGTCGCGGAAGCGGCTGGCGATCTGCTGGGCGACCGGGATCGAGCGCGCATTGGCGAGGCTGCAATAGTCCAGACCGGGACAGGAAATAATGTCGGAGATCAGGTTGACGTTCGGGGTAGCCACATCGATGTCGGCGAGCTCACGCCACAGCTCCGGCAAGTCGCCCTGCGCGACGTGCGGCAGCACCAGGTTCTGCTCGTGGCCGACGCGGATTTCGCCGAACGAATAACGGTCGGCAAGATCGGCGATGGCGTCCATCTGCCCGGCGGTGGCGTCACCGGGCGTGCCGCCCTCGACCTTGAGCGAGAGTGTGACGATGGAATAGCCCGGCACCTTGTGGTTGGTGACGGAATTGGCGAACCAGGTGTCGAAAGCACGGTCGGCGCCGCGGGCCTCGGCAAGCGCCGGCGGCGAATCCTCGAGCCGCGCGTAGTCGGGATAAACGAAACGTCCGGCGATTTCGGCGACCACGGCGGGATCGAGCGCCAGCGTACCGTCCTTGATGCTCGCCCACTCGGCCTCGACTTCCTTGACGAACGCTTCGGCGCCGAGTTCGTGGACCAGGATCTTGATGCGTGCCTTCCAGATATTGTCGCGCCGGCCGAACTGATTGTAGGTGCGCAGCACCGCCTCGACATAACTCAAAACATCGCGCTTGGGCAGGAACGGCTTGATGGTCTTGGCGAGGAACGGCGTGCGGCCGAGTCCGCCGCCGACCATCACTTCGAAGCCGAGTTCGCCGGCGCCGTTGCGATGCAGTTGCAGCGCCAGATCGTGGATGCGCAGGGCCGCGCGATCGTGCGCCGCCGCGCCGACCGCAATCTTGAACTTGCGCGGCATGAACGAGAATTCCGGATGCAGCGTGACGTGCTGGCGGATTACCTCGGCGTAGACGCGCGGGTCCTCAATCTCGTCGGGCGCAACGCCTGCCCATTGGTCGGTGGTGACGTTGCGCACGTTGTTGCCGCTGGTCTGCATGCCGTGCATGCCGACGCTGGCGAGATCGGCCATGGCGTTGGGCAGTTGTTCGAGCTTGATCCAGTGGAACTGGATGTTCTGCCGGGTGGTGAAGTGGCCGTAGCCGCGATCGTAGGTGCGGGCGACGTGCGCGAGCTTGCGCAATTGCGCCGCCGACAGCGTGCCGTAGGGAATCGAGATCCGCAGCATGTAAGCGTGCAGTTGCAAATAGACGCCGTTCATCAGCCGCAGCGGCTTGAATTCGTCTTCGGTCAATTCGCCGGACAAGCGGCGCGCGACCTGGTCGCGGAAATCCGCGACGCGCTCGGCGACCAGCGTGCGGTCGAGATCGTCGTAAAGGTACATGCGGGGGACTTTTAGCTGCGCCCTAGATTCCGAACGTCACCGGCAGATCGATGGTCGGGCCGCCGAGCCGGATCAGTTCGCGCAAATTGCCCGGCCGCACGCCGCCGTCGGCGGTGAGCTTGACCGGCGCGATATAAGGTCCCACCGCGCGCAAATCGTCGGCAACCGCGGCGGCTACAAGTTCCCGGGCGGTCGCGGAACTGCTGGTCACGGCTGCGTCGGGCAGCCGCGTGGTCCAGCCGCCATCGGCGCGGCGATACACAACCGCACCGTCGCCGACGCGGTTGGCGGTGACGACGACCGGTCCGGTGATTTTGATCTTTTGATCGAGGGGCGAGGTCATGAGAGCGCCTCCGGTTTTTGGCGCCGGCTGGCCGGCGAGGAACGACCCTCTATATAATCGTGTCTAAGTCATTGAAAAAGAAGATTATTCTACCAAAGGCGCCATCAACAGGAGCATAGTTCACCCGCCGCCAGCGACGTTGCCGAAAAGATCATCCTACGTGCGGTGTTTGGGGCTTCCGTCGCGACCGCCGCGCCCGGTTTGACGACAGGAGCCCGCGACGCAAACGGCCGGACATTGCGGCCAGCTCTTTGCCCGGATCCTGCGGCTCACGATTCTTTAGTGGATCGCTGCGATTGATGGGATGAAAGAGCCGAGTTCGGCGAATAAACTCGGCCTTCACGGTGGGCTTCTCGGCGGCTGATGCGCGCTTCCTCGTTTAACCAGGCCGGGATGGCCGCGGCGATCCGCGTCCTGCAACTGTCGAAGCGGCTACGGCGGCATCCGCTGCTCGGTTACGCGGCCGCCATTGTTTCGGTCGGGCTGGCATGCCTGCTGCAATGGGCGTTCGAAAGCGCCTATGGCGGCGCGCCCTTTCTGACCATTTATCCCGCGGTGATCCTGACTACGCTGGTCGGCGGCCTTGGCGCCGGCGCCCTCTCCGCAATTCTGGCCGGCCTGTCGCAATGGGCGTTTTTCATTCCGACGCTGCATTGGTTTGCGGTCGTCACCTACGTCTTCGATGCGACTGTCGCGGTCTTGCTGATCGTCTTCATCAACCGCACTTTGGACTTGCTCGTCGCCGGTATCGACCTCGAAAAGCAGGCCAAGCAGCACCAGTATCTTCTGGCGACCGAACTGCATCACCGCATCCAAAATCTGTTCACGGTGATCCAGGCGGTGATCCGCTTCAGCCTGCCGGGCGATGGCGCGATTGCCAAATCCGTCATCAAGGAGCGGCTGATCGATCGCCTGCAAGCCATGTCGGCGACCAACCGGGCGATCACCGATTCCATGGGCGGCGGGGTTCGCCTGATCGACCTCGTCAACCACAGCTTTCGCGGCTTTGAATCCCGCGTCGAGATTGCCGGCAATCCCGGCTTGGTGCTCGGCCCGCAAATGGCGCAGAATTTTTCGCTGATCCTGCACGAGCTTTTGACCAATGCGCTGAAATACGGCGCATTGTCGGTTCCCGACGGCCGCGTCAGACTGCAGCTCGACTGGACGTCGTTCGTGCTCACGTTCGTCTGGCAGGAGCGCGGTGGGCCGGCGGTGACGGCGCCGGTGAATTCCGGATTTGGCAGCCGCATCCTCGGTGACTTCGCCCGGAGCTTTTGCCGGAATGTCGAGGCGCGCTACGCGGCGGAAGGTTTCCGCTACATGTTGCAGATTCAGTCCGACCAAAACCGCTTCGTCGAACCGGGCTTGGCATCGACCACCGAATCCGATTCGATCATCGCGGCGACCGAAAAGCTGAAGGACGACGCGGCGTCCGGCGCGCTACGCGGTGCCGAGAGCAAGCCCGCCAAGGAAGCGATGCTGCACGACTGGGAGCTTCATCAGGCGAGGAACGAAGGCGCTGAACGCACTCTTCAGTTTCCCGGCACCGGGCCGCACCAGCCGGGCAAATAGCCCGCCTCCTCCGCTTTCGCCAATTGCATCGCCCGCTCCAGCGCGCCATCGAAGTCGTTTTCGACCAATTTGCGCTTGAGTTGCCGGCGCAGGAAATCCGCCCATAAAAATTCGCTGAACGGCGTGGTGTCCTTGGCGAAACCGCCTTGCCGGCGCAATTCTCCCGCCAGCGAGCGGAACGGATCGTCGACCATCTCGATGACCGATTTCGGAATATGGGTATGGTGCTGGCGGCGACCCTGATCGTCGTAGGGATGCATCCAGCTGCGGTTGTCCATTACCGCCCAGAACGCATCGCGGTCCAGCGCGCCCAAGTTCGAAATGACGGTAACGGCGACCTCTTTCATCCCTTCGTCGTGCAATGCGCGTGCGAGATGGTGGTGATCGACAATGTAATGTCGATCCTTGGGGCCGAGCACCACCGGGATCAGGTGCCTGCCGAGGAATTCGCCGGCCTTTTTCTTGGTCTTCTTCGCGGTTTCGCGCCAATGCTTGCGCTTGGCCTCCACCTCCCGCATGCCGACGGTGATCTGGGTGGGCCGCAGATCGACAATCGCGACCGTGGTCAGCACCGGCTCGCGCACAATCGTCATGCCATCACCTCGCCGAACCGTTCATGCTGCCGGGCGAAAGCGCGGCACCGCGGCGGCGGCCGCGACGCCTGCTCACGCCACGCATTCCGGCCTTTTTTTGTACGCCGGGACCGACTTTCGCACAAGCATAGCCAGCCGCGTGGACAAGCGGCCGAGAGCCCGCTATGGGCGACGTTAGGCCACCCGGGGGTTTGGTCATGCCGCGGCAATGGACTTGCTCCGGTCGAACGAGCAAAAGCCGGTTTTCCGGACGGTTCGCACTCGCGCTCATCGTCATGGTCAGCCTCGGCGGCGCGCAGCGGGCGCGAGGCGAACAACCGGCGCCGGCGCCGGCGCCAGCCGCGAAATCGGCGTGCCACCGCTCGGCTTTTCGTGTCGTGATCGACGTCGGCCACACCATTGACTCGCCCGGCGCCGACAGCGCCCGCGGCGTTCCCGAATATCAGTTCAACCTCGCGCTCGCCGGCGTAATCAAGAATAAATTGGCCGAAGCCGGTTTTGACAACGCCGTGCGTCTCGTCACCGCCACCAAACACATGGCCGGTCTGGGTGAGCGCCCGGCGCGCGCCAACGCCATGCACGCCGATCTGTTTATCGCCGTTCATCACGACTCGGTGCCGGACAATCTGATCGAAACCTGGGAATACCAAGGAGAGAAGCACGGGTTTAGCGACCGCTTCAGCGGTTATTCGATTTTCGTCTCGATCGATAACGGCGACTACAAAGGCAGCCTTGCCTTCGGTCATCTTCTCGGCACGGCATTGCAGGCGCGCGGCCTGCACTACACGCCGCATTACACGCTGCCGCTGATGGGCCGGCATCGCCGCTTACTGGTGGACGCCGAGGCCGGCGTCTATCGCTTCGATCAATTGGTGGTGTTGCGCGAGACCCGGATGCCGGCGGTATTGCTGGAAGCAGGCTCCATCGTGAACCGGCAGGACGAGTTGACGCTGGCGATGCCCGAACGCCGGGCGCTCGTCGCCGATGCGGTCACCGCGGCGGTGGACCGGTTCTGCGCCGCCCGCGCGCAGCCGGCCAACGCGATGCTACCGGGCCGTCCCAAGCCGGCGGCACTCACCCGTTAACCGGCGTCAGCGCTGCCTGCGAAAATACGCGCGAGCGCCGGAATAAAACGCCCGCCGCTCAGTCTTGTCCCCGAGGCCAGGCCAAAAATTTTTGCTCGGCACGGGAATAAATCTTCCCCTGGTCCGATCTAGCCCCTCGAGACTGCACGGCATCCGTTTGAGGAGAGAATAATAATGAGTTCGATCGATCGCGGCGACGGCATCAGCCGCCGCAAAGTTCTGGAATGCATGACCTGGACCGGAACCGGCGTGTTATGGAGCATCGCCGGTGGTGTCCCGCACTCGCTCGGCATCATCGACGAAGCGGTCGCCCAGGAGCGGACCGACCTCACCTTCCTGCAAATCAGCGACAGCCACATCGGCTTCGACAAGCCGGCCGGTCGGCTTGATGACATCAATGGCGAAACCGTCGCGGCGCTGGTCTATCGGCGCCGCCACCACGTCATCAATCTGTTCGTCACGCGCCATCCGGGCAGCGAGCGCGCTCGCAGCGGCAGCGAAATCCGCCACGGCTTCAACGTCCGCCAGTGGACCGCCGATGGGCTCGATTTCTGGGCAGTCAGCGACATCAACGCCGGCGAACTCGACGAGTTTTACAAAAAATTCACCGCCGCCGCGCACCCCGCGGCGCCCTCCTAGACTGGTTTCGGCCGCAGTTAACGGCTAAACCTCGGCCCGGGATTCGCCCGCATGAGATCCCTCCGCCGGCGCGGAGCTTGCGGAAACCCATCAGCGAGCCGGACGTTTATCCCGATCATGGATCAGCGCACTGACAGCGAACGTCGCCAGGAGGCGATGCCGGGTGGTGAGACGAGGCCGGCGATCGCGCCGCCTCGCAAGCCGCAAGCTTGGGCCGACTGGCTGACGCGCCGCCGGCGCGCTGTTCTCGTCGTCACTGCGCTGGTCATCGCCTTGATCGCAGCGATCGTGATTTGGTGGATCAGCACCAGCGGTTATGAATCGACCGACGACGCGTTCGTCGACGCCCGCACCGTCTCGGTCAGCTCGCAGGTGGGCGGCGCAATTGTCGACGTGCCGGTGACCGACAACCAGATGGTCGAGGCCGGCGCGGTCCTGCTGCGCATCGACGACCGTGACTACAAGGCCCAGGTCGATCAGGCCAAGGCCAACATCGCCAATATCGACGCGCAGATCGCTGCGCAAAAAGCCCGCATCAATCAAGCCGACAAGCAGGGCGCTGAGTCGCACGCCAACCTTTCCTTCGCCCAGCAGCAGGAGGAGCGCTACAGCGGCCTGGTGCAAAAAGGCGCGGTAACCGTGGAACAGGCGCAGCAATACGCGTCCGGGCTTCGCCAGGCGCAGGCCAATTATTCGGCGGCGCAAGCCAACGCGGTCGCGACGGAAAAACAGCTGCCGGTGCTGCAAGCGCAAAAGGATCAAGCCGCGGCGCAACTGGAGCTCGCCGAAGCCAATCTGTCGCGCACCGCCGTCACCGCGCCGGAGGCCGGCCGCGTGACGCGGCTCACCGCCGCCAACGGCAACTACGCCGCGGTCGGCCAGACGATGATGATGTTCGTGCCGCGCAACGTCTGGATTACGGCGAATTTCAAGGAGACCCAGCTGCGGGCGGTGCGGCCTGGCGATCCGGTCGACATCGAAATCGACGCCTACCCGAAGAAAAAGTTCAAAGGCCACGTTGACAGCGTCCAGGCCGGCAGCGGCACCGCCTTCAGCTTGCTGCCGGCGGAGAACGCGACCGGCAATTACGTGAAGATCGTGCAGCGCGTGCCGGTCAAGATCGTGTTCGATATGCCGCCCGACGTGCTGCTCGGGCCGGGCATGTCGGTCGTGCCGACGGTACGGACAAAATGAGCGACCAGCGGCCAGCTTCGGGCCGCATGAGCCGCTCCGCCGCCGGCGACCGCAGTCCGTGGCTGATCGCCATCGTCGTCTCGATCGCCACCTTCATGGTCGTGCTCGACACCGCCATCGCCAACGTCGCGTTGCGCTACATCGCCGGCAGCCTCGCGGTCAGCGTCGACGAAAGCACCTGGATCGTCACCACCTATCTGATCGCCAATGCGGTCGTGCTGCCGGTGAGCGGCTGGCTGTCGAACGTGGTCGGCCGCAAACGCTTCTACATGATTTGCGTTGCGCTGTTCACGGTAGCGTCGCTGTTGTGCGGGCTCGCTTCGAGCCTTAACGCGCTGATCGTGTTCCGCATCCTGCAAGGCCTCGGCGGCGGCGGCATGCCGACCAGCGAACAGGCGATGCTGGCTGACACCTTCTCGCCGCGCCAGCGTCCACAGGCGTTTGCGATCTACGGAATCGCGGTGATCGTCGCCCCGACCGTGGGACCGACCATCGGCGGATGGATTACCGACAACTATTCCTGGCACTGGATTTTCTTCATCAACGTGCCATTCGGCATTCTTTCGCTGTTTCTCGTCCATTGGCTGGTCGACGAACCGGAAGTGCTCGAGCAGGAGCGCCGGGCGCGGCTGGCGGGCGGGCTTAAGATCGATTGGGTCGGGATTGCGCTGATTGCGCTCATCTTCGGCGCGCTTGAGCTCGTGCTCGACCGCGGTCAAATCGACGACTGGTGGCGGTCGAGCTTCATTGTCGTTTGCGCGCTGATTTCCGGCTGCTCGCTCTTGTTCTTCATCCCGTGGGAATTGACCCATAAGAATCCGGTGGTCGATCTGCGGTTGTTGTTCCAGCGCCAGTTCGGCATGGCATTCATCGCCATGATGGCGGTCGGCGCAGTGCTGTTCGGCTCGAACCAGATCACGCCGCAACTGATGCAGACGAATTTCACCTACACGGCGATGCTGTCCGGCCTGGCGATGATGCCGGGCGGGGTCGCCATGTTGTTGCTGATGCCGCTCGCCGGACAGATTATCCCGCGCATGCAGCCGAAATACTGGATGGCTATCGGATTTTCGATCATCGCTCTGGCGATGTGGGCGTCGACGTCGCTGCCGCCCGACGCGAGCTTTGGTTACTTCGCCACGATCCGCATCTTCCAGACCGTCGGCTTGCCGTTCATGTTCATCCCGATCAATTCGGTCGCCTATGCCGGATTGGCGCCGCAAAAAACCGGCGAGGCTTCGGCGCTGGTCAACGTCGCGCGCAATCTTGGCGGCAGTATCGGCGTGTCGCTTGCCAACACCGAACTGGTACAGCGTTCGCAATTCCACCAGGCGCGGCTGACGGAGCATATCAATCCGTCGTCGCCGCAATACCAATCGGCATTGCATAACTTGATGCAATATTTCAGCCAGTTCGGTTCACCCGACGCCGCGCAGGGCCGCGCGATCGGTGTTATCGGCCAGAGCGTGGCCAATCAGGCGGCGCTGATGGGTTACATCGATATTTTCTTTACCTGGGCTGTCGTCGCCGCGGTATTGGTGCCGCTGATCCTCCTGCTGGTCCGGCGGATCGATATCGGTGGCGGTGAAGCCGCGGTCGGCCATTAAGCACCGCAAATGATGGGTTTCGCCTTCACTCCGCGGATACCGACAAAAAACCACACCGCGGCCGAACGTTCGCCAACCTAACGCGTTGGGATGGCAGCGGCATTGAATGCGGCAAAGCGGGCGACACGGCGCATCGCCACAAGGCGAAGCCAAAGCCTGATTGCGACATGCTCATGCGGTCCGATCTCTCTTTGCCTAATGGACGGCACCGTTCTGCCTGCAATTCATTGCCAAGGGTAAGTGGGGGGTGTGCAAGACCCCGGTGCAAGACCCCGGTGGAGACCCCGGACGACGCGCCGAGAAACTAAGGAGTCGCCCATGTGTGACTTTAGCCTCCAAAGCGTGCGCTCACGACCTGCGAAAGTCGGCGACAAGCTGGTAACGCGTGACTTCGGTACTGGAACGCGCGGCTTTGCCGCTTCCAACGATCCCGGCATGGCCGTGTGTATATTGCCCGGTACGGAGTTGGCGTTCGCCGGCGACGTCGCCTGCTTGCCGGCCGGCCTGTTGGGCTGGAAGACCAAGACGATCAACCATCAGACCGCCATCTTCCGCCAGGTCAACAAGGAGAAGTTGGCCGCGCATCACGACGCGCTCGAATTTCCCGACGGGCGCACCGTTCTGCTGACGCTTCTCTGCGAAGGTCAAACCACAACCGTGCTGCAATTGCCGGCGCAACCGAAGACCGAAGTCGAGGCGCGTGAGCAGGAACGGGTCGGTTTCCTCAGCTAGAATCGACGCACTCCGCTTACTGGTAAACCGGCCGCCCTCCAAGGCGGCCGGCGTTTTTATGGGAAGAGCCGGGCGCAGGCGACGCCACCCTCAACCGAACTTAGTATAAGTGTTCGACGCATTGCCTCCGATGACCGATTGCGCCTTGCCGACCCGACGATTGAATGAACGAAAACCTCACCCGCGCCGAAGCCGAAACGCCCTCCGCACCCGCCACGCCGACGGCGGAGGCCGCGAAACCGTCGTCGCACTCGCTGTTCTGGCGGGTTTTTCCCTCGATCATGCTGCCGATGTTCATGGCGGTGGCCGACCAAACCATCGTTGCGACCGCGCTCCCCTCGATGGCGTCGGATTTCGGCGAGGTCGAGCGCATCTCCTGGGTGGTGGTGTCGTATCTGATCGCCAACACCATCGCGGCGCCGGTTTACGGCCGGCTCGGCGACTCCTTCGGCCGCAAGCCAATGATGCTGACCGCGCTTGCCGTGTTCATGCTCGGATCGGTGTTGTGCGCGCTGGCGCCGAATATCGAAGTGCTGACCGCGACCCGCGTGCTGCAAGGATTCGGCGGTGGCGGACTGATGACGCTGTCGCAGGCGCTGGTCGGCGAGACTATTCCGCCGCGCGAGCGCGGACGCTATCAGGGCTACCTCGCCGGCATCTCGGTCGCGTCCAGCACCTTCGGGCCGGTCGCCGGCGGATATCTGACGCAAGCCTTGGGCTGGCGCTCGATCTTTTGGGTCAACGTGCCGCTCGGGCTTGCCGCCGTCTTTATGGTAATGCGCCTGCAAACCCGTCCTGGCGACTGGCGGCGCACGTCGTTCGACACGCTCGGACTTCTCTTTTTCACGCTGTTCGTCAGCCCGGTCATTCTGGCTCTGGAAGAGGCGCAGCGGCTCGACGCGCGCACCTTGCCGACCATACTTGGGCTCGCGGCATTCGGGATTCTGGCGCTCGTGCTGTTGGTCTGGCAGGAAAAGCATTCGAATTCGCCGCTTATTCCGCCGGTGTTGTTCCGCGAGCCGTCGGTCTGGCGGGCTGACGGCCTTGCCGCCTGCCATGGCGCCTCCCTTGTTTCGCTCATCACCTTTCTGCCGATCTATCTGCGCGCGGTGCGCGGCACCACGCCGGCGGAAACCGGCCTCTTGTTGCTGCCGCTGATGTTCGGCATCGGCATCGGCTCGCTGGTGACCGGACAATTGGTGACCCGCACCGGACGCACCGCCATGTTTCCCTCCTACGGTTATCTGGCGGCGACGGCGAGTTTTATCGGCCTCGCATTTTGGCTGCCGCATTTGAGCCTGCAAACTTTGCCGTGGGTATTGGGCGGCATCGCCGTGTTCATGGGCACTGTGATGGGCGTGGTGCAGGTGACGGTGCAGGCGGTTGCCGGACAACGCATGCTCGGGACCGGCGCGGCGATGGTGCAGTTTTCCCGTTCCGTCGGCGCCGCTGTCGGTACCGCCGCGGTTGCCGCGATTCTCTTCTCGGTGCTGGCCTCGACCGATCGCGAAACCGCGAAGCTCTTCGCCAGCATGATCGACCGCGGCCCGGAGGCGATTGCCGCGCTGGCACCGGCGCGGCAGTTGGTCGTGCAGGGCGAAATCGGCGAAGGGTTCCGCGCCGCGTTCCTGACGATTGCGATGTTCACCGGTATCGGCGCGTGTCTTGCCTGGTCGATGCCGCTGCGCCGGATTTAATAAGGACAGAACGCCGCGTTTCGGTGCGGCCGTTTTCCTGTGGGGACGTCCCGATCGATCCTCTCAACGGCTTTCATCGCACGGCGGCCGTTTCGGCATTTAGCGTGGCGGCTTGTGCGCCAGCCAGCGGCCGGCTTCGGCGGCGGCGAAAAATTCCGCCAGCGCCGCGTTGACCGCCGCCGGCTCTTCGCTGGTGATGGTGTGGCCGGTGCGCGGAACGACCAGAAGCCCCGCGGTCGGCGCCGTTCGCTTGAGAAACAGACTGCCGTCGAGACAGCTTTCGTCCTCATCGCCGACAATGACCAGAAGCGGCGGCGAAAAGCCGCGCAGCTCCGCCTCCAGGTCCCATAACGTCGGGCGCTTTGCTTGCAGCATGGTCATGGTCGGCGCGTGGCCCTGCGCCGAGTGTTCGCTCATCATGCGGACGAATTGCGCGTAGCCGCGCGGGTCCTTGTATTTCTGCGACTGCCGGGTCGGGCCGTCGGTATAATTCTTGGCGCCCTCGGCCATGCC
>Ga0307373_10008900_pt1 | contig 15152 bp, 16 predicted proteins | sample OX2MG_FD_202534 | JGI IMG/M metagenome (GOLD analysis project Ga0307373, IMG submission 202534) | Soil microbial communities from Risofladan, Vaasa, Finland - OX-2 | ecosystem: Environmental > Terrestrial > Soil > Coastal area > Acid sulfate soil | place: Finland: Risofladan, Vaasa | collected... | reverse complement strand
CCGGTCGCCACGGCCCGTCGCGACTGGGTCAGGCGACCGTGCCGGAGCCCTCGGAGAGGAGGTTCGTGACCAGGACCTGCGACAGGGACGAGACGAGCGCCTCGGGGAAGGGGCCCTGATCGCTGAACGTGTAGAGCGTGGCCTCGGCCCGGCCCCCTCCGATCAGGACGATCCCGAACTGAACGGGCACGACGGTCCCCTGCCGGGTCACCGGGATGGTGACGTCCACCCCGGCGGTCGCCACGCCCTTGCGGTCGGGCAGGCTCACCGGCGTCACCTCGGGCTGCCCCAGCTGGCTCCCCGTCCCGTCGTTGGCGGCCGCGCCGACGAACGAAGTGGCCAGGGCGGCGCCGAAGCAGGCCGGGAAGGCGGTGCTCGACATCTGGGCCTCGTCGGCGGCGACCGCTCCGGTCGACGCGAACACGGCGACCGAGGAGCCCGCCTCCTGCCCCGAGGACCCCGTCGCCGAAGCGGGGGCCGCGAAGGCGGGCGAGGACGAGGAGCCGGACGGCTTGGAGCCGGCCGGCCCGAAGAAGCGGTCGCGCGACGCGGGGATCCCGGTGCACTCCTCGAACTGGGCCGCCACCCGGCTCGCAAGTTTCTGGTCCTGCTTGGTCGGCTGGCCCGACCCGCCGCCGAGGCCGAGGAACCCGCTCAGCGGTCCGTCGGTCGACCGGTCGAGGACCCAGGTGGACGGGACGTCGGAGCGATTCAGGTTCAACTGGCGGGCCAGCTGCCGATCGGCGAACGCCCGGGAGGGTCCCGTCCCGCTCGTGCCGGCCGAGCCGACGACCGGGATGACGATGGCCGCGGCGACGAGCAGGACCTCCGCCACGATCAGCCCCACGACGACGTTGCCCGGGTGGCGACGGTGACCGAGACGTCGTCGGTCGGCCCGGGGCGGCGGCGGTGTCGCCTCCGACGGGACCCCGGCACCGGGCAGGGAGGCGACCGAGCGCGGGTCGGCGGGCGGCGACATCGCGGCGGCCACCCGCCGGCAGAGCACGTCCTGGAGCTCCGACGCCTGCGGGGACGACAGTTGGGAAGCCGGGATCAGCCATCGCAGCGGGCGACCGGCCACCGCCGCCGAAACGGCTACGGCCGGTGAGCCGTCGGGCAGGACTCCCGGGTCGCCGCAACGCACGCCGGCGAACTGATCGTAGGTCACCGACTGCGAGGACCCGGTCACCGGGCTGCTCATCGACACGGCCGAGGCGTCGATCTGCATCGACAGGCCGGCGACCGCCACCGTCGGTCCCGCGGTCACCGCCTCGAGCGTCACGCCGGAGAACCGCAGCACCGTCGGCTCGACCCCGACCGGCGTCAGCTCGCTCACCGGGTTCATGCTACCGAGCAGCCGGGCGAGACCGCTCGGCCGTCAGCCGGGCGAACCCTCCGGGCGCCCGAGCGACGCCGCCACCTCGGCGGCCGCTTCACCCGCCACGTCCACCGCAAGGGCGATCTCGCGGTCCCCGTGCGCCATCCCGGGGAAGAGGACCTCGTACGGGCCCGGCGCCATCGCGACGCCGCGCCGCAACATGGCGTGGAACAGCTTCGCGTACACGCCGTTGGAAGCCAGCTCGTGGGCACCGCGGTAGTCGACCGGGAATTGCAGGTCGGCGCCGGGCGGCCCGACGAACAGCCCGACCAGGGGACCCGACGACGGCACCACGGCGGCCAGGCCGGCCCCGGTGATGGACGAGGCGAGCCCCGCCGCCAGCCGGCCGGCGCGGTCCTCGAGCTCCTCGTAGTCCGCGCCGGTGACCGCCGACAGCACGGCGTGCCCGGCCGAGGTGGCCAGGGGGTTCCCGGCCAAGGTGCCGGCCTGGTAGACCGCGCCCCGCGGCGCCAGTCCGGCCATCACGCCGGCCCGACCACCGAAGGCGGCCAGGGGCAGACCGCCCCCGATGACCTTGCCGAAGCACCACAGGTCCGGGACCACCCCGAACCGGGCCGTGGCGCCGCCTTCGCCGAGGCGGAAGCCGGTGATGACCTCGTCGAAGATCAACATCGCCCCGGCCGCGTCACACGCGCTGCGGAGCCCCTGGAGGAACCCCTCGGCCGGGCCGACCAGGTTCATGTTGGCGGCCACCGGCTCCACCAGCACGCAGGCGACCGACCCGTCGATCTCGGGGACCTCGTTGTAGGGGACGACCAGCGTGTCGGCGACGGCGCCGGCCGGAACGCCCGCCGAACCGGGGAGCCCCAGCGTGGCCACCCCGCTCCCGCTCCCGGCGAGCAGGACATCGGAGTGCCCGTGGTAGCAGCCGTCGAATTTCACCACCCGGTCGCGACCGGTCTGCCCGCGGGCCAGGCGGACGGCGCTCATGGCGGCCTCGGTGCCCGAGGACACCAGGCGGACCTGCTCACAACCCGGCACCCGCTCGATGATCGCCTCGGCCAGCAGGACCTCGCCACGGGTCGGGGCACCGAACGTGGTGCCCCCGGCAGCGGCCCGGGCGACCGCCTCGACGATCACCGGGTGCGCATGGCCGAGCAGGACCGCACCGTAGGACTGGACCAGGTCGAGGTAGCGGCGGCCTTCGACGTCGATGATCCACGGCCCCTCGCCGCGGTCGACCGTGAAGGGGGTGCCACCGACCGACGCGAACGAGCGCACCGGCGAATCGACCCCGCCGGGGATCGATCGGAGCGCCCGGGCGAACCACTCCTCGTTCGTCGCCGGACGGCCGGGGTCGGCGCCGGCGGCCCCGGGTTCAGCCATTGAGCAGCTCGGCGACCATGGAGGTGAAGTAGGTGAGCACGAAGTCGGCACCGGCCCGCTTGATCGCGGTGAGCTGCTCGAGAGCCATCTCGGTCCCGTCGATCCAGCCGAGGGCGGCGGCCGCCTGCACCATGGCGTACTCCCCGCTCACGTGATAAGCGGCCACGGGGACCTCGACGGCCCGCCGGACGTCGGCGATGACGTCGAGGTAGGCGAGCGCCGGCTTGACCATCACCGCGTCGGCGCCCTCCGCCACGTCGAGGGCGACCTCGGCCAGGGCCTCACGCCGGTTCGGCGGGTCCTGCTGGTAGCCGCGGCGGTCACCGCCCTCGGCGATGGAGACCGACACGGCCTCGCGGAACGGCCCGTACGCGGCCGAGGCGTACTTGGCCGCGTACGCCAGGATCGCCCTCTCCTCGTGGCCCTCCCCGTCGAGCGCTTCCCGAATGGCCGCCACCTGCCCGTCCATCATGCCGCTCGGCGCGACCACGTCGGCCCCCGCCCGGGCCTGTGCCAGGGCCACCCGCTGGTACAGCTCGAGGGTGGCGTCGTTGTCGACCGACCCGTCACGACGCAGGATCCCGCAATGGCCGTGGTCGGTGTACTCGTCGAGGCAGAGGTCGGCGATCAGCACCAGCTCGTCGCCGGTGCCGGATCGCACCTCCGACAGGGCTCGCTGCACCACGCCGTCGGGGTCCCACGCTCCCGAGCCCGAGGAGTCCTTCTCCGCGGGGACCCCGAAGAGCACCACGCCGGGCACGCCGAGCGAGGCCAGCCGCTTCACCTCGGCGACGAGCGAGGGGACGGTGTGCTGCACCTGCCCGGGCAGCGACCCGATCTGTGCGGGCTCCTCGATCCCCTCGCGGACGAACAGCGGGGCGACCAGGTCGTCGACGGAGAGCCGGGTCTCCGCCACCAGGCGGCGCAGGGCCGGCGTCCGTCGCATCCGTCGCATCCGTCGGGCGGGGAAGGCGGGAGGCATGGCAGATCAGCCTAACGGGGCGCTCGGCGGGCGGGCGGCGAGGAAGCGTCGCCCTTGCCGCCCGCACGGGCGGCGAACGCGGCCGCCAGAACCGACACGAGGTCCGTTGCCGAGGGGCTGGGCGACACGAGCACCGAGGGGAACCCGCCCGCCCGAGCCGCCTCCGCGGTGAACGGCCCGATGCAGGCTGCCACCGGGGGCACGGCGAGGCGTCGGCCGGCGGCGTCGCGCGCACCGAGGTAGGCGGCGACCGCCGAGGGTGACGCAAAGGTGACGGCGTCGGCCGTCGCCAGGTCGGTGGCGGTGCCGGCCTCTGGTCCCGCCGCCGCCACCGTCCGGTACGCGACCACCTCGTCGACCTGCCAGCCGCGCGCCCTCAGCCCCTGCGGCAGGGTCTCTCGCGCTGCGGCCGCGCGAGGAAAGAGCACCCTGCCTCCCGCGGGCGGATCGGGGAACGCCCGCACCAGTCCCTCGGCGTCGGCGTGGCCGGGAACGAGGTCGGCCACCAGGCGGTGGCGCTCGAGCGCCCGCGCCGTCGCGCGACCGACGGCGGCGAGCTTGGCCTGACCGAACGCCCGGCCGTCGCGCAGGAGCGGCACGAAGTGGTGCACCGCGTTGGGGGAGGTGAACGCCACCCACTGGTACCCGCCCACCCCCACGGCGGCGTCGCGCGCGGCGGCCCCGCCGTCCTCGGGCCCGACGACCTCGATGACCGGCAGCTCCACCACCCGCGCTCCCGACCCGGCCAACGCCGCGACCAGCTCTCCCGCCTGCCCCCGGGGACGGGTCACCACCACCGTCCGACCCGCCAGCGCCCCGTCGCCGTGCCACGTCAGGTCGAGGGCGGCAACCGGTCCCACGACGATCACCGAGGGCGAGCCCATCGCCACGTCCCCCAAGCCGGCGAGCGTCGTCCGCACGCTCCGTCGAGCCGGTGTGGTCCCCCATTCGACGACGGCGACGGGGGTGTCGTCGGCCCTGCCGGCGGAGCGGAGACGGCGGGCGATCTCGGCACGGTTGGCCATCCCCATGAGGATCACGATCGTCCCCCCGGCCTTGGCCAACGATTCCCAGTCGACCCCGCCCGGAGCAGTCGCTCCGCCGACATGGCCCGTCACCACGGTGACCGAGGTGGACAGACCTCGGTGGGTCACCGGCACGCCGGCGGACGCAGGTACCGCCACCGCCGAGGTGACACCCGGCACGACCTCCCAGCGGACTCCCGCGCTCCTGAGCGCCTCAACCTCCTCGCCGCCCCGCCCGAACACGAAGGGATCGCCACCCTTCAACCGCACCACCGTCTGGCCTCGCCGGCCGCGCTCCACGAGCAGGGCATTGATCTCGGCCTGGCGCCCCGTCCCGCCCGTCGGCGCCGTCACTCCGGGTGCGACCGGCCCGCCCGGGCCCTTCCCCGCGTCGATCCGTTCGGCCCACGGGGCGGCAAGTTGCAGGATCGACGGGTCGACCAGGCGGTCGTGAACCACGACGTCGGCGATCGCCAGGAGCTCGGCTCCCCGGCGGGTCAGGAGCCCGGGGTCCCCCGGGCCGGCGCCCACCAGGTAGACGGTCACGCCTGCGAGCGGGTGGAGGGACCTCCGCCCTGCCACCAGGCCGGCCCGGCGATGGAGCTGCCCCCGCACTCGTCGAGGAGCTGCGCGGCCAGCGCCACCCCGAGCGAGCGGGGATCGTGCCCGCAGCGGTGGGCGCGGACCAGCACCCGGCCGTCGGCGCTGGCCATCATGGCGTGAAGCCGGATCTCACCGGTGGTGGCGGGCGCCGGCTCGGCCCAGGCCCCGATCGGCTCGGCCCAGGCCCCGATCGGCTCGGTGCAGCTCCCACCGACGGCCGCGAGCAGCGCCCGCTCGGCGTCGAGCGCCCTATGGGACGCCTCGTCGTCCACTGCGGCGAGCAGGCCGACCGGCCCGTCGAGGTCACGCCGGCACTCGAGCGCCAGGGCCCCCTGACCCACCTGGGGCAGCAGAACCGCCGGGGAGAGGACCTCGGTGGCCAGGTCCGACCGCCCGAGCCGGTCGAGGGCCGCCTGGGCCACCACCACCGCGTGGACGGTCCCGTCCGTGGCCCGGGCGAAACGGGTCGCCATGTTGCCCCGCAGCTCCACGAACGTGAGGTCCGGCCGGACGTTGGCGAGCTGGGCGCGCCGCCGGGCCGAACCGGTGGCCACCCGGCCGCCGGGGGCGAGGTCGGCCAAGCGGCTCCCGACCAGCGCGTCCCGGGGATCGGCGCGAGGGGGAACGGCGCCGATGACCAGTTCCTCGGGCGAGACGGACGGAAGGTCCTTGGCCGAGTGGACCGCGACATCCGCACGGCCCTCGAGCACGGCCGCCTGCACCTCCTTCACGAACACGCCCTGGCCCCCGATGCGGTCGAGCGGCACGTCGGCCAGCCGGTCACCGCGGGTCTGAACGACGACCACCTCCACGGCGAGGCCGGGGGACGCACCGGCGAGGAGGGAGGACACCAGCTCGGTCTGTCTCCGGGCCAGGGGCGAACCTCTGGTGGCAAGACGCAGCGGCCGGTCCGACGGCCAGAGATGCTGCTCGGAGGCCACGGTCCCTACAGGTCGAAGAGGATGCGCAGCGCCTCCACCAGACGCTCGCCGCGGGGGGTTCCGGCCGACTGCTTCAACAGGAGCGTCGGCTCGTGGACCAGCTTGGCCAGCACCGACCGGGTCACCGAGTCGATCCGGGACCAATCGGCGTCCGAGAGGTCCCCGAAGCTGCCGCGTCGTCGCTCGAGCTCGGCGACCCGGACCTCCTCCAACCGGGAGCGGAGGGCCGCCACCACCGGTGCGGCCCCGCGGGCGCGGCTCGCCTCGCGATAGCGCTCCACCTCTTCGGTCACGATCTCGCGGGCCTGCTCGGTCTCGGCCAGGCGCTCGCGCAGAACCAGATCGACCGAGGTCCGCAGGTCCTCCATGTCGACCAGGGTCACGTCGGGCAGCGCTCCGAGTTGCGGCTCGACGTTGCGCGGGACTCCGAGGTCGACGATCAGCAACGGCCCCCTGCCGCCGGGCCGGCCGGCGAGCAGCCGATCGGCACCGAGGATGGGCGAGGCGCCCTCCACCGCGGTGAAGGCCACGTCGGAGGAGGCCAGCAGGTCGTGGAGGCCACCGAGGCCCTCGGCCCGCACCTTCACGTCGCTCGGCACGCCGGCCACCACCTCCTCGGCCCGGTGGAGGCTGCGATTGGCGATCACGACCTCCGCCGGCCGCTTCCCCTCGGGCCTGGTGACGAGCGCGCTCAGCAGACCCGAGCCCATGTGCCCCGCGCCGACGACCACGATCCGGGACCCACCGAGCCCCGACGGCAGGCGGCGGTCGACCAGCTCGACCGCCGCGTGGGCGAACGAGGTCGTGCCGCGTCCGATCCCGGTCTCGGACCGGACCCGCCGGCCGGTGCGCACCGCGTGGCGGAAGAGCCCGGCCAGGACCGGGCCGCTCACCCGCTCCTCGTTGGAGCGCTCCCAGGCCCGGCGGACCTGGCCGAGCACCTCGCTCTCGCCCACCACCGCCGACTCGAGCCCGGAGGCCACCGCGAACAGGTGCGCGGGCACGTCCTCGTCGAACCGGATGCCCAGATAGGGCCGAAGATCGGCGACGTCCATCCCCGCCAGACCGGCGAGCAGCTCCTCCACCTCGGCCACCGCGTCGTGAAAGCGGTCGACCACGGCGTAGACCTCGGTCCTCAGGCAGGTCGACAGGAGCACCGATTCCTGAAGGTTGCCGCAGCCGTTGAGCACTCCGAGCACCTTGTCGTGCTCGGAGCCACCGATCGCAACCTTTTCGAGCAGGCTCAACGGAGCCTGCCGGTGCTCGAGCCCCACGACGACAACGGACACTGGCCGGGTGCCTCCCTCGGTCGAGCCCTCCCCCCGGAGCAGCAGCCGATCTGCGGGGGCCGGTTCACGACCCCGGACGATGTGAACGGGACGGAGATCCGCCCAGCTCTTCGTATCCTAGAGTCTTGCCGGCCATTCCCACCATCGGCTCCCCGGGGGAAGGTCACCGGCCGACCCGTCGGCTCACCCCGGGCCGCGGCGACCGGGCCCGGGCCAACCTGCGCCGCCCCCGCCGCCCCCGCCGGCCACGCCGACGGAGCGGAGGAGCGGGATCGGCTCCGCCCGATCGTCGGAGCGGCGGGACTGGTAGAAGCTCATGACCTGCAGCTCTATCGAGAGGTCGACGTAGCGGAGCAGGACGTCGGCGGGAACGGTCAGCACGGTCGGCGCGAAGTTGAGGATGGAGCGGACGCCGATGGCGACCAACCCGTCGGTCACCGGCTGGGCCGCCTCGGCGGGCGTGGCGACGACCCCGATGGCGGGCACCTCGGACCCGACCAGCGCCCCCAGCGCCCCGATGTCCTGCACCACGGCCGGACCGACCCGGGTGCCGATCACCGCCGGGTCCGCGTCGAAGAGCGCGGCGATCCGGAACCCGTGCGACGAGAATCCCTCGGAGTTCACCAGCGCCCGGCCGAGATTGCCGATCCCGACGATGGCCACGGGCCAGTCGCGGTCCATCCCGAGGGCCCGGTCGATCTGCGCGAGGAGGAACGCGGTGTCGTAGCCGGTGCCCCTGGTGCCGAAGGAGCCCAGCAACGACAGGTCCTTGCGCACCTTGGCCGCGTTGATCCGGGCGAGCGAGGCGAGCTGCTCGGAGGAGACCGTCGACTGTCCGGTCCGGCAGAGGTCCGAGAGCAGCCGACGGTAGATGGGAAGACGGACCACCGTCGCCTCGGGGATCCTCCGGGGGCCGGGCTCAGTGCGCGCGTCCACCATGCCCCCGAGCGTAGTGACGGGCCCCCTCGGTCCACCTGGCGGGGCGCGTCACCACGAGAGATCGAGCAGGTCCCCCACCCCGAGATCGAGCACCATGGCGGCCGACCTCTCGCGGGCGACGAGGGACAGGTGGCCGTCGGCGTCCGCCATCAGGCCGAGCTCCCCGCCCGCCAGGTCGGCGAAGGTGCGGACCGTCCGCAGGTCGACCGGACCGCTCGCGGCCGTCCGGCCGGGCACCAACTCCACGTGGGACTCCAACGGAAGCGAGGCGGCCAGCCCGTGGTCGACGGCGACCGACGTCTTGACGTTGCCGAAGTGGTCCACCGCGGTGACCTCGGCCCGGATGCACCGCCGTCCGTCGGGCAGGACCCCGCGCTCGTCCACCGGCGGCGGCAGCCGCACCAGCGCCGCGGGATCGATCCGGGTGCCCAGATCGTCCGCCGAGGCTCCGCTGCAGAGCGCTGCGGCGGCCGGGGCGAACAGGTCGCGGCCGTCGAAGCTGACCGGGCCGGACCACTGCCGTACCGCGCCGGGGCCCCCCGTGACCGGACCGCCGGTCCCCTCCAGCGCGTCGCGGTCGAGGGCCCCGGGGCCTACCTCCCGTCGCCCGGGCCATCGGGCCGGGTGAACCAGCTCGACCGCCAGCTCCACCGGTCCCGCCGCGTCGGCGGCCGCCATGAGGAGGCCGTTGTCGGGACCGACGAGCCAGCGGTGCCCGACCTCGTCGGGCACCCGCACGGCGACACCACGGCGGCCCCCGCCGACGCCGGGGTCGACGACACCGAGCACCACGCCCGGCCCGAGCCGGGGGAGCACCCGGGCCAGCATCCAGCCACCACCACGCACGTCGAACGGCTGCAGCCCGTGGGTCAGGTCGACGACCGTGGCGTGCGGGGCGTGCCGGCGGATGGCGGCATGGACCACGCCCACGAACTCGTCGCGCAAGCCGTAGTCCGAGAAGAAGTAGACGGCGTCGGGCGACGACACCGGAGGATCCCGACGACCCTCAACCGGCCCTGGTGAGCTGCCCGGCCACATACCGGTCGAGATCCTCCTCGCGCAGGCGGAACGACCGACCGACCCGTACGGCGGGAAGCTGTCCGGTATTGATGAGCCGGTAGACGGTCATCGTCGAGACCCGCAGCACCCTCGCCACCTCGCCGACCGTCAAGAACCGGGTATGTGCCGTGTCGAGTCCCTGGGTCATCGCTGGTGGCTCCTCTTCCGCGAGCAAGGACTGTACGCCTTCGGCGCCCCCGAAGAAAGCGGAAACCGGTCCGGTCAGCGAGCCAGGTTCCGGGCCCTCTCGGTCGCGGCGAGGACGGCCTCGAGGATGGCCGAGCGGACCGCCCGGGACTCGAGCACCCGGAGGCCCGCGGCCGTGGTCCCCCCGGGCGACGTCACGGCGGCCCTCAGCGCCTCGGGCGCCTCTCCGGAGCTCGCGAGGAGCATCGCCGAGCCGAGGAGGGTCTCGACCGTCAGGGTTCGGCTCAGGTCACGCGTCATCCCGGCGAGGACCCCGGCCTCAATGAGCGCCTCGGCGATCAGGAAGACGTAGGCGGGGCCCGATCCCGACAAGCCGGTGACGGCGTTGAGCTGGCGCTCGGGCACGCGCACGACCTTCCCGATGGCGGCGGCGATCCCCTCCGCCCAGTCGAGGTCCTCGGACCGGGCGTTGGCGCCGCCCGACAGCGCGGTCATGCCCGCTCCGATCAGTGCCGGCATGTTGGGCATCGCCCGCAGCACCACGGCACCGTCGGGGAGCACCGCCTCGAGCCTCGCCGCCGGCAGCCCGGCGACCACCGACAGGACCCGGGTGATCCCGACCGCGCCCAGTGCCCGGCAGGTCCCCTCGGCGGCGTCGGGCTTCACCGCCAGGACCGCGCCGCCCGCGGGGTCGACGGTCGCCGCGTCGGGCGATCCGGTGACGAGGACCCCGGGATGGGCGGCGATCAGCTCGTCCCGGCGCGCCGGGTCGATCTCGACCACCCCGAGCCGGTGCGGCTCGGCCCACCCCGCGGCCAACAACCCGGCCAGCAGGGCCGAGCCCATCCTCCCGCCTCCAACGACCAGCAGATCGACCGGCATGGCCGTGAGGCTAGCGGCCGGCGGATCAGCTGCCCGGTGCCTCGCGGCCGGGGCCCCGGCGGCGGCGCCTGTAGAGGGTCGGGTGGGCGAGGGTCATGGCCGTCGGGAAATGCTCGTCCACGTAGTGGATCGACGAGCCGACGATCCGGTCGAGCTCGTCCTCGTCCACCGACGACGCCGGGATCCTGCCCACCAGGTAGACCGCGTCCTCGGCCCCGAGGCAGAACGACATCCCGAAGAGGCCGGCGTTGCGCCGCAGGAGGTACTCGAGCACCGCCGTCACGTTGGCATCGGGGGCCGGCATGAAATGCACCTCGTGATGGAGGGTGCGCTGGCGCAGGGTGAGCCACACCGTGATGTGCTCCTTCTCCTCGCCCCGGAGCCGCAGGTACCACCGGTGGGCCGCCGTCCGGTCGGTGACCTCCTGGCGCTCGGCGGCGACCAGCGCGCCGCCCGAAGCGAGCTCCCGGCGGAGCCAGGCGTCGACGACCGCTGCGGCGGCCGTGGCCTCGCCCTCCTCGGGCGGTCCGACCAGTGGCAGCGCTCAGCCCCCGGCCGTCCTCACCGCCGGCGGGGGCGGTGAGCCGTCAGCACTGCACGAGCCTCCCGGCGATGAGCTCGTCGTGAATGACCCGGAGGCGCGACGCCGCCCCGCGCCAGGTGTAACCCCGGGCCCGGATCACCGACGCCGTCGACAGACGCTCCCCGAGCAGCGGCTCCTCCACGATCCTGCGCACGCGGTGGGCGAACGCCTCCGGCGCCGGGTCCTCCACCAGAAATCCCGTCCGAGCCTCGTCGACCAGGGTGGTGAGCCCGCCCACGGCCGACGCCACCACCGGGGTGCCGCACGCCGAGGACTCCAGGGCCACCAGGCCGAACGACTCCGAGCGGCTCGGGACCAAGCAGACGTCCGCAGCCCGGTAGAAGGTGGAGAGGAGCTCGTGGGGCTGGGGAGGGACCATCGAGACCCGGTCGTGGACGCCGAGATCCTCGGCCAGGGCGAGCAGGCCGTCATAGGCCTCGTCGCCCCGTGGGCCGCTCGGCCCTCCGACCACCGCCAACCGGTAGCGCGGCCCGGCGGTGGACAGCTCGGCGAGGGTCCGCACGGCGACGTCGGCCCCCTTCAGCGGCTGGATGCGCCCGACGAAGAGGAGGAGGGGCCCGTCGACCGGCAGGCCGAGTGCCAGCCGAGCCTGCGGGCGGTGCCCGGGGCCGAAGAAGGCATGGTCGACGCCGGGCGGGACCACCTCGATCCGGCCCGGGTCGGCGCCGTAGAGCTCGGTGATCTGCTCCGCCTCGACGGTGCAGGACGCGAGGACCGCGTCGGAACAGCCGATGATCGTCGCCTCGGCCTCCGACCGCCGATGGGGGACGTCGGCCTGGATCTCCTCGGGACCGGCTTCGGCCTTCACCCGGTCGAGCGTGTGGAAGGTGCAGACCAAGGGAAGGTCGAGCTCGTGCTTTATCACGTGTCCCGCCAGCCCCGAGAGCCAGTAATTGGCGTGCACCGCCTCGTACCGCCCGTCACCGTCGTCAGGGTCTGACAAACCGGTCGACGACGTCATCGCCTTCAGCACCCCGTCGGTGAACTGATCGACGACCTGGGGCAGCGACTCCTTGGGCACGTGGGCGAGCGGTCCCGCCTCGACGTGGTGGACCCGAAGACCAGGCTCCACGTCGACCACCGGGGCCAGGTCCGGTGACCACGCCCTGGTGAACACGTCGCACTGCACACCGGTCCGGGCGAGGGCGGAGGACAGCTCGCGCACGTACACGTTCATGCCCCCGCCGTCCCCCGTTCCGGGCTGGGCGAGGGGCGACGTGTGAAGGGACAGGATGGCCAGGCGTCGCATTTCGAGGGCGAGCCTACCGGGGGGCCTCGCCGGTGCCGCCGGCGCCGGCGGCCCTGCCATCCGGGACGCCCTGCGGGTCCGCCGGCGCGACGCCGCCCCCGGGGCCGCCCGAACCGGGCGGCCCGTCGTGCTCGTGGCGGAACGCGAGGTAGATCCTCACGAGCGCCTGCTTCTGGTCCTCGTTGAGGTGGGCGTCGGCCAGGATCTGCCGGGCCAGGTCCGGCGAGCCGCTCGGGGGATCGAGGATCCCCGCCTGCACGTACAGGGTCTCCGCGGAGATCCGCAGTGCCTTGGCGATCTGCTGCAGGATCTCCGCGGAGGGGCGGCGCAGACCCCGCTCGATCTGGCTCAGGTAGGGGTTGGAGATCCCGGCCAGCTCGGAGAGCCGGCGAAGCGACAGCCGCGCCGAGCTCCTCTGCTCGCGGATGAAGGCGCCCAGCTCGCTCCAGCGGTCGGCGGTGTCGCTCCCCATCGGCTGGAGCGTAACCGCGGGCCGGGGAGCGGTACCCCGGAGGGTCAGCGGAGCCGGCCGGTGCGCCCCGGTGGCGCGTAGCGGTAGAGGACGGGGCCGAGCACCGACCTCCTCGGGACCGGGCCGAAGGTCCGGCTGTCCGTGCTCCGGTCCGGTTCGTCGCCGCGGACGTCCACCCATCCGGGCCCGGTGAGCACCGCCCGCTTCACCAGCAACCGCCGGGGGGATCGGGGATCGGGCACGGCCACCAGGCTCCCGATCCGGAGCGGCCACGCCGCGGGCACCCGGGCCACGAGGAGCCGGTCCCCGGGGCGAAGCGACGGCTGCATGCTCTCCCCCGTCACCTCCACCCGCCGGAGCACCGCCGCCGCCAGCGCGACGCCGACGGCAGCGGCCGCACCCCCGACCCGTGCCCGGCGGCGGCCGGACCGGCGGATCGGGCGTCGGCCGTGAACTCGGCCCGTGCGCAACCTGGGAGGACCCCGGTCTTGCGCAGATGGAGACGTGGGTAGTGTGGGGCCACTGTGCACGACTCCACTGTGCACGACTCCACCGTGCACGACTCCACCGTGCACGGTGGTGCCCGACACGCGGGGACCGGAGAGGAAACTTCTGATGCGAATCATCGACCGAGCAGCAGCCGCCCTCGACCGTCTCGCCCCACCGCGACCGGTCCACGCCCACTGTGACCTCCCCTGCGGTGTGTACGACCCCGCGCAGGCACGGATCGAGGCCGAGTCGGTGAAGGCCATTCAGGAGAAGCACAACGCCAGCGACGACGAGGCGTTCCGCACGCGCGCCGTGGCGATCAAGGAGGAGCGGGCCGATCTGGTCAAGCACCACCTGTGGGTGCTGTGGACGGACTACTTCAAGCCCGAGCACCTGGCGAAGTTCCCCGAGCTGCACGAGGTCTTCTGGAAAGCTACGAAGAAGGCCGGCGAGGCGAAGAAGACCAACGACGTCGCGGTCGGCCAGGAGCTGCTCGACCAGATCGCAGAGATCGACCGGATCTTCTGGGAGACCAAGAAGGGCTGAGCGCCAGGGACTCCGCCCGACGCTTGATCCCGAGCAGCATCTTGCGCTCCATGACCAGGCTCCCCGGCTCCAGGACCAAGGTGCCGAGGGCCCGCCGGAGCGGAGAGGCACCCGGGGTTGCGATCCGGTTCCGGCTGACGAGCGTGGTCCCGCCCTCCGCTGTCGGGTAGAGGCAGAAAGCCCAGACCCAGTTGCCGTCCTCGGAGTGGAGCACCATGGCCTGCTCCGGATTGAGGATGTCAACCCGCAGGCGCGGGCCGTGCTCGCCCAGCTGCTCGACATCCCCGACCTTGCGGTTCTGGAACTGCGGCAGGATCTCGTCGACGCTGTGCATGTGCAGCCCGAAGAGGTTCTCGATCCAGTCGTACGTGTAGACCCCCCCCTTACCGCTCCCCATCTGCACCAGCCAGGGCCAGACCGACGACGCGGGTGCGTCGATCCCGACCGCCCGCGTCGAGAGGAGATCGGGGTCCGCCAGCAGGTCGTCGCCGGGCATCGTCCGGTCCACCTCGTCGGCTGTGGCGCCCCAGGTCAGGCACGGCCTCCGGCCGACGGTCAGGTAGATGGTCGCCGCACCGCCCGCGGCGGCGCCGGCGACCAGGCACAGCGTACGGAGTCTCATGGCAATCCTCCCGCTCCGGGTCGAGCCACCGGCGGGCCGTCGAGCCGCGGTGGGTAGGCATCGCCCTCCCCGGTGCCCGTCGGATGAACTGTCCGGTGGTCGGGTCCGGCCTCCGGCCCGTCGCCCTCCCGCCCGGGATGCCCGAGCCCGGCCACACCGAAGCCGACCATGACGCCGCCGCCCACGAGAAGGAGCAGTCCGGCGATCGTCAGGGCGACCCCCAGCGCCATCACCCATCCGGCGCTGGCTCCGACCGAGACCGTGGCCACGAAGCCGGGCCGGGTGTCAGCCCGCATGACCACCACCGTCCACTCGCCCGGCTCGGTCGTCCAGGTGACCGTCCGGGTGCCGGTCCCGGTTGCCGACACGGCCCAGAACCCCTGGCCGAGGGGCGACGTCGGTGCGTTCGTCCCCGAGAGATGTCGGTACTCGGGACGGAAGGGGAAGAACTGCACCTTCACGACCTGGTCGTGAGCGACGTTGGCGAGATAGCGGTCGATCCGGTTCGTCGCGGCGATGCCCACGAAGACGGCCGAGCCGCCGGGCAGGGAGGCGGTGATCCGGAGCGTGCCCAGATG
>Ga0307373_10008899_pt1 | contig 15156 bp, 13 predicted proteins | sample OX2MG_FD_202534 | JGI IMG/M metagenome (GOLD analysis project Ga0307373, IMG submission 202534) | Soil microbial communities from Risofladan, Vaasa, Finland - OX-2 | ecosystem: Environmental > Terrestrial > Soil > Coastal area > Acid sulfate soil | place: Finland: Risofladan, Vaasa | collected... | reverse complement strand
GCCGATCAATCGGCGGTGAGCACGATCAATCGGTCCCTACCCTGGTGTGTTATTTTGTTCATCAGCATAATCGGACCCCTACTGGTTAGTAGCCGTAACCTTTCTCAAAGGTGTTGGCGATGACGCGATACCCTTTGGTCGTGGCGTGAATGTCGGTGAAGAAGCTACACATCCATGTATAGCTACAGATGTTAGGATTCGGGACGTTCGGGCCACCGAAGGCGGTGAAGACATTTACGATGGTGCCAAAACCACTCACATCGGTGGCAAGATGGGAGTTGGCCTCCTCTGCACCGGGAATGGTGTTGGGACAGATATTCTGGTATGGATCGTAGTAGTTCATTATGACGATATCGCCGGTCATTTTACCGTTGATAGTCAACGCCTTCTTCAGAGTGGGAAGGATAATCTGCGTCAGATTGTAATCGAGTTTCGCCAGGTCAGATTGAAATCCCTGCTGGTTGATAGTGCAGTTGTTGGGATTGATGTCACGGTTGACATCGTTGGCACCAATATCAAGCGTGACGGGGCTGACTTGACCGGGGTAATCCTTGATATACTCTACAGCAGCGTTCATCTGGGAACCAAGATAAGGGTACTTACGCAGGTATGGATAGGGGCATTTCCCATTGAGGAACGTGACGCTGGTCTCGCCGGGGCAAGCCATATTTGCCAGGCTCTTGACGCCGTGATTCTTCAAGTTGCTGAAGAAATCATCGGCATAGCCGCTGTCAAAATTGAGGTCGGGCTGAAAGCCGAAAGCGAGCGAGTCGCCAAGAGCGAGGTAATGCTTTTTGGGCCCTACCAACGAATGGTGACTAGCCATATTTGCGGTTGCCGCAAAGGTTGAAGGTACGCATACAAAGAGTAAAGCAAAAGCCAGCAGCAGTGGCACAGCGAGGCGTCGGCGCAGACGCACAGTTTTAGCCATGTAGGCCCTCCATGAAGATTCTAGGGTGCAAAAAGCCGCACCCTGATGGGAGATAGAGGAAAATATTACACACCACCTGTAGTAGAGTATACTGGTAAATTGACAAGCATGCAAGGGATATAAAATTGCTGCTTGACCGGCAGGTATCTTATGGGCTATAGTGTCAAAAAAGGACGCAGTAGATGCGCCCGCACTTTATTTTCAGGTAGGGACTATGACGACAGGGCAAAACAGTATTTACCTCGGCTTATTGCTTCACAATCACCAGCCTGTTGGCAATTTTCCGTGGGTTTTTGAGCAAGTATACGCGGAATCGTATGCTCCGATGATCGCGGCGCTCGAACGGCACCCGGCGGTACGCATCTCGTTGCACTATACTGGCTCTCTTCTTGATTGGTTGGAGGAAACACATCCGGAGTTTTTGCAGCGCATCGCCCTGCTGGTACAGCGTAATCAGGTAGAGATGGTGAGTGGCGGTTACTATGAACCAATACTTCCCTCAATCCCCGATGCCGACAAATTGGGACAGATTCGCCGCTTGACGCAGCGCATCCAACGCGATTTCAGCACACAGGCTACAGGTATGTGGATTGCTGAACGGGTCTGGGAACCGGGTTTACCTCGTTTTCTGCGCGAAGCTGGTATCGAATGGACTATTCTCGACGATGTGCATTTCAAGAATGTCGGTCTGGAGGATAGCGATCTTTATGGCTACTATGCGACTGAAGACCAAAGCGACGTTCTCAAGGTTTATGCGACCAGTCAATCGCTGCGCTATACTATTCCCTGGCGTCCTGTCCATGAAACTATCGAAAATCTGCGCTCTCTAGCGACGACGGATGGGCAACGCATCATTGTGATGGGCGACGACGGCGAGAAGTTCGGCAGTTGGCCTGAAACCGCTCCGTACTGCTGGGGAGCAAACGGGCATTCGGGCTGGATTGATGAATTCTTCACAGCACTTGAGCAAAACAGCACCTGGCTACATACACTACCATTGGGTGAATATGCTCGCAACTACCCGGCGTTGGGGCGCATCTACATTCCGACATCTTCGTATATCGAGATGACGGAGTGGGCATTGCCGCCGAAAAAGTCGTACACCTTTGGCAAACTGCTGCACAAGTTGGAGGAAGAGCATCGCGACGATATGTTGCAATTTATGCGCGGCGGGTTCTGGCGCAATTTCCTTGTGCGCTATCCTGAGATCAACAACCAGCACAAAAAGATGCTGCGCGTGCATAAACATGTCTACAACGCGGGTGCGACAGAGGAAAGCGGCCAGGTACAGTTATGGAAGGCGCAAGCCAATGATACGTACTGGCATGGACTCTTCGGCGGTATCTACATGGGTCATGTACGCTCCGCCATCTACCATCACTTGATTAAGGCCGAGAACGCCGCCGACCGCTTACAGTTCAAGGCGGAACACTGGCAACGCTACGAGTTCACCGATTTTGACCGCGATAGTCAGAACGAACTGATTATCGAGAGCGATACACAAAACCTCTATATTGACCCCCAACGCGGCGGCACACTCTTCGAGTGGGATATGCGCCGCAGTATGCATAATCTGCTCTCGGTCATGACACGACGCCAGGAGAGCTATCACCAGACACTTATACAGTTTGAACGGGAACGCCGCCAACGTGAGAGTACCAGAGAGGCATCACAGCAATCTCAGCAACATGAGGGGTCAGAACCAGCCTCACCCCATACAACGGTGCGCACCAAAGAACCCGACCTCGACCGGCATCTTGTAGTTGACCGCTACCGGCGCAACAGTTTGATTGACCACTTCCTTACGCAAGGCGTGACGCTGGAAACATTCGCTCAGGTACGGTTTGAGGAACAGGGAGACTTTGTTGAGCAAACTTATGAGACCGATGTGCAACAAGATGAATATGGTCTGACCATCACACTATCCCGCGCCGGGCAGGTCAAGCGCGGGGGCGCACTGGCACCTTTGCCCATAGAGGTGACGAAGACGCTCTTGCTGCCAATTGGCGAAGAAAAACTGATTGTGCGGTATGACATACATAATAAGGGGCAAACGCGCCTGCTCACTCAATTCGCTTGCGAATGGAATATGCACCTGCTCGGTGGTGGCGGCAACGATCAGGCTTATTACGCTATTGAGGGACAGGAGTTGGAGAACGCTCATTTCGACAGTACAGGGGCAGTCACCAATGTGCGCCAATTCCATGTCGGCAATAGATGGATTGCACAAGACCTGGGCGTTGCATTAAGCGAGCCAGCTACGCTCTGGCGCTTTTCTATTGAGACAGTCACCGGTTCGGAAGCAGGCTTTGAGCGCAACCACCAGGGCAGTTGCATAACCTTGCTCTGGCCTTTGCTCCTCGAAGCCGACCAGCATTGGAACGCAGAGATAACCTGTACCGGGCAAAAAGTGTAGGCAGTTAACACATTGCCACTGGGTTATTTATAGTATTATAATTATTATGTAAAGAGCATCTGAAGCAGTTTAAGCTTCTAACAAACCGAGGCAAGAAAGGGTTCGCACTTCATGAAGCGTGTGCTGGCACTCCAACACATCTGGGATGATCCGCCGGGATATCTTGGCGAAATTATGCAGGAATATGCTATTGCCTGTGATATCGTGAATGTTGAAGAGGAAGCTATTCCCAACCTGGAGGGATATGCTGCGATTATCTCGTTGGGTGGCGCACAGCATGCTTACGATGATGTGAACTATCCATACTTTGTGCCAGAAAAGGCTTTACTGCGGCATGTAGTCGAGCGGGATATTCCCTTTCTAGGCATCTGCCTCGGCGGGCAATTGCTTGCCAGTGCAATGGGCGCAACTGTCGAACGACATTCCATAACGGAACTCGGCTTCTTTGAGGTGCAACTCACAGAGGAAGGCAAGACAGACCCGCTTTTCCAGGGGCTGCCCGACGGCTATCAACAGGTTTTCCACTGGCACGAGGATATCTTCGATATTCCCCCCGGCGGCGTGAAACTGGCGACCGGCTATCATGCACCAAATCAGGCTTTCCGTATTGGGAAACGAGCATATGGCATCCAGTATCATATAGAGTTGACCCCTGCTATGCTTGATACCTGGCTACATTTTCCTGACTATATGAAGGAAATTGTCAAAGTTTCGGGGCAAGAGGCGCTGGAAGAGATTGAGCGCGATCGCATCACACGCTATCCCATCTTCCTCGAACATTCGCGCATTGTGTTCAAGAATTTTTTACGTATGAGCGGCTGTAGCTAATAATTTGGGAAAGGCCGAAAATTGGATTGAGTGCAAGCCTATTTTCGGCCTTTCCCAAATTATTAGCAATATCTCTTTTCTTTTAATACCATTTTCTGCTATACTTGCTCACAACATATCCCAACAACATTTTGTGAGTATGATCCAGAAAAAGCGTGGGAGAGGAACTTGCAAGGAGTATTCGACGAAGATGTCGCGACCAATAACTAGTCGGCGCAATCAAATAAATCATAGTAATCATAATGGGAACGGTGGTGCCACAAAACTCGCATCGTTTACGTTCGCGAGTCATAGTGTTGCTTGCGAGCGTCACCCTGACCGCAACGAGGACAGCATTGTCACCGATGAAAGACGCGGGTTGGCGGCGGTGTTTGACGGCGTGGGAGGTAGTGCCGCCGGTGAGGTTGCTTCCCGCATAGCTGCTCGCACAGCGCACGAAATGTGGAAGCAAATTCTGCTGACAGGGCAAAAAGGACGCAAAGTCCAGAGCATCCTGGAAGATTGTAATGCGATAGACTTGTGCGCTGAACTTGAGCGAATTATTCTCGAAGCTGATGAAAGAGTACGTACTGACGGGAAACAGCGTGCGGGCACGGATGACCTCGCGACCACGGTTGCCATAGCCGCGCTTTGCCGGAACGCGACTAAAAAGAGTTATACACTGGTGTTTGCTCATGTTGGTGATAGCCGCATTTACCTGCTGCCGTATGGCGGTTCGCTCAAACGTTTGACCAGCGATGATGGACTACTGGCAAAACTGGTAGAGAACCAGGTAGTGGACGATGCGGATGCGTTGAAAATAGATCAGGCGATGCGAGCAGACGAGCTAACGGAGACAGAGTTCAGCTATTTCCGTCTGCGTGGCGGCATTACGCAAGCGTTAGGTGGACCGATACAGCCAATGATCCATACCAATCAAATCTCCATCGCTCCTGGCGACCGCGTTCTCCTTTGTACCGATGGCATCCACGATAACCTGACCGATGTGGAAATAGAAACAATCCTGCGTTCAGAGGCACGTACCACTAGCGCAAGGCTGCTTGTCGAGCGTTCGCTAGAACGTTCGCATCAAGACAGACATGTCACTATTCGCTCCAAGCCCGACGATATGAGCGCCATTGTCATGACCTGCCGATTTTAAGTGATACGATTGCTATCATTCATAGTCACCCTGAAAGTACTAATCCTACCATAACGTTGGATGTATCCCTGCGCTGTATGCTACACTTTTTTGAGAATGCTAAGAATACTATTAGTATGCTCAGGAAGGATTATCTGGCGTGGGTAGAAAACCATTGTATTGCGTATGTCTGTTGTTGGTAGTGTTGGTTAGTGCCTGTGGGTCTCAGCAGAAGAGTGCAGAACTACCAACACAACCGCTCAATTCCGATGGCGTCATTGCCATCGAACAACACCCGACGCCTACGCCAGGCCTTCAGCTTCCCAGCCAGATTACGATACCGACCCCTGCACCTACAAAGCCTACCGCTCTGCCAGGCAATATTCCGCCAACAGGTTCGGGTCCGGCACCATATGGTCCACCACCGCCAATGACCTCTGAAGAGATTCAATTGACGCAGCAACTATTCCAGCTTATCAATCAGAATCGGGCTTCTATTGGCCTCTACCCGTTTGTCTGGAACGACACACTTGCCGGGGGCGCACGCTTGCACAGTTGGAATATGATCCACTGCGGTTTCAGTCACACCTGCCCAAACGGAGAAGACCAGTGTACACGCATCGCGGACGAGGGTTTCGCCGGTTATACCGATTGCGGTGAGAATATTGGTCTCGCCGGCCCGTATCCCACTCCCTGGGGCGGCGTCTATAACGTGCAGGAGAGCATGTGGAACGAACCCCCTTCCGGTTGGCACCGTATTCACCTGAGCAGTACCACACTCCATCGTATAGGCGTCGGCATCGTCGTCGATGCCAGAGGTTGGATCTGGTTCACCGAAGATATGGTAAGTTAACACTCAAAATAATTGTATTGCGTGTTCTTGACCCCAGGTACCTGCTAAATGCCATTGTTTTTCATCAACGCTACTGACCAGGCGCTCTTCATCTACGATGGTAGAGGAACGCAGGTGTAGCGTGTAATTTTCGGCATCGAGTACCGTACATTCCACTTGCAACGCATATTTTCCCCACTGGACTGGCCCTACGCGATAGGTCGAGCCAGCTTGACGCAAAGCATGGGATAATACGGGAGCAACGACAAGTCTGCCAGCATCTTGCTCATGCAAACCCAGGATGTAGCGCATGAGCAAGTGTACGCTCAACGCACCCCAACCATAGCCTTCGATACCCGCGTTGGCGTACTCGATGCCACTTTTTTTATTGACGCTTACGACGCGGCGATATTCACGAGTTACACCGGGTAGACCGCTCTCTTCATCAGATACGCGGTTATCTATGCTGCGATAGGAAGCATCTATGAATTGATAGGCCAGTTCAGCCGCGTCAAAGGGCATTTTCGCGGCAGAGGCCGCACCAATCAGCGTCATGACGACGGGCGGCCAGCAGAGGGGAGCCCAGCCATTGCTATGCGATGGGGGTTGTGATAGATACGGGCGCAATTGTTCAATCTGATTCCAGTCAGATACACCACAAAAGACTGGAGCGAGATGCATGCCATCCTGTTGTGATGACCACTCCCGCGCCACCGAATCATAATCGCGAAACCAGCCGTCACGCCACATGTGTTGTGTCTTTCCCGCGAATTCATTCGCAACTTTTTGCCAGTACGCAACCTCTCCGGCAAAATCAACTGGCGGCACGGTGGATAGAGCAACATCCACGAGCGACAAAGCACCGGAAACATTCTGAGTGGGAGCAGCATAGAGCAGCAACGTTGCCCAACGCGCAAGTATTTCGGCCCCCTGTACCATGCTTGCCTGCAAGTCTACGGGACGCACATGTTGAATAATCGTGCCGCCGGTCTGCTGTGGGCCAAAGCGACTGGAGACATCCTGTCCGCTCTCCCACAAGAGTGATATGCAAAAGTGGTATTTCATCGGAATTATCCGTGATGGATACTACATCAACCCGATACTACTCACGGCTGACACTACGGCTTTGGCATCTTCTTAACTCGTTCGACATCTTCAGGCGTGCCGTAATGTTCGGCGATGTTTTCTGTCCATTCCCTGACATACTTGAGCCACTCCTTGAATGTTATCCGGCCGCTGCTATGCAGCTGATTGATCATGATGATACCGTCCACCGGCGCGGCTTCTCCTTCCGGCCATAGCCGCGCCGGTGGGGCAAACCCTTGCTCCCGGCGCAGTAGTAACGCCCGAAATTTCGGGTCGTCTTGTTGCATAACTACGGACCCTCAACCGCTAATAAGGCTACCGGTGCCTGGTTAGATTGGATAGTATACCAACTCGATTCAAGCCAGACATGGCGCGGTTCCAGTGGCTTAATAAGGTTGGCAAACAGGAATAAGCCGCTCATAGATGGTGGTGCGCCGATGGTTGCCAGTTCCAACCGCGTCCAGTCGCGCATCTGCTTCAGTCTCGCTTCCCCGGCAAACGTACTGAAGGCAATGGTAACTGCCTTGACACCCAGGTATTGTTGGTAGTCGCCTTTCTTCAGTAGTACCAGGTAGGCTCGCAGCCGCCTGCGGAAGTGTTCCTGTCCCTCGGTACCCCGGTCGTGTTCTAACAGGATAGGATTGCGCCGCTGTCCGTTGGTAGTATCTAGCCGGAAATCCAGGAACGCGTCGGGTGTTAATCGCTGCGTTTGCGTTTTACCGTCTTCTTGCCAGGTAGCAGTATAGGGACGGCGTTTCAGTATCTGTTCATGAACAAACCTCGTCAGCGAGTAAGCCGGGGTTACGGTATGTAGCAGGCTGGCCGCGATCAGGATATCGTTCAGCTCAAGCGCGTGTTGCACGAACAGGTAATGCTGTCCGACCTGCTTACTCTCCCGGAAGTTTTGCGGTACGTCCAAACCGATACTCTCCAGGTACTGGATGCCCTTAGCCCCTAGCGTGTAGAAGTACGGGTTTCTATACTGCCGCGTCGGGACGCTGTCGGCCTGGATGAAGCCATGGTCCGCCAGCGTTTTCAGCCGCTTCTTGACGGTTTTGAGCGTACCGGGCCGGTAGTGCAACCGGCAAAGCTGTTCAGCGGTGGCGAGGTGCAAGTGGTAGAGACCGACTGGCATTGCCTGGGTACCGCGCAACAGGAGGTCATAAACAGCTGTGATACGGAATGTCGTGTAGGTCACGGCTCTACCTCGTTCCTTCTCTGTGCAGATGGTCGCTGGTCAACGTCGCTTGTATCGTCATCCGCAAGCTGCCAGTAGCCACCCTCCATGTCAAGACGATAAACCATCAGCAGCTCAACGAGCGCCGCAAAGCCACCGCTATCCAGCGCCGTGAGTACCTTGCCCTCCAGCCCTGGCACCCGCGCAAGCTTACGGTAAAACCAGCCAGCAAACCGCATCACATCGACACCCCCGATTTGGAGCGCCGCTAATTCCTCGTCGGTTTGTTCTGCCTCGTGTGGCAGCAGCCGCGCCCGTAGGCCTTTGGTAAAGCGGATCACCGACCTACCAAATGTCTCTCGCTCGAATTCGTGCCAGAGATCAAGCAGGGCCGTATCGCCGGTCTCAAAGAACGCACAGGCAATATCGAAGGGCATGAGTGAGCCGGCCCTGCCCTGCTTCAGATCGGAGCGTGCTAATTCCTGCGCGGTATGCAGCCGGAGGGCCGTACCATCTTGCAGTTTCGCTACATAGTTGGCAAGCGCACTCGTATCCAACGCTACCTGTTCGATTTGTACCCCATGGAGACGCGACAACCTGTCAAAGCCGTTCCGGCTGTAAAACCGGTTTAAGTATTCATAGTACGCGCTGCCCAGAGCCGCAAAGTCCGCCAACGTAACCTCCTCCACATAAAATTCGACATCGTGGGAATGAGGATGCCAGCCATGCACGCTATAGGTGATTTCTTTGGCGGCAATCCCACCGATGTAACCGGCTGCGCGGCGTGCCCCTTTTACTACCGGCTGATTGGCGACGTAGCGCCGACCTTCCGCTAACAACCCGAGCGTCACCCCTAATGTGTCATCGGCACTATGCGGGATAGTCCGTGTCACAAAGAGCGCACCCATCCCCTGATGCAGGGCCGTTACTAGCGCACGACTGACTTCATCCGCTCGATGGTACCGGATTTTTGCTGCACAGACCGGGCATATCCAGCCGGAGCCGCAGGTTGACATCCCAGAGTAATGGTGTACACCATCCTTGTTCAGCACCTTCATATCGCCGAGCGGCAGCCCGCAGGAACGTAGCCGCTTTAAGCTCGTCACCCGCCGCAGTGCCGCACGTAACGTGTAGCGCACTTCTTGCCGTTGCCCCCGCGGCATGATTGCCGACGCTGGTACATACCCGGCAAGGTCAGTAACAACAGAATTTTCCATATGCTACTCCACCTTTCTACAGGAGCCGCCACGACGATCACTGCCACTCGCTGAAGTGGAGGCCCGTCATAGCGGCTCGCTGCGACTAAACACCGCAATAGACTCGCTTTACCCTGTACCGCTATTGCGGCGATCCGTCACTAATCCAGAAGCTGACCATCAAAGCCGAGCTGCGGCACATCTGCAAACCCCGCAACCTCATCTCACACCCCCGGTGAGTCACCCAGCATCGTGCGTATCAGGTCATCACTACACCACGCCGCCCGCACCAGCACTGCCTTGCTGCTCTGCTCTTCCATGACATAGGCACAACCCGCCCCCGCTTCACGCAGTGGAATTTGCTCAGCATATGCGCCAGCCTCATCATGCGCGCCCTTGCCTAACACCAGGTCAACTAAGGAGGCCTCCATGCCGAGTGCGATTTTGGTCGGGTAGTAATCACGTTCGGCAATCACTTCTTTGATTGGTGTTTGCGATGCACTAACCAGGCTGTAGCCAGCCGCCCGGCCGAGCCACAGTATGGTGCGCATGGCCGTTTGGGCGCGCTGTTGCAGCTTCTTATCCGTCGCCGCCGACAAGTAGGCCAGCTCGTCGATGATAATGACTATGAGCGGCGTTTCCAGCGATGGCGTGAATTTGCGTGCTTTGCCCTGAAGGGCTTTATTGCGTTCGAGCATATCGGCTACGGCGTTTTCCAACAGCTCCACCATACCCTCGTCTGTATCTGCATACTCGTCCCACAACTGCATGCCATAAGCCAGCTCAAGGCGCTTTGGATCTAATGCCCAGAGCCTCACCAGACCCTCCTGACGGGCAGCCGTTAGACCGAACACGAGAGAGTATATCCAGCTACTTTTGCCCGCCCCGGTCCTCCCGATCAGCAGTAGATGGTTGCCTTCTATAGGCATTACCCACGGCTGGTCGTTGATATCCCGTGCCATCGGCACCGCTTGCAGCGTCGCCCGCACATCGAATGCCGTCGGAGCTGATACCAGCGATGGCTCATATTCATAGGTCTCTGGCACCTGCACCGGCCCGCAGCGCATCCGAATACGCCCGCTGCCCGCCGCCTCGCAGGTGACAAACGGGACATCAAACGCCAGCGCGAACGCTTCAGCCTCGTTGGTATAATCGGCGACGGTCTGCCCCGCAAACGGCCGTATCATGCCGACCCAACTCGCACTGGTACCCCGGACCTCGCGGAGGAGCGGATAGGTTGTCTTCCCGCCCTTGACCCGCGTTGGCGTACCAATGCCGACCTTCCATTTATCCGCCGTTCCTGTGAAGCCCAGGCCAGCGCAGACACGCCTGAAGTTCCGCTCCAAGAGCAGTTCGAAAAGTAGGCCTTGCCGGTACCCATAGACCCCAACCCCGATATTGACAAGCGCCAGTACCAACAGCCACATCGCTATCCCAGAAGCGCTGCCCGCAGAGCTCGCGGTACACAACATTGGGAACAGCGATCCGACATCCACATAGACGCAGACCCACCCCAGGCCACGCGCCAGCTTGGTGTTCCCATAGGCTTGGTTCATACATGCCTCCTTTCAAGGCTCTCCTACTGGCGAGCGGGAGCTGCAGCCGGAGTCGGTACTTGTACCGGCTTCAGAGCCGTCGCACTAAAGTACTGGGAGAATCCGCCCCGCTCTTGCTTCATGATGCCCATTTCCAGGCCCTCAACCACAACCGTCTGGCCAATGTGAATGTTGGCGCAGGGGTCAGAAGGACTCACCAGCGTGATGCTCAGGATTTCGTTTTTGTTGCGTCCGTACTTCACGGCCACTAACGCGGTCCACTTGAGACCCCCGCCGTTTTTGTCGCGGCCCTGTACCTCCGGCGAGTTCGGGTCATCCTTCACCGTGCGCTCCATTTTCGCCTCGCAGCCGTTGAAGATGCCGGGACGGCCAAACGTTTTTACAAAGTCCAGTACTACGCGGTCGATCATGTTAGAAATTCCTTTCTTTACTTGGTTGCGTTCTTCGTGCGCAACATGCTCAGTAACAGCGGTCGCTATCGCGCGGCCAACATCGGTGCTGATAACCGCACCGAAAATCGAAAGCCTATCTGGTTTTTCCCTGATGAGCGCGTTATAATGAGTGGTAATCACATGCGCGGTTGGCGCATACCTCTTCGCTTCTAGGAAAGTACTCGGCCTGATGCTTACGATTTCTGTCTCAATCGTAAATCAAGAAGTGTTAAGTAGCGCTTTACAAAGTAGTGAGTTTTCAGATGACTAATAAAAATTCAGTGGGAAGCATCCTCAGGAGGCTGCGCGAGGATAAGCGGCAAAAGTGGATAGAGAGAGATCAATGGACGCAAACGGCAGTAGCGAGAAGGATTGGGGTTTCCCGAGTCACATATATCGCGTGGGAAAATGACGAGTGGCTGCCAGGTGTTGACCATCTCAAACGCATTATCGCTATTTTCAGGCTGAATGAACAGGATGAAGCCGCGCTCTACCGCACGGTGGCGCAACTGCCGCCTGAGAAAGTTAAATTACCTCCCCGCAACACCTTCTTCACAGGGCGCAACGACTACCTCGACGAGCTGCACCGGAAGCTCCAGGAGGGAGGGAGCGTCGCCATCACGCAAGCCGTCGGCATCAGTGGGCTCGGTGGCATCGGGAAGACACAGATTGCGCTGGAATATGCCTACCATCACCACCCAAAAGTGTACCGTACTGCACTGTGGGTCAACGCAGCAGATCGGGCAACACTGCAAGCAGACTACGACACGATAGCGTATCTCCTAAACTTACCGGAACTGGACGAGCAGAAGCCAGAACTGCGCGTGGAAGCAGTCAAGCGGTGGCTCGATGATCATACACGGTGGCTGCTAGTTATGGACAACGCGGATGATTTGCAACTCGTGCGCTCTTTTATGCCGGGAAGACCGCTTGGGCACATTATTTTAACAACCCGCTCGCAGGCTATCCGGGAGGGCAATATCGCGATGCAACTCGTGGTTGAGGAGATGAAACAACAGGAAGCTCTGGTGTTCTTACTCCGCCGCGCTGGTCTGTGGGATGAGGAGGCCAAACTTGGTGATGAAGCCAAGCTTAATATGATTGCCACCGACATTCGCGATAGAGCCGCAGAGCTGGTTACCTTGCTTGGGAGACATCCCTTGGGGCTCGATCAGGCTGGCGCGTACATTGAAGCATCTGGCATATCACTGGCTGATTACATACAGCTCTATCGTGAAGAACGCCAGTCACTCTTAGATGCGCGCGGGCCGCCTGGGGGCAGTCCTGGCGATCATCCAGAAACGGTGACAGTAACCGTTCAACTGAGCGTTAAAAAGGCGTGTGAGCGGGACGCTAAGGCGGCGGACGTGCTGTCCTTCTGCTCATTCCTCCAGCCAGATGCCATGCCAGAGGAGGTGTTCTACCAGGACGGAGAGATGCGGCTCACCCTGCGATCGTTCAATGACATCATGGCCGCGCTGCGACGATACTCTTTAGTTGACCGCAATGCCCAAGAGAAGCTGCTTTCAATGCATCGTCTAATACAGGCTGTGCTTATCGATGCCATGTCTTCCGATCTTCAAAAGCAATGGCGAGCGCGGGTAGCGTGCGCGCTCAGTGCAGCCTTTCCAGAAGTGGAGTTCAAGAACTGGGAACAATGCGGACGTTTATTGACGCATGCATTGACCTGCGCGCGGTGGACTGAAGACGAGCTACCTATGACCCAAGAAGTCGCCGAGTTGCTCACGAAAGCAGCCGTCTACTCACAAGAGCAAGGGAAGTCTACGGAAGGTGACTTGATACTACTGCGGGTACTCAAATTTTGGGATAAACAACTGGGGGTAGACCACCCGACCACAGGGGCAGCCGCACACCGGCTTGCACAGTATTTAAAGAAGGGAGGTACCTATGACACGGCAAAAAAATATTATTGGTGGACACTTATCGCCTACGAGAAACATTTGGGGATAGGGCACCCTGCTATGGCCGCCGCGCTGAGTGAGCTCGGCACGCTCTATGTCTCTCAGCGCAAGTATAAAAACGCGATAACGCTTATATCGTTGGCGATTATCATTCAGAAGCGTCGGTTGGGCGATAGTCACCCTGCTATATTGCGCAGTTTGCGTGACCTGGCGACCGTCTACCGGTATCAAGGCAAGTACGACATCGCCATACGAGTATATAAAGAAGCGCGCTCAACATCTGAGAAGAGTTTAGGCATCAACCACCCTGACACCTTGAGTATCGTGCGCGAGTTGGGCATGACGTACGTTCTGAAGGGAGAATACGAACTGGCGGAGCCGCTACTGACACAATCGGCCAACTTTTGTGCGCAATACTTGGGAGTAGACCACCCTGATATGGCGAAGAGCCTGATTTGTATAGCGTGGCTCTACTACAAACAGGGTAAATATAAGCAGAGCAGTGATCTGTACCAATTGTTACTAGCGTCTCGTGAACGCCGGTCGAGAATGGACCCCCTTGACTTTGCGCAGGGGTGTTACGGGTGGGCGCTTGCTCAGCAACAACAAAAGCAGTATGACAGGGCAGAAAAATTCTACCGTCGCGCTATACAAATCTATGAACGGAAAGTAGGGGGGACGGCAGCGTACGCGCCGGACCTCAAAAAGAATTACGCGGCATTGCTGCGTGATATGCAACGTTATACAGAGGCTGCAGCACTGGAGTTGAATGACGAACCGCCATACGACTTGGGCAAGGATGAAGTTGATAAAGACGTAAACCGCTACTTTAATCTACTGGGGGTAGCATATCAGCATTCACAAAGTCCTTTTGGGTCTTGAGAAGACTATACGGATGCTATGCCAGAACCTACGCCTAGAGGCAGAAGCCGCAGCACTGGAGTTGAATGACGAACCGCCAGTATAACGTATAAAACCGCTATGTTATTGCCCTCACTTTATCTCTACTGCCTTGTGAAGCCATACAGCCTCCACTTACTCTTATGACACGTTTGCTAATTTACAACCCAGACTTTATGTGTTTGTATATAATGCATGTCTGAGTATAAAGTGGGTTTCACTAAAGTGCCTCCCCAACGTCGCGACAACGAGACGTACGGCGGTGTCTTGATACATATACGCCCTCCGGTGCAACTGAACCCTGAAGCGGTAGAGCGCTACCTCACCAGTAGTGCTTTTGAACCTGTTGATCGGAGCTGGAAAAATCTCGACATCAAAGACGTGGTGGTATTAGGTAGCACCGCTGAGCAGACGACTATCTATGCCAGCATTGACAGGGGTTTTGAGGGACTCGCCCAGCAGGCAGCAGAATATACGACAGAGTTGTTACGTTTTATGGGTGCACAGGCTATCATAGATAATCCTCCAACTCCGGATGCTTGAGCCAACATAAGAAATTCACCGGCAAGGTTATATCTTGCCTGGGCTTGACATCCCCGTACTCCTCTGTAATTTGCAAACTTCGCGATACTACGCACCGCTGAGCAGACGACTATCTATGCCAGCATTGACAGGGGTTTTGAGGGACTCGCCCAGCAGGCAGCAGAATATACGACAGAGTTGTTACGTTTTATGGGTGCACAGGCTATCATAGATAATCC
>Ga0307373_10008898_pt1 | contig 15156 bp, 11 predicted proteins | sample OX2MG_FD_202534 | JGI IMG/M metagenome (GOLD analysis project Ga0307373, IMG submission 202534) | Soil microbial communities from Risofladan, Vaasa, Finland - OX-2 | ecosystem: Environmental > Terrestrial > Soil > Coastal area > Acid sulfate soil | place: Finland: Risofladan, Vaasa | collected... | reverse complement strand
GGAATGGGCCGCGCGCAAGACGGAAGACGCGCTCGCGCTCGCCCCGCCGAGCGGTCCGATCCACGATTTTCTCTCCGCGATGGCGAATCATCATCGCGCTGAAGTGGAATGGGGCCGCGCCGAAGTAATCCGCCTGATGAACGCCGTCTGATTAGATTTCGGCTTCGAAGATGTTCCTCACAAATGTGCCGGCCGGCCGGCCGGCGTCCCGCGCGCGGGGGATCACGACGGCTTCAAACGAGGCCGCGGCGAGCGACGCCTTGTGGCTCTTGCCGCTGGAGCAGAGACGACGATATTCGTCGACGGAGACGAGTACTGCCACGGGTTTTCCGTGCCGGATAATGGTTTGCGGCCCTTCTTCCAGCGCCCGCTCGATGAACTCGCTGAACCGGCCTTGGGGTGCTCGATTTTCCACTCCGTCGGAGCACCCAAATAGCCTATATCCCCAACTGACTTCGGCAGATGAGGCGCGAAATCAGTTGAGGCCGAGGGCTTTTCTGAATTGCGGGACGCTGAACCCGATGATCGGCTGATCATTGATCATCGTGACCGGAGTCGCCCGAAAACCCTTGGCGATCAGCTCGTCGCGCGCCACGGAATCATGAGTAATATTCTTCTCGGTGAAGGCAACCTGGTTGCGCGACAGATATTCCACCGCCTGATGGCACGCGGAGCATTGGTCCTGCGTGTAAACTACGATTTTCATCGTCATCGCCTCCGGATTCTTTCCGTCGCGTGGTTAACCCTTGGCCGCCGCGGGCGCCGGTATTTCCTTCATGCGCGCCGTGGTGTCGCCGTCGAACTCGAGATGCAGCGCGCGCACGATCATCCCGTGCATCCGCCATAGCCCGATAACGTAGAACAACTCCATGATCTGCGCGTCGTCGAGATGCTCCTTGAGCGCGGCGAATGATTCATCTTCAACCAGATTACGCCCGACGATCTCGTCAGTCACCTGCATCACGGCGCGTTCGGCGGGGCTGAATTTGTCGGACACTGCCCAGCTCTTGATCGCGGCGAGCTTGTCATCGGTGACGCCGACCATCCGTGCTACTTTCAGATGTTGCGAATACTCGAACCTCGAGTCTCCGACGATTCCGGTGCGCAGGATCGCGAGCTCACGCAGCTTGGCAGGCAGCTTGCGGCCCGGCTGCATTAGGGCCATCAGCGAATTTCGCGCCTGAAAGAGGAGATCCGGCACCAACGCGAAGGTGGTCCAGTAATCGCCCGGAGTGCCGGTCGCGGTGCCGGGATGCTTGACCGGATCGCGGTCGCCGAAAAACTGCTTGTAGAGTTCCTTGACCTCGGGCGTAGCCTCGCCGAGGCTCACCTGCTTGAGCCGCCCCATCGCTGTTCCTCCTATTTACCCGTGCGCCACAGCGCAGGGGCAGCGCAACCTTCGCGCAGGCGGATAGCTCAGGTCAAATGGGAGCGTGCGGATTGCGCTGTCTGCCGAACTTCCCGCGCGATTCGATCGGCAAGCGCTTCGCACTGCGCCCGCAGATCGGGCACTGCGATAATCTCCCAAAACGCGCCCTTGGTGATCGAGCCGAGCGCGAACAAGCGCCGGTTCGCGCTTCCGTCCGCGGCGACCACACGAAGATCGCCGGTAACCTCGAGCCCGAGGCGCGAGGGGTCGGTGCGGACAATCCCGCTTTGGAGCATCGATTGAATCAGCGGGTCATCGATATGGCGATAATCCGAGGACGGTCCCGAGCAATTGATCACCCGCGCGACGCGCAGAGATTTAAGTTCGGCCGAATCGCGGCTCCGGTATTCGACTTCCACCGCCGAACCGTCTATTCGGTAGCGCTCAATCCGGCCCGCGTGAAAGACGAGTTGGCCGGATGCCTGAGCCGCGTCGATTCGCGCGGCGATCTCGGGCGCCACGCGATGCCGGTGCACGTCCCACCACGGACGCAGATGGCGGACAAAGCGCGCGCGTTCGGGCGCCGGGGCGCGGCGCCATAAGTCCTGCGTGACGGGACGCAACCCGTCGATTACCGATTGCCAAGGAATGCCGCGCGTCGATTCAAGCGCGATCCGCGCGCGAACCGCACGCAGCATCGCACGCGCCGAGTTGGGCAGCGCGTCAAGCTCGAACGGTGCGATCGCTGGCGTTGCAGAGGCATCGAGATGGCGGCGCGGCAGTAATCCATGCCGCGAGATGGCGTGGATAACTCCGGTGTGGCCGCGCTCGATGAGAGAAATCGCGATATCCACCGTGGTCAGCGCCGCGCCAATCAACAGAACGGGCGCGCCGGGTTCGATTTGGTCGAGCGCGCCGGCGGCCCAGGGATCGCGTCGATAGAACGCGGACGTATAGAAGGCTCGGTCGGCAATCGGCGGATCCGCGGGCGAGAAATTCCCCGGCGCGAGCACTACGACGTCGGCGTCCAGTTTTTTGCCGCCCGCAAAACTGATTCGCATTCCATCGGCATTCGCATCGACGGCAATCGCGGTCTCGCGATGCGTCTTGATTCGCCCGGGATTCGCGCGACTCGCCTGCGCAAGGAGATCTTCCAGGTAGCGCCCATAGACCAGTCGCGGAACGAAACTGGATGGCTTGATCTGAGGAACCCCGCCCCCCGCAGTATCTGCGCGCAGCCAATTGAGAAAGTGATCGGGCTCGGCGGGAAACGCGCTCATCCTCCCGGCGGGGACATTGAGCAGATGGCGCTCGCTAGTGGTCGAATACGCGAGCCCGCGCGCGGGACCGTGCTTGTCGATCAAATCGATGCGCGAATCGCCGCCGAGATCGGTCCCCAGCCGACGCAGCAGTTGGACCGCGAGGATCGATCCGCTGAAGCCGGCGCCGATGATAGCTATTTTGGACATTCTGGAGACCAAACCCCGACCGGTGTGACCCGCGCTAGAATAGCTGTCCGAGCCTTGACCCCGAGTCAAGCGCGATCTCCAGATGCACGCCGCGGGCGTCGAAATTGCTCTCCGAACGGGCTGTTGGGAAAATTTAAGGATGTCCGGGGCATATTTTAAAGATGTCCGCGCTTGCTAGGCTGGCGCGTCGGCGCGATAATCCGGTCTTCAGTGGACGCATAGCTCAGCTCGGTTAGAGCACATGCCTCACATGCATGGGGTCGCAGGTTCAAATCCTGCTGCGTCCACCAATCCAATCCATTGCGCGCCTAAGTAGACTGGGGGCCCGCGGCGGCCGTTGGTTCGCGAACAGCGGCGGAAACCAGGGGAACCGAAGTCTCTTGAACGACAATGGGACAACGCCGCGGCTGCCTCAATTGGCCCGCGAACTTCAATGGATCAATCAGGTTGGCTCCTACCACTGTTAGATTACAACCGGTGAATCTTCCAGCCGCCGTTTCCGATGAGCAGCCGCCGTTTCCGATGAGTTCCAGATTTCTATTGCGGTACTGCGCGAGGCTGGTGCGATGGCGCCGCATCCGCAATTCCTGCGCCACTGCGTGGAAGCGGCTGCCCATTTGATCGAAATGCTATTGCTCATACTGACGAAACTGAACGATGTTGCCTTCGGGATCCTGACCGTCGCACACGCGATAACCGTGAAAGATCCACTCGCGCTCCGGTGGAAGAAGTTCGCCGCCGTGCAGCCGCGCAACTGCTCGCGTTGTGGAGATGCTGGTAACTTCAAAGACCAGCTTGATGGGTGTTTCTGTCCTGCGCCGAGGGGGACTTTCGATCTCGATTGAAGACGCGAGGTGTTGTGGCACTGAAAGAACGACAAGCTGAAACGTTGCCGAGGCAAGAACCACATGATCCTTTTCTGCGCTCTCGACGTCGAGACTCAGGACCGCTTGATAAAATGCCTGTACGAGGGCCAGGTTCTTTGCGTATAGAAACGCCCCCGCATGGAATGTAGGCGCCATCGACCCTCCGATCACCAACTTCGATTAACGTCTGGACAGGATCGCACCTGTGACCGGACGGTGCGCAACGGAATACTCGCGCTTCCAGGTATCATCCCGCGAAGTCGACTGCAAAGCGATTTGCGCGCGCGAAAATAATTGCAGCACGTTAACCAAATATATCCAGGAAAAATGGAAACAAAGGCGCGCAACCGGCCGTCTAACTAGTGGAAAGACAAGACAATGATGAGTGAACAAGATTACGGTCTGGTAATGACGCGCAACGCCGATGGCATCGGAAGTGCTCCATTATCCGCTAGCAGGAGGCATCCAATGAAATCTAAACTGAAATTGATTATGGCGCTGCTCGGGATCGCGCTGTTCGCAACCCCGATTAACGCACTAGCGTACCGACGCGACTCGGCCGCGCGCACCAACATCGCAGCGCCGGGACGGAACTTCGCGAGGGCGCGAGGCACGGCGTTCAGCCGCCCTGCGGCGTTCCGCTCATTCTCGAACCGCAACTTCGCGCCGCGCTCCAACACTATGCTCGGGGCGACGCCGTTTGCGCGTCCGTTCCGGGCAAACCCCGCGATGAATAACTGGAGAGGGAACGAGTTCCCTCAGAACTACGGCGGTTATGGTTACAACCAGGCCCCAGGTTACGGATACGCAGCTCCGGCGATGGGAATGTACGGTGCCGGCATGCCGGCTTACGGGCCCTCATACGGTGGCGGCCAATACGCAGGTGGAGCATGCACCAACGTGCAGCGGCTACAAAACCAGGCCCGCCGGGACCGGAACCACGGTCATCCTGCGGCTGCTAATGACCTGTTGATGCGGATGCGGATGGCCGAGAATCGCTGCGGGACGGGATCTATATGGTAAATCGATACGCCGGTCTCAGCATGCCGGCGCATCTTCTCGAGCGATTGGCCCCTTAACCATCAACTGACTACTCACCCGACCTGAGCGCCTCGCCACTTTCGCGGCGAGGCGCTCGCCTTATTGTGGAATAGCGGGTTCTGATGAAGTCGCCGCATCTGCTCCCAGATGCCCTGACGAGCGTTGACACGCATTTTCTTCAACAGCATATTGGACAAACGCACGCTGAAAGTTTCCTTCGCAGCATAGGTGATTCTCTAAACCGGCGCGCTTCTTACTGGGACAGAAAGGAAGGAGAAGTAACAAGTGTCTGAGAATCCGGCCGGAAAGCCGCGGTTTCTATCACTGAGCTTCGGTTCGTTAAGGGAAGTGCGTGCGGCCTCGCACAACGAATTGGGCGTGACAAATTGGTGGCGGGTGGCGGCACTTCCGCTGACCCCGCAATTGAACCGGCTATGGCGCGATTATCGGGGGAGCAAGCGCTCGTAGCGTCCAACAGGGGAACGCCAGTGTGTTCGGGATCTGAAAGCGGGAATTTGTGCGGATCAAGGTGAACCGCTGGGCCGCGTTAATCGTGATTCTTCCGGTTATCGCGTTGTGCGCCTGTGGCGGCAGCGGTAACTCTGGATCGGTCGCGCCACCGCCATGCAACACCCTTCCCGCCGCTTCTTCTCCGGATTTCCTGGTCCGCTTGACCGCGTTCATGAACCACCTGTGCTACCAGAAACAGAACTGGCAGCATGACGCCGAGGTCCGTACCAGCGATGGAGTCCATCCGTTCGTCAAGGTCTGGTACTCGCCTTCGCTCTTCGACTGGATGACGATCGATAACCGTGCTGGAGCGGTGCCCGACGGTGCGATCGTAGTTAAAGAGCAGTACCGGACGCAGGACGCGCCGCTCACCGGATGGAGCGTGATGGTGAAGGACTCGGACGTGTCCTGGGACGGCTGGTATTGGGCTGATCTCGCAAGTCCCAGTCCCTCAAATCCCAACGCTCCGCCGAAGCCGCCAAAAGAAGGATGCGCCGAGCCGCAGGTGTTGTTTAACGGTGCCGGATTGTATTGCGTGAACTGTCACGCCTCCGCGATCAAAAACTCGGGCACTTATTCCAGCACCGCGTACCTGAATCCTGGAAGCGGTGATGCAGGCGGCCTCTTTTCGCCTGACTCGGATATGCACCATCCATTTAAGATTGAAGATAGCCACGATCAGGAGGCGAAAATCGCCCGACCGTCTTCCCCGCTCCTGTCGAGTTTAGTCTTCGCCAATCTCAGGCCCTTGGCGGATGTGAAAGTGCCCTGCATGGTTTCAGAGGCGTTCGATCACGTGTGGTCTCCCAGCGCCCATAAGGGCGGACCGCAGGAGTTCCTGACCTCCGACCAGTGCGCCAGTTGCCACGATGCGACCGGGACGCTCGCGGACGTGGTGCCCAATATGATCTACAGTGGCACCGACAACGTTCCCGTGAATCTCTCGCAGTATGGCGAGTGGCGTTACTCGATGATGGCGCTTTCGGGCCGAGACCCGATCTTCTTCGCCCAGCTCGACACGGAATCCACGCTGCACAGGCATATCGAGGGCAAACCAGATGGCGCCGCGTTCGTACAGGATTTCTGCTTTCGATGCCACGGGGTCATGGGCCAGCGCCAATTCCATATCGACCACGCCGATCAGCCCGACAAGCTCTTCACCAGAAAAATGCTCGCAAACCCGCACTCCGAGTACGGCGCGCTCGCCCGCGACGGTGTGTCATGTACCGTGTGCCATCACATGTCCGCACAAGATCTGGGCGAAGCCTCTACCTACACCGGCCTCTTCAACATCGGACCCGCCAATGAGGTCTACGGTCCGTTTCAGTCCAACTACGACCCCGACGGTGGAAAGGTTGACGAAAGTGTTATCCCACTGCCGATGGCGAATGCGCTGGGCGTGCTTCCCAAGATTGGTCCACAGGTCGAGTCCGCGGCGATCTGCGCGTCGTGTCACGTAATTATCTTGCCCGTTTTTGACGCCAACGGGCGACAGGTCATCGAAAATGGCGAACCCAAGACCGAATACGAACAGACGACATTTCTGGAATGGTTGAACAGCGATTTCGCGTTCGTACCGTGCCAGGAGTGCCACATGCCAACCCAATATCAGGGCACCGATCTGGAATTCAAAATCGCGAATATCGAGGACTCAACGTTTCCAGCGATTCCGGATACCGGACCCTCAACGCGCCTGCCGGACATCGACCTGATATTGCAAAATCGGACGCCCTATAGCCGCCATCAACTGCTCGGAATCAATCTGTTCGCGCTCGAAATGTTCGATCAGTTTCGCACCGATCTTGGCCTGTTCAAGTTCGACCCCAATCTCCCCGGGGATTTGAGAGACCAAATCTCCGCACAACGAAGCGCGGTAGCCGGAAGTGTCCAACAAGCTCAGACCGCGACCGCGACGGTCCAGATCACCTCGATCGCCGAAGCAGCCGGCAGTCTCACCGCCGACGTGACGGTCCAGAATCTGGCGGGTCACAATTTTCCCAGCGGGGTGAGCTTCCGCCGCGCGTTTCTCAACTTCCAGATTCTGGATGCGAAGCGAAATGTATTGTGGGCTTCGGGCAACACCAACGCCGCCGGTGTGATCGTCGATAATTCGGGAACGCCGCTGAAGACCGAGTTTTTCAGCCCTTCCCAACAGACGTTTCAGCCGCACTTCTGGCAGGGCGCGCCTATCACAAGCGACCAGCAGGTACAGATCTATGAGGAGCTGCTGGTTGATCCGCAAGGCATGCAGACCACCAGTTTTCTCAGTCTGGACAACAAGGTCAAAGATAACCGGCTCCAGCCTAAAGGACGCGATCCCGAGGGGCCAAACGCGGAGGTGACGGCGCCGGTCGGCACCGGCGCGGACCCGAGCTATCAGGGGGAATGCGGTTGCAGCACGGTCCGGTATGAAATACCACTCGCTCAGATTGCGGGTACTCCGGCCGCAATTCAGGCGACCCTGTATTACCAGAGCATTCCACCCTACTACCTGCGCCAGCGCTCAGAAGAGGGACATGGACCCGATACAGCGAGGCTCATCAAGTTTGCAAGCGTTCTGGATACACAGAAGTATCAGGAGATTTCAAACTGGAAGCTGCAAATAGCGACTTCCGGAACAGTCGCGATCCCGTAAGCGATGGCTCACGGGTCGCTACGTTCGCATTGACTCTTTGGCCGGCGGAGCGAACCACGCCGCATGTTAATCGCGGGCGGTCGCGGCGGCTGGTCCGGACTGGCCGGGGTCGCCGAGCGCGCGAATCTCCCATTTGCCGTTTCCTGTCAGCTCTAGATTTGTATCGTGGTACTGCGCGAGGCTGGTGCGATGTCCTACGCTCACCAGAGTGATCGGGCGCCCGATTAGGCGCCGATAGAGCATCGTCTCATTGGCCGGGTCGAGTGCGCTGGTCGCCTCGTCAAGAAAGGCGAAGCGCGGCAGATTGAGCAACAGCCGTCCGAATGCGAGACGCTGCTGCTCGCCCTGCGACAGGACCTCTGACCAGTTGCGCTCAGCGTCGAGACCGCCGACGCGTGCGGATAGATCCCCAAGGTTCACCTCGGCGAGGACGCGATGCAGATCGTCGTCGGTCGCGCCCGCCGCGCGCGGGTAGCATAGCTGCGCGCGCAACGAACCCAAAATCATGTATGGCCGCTGCGGCAGGAACATCATGTCGTCGAGCGGCGGGCGCACGATTCGTCCGCTGCCTGTGCGCCAGATGCCCGCGATCGCGCGGGTTAGCGAGGTTTTTCCGACGCCGCTTGCACCTGTGATGAGCAGCCGTTCGCCGTCTTTGACCTCGACCGAGAGATTCTCGACGAGTTGGGTTTGCCCGTCCGGAGTCTTGAGCGAGACATCTTCGAGCGCGATGCGTTGCGCCTCGGCAATCTCGATTCCGGCGTTTCCGTCGGCTGCGCGCGCGGCCTCGCATGCCTCGAGATAGGTTGCAAGCCGATACACGACTGTGGCGTAGCTGGTCAGTCCCTGAAAATCACTGATCACTAGGGCGAGGGTGCCCTTGACGGCGCCAAAGGCGGTCGCCGCCTGAAAGATTTGTCCCATCTGGATCTTATGTGAGAAATAGGCGCCGGCCAGAACAATAAAAGGCACCAGGGTGACCGAGTTGTCGTAAGCGGTCTGCACGAAGCCAAGGTATAGTTGCCATTTAAGCAGGGTCTTGAAGTTCGAGACCACCCATCCGAAGCGGCGGCTGAGCTCGCGATGCTCCTGCGCTTCGCCGCCGTACATCGTGATCGATTCCGCGTTATCGCGCACGTGAACCAGGTCGAAGCGGAAGTCCGCCTCGTAGCGTTCCTGATTGAAATTGATCACCACCAGGCGGCGGCCCACGATGATGGCAATGTAGGTGCCGATAACTGAGTAGGCGATCAGCGAGATCGCCAGCCAGTGCGAAATCGTCCACAGAATTCCGAAGAACGCGGCCGCCATCACGACGGAACCGATCGTGATGTTCAGGTAGTTGAGGGTCGCGTCGGTAAACGAGTTGAGATCCTGCTGGATGCGCTGGTCGGGATTGTCAATCTGGCCGTCGAGGTTCATCTGGTAGAAGGCATGATGGCCGAATCCGGCTCCGACGAACCATTCGGTCATCCATTCGCGCCACAGGATTTGAAGCCTGCCGATCAGATAGGCGAGCAGAGGGTTAACCACCATGGCGAAACAAATCCAGATGAAAAAGAGCATCAGCAGGAAGTGAAATCGCTTCGCATCGTACTTCTGGAGCGCGTCGACCACGTCGCGGTTGATGTAGCTGAAGACCGCCGAGAACCCGACCAATAGCAGGATCATCACGAGCACTACTGCAAGCAAGGTGCGCGCTTTGCGCTTTTGATCCGAAACCCAGAACGGCTTCGCAAGCCGCCACAATCGATGCCAGAAGACCCGATCAAACCTTTCCATCGAGTTCACAGAAATACCTCGTCACGCGACGTGAATTGACTGCCACTCAATCTATAGGTGGATCGGAAATAGCGCAGCAGTGCGCCGAAAGTGAACCGGGCTGGTTTGCGAGGGACCGCGAAACGGGCGGGCGGCCGCGATCGGCCGCCCGTATCCCGGAGGTATGAATTAATCTTGCGGCTTGGACGCGATCGCGCCGGATTTGCGCAACCGATCGAGATCGCCCGCGCTGAAGCCCCAATCGCCGAGCGCGGCTTCCGTATGCTCGCCCGGCCGCGCGGGCGGACGCTGGATCTTGCTCGGCGTACGGCTAAAACGCGGCGCCGGACCCGGCTGGGTAACGCCGCCGCTTTCTACGAAGGTGCCGCGATGCCGATTGTGCGGATGATGCGGAGCCTCGTCCATGCTGAGCACCGGCGCGAAGCAGATGTCGCTGCCCTCCATGATCGCGCACCATTCGTCGCGCGTCTTGGTCAGGAATAGAGCCTTCAGCCGCTCCTTCATTTTCGGCCACGACGCGCGGTCGTTCTGGCGCGGCAATTCCTGGCCCTTGAGGCCGGACAGGCGCAGCAGCTCGTCATAGAATTTGGCTTCGATCGATCCGATCGCGACATGTTTGGCGTCTTTGGTCTCGTAAACCTCGTAGTAGTGCGCGCCCGTGTCGAGAATATTTTCGCCGCGCTTGTCGTTCCACACGCCCGACAGGCGCAGCCCGTAGATCGCCGTCATCAGCGACGCCGCTCCATCGACCATCGCCGCATCGACCACCTGACCCTTGCCCGACTTCTGCGCCTCGAGCAGCCCCGCGACGACTCCTAGCGCCAGGTAGAGCGCGCCTCCGCCAAAATCACCCACCAGGTTGAGTGGTGGAACCGGCGCATCACCTTTGCGGCCGATACTGGCGAGCGCGCCCGACAGCGCGATGTAATTGATATCGTGGCCTGCGGCATGCGCTAGCGGACCTTCCTGCCCCCATCCGGTCATGCGTCCATAGATCAGGCGCGGATTGCGCTTGAGGCAGTGCTCGGGACCGAGTCCAAGCCGTTCGGTTACACCGGGCCGAAAGCCTTCGATAAGCGCATCAGCCTTTTCGACCAGCTTCAGCACCGCCTCTATCCCCTCGGGACGTTTGAGATCGAGCGCGACCGAGCGGCGGCCGCGGTTCAGCAGGCTGTACTTGGTTTCCATCGCAATGCCCAGCGCCGCGTCCGCCGTGCGATCAATCCGCAGCACGTCCGCGCCCATGTCCGACAGCAGCATCGCGCACATCGGTCCCGGACCGATCCCGGCGAGTTCGATTATCTTGTAGCCTGACAACACTCCCATGATTCACCTCGTGTTCTCGCGCTTGGCGCTGTATCCCTTCTCTCTAGTATAGATTCAAGAGAACATCACGGGGCGACGAGCAAATAAATGATGGCGACGACAATGCCGCGGCTGCATCTCGAGGGGCGATGGTTCGTTGACGAATCCGGGCGGCGCGTGATTCTGCGCGGCGTCAACCTGGGCGGCGATTGCAAGGTCCCGTACCCGGAAGGCGGCACCAACTTTCCTTCCGACTTCTCCGACCATCGCGAGGTCTCATTCATCGGACGTCCCTTTCCATTAAACGAAGCCACCGAACATTTCGCGCGTCTGCGACATTGGGGGTTCAACTGCGTGCGGATGCTGACGACGTGGGAAGCCGTCGAGCATCGCGGACCCGGAGAATTCGATGGCGAGTACCTCGACTATTACGCCGAGTTATGCCGCCGCGCCGGTGACTACGGGCTCTACGTTTTCGTCGATTTTCATCAGGACGTATGGAGCCGGATGAGCGGCGGCGACGGCGCTCCGTGCTGGATGTTCGACAAGGTCGGAATCGATTACCGGCGCCTGGGAGAGTCGGAATCCGCGCATGTGATGCAAAATCTCTACGACTACGCGCACGGCGGCCGGCAGGAAGAACGCTACCCGACCATGAGCTGGTCGCAGAACGCGCATTGGCCGGCCAACGGAATCATGTGGACGCTGTTTTTCGCGGGCAGCGACTTTGCGCCCGGCCTCGTTATCGACGGGCTCAACGTGCAGGACTACATGCAGGAGCATTATCTTGCCTCGCAAGCCGAGATCGCGCGGCGGGTGCGCGACCTTCCCAACGTGATGGGCTTCGATACGCTGAACGAGCCCCACGAAGGATGGATCGGGCACTCGCTCAGCTATCGCCATCTTGGTCCGAGTGAGGAACATTCTTTTCCCGCGGGTGCGGGCCTCGCATGGTCGCCAATCGATGGGATGCTGGTCGCGCACGGAGCAACTCGGAAAATACCGGTTCTCGGCTACGACAAAGGGCTCAAGCGCACGGTCGTGCGGCGCGAACGCGCGATCAATGAGCGCGGCGTTTCGATCTGGCAGGACGGTCACGTCGATCCATTTGAGCAGGCGGGCGCGTGGCGGCGTGGCGTTGGCGGCAGCTACGAAATTTTGCGCGAAGACTTTTTTCAGCGCGTCGGCGATCGCAAGGTGAACTTTATCGAAGACTACATGGGTCCGTTTTTCACCCGTGTCGCCGAGAACATGCGCGCGATCAATCCGGACTGGATTCTGTTCGCCGAACTCGACCCGCTTTCCGGCTTCCTCGGACCCGGCTTTCCGGCAGAGACTCCGGAAAACAGCGTCAATGCGGGCCACTGGTACGATATCGTGACGCTGGGCACGAAAACCTTCCGCACCGATTTAAGTCTGGACGCGATGACCGGAGAAATGGCCGCCGTATCGGCACAGATTCAGACCCGCTACGAGCAGCAGCTCGGGCGACTGGCGAAAACCTCAGAGCGAATCGGCGACGGAGTTCCGACGATGGTCGGCGAGTTCGGAATTCCGTTCGACCTAAACGGCGCGCAGGCTTACCGCGCCTTCCGCGAGGGCGACCGCACCGATACGCCTTGGACCCCGCATATCGTCGCGCTCGACCTGATGTACAACGCGCTCGACGCGCTGCTGATCAACAGCACGCACTGGAACTACACCGCGTCCAATCGCAACGATCTTGCGATCGGTGACGGATGGAACCAGGAAGACTTGAGCATCTTCTCGCGCGATCAGCAGCTCGATCCCAAAGACCTCGACAGCGGCGGACGCGCGCTCGCTGGCTTCGTTCGCCCTTTCGCTCAGGTAACGCAGGGAACGCCGCGCAGGATGAAGTTCGATCGCCTGTCGGGCGCCTTTGAATTCGTCTTCGACGCCGCTCCAAACGCGTCGCCTGAGACCGAGATCTTCGTACCACGCCTGCAATATCCCCGCGGATACGATTTCGATATTTCGGGGGGCGAAGGCCGTGCTGACACCGAGCATCAGCGACTGCTCGTCACCGTTCGCCGTCCGGGCGAGGTTCGCGTGACGCTGCGCCGCCGCTAGACTGTAATCCAATGATGAGAGCCGATGACGCCGATTATTGATTTTCGCACCGAGCCTTCGCGCTACCGCCATTGGAAGCTTTCGATCTCGGGAGCAGTCGCCACACTCGCGATGGACGTGGACGAAACCGGCGGCCTGGTTCCGGGCTACGAGCTCAAGCTCAATTCCTATGACTTGGGCGTCGATATCGAACTCAACGACGCGATCCAGCGCCTGCGCTTCGAGCATCCGGAGGTCGGATGCGTGATGATCACGTCGGCGCGGGATCGGGTGTTCTCGGCCGGCGCGAACATCAGGATGCTCGCGCAGTCGAGTCATCCGTTCAAAGTAAATTTTTGCAAGTTCACCAATGAGACCAGGATCGCGATCGAGGACGCGACGCTCAATTCGCGGCAATTTTATATGACCGCGATCGGGGGACCGTGCGCGGGCGGAGGCTACGAACTCGCGCTCGCGACTGACTACATCATTATGGCCGACGACGGCTCGACCAGCGTTTCGCTTCCGGAGCTGCCATTGCTGGCGGTGCTGCCGGGAACGGGAGGGCTGACGCGCCTGGTGGACAAGCGGCACGTGCGGCGCGACCACGCGGATTTTTTCTGCACCACCGAAGAAGGCATCAAGGGCGCGCGCGCGGTCGATTGGCGGCTGGTCGATGAAGTTGCGCCGCGTTCCGCGCTTCAGGAAATCGCGGCGCGCAAGGCGGTTGAGTTCGCGGCGCGCTCGGATCGCGGCGCGGCGGCTCACGGCGGAATCGCGCTGCGCCCGCTCGCGCGAACGATCGAGGGCAACCGAATTAGCTATCCGCATATGACCATTGAGCTCGATCGCGCGCGCTCCGCTGCCGCCTTTCGTATCGAGGGTCCGGCAGAGTCTGCACCGGCGCAAATCGATCAGGCGATCGCGCTCGGGTGTGATTTCTGGCCTCTGGCTTTCGCGCGCGAGCTCGAGGACTCGATCCTTCATCTGCGCTTCAACGAAGACACGATTCACACCTGGATCTTCCGGACCGAGGGAGACCTCGCGCGGGTAAAGTCTCACGACGATTTTTTGTCCGCGCACGCCGGCGATTGGCTTATTCGTGAGATCGTTCTTTATCTGAAGCGCACCCTCAAGCGGCTCGACGTGAGCTCGCGCTCGATGTTTGCGTTCATCGAGCCGGGTTCGTGCTTCTGCGGATTTCTGATGGAACTCGCGCTCGCCGCGGATCGCACGTATATGATGCGCGGGAAACGCGGCGATGATGAACTCGGTCCGGCGCGAGTCGCGCTGTCCAAGATGAACTTCGGCGCGCTGCAGATGGGCAATGGCCTCGCGCGGCTGCAAACGCGCTTTCTGGCCGCTCCCGAGCAAGTCGAGGCCCTGCAGGGTCGTATCGGCGAGGAGCTTGATGGCGAAAGAGCCGACGCGCTTGGACTGGTCGGATTCACTCCCGACGATATCGACTGGGACGACGAGACCCGGCTTGCGATCGAAGAACGTGCCGCGTTTTCCTCTGACGCGCTCAGCGGATTGGAGGCGTCGCTGCGTTTCGCCGGACCCGAGACGATCGAATCGAAAATCTTCGCGCGCCTCTCGGCGTGGCAGAACTGGATCTTTCAGCGGCCCAACGCGATCGGTGAAAAAGGCGCGCTCAAACTTTACGGAACCGGACGCCGGCCCGAGTTCGATCCGAGGCGAGTGTAATGGCGATCGATTACTCCGAGCGGATTCCAAATAACGTCAACCTGGACGGTGATCGCCGCCTGCAACGCGCGCTTGAGGCGTGGCAGCCGGAGTTCCTTAAATGGTGGGGCGAGATGGGGCCCGAGGGTTTTCAGTCCTGCGACGTTTACCTGCGCACCGCAACTTCAGTGGACGCGAAAGGTTGGGCGACGTTTGGCTATGTGAAGATGCCCGAGTACAGGTGGGGAGTATTCCTCGCGGAGCACGCGTCAGACGAACGTATCGGCTTCGGCGAGCATAAGGGCGACCCAGTCTGGCGCGAGGTCCCGGGGGAGCATCGCGGCGTCCTGCGCCGCTTGATCGTGACACAGGGTGACACGGAACCCGCCTCCGTCGAGCAGCAGCGTCATCTCGGTCGCACCT
>Ga0307373_10008897_pt1 | contig 15156 bp, 13 predicted proteins | sample OX2MG_FD_202534 | JGI IMG/M metagenome (GOLD analysis project Ga0307373, IMG submission 202534) | Soil microbial communities from Risofladan, Vaasa, Finland - OX-2 | ecosystem: Environmental > Terrestrial > Soil > Coastal area > Acid sulfate soil | place: Finland: Risofladan, Vaasa | collected... | reverse complement strand
TACCTCCGTGGTCCCGACCGGTCCGCTCAGCGCGCCGGTGCGGTCCCGGCCCTACGTCGCCTCCAACCGTGAGGGCCCGACGTCCTCAGTGGCCCGAGGTCCTCAGTGGCCCGTGAAGTTCGGCCACAGCGTCAGGTCGAGGTCGGGAACGAGCCCGACCAAGGCGTCGACGTCGGGTTCGTAGAGTGCGACCAGCCTCTTGCGGGCGTCTTGGTCGAGTGTGACCTTCTCCGTGCGGGTGGAGCTCGACACGCGGTCGATGTGGCGGGGATGGAATTGATCGTCGATCCCCAAGAACCGGAAGGTGCGGCCGAGTTGACCCACGGGGTCTCGCACGCACTGCTCGTACTGCAACACAAGGATCCGGCCCGCCTGGAGAGGGCCCGCCCACCGCTGCAAGGCCGCCGCATACAGGCCGCGATGCACGGCCTCCGCCGCAACCATGCCGAGGTGGGAACCGGGGGCGATCGGGGTGTGGGCCAGCCCCGACACCAGACGGTCGACGGGGTCGCGCACCATCACGACGAGGCGCGCCTCGGGTGCCGCCCGCTCCAAGAGCTCGGGCACCCAGGGCTGGTAGATGTAATCCGGGGTCCACTCGCCGGTCAACAGGCCCTCGGGACGGCGGAACGACTGGTGGTAGCCGCGCACCTGCTCGGCGCCGAACCCGTGCGTGGCGTAGGGCGCGAAGTAGTGGCGTTCCTTGTGGACCGTGGCAGGTTGGAAGATATCGGGGTGCGAGACGATGAGGGTGAACCACCACGTGGTCCCGGCCTTCTGGACGCCGATCCCGACGAAATCCGGTGGCCCCACCACCTCTCCGGGAGCGGGTGGAGACGGCGAGTGGGTGAAACCGGCCTCCCAGGGAGCGAAGGGGCCCACGCGTCTGCGTACCTCGTCCCGGAGGCCCGACGGGAGCATCCTGCGCAGACCCTCTGGGGTCCGGTGCAGCGCATTCCCCAGCGCTGTCCGTAGGGCCACAGGGTCAGGCTGCCACACTGCGATGTTCCCCGACAACCACCACGCCCTGCCTATGGTGGTGCGGTGATCTACGTCGCCACCGTGCACGTCACGTCGGCGCGCTGGATCGACCTCCAACTGGCCTTCTTGCGCCGCCACATGGGCGAGCCCTTCAAGGTCTATGCCAACCTGCAGAACGTGCCCCCTGGGCACGCCGAGAAATTCGACCGCGTGATCACCATCCTCGGGGACCACGCCGGGAAGCTCAACCTCTTGGCGGGTGAGATCGTCGCGGACGCAGACCCCGACGACATCGTCATCTTCCTCGACGGTGACGCCTTCCCCATCGCCGATCCGATGCCATGTGTGCGCAAGGGCCTCGAGACCTCCACCCTCGTAGCGGTCCGCCGGGACGAGAACGTCACCGACCGCCAACCCCATCCGTCGTTCTGTGCCATCCGGGTGCGTGACTGGGAACGGCTCCACGGCGACTGGTCCCAGGGGTACCCGTGGGAGGCGGCTGACGGGAGGCCGACGACCGACGTGGGGGGCAATCTCCTGCGCGCCCTTGAACGCGCCGGGGACCGTTGGACGCCGCTGTTGCGCAGCAACCGGGTGAACCTGCATCCCCTGTGGTTCGGCGTCTACGGGGACATCGTCTATCACCACGGCGCCGGGTTCCGGTGGGCGGTCGGCCGCGTGGACTTGGTCAATCCGCCCCGGCTCACCACGCGCGCCAAGCACGTGCCCGGTCTGGGCCGGCTCCTGCGACGACGCAACAGAGCCCGGGCGCAACGCTTCCATGCCCGGACCGCCGCAGCCGGACAGCGCCTCAGTGACGACGTCTACCACCGGATCGAGACCGATCCGGAGTTCTATCGAGAACTGATCTGATCGACGATGCGCTTCCGCCTCGCAGTGCACCGATGGGTGCCTGACGCCCTCGGACTGGCCTGGACGGTGCTCGCCGCGGTAGCGGTGATGGCTCCGGTGCTTCGGCCTGGTGTCTCGCTCGGATCGTTCGACTTGCTGTCGCGGATCGGGCTGACCCATCACGTCGGCGTCGCCGTGCACAGCACATTCCCCGCCGATCAGATCCTGTATTTCGTCCCGCTGACGAACCTGGCCTGGCATCAGGTGCACAGCGGCCAGTTGCCTCTGTGGAACCCCTACAACGTGCTCGGGATGCCGCTCGCGTTCAGCTGGCAGTCGGGCGTGTTCAGCGTCCCCGTCCTGCTGAGCTATCTCGCGCCCCTTCACCTCGCGTACACGGTGATCGTCCTCTCCAAATTCGTCATCGCAGGCGCCGGCGCGTACACGTTGTGTCGGGTGCTCGGCATGGGCCCGCTGAGCGCGGCGTTCGGAGGGACGGTCTTCGAGCTCTCGGGGCCGATGCTCCACTACGCGGGATGGGCGATGACGGGGGTGACGTGTTGGGCCGGTTGGCTCTTCGCCGTCGCTGTGGTGCTGATGCGAGGCCGGCACCGCATGCGGTACACGATCCTCCTGGCGCTCGTGGTGGCGGCGGCTGTCTACGGAGGTCATCCCGAGAGCCTGGCCGTCATGGCCGTCTCACTGGTGATCTTCCTCGGGGTGTCGCTCGCCCGGCGGAGGCGCACCTCGGGAGGCCCCCTGCGGCGCCCGATCGTCGACGTCGCGGTGGCCGGTGCGTGTGGGCTCGGACTCGGGGCGCCGTTGATCCTGCCCGGTCTCCAGGTGGTGCAAGCCTCAGGCCGGGCCTCGGCATCGGGTGCCGCCGCCTACCCGCTGTCGCACCTGTCGGACGTGTTGATCGGCCTGCAGGGAACCGACTTCCGGGTGCCGCCGCCCTACCTCGGCGTTCTGGCGGTCGTCCTGGCCGTGGTGGCGCTGCGGGTGTTCTGGGGCCGTCCTGAGATCCTGGGGCTCGGTGCGGTGGCGGTGGTCGGGGCGGTGCTCACCTACAAGAGCCCTCTGTACGCAGTGTTGCGGGCGGTTCCCGTGTTCGGCCGGATCACCTGGAACCGCGACGTCATGATCTTGGCGCTGGCGCTGGCGGTGCTGGGGGCGGCCGGCATCGAGGCGCTGCTTCGCGACGAGATGCCCGCCACGCTGCGCAAATGGACGCTCGGTGCCCTGGGCGGGGCCGGTGTGGTCGTGGCCTTGGTCACTGTCGCGGTCAGCGTCGGCAGCCAGCGCACCCACGGGGGCCAAGGAGCCCGGCTGGCGTGGTCGGCGGCCGAGGTCGTCGTGGGAGTGGCCCTGCTGCTGGCGTCGGGGGTGGGCAAGCCGTCTGCGGGGCACGCGCCTTTTGGACCTCGCCGTCGGCGTCTGGTGGCGGGGACGCTCTTGGCTGTGCAGAGCTCGGTCCTCGTGGCCTTGGGCGTCTCGTTCTGGTCCATCAGCGCCAGCTACTTCCCCCCCACTCCCGGCGTGACCGCCCTCCAACACGCGGTGGGGTCCTCGCTCGTGGCCATGGGACCGTGCCGTCCCCGTCCGTTCTCGCCCCCGTACTCCACCGAGGTCGGCATCCGACCCAACGCCAACATCGGCTACGGGGTCCACGAGTTCTCCGTCTACGAGCCGGTCCTCCCGAACACGTATTACGCGTCGTGGAGGGCCGTCAGCGGCCAGCGCCTGGCCAGCAATCTGCGTCGGGTGGGCCTGTTCTGCCCCCAGATCACCACAGCCGCCGAAGCTCGCGTCTTCGGGGTCAGCTACGTGCTCACCCCCGCTGACGGTCCGGCCCCGACGGGCGCGGTCAGAGACGGGTCGGTGGCCGGCGAGGCACTGTTCCACGTGCCGGGGTCGGGCCAAGCGACGCTGTTGTCGCTTCCCGGCCAGGGTCGGACCCTGGCCATCGACGCCCGAGGGACCCCGGTGCCGGTGACACACCCGGGAGCCGCGTCGATGCGGATCGTCACGGACGGGGCCGCACCCCAGATCCTGCGGCTCAGGGTCACGGCCCTACCGGGTTGGGATGCTTCGATCGACGGTCATCCCGTCGCTCTCAAACGCTGGGCCAAGGGGTCAATGCTCGAGGCGAGGGTCCCCGCCGGCCACCACGTCGTCGAGCTGCGCTACTGGCCCGAGCTCTTTACCGTGGGCCTCGTGGTCGCGGCGGCGGTTGTCGTCGGTCTTGTCGCCGCGGCGGCGGTAGTGCGCCGCCGGGCCCGCGGCGGCGCGCCGGGCTCGCATTGACAGCACCGCCCGGGCGCGGCGCATTGCCCGGGCGCGGCGCATTGCCCGGGCGCGGCGCATTGCCGGGGCGCGGCGCATTGCCGGGGCGCGGCGCATTGCCGGGCCCGTAGGGGCGCGCCCGGTTCGCATTGACATAACGGCCGGGGCGTGGGGTGCCAGGACCCCGCAACGGGACGCCGAAGCGTGGCAACCCGGGCACGCCGAGCTCAGAGCCCAAGAGCCACAGCGCGCCCCTGCGCACGTCGAGGAAGTACAAGACGAGACCGAGCATGATGAGGAACGCGCCCAACAGGGCGACGAGCCGGCCGATCCGGCCGAAGCCCGTGAAGGCCAAGGGGCTTGGGCTCGGCTTGACCGCGGCCGGCACCTTGGGAGTGGGTCGGGAGGTGTGGCTCACCGTCTTGACCGGTGGCGGCGTGGTGGGCGAAATGACCACCGGCGGCGCGGGGACCGGTGGCGGAAGCTTGGCGCAGTTCACCCCCATCGTGGCGGTGTTCCACGTGCCTTGTTTGAACAGCGACCACTGGACGGAGTTGTCGTTGTTGTCGAAGCTGGTCCGGTGCGGTGAGGGCGGTTTGGCGAAGCCGAGGTCATAGGTGATGACACAGACCTCTGACGGAAGCGCCGCCAAGCTGGTGTAGACGTGGGTCCCCCTCCAGATCCCGGTGTCGTACCCGTCTCCCGGCTTGGGCACGTTGGTCTGAATGAATGTGCCGCATTTGTGCAACCCGTTGTATTCGACCTGGTCGTCCCCGTTGAGAGGGTTGATGCCCTGCGATCCGACCTGGACCGTGGCGTGGGCGGGCGTGCCGTGCTTGTTTATGTAGGTCTCGGTGAAACCAGGATCGTTGGGGTCGTTCCACACGATGCCCCAGCCCACTCCGGTGCGTGTGTCACAGGGATGGTTCACCGTGGCGTCGAGGCCAGCGGTGGTGGCGCTCTCTGTCCCGAACGCCCACAGCCAGGTGCCCGAGGCGGCGACGGTGACGGTCCCGTTCGCGTTCTGGATCACCGAGCCCGCCGCAATCGGTGATGCCGTCGGGCTCGCGGCGTTGGCCATGGCCGGTTGCGCCCCCAGGGTGGTGAAAACGAGAAGGCCCGCGACCGCGACCATTGCCGCCTCGACGACACTCCGGGGCGCGCGGCATCGCATCACGGGGCCCATGGCCCCTTGCTGCCTGATACGGCAACAGAGGTCTTCATCCTCACCCCCGGGAGGTAACCATAGGAGGGATGGAGGTGAGGGTCATCATCACATTTGACGACCGACCTGGGGTTTTCCTGGGCTTCGTCTGAGAGGAGATCGCTCCTCACACGCTGAGGCGGATCAGGCGCGCGCTCGGTGTGGATCTTCCCCGGTAGACCGCGGCGAGGATTTGGAGCTGGGGCCGACGTCGTCTGAAGCGTGCCTGATGCGGCTGCGGGCGATCACCGCCAGATCGAGCAGGGCCGACACGGCTGCTCCTATGCGCATCTTCGAGCCCGGGACGTCGCGCCACCTCTCGAGCGGGACCTCCTCGAAGCTGGTGACCGGTAACCCCGGGGCACCGGCGCTCCCCCGCAGCAGTCGGTGCAAGAGCTCGACGTCCAACGCCCACGATGACCGGAACGGCTCGGCCAGCGACGCCACGAAGGTGTCATTCACGCGAAAGACCTTCGCCCCGCATTGTGTGTCGTACACGGTGATCCCGAGCGCCATCGACGCCACCGTCGCGTAGGCCCGACCCAGGTAGTGGCGGACCGCGCCGCGCTCGATGGTGCTTCCAAGACGAGCCACCCGGCTCCCGAGCACGCCGACCAGGTCGGCTCGAGCGTGCAGCGTCCGCGTCAGCCGAAGGAGCTCTTCGGGCGGCGTGGCCATGTCGGCGTCGTAGTAGCCGACATAAGCAGCACCGGCGCGGACCGCGCCGAGGAGCCCGTTGCGGACCGCTTCGGCTTTGCCGGCGTTTTCGGTCATGGTGAGGACCTCGACAGCCTCTGATGCGTCGGCCAGACGGGCGAGCAGCCGCCCCGTGCCGTCGGTCGAGCCGTCGTCGACGAAGAGAAGGCGCACCAGGCCGGTGGAAGCGACGGCCAGAAAGGCGCGCTCATCGATCCTTCGCTCCTCGTTGAAGCAGGGGACCACGATGACCGTGGGCCCGTGGGCCTCGGTCACCGGCCCTCGCGCCCCGACGGGCGGCACAGGGCCCACGTGCTCAGGCCGGGCAGCACGGGCAGATGTCTCGTCCCCAGAGCCAGCGACATCCGGGTCTCGGCGTCGAGGGCCACGGTGAGGGCCTTGGTCAGTCGTTCCCCACCCTTCCACGCCCCGACGCCGGTCGGGGGAGTGTCGGGCGGGCGATACCGTTCCCGGATCACCTGCAGACCCCGGAGGGGCAACAGGCCGTGGAACAATCCGCCGCGCGCCACGATGGACAGGCCCGAGGCCTCGAGCACCCGACGAATGGCGGCGGGAGAATAGCGCCGGAAGTGCTTGAGGGCCCGGTCGTGCGCGCAGAACAATGACTGATAGGCCGGGACGCTCACGAGCACCCATCCATCGGGCGCCAGCGACCCGGCGACCACGTCGCGCACGAAGGCGACGTCGTCTTCCACGTGTTCGATCACGTCGAGCATGAGCATCCCGTCGAAGTGCCCTGTGGGCTGCGTCGCACTGAACTCGATCCCGGGCATGGCCTCGGCCGCTTCGGGTGCGGGGTCGGTCGGATAATGCACGTCCCAGCAGGCCAGGCGCGTCGCCGGCGACAGGACCGTCCGCAACTGCTGCGCGAACCAGGCATCGCCGGCACCGACGTCAAGGCAGCTTTCGGTCACCTCCGCCAGGTCCAGACGCTCGATCAGCCCGAGGAAGAACCGGGCGCGGGCGACTTCCCAGGGGTGGCGACGACCGAGGTCTTCGGGCCGCTCGATCAGGTCCATGGCCGACGCCGTCCCCTCACGTCCGCCCCTCGGTCCCTGCCGACGGCGTCCCGTCCCGTTCGGGCAAGCCAGGAGGAGGGTGCCAGGCGAGCTCGGTGCCCGGTCCCACCGTGTCGAGCTGGGCGGTCACGGTGGGGGCCTCGGGGGGGAGCGCGGGAGTGACGAAGCAGGCGCTCGCCCCGACCGCCGCCTCCAGCGCGTCATAGACCGCCAACGTCCCGGCTCCAACGTCGCCGAGATCGTGGCGGGAATACGCGCTGTGGCGCAGCGCGGGGTCGACGAAGCCCTCGAGCCCGGCTGTCACGGCGCTCGAATCCGGCGCCAAGGGCATCCCGGCGCCGTCGAGGAAGACCCGCGTGCGTTGCGACCAGGCGCCGGCGTCGGCCACCAGATCAGCGTAACGGGTCACGAGTACGGGCAGGCCTGCACTGTGGGCGAGAAGGAGGCGGTTGTAGCGCTCCCAAAGAGCCACGCCGAACGCCACGGGGACGGCGTGGCGGCGTTGCAGCGAGATGGCCACCTCGAGCGGGTTCCGGAAGACCACCACGGCGACCAGCCTCGGGCCGAGCGTCTTGCGCCAGAACGGCAAGAGCACCGAGGTGCGGGGGTCCTTCCACACCCACGGCACCGAGCGATGCACGCGCCGAAAGGCCCGACGGGCCTGGGCGCGAGTGGTGGTGATCCGCGCCGCCACTGCGTCGTAGTGCTCGGCGTCGGGCGGCGGGTACCACCACGTCCGCCCCATCTGGGTCAACAGCGCGTTGTTCAGGTGCATGAGTGAGCGGCTCTCGAAGTGGCCGCTCGGGTTCCAGGGGCCGCGCACCATGTCGGACGGCGCACAGGTGGCTGGCCCCAGGACGTTGACGATCCGCGTGGCGGCAGAGGTGCCGCTGCGGTGCATGCCCAGCACGAGGACACCTCTCGGGGACGTGCCGATCCAGGGAGCCGATCGCAGGCGCGCCGTCGCGGAGGCGTTGGTCCGGTCGCTCATGCGAACCCCGGGTGCAACGGATGCCCGGCTCGCGCCCGCAGTACCCAGGGGCCGCGGTAGGCGAAGAGCCAGGGGCGGACCCAACGCGGCTCGCGCCACGACGGGGGCCGGAACTCCTCGCTTCGCCGGGGAAGCCCGCTCAAGATGTCGAGCGTCGATGTCGTGAGGCGCCGGACGAGGGCCGACGCGTCCGAGGCGTGCACCAGATCGTCTCGCATCGAGGCCGCCGCCTCGTGAGGATCACCCTGGAGGTCGACGCCCAGGGCCCGGAGATCGTCCACGAGCCTCTGCACCGCTGCGGTCGGCGATTCCACCAGGTCCTCGAACCGGAGACAGACCACAGGTAGGCCGGCGGCAGCCGCCACCGACGCCCGGACATAGCGGAGCCAGAGGCCGACGGTATAGAGGCTGGGGATGCCGTCGCGACGCCGCACCGACGTGACCACCGAGCCGGGGTCGCGCCAGACGATGACCACCCTCGCCTCGGAGCCGAGGACGCGTCGCCACAACGGGAACGTGAGGCAGGTGCGGGGGTCCTTCCACACCCAGGGGTCCGAGCGGTAGACCGCTTCGAACGTTTCGGCGAGCTCCGGCAGCAGGCTCGACGCCCGCGCCGAGTACTCCCAGCCCGGCGTCAACCATGGCGGGAAGTCCCAGGAGCGGCCGAAGGCCGCCAGGATCCGGTCGTTGCACGCCATGAGGGCCTTGTTCTCCCAGTGCCCGGCGGGATTGTCGTACTCGGTGAGGAGGTCGCTCTCGGGGCCGACATCGGCGCCGAGGAGATTGAGGATCCGGCTCACCGCGGACGTGCCGCTGCGGTGCATCCCGAGGAGGACGACGCCTGGCATCGGTTACCGGGCCGGGCGGTCCGAAGCCACCCCGGGGTGCTGACCGTGCGGTCCCCCGCTGAGCCATCCGCCCAGATCACGATCGAGGAGCTGTTCGAGCCGGCGGACCTCGGGGGCGAATTCGTCGGTGAGCTGGCGGTGGAGCTCGGGCGCCATGGGAGGTCGGGGCCGCCGTTCGGTGTTGAGCGCGTGGAGCCGTCGCCGCAGCGATGCCCGCAGCCGCTCGTCGGGAACCAGCACTCGGCCCAGTCGGCGAAGTCCGCTCGGCGATTGCCCGAGCAGGTCACGGACCCGGGTGCTGCGGACGACCTTGTTGGCGTTCACGACGTTGAAGTGGGGACGGTGATCGGGGTCGATGTCGAGAAACCGCAGGACCGTGCGGTAGGTACGGGCGGAGTCGACGACGAGGTCGTCGTGCAGCACGACGCATACCTGGTCGCGGCCGAACACAGCGAAATAACGCTCGACTTGCCCGGCGTAGCGGGCGATGTCGCGGTAGAAGAGCCCGAACACCTTCTGACAGCCCGGAGGGACCTGGTCGCCGCGCTTGCGCTGTTCCTCGAGGGCGATCGCCTCACCGAAGGAGGCGACGACCTCCTCGCCCTGGAACAGCATCTCACTGTGTTGTGAGTGCATCTGGTCGACGGGGTTCCGAAGCAGGGCGATGATCCGGGCCCTCGGATCGTAGGTGTGGATCTCCTCAGCCGCGCGTGACGAATACAGGTAGAACACCGAGCGATCAGTCCGGTACCTCGCCTGGCCGTGCTGCGCGAACCACTCGAGGTACGTGTCGTACCCGATCCTCCATCGGCCCCGCTTGGTCCGGAATTCCAAGTCGCTCCCGAAGTAGCTCAGCTCCTTGTCGGCGACGAACACCTCCCGGTGTGCGCTCAGGTAGCTGGCCAGTGCCGTCGTGCCCGACTTGGGTGCGCCCACGATGAACAGGTTCGGCGTGGGGCGCGCCTCGTCCACTGCACGCCGTGACGCCAAGGATGCGCTGTCAGGTTCGGGCACGGCTCAGCGGGGCTGCTCACGCATGGGCTCGATCGGGAAGCGAAGGCCCAGACGTCCGCGGGCGCCGTCGGCCAGCCCTCGCGCGATGGTCCATAGACACGCGAGCCGCCGGCCGCGCTCTCGAAGGAGGGCCCGGGCCACCAGCTTGGTGACATTCCGGGGGTACCAGCCGACACGGTGCATGACGTGGAGGTGGAGGTAGAGCATGTTCCGGGCCTCGTAGTAGTACTTCCACAGGGGTACCCGGGCGCCCTGGCGCACCGCGTCGTGCTGCACCACGGCGCCGTCCACGAGCCGCCGGGGGTACCCCGCCTGCGGGATGCGCCAGTGGCAGTACTCGTTGTCCTCGGCCCACCAGAACAGCTCGGCCCGGGGCACACCGACGATCTCCACGATGTGACGTGAGATCACGAACCCGCACCACGATCCCCACTCGCCGACGGTTCCGTCGGGCTGTATCGAGCGGGGGAAGCAAAACGCCGCCTTCGGGTCCCGACGAGCGTCGCCCAGCAGCGTCTCGAGGCAGTCGGGATCGGGCACGATGTCGTCGTCGAGCACCCAGGCGAGGTCGTCCACGCCGGCCAGGAACTCCTCGAAGCCGAGCGCCCAGCCCCCGGCCGGGCCCAGGTTGGTGTTCGAACGCACGATCGACACCGGCAACGAACCGGAGCGAACCCGGCCGTCGGGGCCGTCGAGGCCCTCCTTCGGGGCGCCGAGGACCGGTGGTTCACTGGCGTTGTCGATCACGACGACCCCTCGGGGCGGGACCGTCTGGGCCGCGATGGCCTCGAGGCATCGCGCCAGCGATTGGGGCGCATTGTGCGACAGCACCAGCGCGACCACCGAACGCCCCAGTTCTGTCGCGCTCATGAGCGCATCGGCGGAGGGCGCCAGATGGCTTTCGGGGTCGGTGTCGAGCTCGCCGCCACCGGCGACGGCCAGGGCCTTCTCCCCCACCTCGCGCAGGTAGCGGGGCTCGATCCCCAGACGTCCCCGGGCCCCGTCCACCAAACCGCGCAGCGTTGCCAGTCGCTCGGCGCCACTCGAGGCGAGCTGAAGCCGGCGGGCCGAATACACCAGGTGCCACGCGTACCAGCTCCGACGGCCGTGGCGTCGGGTCAACTCGAAGAAGTTCCGCGCTTGGTAATACGCCCGCCACGGCTCCTCGGCGTCGATGGGACGATGGCCACGCAGCGCGGCGACACGACTGACCGAGGTCTGGCGGTGGGCCACGTGCCGGGCACAGGTGACGTCGACGAGCACGGAGAACCCCGCGGCCCGCACCCGGCAGTAGAAGTCGAAGTCCTCGAAGCCGAAAAACAGCTCGGGGTCGGGCCACACGCCGGCGTCGACCACGGCACGCGAAACGAGGGTGGCCCCCCACGTCGTGACGTCGACGGGGGCGAGCTCCCCCGGGAGGCCCCGGCGGGGCACGACGTTGACGCTGTGCCCGGAACGGGGGACGAACCTGCGGCCGAAGGGGACCACGGCCCCCACCGGGTCTTCGCCGCCATCACCGGCGTCGCCACGGGCCCCGACCCGGGCGACGACCTCCGCCACGCGGGGGGCGGGCAGGTGCAAGAGCACCATGTCGTCCTCGCACAGGTACGCCCAGCGGGTGGAGGGGTCCGCGAATGCCGTGATCAGTCCCTGGTGGAATCCGCCGGCTGGGCCGGTGTTCGACGGCAGACGCACCATGGTGACCGACGCCTCGAGGGCGGGATCATCGAGCCCGCCCTCGCCGTTGACGACCACCACGACACGTTCCGGGGCAAACCCTTCGACATCGAGGAGCGACCGGACCGTGGCGGTGGCCAGGCGGGGCCGGAGGTGGGTGACGACGACGGCGGTCACACCATCGAGACCGCCGGTGCGGTCCCGGGTCAGGACAGCTCCCAGTCCGCAGGCACGTACACCGGCGACAGCACCATGACCCCCGACGGCGCCTTGATGACATTGGGGCCGAATGCCTCGAACGATGCCAGCGGCTGCCAGGGCAGCGACGCCTTGGGCCCGGTCCCACGGGGGGCCCGCATGGCCCCCCACACCGAGTAGCGACCCTTGGGCAACGGCAGGTTGTGGAGCCGGCAGCGCAGCTCGAACTGGCCCTCGGGGAAGGAGCTGGCATAGCGGATCACGAACACCGGCATGGCGGTGCCCTGGGAGACGCCGATGTGGAACGCCCCGAACATGGCCTCCTCGGATTCCGCCACGATCCGAACGTTGAGGTCTTCGCCCGAGCGGATCTGGTTGCCGTCGGCCCCGGTGATCTCGATCTTGAGCACGCGTATGCCCGTGTCCTGCTCGGTGGTGAGGACTGCAGCCTCCCCCACCGAGGCGCGATACAGGGCCACGACGTCACGTGCCGGACCGTCGGCTCTGACGTAGCTGTCGGCGAGCCACATGGTCCGGTCGCACACGGCTTCGACGGTGGGAAGGTCGTGCGACACGTAGAAGAGCGTGGTGCCGTTGGCAACGACCTGGCTGATGCGCTCCAGGCACTTCTGCTGGAAGCGGGCGTCACCGACGGCGAGGACTTCGTCGACGAGCAGGACGTCGGGCTCGAGGAACGCGGCGATGGCGAACCCGAGCCGGATGGCCATGCCCGTCGAGTAGAACTTCACCTGGCGATCGATGGCGTCCCCGATCTCGGCGAAGTCGACGATGTCGTCGAACCTCGCGGCGATGTCACTGCGGCTCAGCCCCAGGATGTTGCCGTAGAGGTAGACGTTCTGCCGGCCCGACAGGTCCGGTTGGATGCCGGCGCGCACCTCGAGGAGCGCCCCGATGCGGCCGACCGAGGTGACCGAGCCGGCGGAAGGGAACGTCGTCTGGCAGATCATCTTGAGAAGTGTCGACTTACCCGACCCGTTGACGCCGATGAGGCCGTAGGCCATGCCCGGCTCGACGTGGAGGTTCACGTCCCGCAACACCCAGCGGAAGTCGCGGCGATGGCCCTTGAGCCATCGGGCGAAGAGCAGCATCTGGTCCTGGAACAACGGCAGCGTCCGGTCCGACCGGAACCGCTTCCAGACGTGCTCGGCGAGGACGGTGCCTCTAGGTAAGGTCGGCAAAGTTCACCTCGAGCTTCTTGAACACCACGTAGCCGACGACGAGGAAGGCGAACGACCCGAACACAGCCGGGGCCAATATCGACCATTGGGGACCGAAGCCCAAGAGTACCGAGTCCCTGGTGTTGGCGACGACGGGGGCCATCGGATTGATCACGCAGTACACGGTGCGCAACCAGCCGTGGACGAAGGCCGGCACCAGGGTGCCGTTCTGGTAGACGTACAACGGCTTGAGCACGGTGACCAGCATGATCAGTGGCATGAAGATGGGGACGATCTGCTGGAGATCGCGCATCTGGACGATGACCGAGGAAATGAAGAACACGAGTCCCAACGTGAAGGGGATCTCGATGGCGATGTACATCGGCGTCCAGATCGTGGCGAGCCTGGGCCCATACCCGGTGATGAAGAACAGGATGATCATCGGGATCAGGGCCAACACCGAGGAGAACGCCGATTCGAGCACCTGTGACAGCGGGAAGCACTCCCGGGGGAAGTGGCTCTTGGCCATGAGGGCCTTGTTCGACACGAGGGAGTTCGACCCACCGCCGATGGCCCCCCCGGCCAGGCCCCATGCCAACAGGCCCACGTACATGGACAGGATCACCGGGACCTGGCCGCCCAAGGAGAACCCCTTCACGTGCCCCACGAGCACGGTGAGCATGAACAGGTTGACCAGAGGCAGCAGTAGGGCCCAACCGATGCCGAGCACCGCTTGCTTGTACTGGGCCCGGATGTCGCGCTCGGCGAGGGTGAAGATGACCTCGCCCCGACGGAAGAGCTCCTTGGCCGAGTTCCAGATGTCCGGCTTGTGCCGGTACATGATCCCGTCGGGGGGCTCGTCGGGCACGAGCGTCACGTCAAAGATCTTGAGGTCGCCACCTACCTCGGAAAATGGCTCCGTTACGGCTGACAACGCGATTCCCCCCCAGTATCTGTCCCGCTGCTCCGCGACGAGCTGCACCACGTGCTGCGCCGATCCCAGGGCAAAGTCTACTGGGGAACCTCGGCGATTGGCGACAAGATGTTTCCCATCATCGGTGCCCCTTGGCCCATTCGACCAGGGGAAACGCCTTGGGTGGCGTCGGACCCGGGACGGGTGGGCGCCGGTGTTCAGCGACGCGGATACGACCGCAGGCGAGATGCGATGCGGCCCGCCATCCCGATGCCGTGGGTGCGGAGCCGGAAGGATCCGACCAGAACCGGCTCGAGGCGCCGGTAGAGAGCCTGTACGACCGGTCCCGCACTCAGCGCGGCGCCGGCAGCGTCGACGAGGTTGTCGAAGGCGACTTCGGGTGCGAACCAGGCCTCCCATGCACGTCGGGCGAGCTCGCCCCGGGTGGCACTGCTGGCCGAGATGGCGGCCAGGGCGTCGGGCAGGCCGCTGAGCCGGCTCTCGCGGACACGGACCAAGAAGGTGTCCCATCGGGGTCCTCGGGGCAGGACGTAATCGTCTGACAGCAGGACCGGCGCCACGCCGAGGCTCATGGATTCGAACAGTCGCAGAGTCCCTGTGCCCACGCCGCGCGGACACAGGACGAAGCGCGAGTCGAGCATGGTCTCGACGTACCGGGCCTGACCGGACTGGCGACCTGTGGCGGCATGGTCGAAATGCGAGTAGGACGTGGTGGTGTCGCGCACCAAGGCCAGGGCCGGATCGAAGGAGAAGGAGAACAGACGCCGGCGCAGTCGCGAGGTGGGCGATCCTTCGAAGCTGAAGAGAAGGCGTCTCTCGCGTTGGCGTTGTGATCCGGAGCCTCGACTGGCTTCGTTCACCGCTTGGTTGGCGTGCAGTCCATAGCTCGAGACAAAGCCGTAGCTCCGGACCCTCCCGAGCCGCGTGCTCAGGCCGCGGCGGGGTGAGGTATAGACACCCGGTGCCAGTGGAAGGTAGGCGTCGTCCCCGGTGTACACAGCGCACTTCTCACGACAGGTGAGATACAGCCGATGACGGGTGAGCGAGTGTGGATCGCGGGTGAAGGTCCCGCACAACAAGACGAGATCGGCCGTGCTAGGTGATGGATCGAGTTCGTGGCGAGCCGCGTGGGTGGCCAGGGATCGTACGGTCTCCGCCAGCGGGTGACCACCGATGGCCTCGACGTGGACTCTCACGGGAGGTCAGGTGCCGGTGCGGTCCCGGGTCAGGACAGCTCCCAGTCCGCAGGCACGTACA
>Ga0307373_10008896_pt1 | contig 15157 bp, 9 predicted proteins | sample OX2MG_FD_202534 | JGI IMG/M metagenome (GOLD analysis project Ga0307373, IMG submission 202534) | Soil microbial communities from Risofladan, Vaasa, Finland - OX-2 | ecosystem: Environmental > Terrestrial > Soil > Coastal area > Acid sulfate soil | place: Finland: Risofladan, Vaasa | collected... | reverse complement strand
CCCTCGCCGCCCGCAGCGCGCAAGCCGGGCTCGCCGAGGTCAACAGGCACCTGTCCGCGGCAGCCGACGCCGCCGCGCATGCCCGCGACCGGTGGTTGCAGGCTGCACGCGCTGTCCGCCGCATCACCACCGACACTCCGGCCTACCTATCAGCCGTGGCTGGCGAGGCCAGCGACCTGGCGTTGTGGACTGGGCGGCTGGCCTACGCCGACCCAGCATGGACGCTCGCCAGCGGCCCCGCCCATCCAGCGCGCTCTCCCGAAAGCCTGGCGCCCCAGCCGTACGACCTGCCGCTGGCCATCGCGGCGGTGCACCAGGCATGCCACACCCTGACCAGCCTCACCCACACCGAGCAGGACCGGATCCGAACCGCGGCGCAAGCCGGGCGCATCCTCGTTCCCACCCAGTCACTCCCCGATACCTACGACATCCCGCACCCATTCGCACGGGCACCCCACGACCGCATCAACCTGCTGCTCGCCCAATACGCCGATGCCGGGCAGGCCAGCCGCCAGGCCACCGCGGCGGTCGAGGAGGCCGCCGAGGCCACCGGGGCACCCAGCCGGGTGCTAACCGCCGCACGAGCCGCCGCCATCGGTGCCAGCCGCCGGACCAGCCCTGATCACGCGTCTGACCACCACGCCGAGCATGCCACCCGGCCTGGGGCTGCTGACGACCGGCCCGAGCCAGCCGACCGGCCTGGGCCGGTGGAACACACCCTGCGCCGCCTCGGGATCACCCGCCCTGAGCTGCTCTCCCGCGGAGCCGACATCGACCGGTCCGGCGAGCGTCTGATCATCGACGCCGCTGCCGACCTGGAACCATCGCAGCATCGCCCCAGCGCAGTCGAGCTGAACAGATCGGCGGGAACCATCGCGCTGATCAACCACGCGCTCGCCTCCGGCGACCCCCGCGTCACCGCCCTGCTCCGGCGACCGGACCCACCGTCGCGTAAGCCGCCAGAGCTAGAAGCAGAACCCTGACCGCGCCAGCCAGGCGGCCAGCCGTCGCCAGGCGTGCCGCCACCGCGGGCCGACCCGGCGACGACGGACCTTCACCGTGGGCGGGCATTCTTCCCGAGCGAGGCGTAGAAGATCGACACCGACTTGGAGAACGACACAGTCAGGTCGAAATGCAGCGGGCTCAGCTGTGCCCGCTGCCCAGCCTCGATCCGCACCTCGTGCCTGCGCTCCGCGGTAGCGTGCGGCTCGGCCGCCAGCAACTGGGCGTAGATCTCCACGGCCTTTTGCCCGCCACCCGGCGGCTTAGCCGTCGGCGTGCCGTCCGGCGCCGTCCGCTCACCGAACAGCAGGTCATACGGGCCCGCTTCACGATCTGGCGCTCTGAAAGCCCAGCGCCTCCGTGCCTAGTCCCCACCACTGGCCAGGCGGCTCACCCCGCCCTCGCTGGCCTGATGTAGTACCGGCGGCGCTTTTGGCGGAGCCGACCTGCCGCCACATGTAGTCCAGGTCGTAGCCCTTCCTGAGCGTCGCCACGACCGCCGTCACTCCAGCCCTGCCTTTTAGATGACATAGATGACGCACCGGCAGAGCTGACCATGATCATCAGATGGTGCATGGGTGTGTAGTTCGTAGTCCTTAGCTCAGGAGGGTCCGATGGTGGCAGCAGTAGCGAAATCGTGCAGACAGCAAGATCATTAGCAGGCCAGGCGGACGCTATTCAGCTGACTGGGCAGATCCTCAGCTGACTGGGCAGACCCGCACTTGGGACGGACACGTGGCGACCACCTGTGCCGACTTTGCCGCCGCCAACGTCATAGGTCGGACCGAGAGTCGCTATGGCATCTGCGGGTGTAGAACAGCTAGGAACGCATCGGGAGGCTGAGTGTGACCGCGCTAGAGGAGCTAACGCCGGGCGCTGTCGTGCGCGGCGTTGTTCCGGGTGAGGCTGTGACGGTGGTGGCGTCGCGGTGGGCCGGGTCGCGGAGCGTGGTGCTGACGTTCCGGACGGATGCGGGACGGGTGGATGAGCAGATCGTCTACCGGGAGCAGGAGGGGGAGCTGAGCCTGGCCGAGGCCGGGCGGGCGTGGTCATTTGACGGAGACGGGGCGCTGTTCCGGCTGGTGGCGGAGGCTCGGCGGATCCGGCTGGCGTATCTGTTTGATCCGCGCCTGGCGGTGCATCTGAGCCTGATCGAGCCGTTGCCGCATCAGATCTCGGCGGTGTACGGGGAGATGCTGCCGAGGCAGCCTTTGCGGTTCTGCCTGGCGGATGACCCGGGTGCGGGGAAGACGATCATGGCGGGGCTGTATATCAAGGAGCTGATGCTGCGCGGGGATCTGCGGCGAGCGCTGGTGGTGGCGCCGGGCGGGCTTGTCGGTCAGTGGCAGGACGAGCTGCATGACAAGTTCGGGCTGAATTTCTCGATCCTGACCCGGGAGCTGATCGAGGCAGCACGCACGGGGGATCCGTTCGGGGAGCGGAACCTGCTGATCGCCCGGCTGGATCACCTGTCCCGGAACGAGGACCTGGTCGAGCGGCTGGCCGCCGCGGAGTGGGACCTGGTAGTGGTCGATGAGGCGCACCGGATGGCGGCGCACTATTTCGGCAACGAGGTGAAGGAGACCAAGCGGTACCGGCTCGGGAAGGTGTTGGGCGGCACGGCCAGGCATTTCCTGTTGATGACCGCGACCCCGCATGCGGGGAAGGAGCAGGATTTCCAGCTGTTCATGGCGCTGCTGGACTCTGACCGGTTCGAGGGCCGGTTCCGGGACGGCGCGCACACGGCGGATGCGTCGGACCTGATGCGGCGGATGGTCAAGGAGAACATCCTGCGGTTCGACGGCAGGCCGCTGTTCCCCGAGCGCCGCGCCTACACGGTGCCGTATGAGCTGTCGGACCTGGAGATGGCCCTGTACGGCCAGGTCACCACGTATGTGGCGGAGGAGATGGGCCGCGCGGAGGCGCTGGCGGCCGAGGGCGAGGGGCGGCGCGGGAACCGGGTCGGGTTCGCGGTCACCGTCCTGCAGCGCAGGCTGGCGTCCAGCCCGGAGGCGATCTTCCAGTCACTGGCCCGGCGCCGCCGCAGGCTGGAGGACAAGGCCGCCGAGGTCAAGGCCGGGCAGCGCGCCCAGGCCCTGCTCGCCGCCACCGAGCCGCTGCGGGTGCGGCTCGATGACGCAGCCGAGGATCTCGACGACGACCTGGAGGACCTGGAAGGCGCTGAGATCGAGGAGCTGGAGGAGCAGCTGGTCGACCAGGCCACCAGCGCCCGCACCCTGACCGAGCTGCAGCACGAGATCGCGACCCTGGCCCGGCTGGAAGCACTCGCGGACAAGGTGCGGCAGTCTCAGGTCGATAAGAAGTGGACGGAGCTGGCCGGGCTGCTCGCCGACGCCCCGGAGATGCGCGAGCCCGGCGGCACCCGCCGCAAGCTGATCGTATTCACCGAGCACCGGGACACGCTGAACTACCTGGTCGCCAAGCTGCGGACCTACCTGGGCAGGCCGGAGGCCATGGTCGCGATTCACGGCGGGGTCAGCCGGGAGGAACGCCGGGTTATCCAGGAGCAGTTCACCCAGGACCGGGACTGCCTGATCCTGGTCGCGACCGATGCGGCCGGGGAGGGCATCAACCTGCAGCGGGCGCACCTGCTGGTGAACTATGACCTGCCGTGGAATCCGAACCGGATCGAGCAGCGGTTCGGCCGGGTGCACCGGATCGGGCAGACCGAGGTGTGCCACATGTGGAACCTGGTCGCCGAGGAGACCCGCGAGGGCCAGGTGTACCGGCGGCTGCTGGACAAGCTCGCCGAGATGCGGGAAACCCTCGGCAAGGATCAGGTGTTCGACGTCCTCGGCGACGTGCTGCCGGGCCGGGAGCTGCGGGACCTGCTGCTGCAGGCGATCCGGTACGGCAACAAGCCCGAGGTCCGGGCGCAGCTTGACCAGGTCATCGACTCCAAAGTCGGAGAGGGCCTCGCGGAGCTGATCCGCGAGCACGCGCTCAGCTCCGAGGTACTGTCCACAGCGGACCTGGACCGGATCCGCGCCGACATGCTCGAGGCCGAGGCCCGCAAGCTGCAGCCGGGCTATGTCCAGGCCTGGTTCGCGCAGGCTTTCACGCGGCTGGGCGGTCGGATGAGCGAACGCGAAACCGGGCGGTTCGAGGTCACGTTCGTCCCGGCGGAGATCCGGAACCGGGACCGGCAGATCGGCGCCGGCATCCCCGTCCTGCCGAGGTACCAGCGGGTAACCTTCGAGAAGAACCTGATCCGCGCCGACAGCAAGCCCCTCGCCGAGCTGATCGCCCCCGGCCACCCGCTCCTCGAGGCCGTCCTCGACATCACCCTCGAGCGCAACCAGACCCTGCTCCGCCAGGGCGCCGTCCTCATCGACCCCACCGATACCGAGACCGAGCCGCGCGTCCTGGTATTCCTAGAGCACGCCGTCACCGATGCCCGCGAGGACGGCCACGGCAACCGCCGCACCGTCTCCCGCCGATTCGAGTTCGTCCAGGTCACCCAGTCCGGGGAACTGCGCCCGGCCAGCTACGCCCCTTACCTCGACCTCCGGCCAGCCACCGACGCAGAACTGCCCGTCATCACCGCAATGGTAAAGACCATGGACTGGCTGCACAACGACGTCGAGACCCGGGCACTCGACTACGGCATCGACGTCCTATCAGCCGAGCACCTCGCCGAGGTCCGCTCCCGCACTCTGGAACGAGTCGCCAAGGTCAAGGCCGCCGTCCAGGATCGCCTCACCCGCGAGATCACTTACTGGGACCACCGGGCCAGCGACCTCCAGCTCCAGGCCGACGCTGGCAAGACCCCGAGGATGAACCCCGACCGCGCAGCCGCCCGTGCTGATGATCTGCAACGCCGCAAGCAAGTCCGCCTCGCCGAGCTGGACCGCGAAGCCCAGCTCGCCTCCCAGCTCCCGGTGGTAGTCGGCGGAGCGCTCGTCCTGCCCCAAGGCATGATCAGCCAGGCCACAGGCGAGCCACCACTCAGGCCGCCTGTCCATGCCCTGGACACCACAGTCATCGAGCGCAGGGCAGTTGACGCGGTCCTCGCCGTCGAGGCGCACCTCGGCCACCAGGCCCAGGAGATGCCACACAGCCACCCTGGATACGACATCCGCTCGACATCGGCTGCGGGCGAGACGAGGTTTATTGAGGTCAAGGGTCGAATCGAGGGAGCCGATACGTTTACCGTCACCCAGAACGAGCTGCGGTTCGCGTCGAATGTGCCCGACGCCTACATCCTCGCCCTGGTCGAAGTCAACGCGGCCGGACCGGAGCATGATCAGGTCCGATACCTGACGCAGCCCTATGGTGCAGATGTCCGTCTTCCGTTCGACACCACCAGCACCACTCTTTCGTGGCACGCTTACCGGCATCGCGCCACTCTACCAAAGGGCACATGATGCCAACCAAGCTCATCGAAGTCGCCTTGCCCCTTGATGCCATAAACAAGGAAGCTGCACGGGAAAAGAGCATTCGCCACGGGCACCCCAGCACCCTCCACCTCTGGTGGGCGCGGCGCCCGCTGGCAGCGTGCCGGGCTGTCCTCTTCGCGCAGCTCGTGGACGATCCGTCGGCGCATCCAGAGCAGTTCCCGACCGAGATGGATCAGGATAGGGAGCGTCGGCGCTTGTTCGACATCATTGAGCGACTCGTTCCATGGGAGGCGACCAAGGACGAGAAAATCCTCGAAGAGGCGCGAGGGGAGATTCGTCGTTGCTACCCCGACGGGCTGCCGTTGGTCGTCGATCCATTCTGCGGAGGTGGATCTATCCCCATCGAAGCTCAGCGTCTCGGCCTCGAAGTGATCGCTAGCGACCTCAATCCAGTTGCTGTTCTTATCACAAAGGCCCTGACTGAACTGCCTCCCAAGTTCACCGCTAGGCCGCCAATTCATCCGGATTCCGGAGCTACTTTGCTGGGCACTCAGGCATGGCGAGGAGTCAGGGGCCTCGCGGACGACGTGCGTTATTACTGTGAATGGATGCGCGACGAGGCACAGCACAAGATTGGATATCTGTATCCAACGGCGACCACATCCGCAGGACAAGACGTCGCTGTGATTGCGTGGCTATGGGCGAGAACCGTCACCTGCCCCAGCCCTGCCTGCCGTTCGACGATGCCGCTAGCGCGCAGCTTCTGGCTGGCAAAAAAGAAAGGTAAGGAAACCTGGATTCGGGTTATCGCGGAGCCCGACGCGAAGCGTGTGCGTTTCGAGATAGCGCATGGAAGCTCAGGTCCGCCAGTTGAATTTAGCGTTAATAGAGTCGGCGCAATATGCCTAGTATGCGAGGCTCCTGTTCCTCGGGAATATCTTTGGTCAGAGGGGCGAGCGCACCGTATCGGGGCGCAACTGATGGCAATGGTTATAGAGGGGAAAGGTCGAAGGTTCTACCTCCCGCCTAATGAATTGCATGAACTGGCAGCCGAGGTTTCACGGCCAGACGATTTCCCTGACTCAGAGATGCCAGACAGTCCGCGCTGGTTCTCCCCCCCGATGTACGGTATGACTCACCATGCAGACCTCTTCACGAATCGGCAGTTGGCTGTACTTTGCACGTTTAGCGAACTGATTTCCATGGCACGCGAGAAGGTCCTGACAGATTCCGGCGGCGATGTGGGTTACGCAGACGCTATCGCGACCTATCTAGCATTCGGAGTTGACAAGTTGTCCCTTACAAACACGACCCTAGCGACTTGGCAGAGCAATCCGGACCGACTTACTCAGGCGTTCTCGCGACAAGCGATACCTATGACTTGGGACTTTGCTGAGGCGAATCCCTTTTCAGCTGCTGGCGGCGGGTTCATACTTACGGGGCTTGCCATAGGCGAGGTACTGGACCGGATCTATTCTGAAGTTAACTCGACTGTCGGCCAGGCCGACGCGACCACGATGGAATTTCGGTCAGGCGTTATATGTACGGACCCACCGTATTATGACAATATTGGCTACGCAGACCTTTCAGACTATATGTATATATGGCTTCGGCGTTCGCTGAAGGCCGTATATCCCGATCTTCTAACAACGCTCCTGACTCCTAAGGCGGGGGAACTGATTGCTGCGCCAGCGCGGTTTGATGGTAACAAGCAGTTGGCAGAGGAGCATTTCGAGCGCGGCTTTAGCAATGTCTTTTCGAGTATTGCAAGCCAGGAATCCTCGGATACACCAATTACGATATTCTACGCATTTAAACAAAGTGAGACTGAAAGCGACTCGGAGGACGGGCGAGTTGATGTAGCCTCAACTGGATGGGAGAAGATGCTTGAAGGGCTTATCAGGTCTGGACTGGTAGTGATCGGAACTTGGCCAATGCGAACAGAGCTTGTAGGCAATCTAAAAGGTGCGATCAATGCGCTAGCTTCCTCGATTGTGCTTGTCTGCCGCCCACGGCCGGAGTCCGCAAACGTAATTGACCGGCGCGGTTTTATCCAGACATTGAAGTCATCTTTGGGACATTCGCTGCGCGACTTGCAGAGCGGAGGTGTCGCGCCAGTCGATTTGGCTCAGGCGGCCATCGGTCCGGGCATGGCCGTATTCTCGAGTTCTGCGAAGGTCATAGAGCCAGACGGTTCGGCAATGCGCGTTCGGACCGCCCTGGCTCTTATCAATCAGGTACTCGACGAAGTTACCGCTGAGCAGGAGGGCGAATTCGATGAGGACACCCGCTGGGCCATCGCCTGGTATTCAGAGCATGGATTTGATGAGGGCAGTTACGGGCGTGCAGACGACCTGAGCCGCGCCAAGAACGTTAGCGTTGCTGGCCTTGTTCGAGCTGGAATTGTCAAATCGGGTGGTGGGAAGGTTAGATTGCTCGAACGAGATGAGCTAGATCCGAGCTGGGATCCGGCCTCTGACAGTCGCCTCACAGTCTGGGAGGTAACGCAGCATCTAGTCCGGCGTCTGCTCAACGATGGCGAAAGCTCTGCTGCCGAACTGCTTTCGAAGGTCGGGAGCCGCGGCGACGCGGCCCGTGACCTGGCGTACCGGCTTTTCCTCATTGCAGAGTCGAAGAAGTGGTCTAAGGAAGCGGGACCGTATAACGCCCTGGCGGCATCGTGGCTGGCGATCAGCAAGATCGCCGATGCCGGACCGTCCGGTCAGGGTTCACTGTTCGACGGGAAGACCGATGGCGGTCAGTAACCGAGACCGTGTGGGCAGAGCGCTTGAGCTGCTGGCCGGAGCGGTGGGTCCTTACGTCGATCGGCTGATGACCCAGGGCTCCCCGGCTGGCGGCAACTGGAAGGCGTCCTACGCGGACGTCAATCTGGCCAGCGACCCGTCAGCCCAGATCAATGTGATCCTCGACAACTGGCAGGGCGTGTTCAAAGGCGAGCTTAAGGCGACCGGCCGGAACCTGGTCGGTGAGGTACGAGACTGGCGGAACAAGTGGGCCCATAACGAGCCGTTCTCGCACGATGACGCCTACCGGGCGCTGGACACGGTCGAGCGGCTTCTGGTGTTGATCAGCGCGTCGGAAGCTGCTGAAGTCGGGGCAGCGAAGAGCGAGCTGATGCGACAGCGGCTGGAGGCGGAGGCGCGGAAGGCGACGCCCAAGCCTGATGCGTTGTTCACCGCGCCTTCTGCGGGGCTCCGGCCGTGGCGCGAGGTGATTCAGCCGCATCGTGATGTTGCGGAGGGGAAATTCGCGCTGGCCGAGTTCGCCGCGAACCTATATCAGGTGCGTCTCGGCAAGGGCCTGCCGGAATACACAGATGCGGTGGAGTTCTTCCGCCGGACCTATCTCACGGTCGGGCTGCGGCAGCTGCTGACTCAGGCCGCGCAGCGGATCAGCGAGACAGGTGGCGTGCCTGTCGTCAATCTTCAGACGAATTTCGGCGGCGGTAAGACCCACTCAATGATTGCCCTGTATCACCTGTTCTCCGGTCTGCCGGTGACCGAGTTCCCGCAGGAGATCCAGGAGCTGCTCACTTCGGCCGGGGTGACTGAGCTGCCAGCCGTGCGCCGGGCCGTCGTGGTCGGTACGGAGATGTCGCCGGGGCAGCCGCAGGTGAAGCCGGATGGCACTGAGGTCCGGACGCTGTGGGGCGAGATGGCGTGGCAGCTCGGCGGTGCGGACGGCTACCAGTTGGTGGCGGAGGCGGACCGGACCGCGACCAGCCCAGGGCACGTGATGGCGGAAGTGCTCCGCCAGTTCGGGCCGTCCCTCATCCTTGTCGATGAATGGGTGGCCTACGCCCGGCAGCTGTTCGAGACCTCCGGCGTGCTTCCCGGCGGCCTCTTCGAGACCCAGTTCTCATTTGCCCAGACGTTGGCCGACGCGGCGATCTCGGTGCCGGGCACGCTGCTAGTCGTGTCGCTGCCGGTGTCTGATGACCCGGCCCGGCCGGGCACGACTCCGATCGGGTCGGAGTCGGAGGTGGGCGGGGTCGCGGGCCAGGAGGCGGCGCGGCGGCTGGGGAACGTGATCGGCCGTACGGAGACGCCATGGCGTCCGGCGTCAGCGGAGGAGGGCTTTGAGATCGTCCGCCGGAGGCTCTTCGAACCGATCGAGGCGGACCGGATCCGGGACCGGGACGCGACCGCGCGGACATTTACTGAGTTCTACCGGACTCAGGCGGCTGAGTTCCCGGCGGATTGCCGGGAGCCGGGCTATGGCGACAAGATCACAAGGTCGTATCCGATCCATCCGGAGCTGTTCGACCGGCTATATGAGGACTGGTCAACGCTGGAGGGCTTCCAGCGGACCCGCGGCGTGCTGCGGCTGATGGCAGCAGTGATCTCAGCGCTCTGGGCGGGGAACGATCAGGCGCCGATGATCCTGCCCGCGAGCGTGCCGCTTGATGACGCTGCGGTGCAAGCGGAGCTGGTCCGGAACCTGGACCAGGCGTGGCAGCCGATCCTGGACAGCGACATCGACGGCCCGTCATCAGTGCCGCTGAAAGTGGACCGGGCGTACCCGAACCTGGGCCGCTATGGCGCAGCACGGCGTGCGGCGCGGGCGGTGTTCCTGGCCTCCGCGCCACGCGCGGGGTCGGCGAACCGGGGCGTGGAGATCCAGCGAGTCAAGCTCGCCTGCACCCTGCCCGGCGAGTCGGTCGCGACCTACGGCGACGCCTTGAACAGGCTGACTGACCGGTCCTCCTACCTGTACGTGGAGGGCGCCCGGTATTGGTACGGCACTCAGGCATCGGTAGCGCGTCGGGCACGGGAGCTGACCGAGCAGCTCCTGGCGACCCGGCGAGATGAGGTCCACGGCGAGATCACCCGTCGGCTAAGGGACCAGGCCCGCGAGCGCGGCGACTTCACCGCCGTCCACGTCTGCCCATCAGAACCGGGCGAGGTCCCCGATGAAGCTGACGCACGGCTGGTCATCCTCGGACCGGCGTCGCCACACACGAACCGGGACGAGAACTCCCTCGCCATGGCGGCGGCGCGGGACATCCTGGACCGGCGCGCATCGGGCCAGCGGCTGTTCCGGAACATGCTCGTCTTCCTGGCCCCGGATCTCAAGCGCCTCGAAGAGCTTGAGCGCGGGGCGGCGGAGTTCCTGGCCTGGAAGGAGATTGAGGACCGCAAGGCCGAGTTCAACCTCGATGTCTTCCAGACCAACCAGGCCGCCTCCAAGCGGGCCGACGCCGACCAGACCGTAGACCTGCGCCTGGCCGAGACCTACCACTGGTGCCTGGTCCCTGACCAGCCCGACCCCGCAGGCTTGATCCAGTGGGAGTACATCAAGGCCGATGGCCAGGGATCCCTGTCCCAGCGGGCCAGCCGCAAGCTGGTCAACGCCGGATCCCTCGGCACCGCCTACGCCGCCGAGCTGCTCCGGGGCCTGCTCAGCGAAGGCGGCGTCCTCGCCTCCATGTGGGCCGACGGCCGCACGACCGTCAACGCGCTCTGGGACGCCTTCGCCCGCTACCCCTACCTCCCGCGCCTGAAGAACATGGACACCCTCATTGCTACCGTGCGACAGGGCGCGAACCCGCTGGCCTGGGAGATCATCGGCTTCGCCCTCGCCGACACTGTCGAGGCCTCCTCGGGCCGCTACATGGGGCTGACCTCCAACGGCGTGGAGGCGTCCGTCACCGGCACCACGTTGGTCGTCCGCCCCGACATCGCCCAGGCGCAGATCGCGGACGATGCCGCAAGAGTGCCGCCAACCGGGGGTATGGGCGGCCCCGAGCCGCCGCCCGGCAAGGGCGGCGAGGAACCGCCACCCCCTGCTCCGGACGACACGCTCCGGCGCTTCTTCGCGGTGGCCCGGCTCGACCCCGAGCGCTACCAGCGGGACTTCTCCAAGATCGCCGCCGAGGTCATCGCCAACCTGGCCGGGCTCCCCGGTACCAGCGTCGAGATCTCCGTCGAGATCAAGGCCACCAACGACAGCGGATTCCCCGAGCACACCACCCGCACCGTCGCGGAGAACGCGCGAACCCTCAAGCTCGAGTCCTATGGCTTCGAGACCGAGTAGATATCGGCGTTCATGGAATTGAGCAGTGAGGGCGTAATGCGATCACAAGTTAACTTCCCGGTATCCGTTACTGACCATGGTCAGGGCGCGGGCGCCTACACCGAGAAGAGTGTAGGCGTCGAGCCCAACCAGTGGGCATGAGATTACATGCCGAACACTCGCGCCCATTCACGGTTAAAAGCTTCCGCTTCTTCATTATAGGCGCGGATCTCGGCCGCGTACTTGTGACCGATCCTTTCAGACAGCCACTTGTCGAAGGCGCCAGCGATTCTAGCGTAACCATCAACTACGGGGACTATTTCGATCTGTTCGTCCTGGGTGGTAATCCACGCCCGGGCTTCTCCCTTCCAACCCGCCCACTCCTGCAAGTCTTGCCGCACAAGTGTGAAAGTTACCGAGAAAGCTTGATTCGAGAAGGTCTGACGGCTCTGGGCGACAGGCAGCTGATGATGCGTCAGGTAGTTTCGAAGATCCCGTAGGAAGACGCTAGGAGCGTATCCGTCGAAGTCGTCCTGGACCTTTGTGACGTATTCACCCACCAGTATCGCGTCGTCACTAAAATGCCTTCTCATGAAGGCTCGCTGCTGATCAATCCGTGTGCTCAACGCCATGAGGATGTTGTGGAGTAGTCGTTCAGCCTCCGAAAGTAGATCGTCATGAGCCTGCGGATTGGTTACGTCGAGGATTGGCAACACGAATGACGGGTCTAGCATCCGGGCCACTAGAGCATTGTATTGCGCCACGTTTGCCTGAAAGACATAGCCGATCCGGCGGATATAGTCCATGAGCGCGATAGCTCGGTGGCCGGGAGAGGAGTTAAGTTCGTCCTGCCAGACGAGCAGCCGCGGACGAGCATGCTGACCATCGGGGACCTTAACCGGGGCGTCATCGTTGGTAGGCACGTGGCCATAGTTGCACGCGGGCTTCCCCAAAGGAGCCGCACGCTCGCGGTGAGCACCATCGTAATAGTCATCAGTGGATTCCGGCCCTGCCCGGCGAGCTTGCTCGAGCACCTGGCGTTCGGTCAGCCCGAATGTCTCGGGGCCGGGCCGGCGGAGGCTGCCGCGGGCTTGCCGCAGGCGCTCAGCATCGGCCGGGTAGATGAATCTCCAGCCCGATGACCGAGAGCAGGTTGCCGCAGCAGTTGCTCAGCGTGTCCTCAGCAGTGACGGGCGCGTACAGCTGCGGCATGCCTGGCGGCGAGGCGGCAGCAAACACCGGCTGCCGCGCGGCGTACTCGGCGTAGGCGAACAGGTGTGCGTCCCGTGCCTGGAAGAGCGCCTCATCCGTCACCTTGCCGGCGGTCAGCGCGCTCACTGCCGCGAGCCTTGCCTTGGTGATGCCGATCATCGACTCCGTCATGACCGGGGCAGCCGGGTGGCCGATTGCCCGGCGCACGGTCGTGCTGCCGGGCTCGAAGACTGCCCGGACCGCCTGCTCCATCCGCTCGAAGTCAGGGCGGCCGGTGTAGCTGACATCGGTCAGGACGTCGACCAGATCCCGTCGCGCCTGCGGCGTCGCGCGAGGGTTGTCGAGCTGGCCGAGGATCGCCCGGGCCGTCTCCCTGGCGCGCAGCTTGCTCGACCGGGGGTCACCGAGCCATGTCATGAGCGCGCGGCGCGCCTGCCGGAGGGGCACGTACTCGTCACCCCAGTACATCCAGATGCCGACCGGGATCCTGGCGAGGCTGCTGATGCTCTGTCCGGCCCGGTGGTGGAGCAGTGTCAGCAGCAGATTGCGCTGGCTGGCCGGGTACAGGGCCGGCGCGGATCCGTGGCCCTTGCCCGCCGACCGCTTCCGCGGGTGGTCAAGGAGGCCGTGCTGGGTCCAGTCCCGGATGAGCCGTGCCGTGGCCGTGTATCCGGCCGCGGCGGCGTCGACGACCATGTCGTCGATCGTGCCCGGCTCTCTGATCTCATCCACGCTATGGAGATTACACCAGATTGGAGCTTCAGCCGCTGTTGAGGCGCGTGAGTGCAGGAGATACTGGTCATGGGAGAGCCACGATGTGTTCTGCTGCGTGCCTGAAGCTTGGCATCTCCGGGCACGCTGTTCTGGTAGCCAGGGAGGAGGGACCTGACCGATGAATGACGTGATCAAGCTGTTCCTGTTCCTCGCGGCGGCGTACGGCGCATACGCGTCCGCCAAGACCGCGCTGCGCCTCGGCGCGGAGCTGCTCGGCTGACCCACTCGCAGGAGCCGAGGCCGCAGAGCCCGGGTCACTTTCGCCGAGATCCGGGCTCTGCGCCGCCCACGCTCAGATATCGATCTCCCGCAGGCCGGTCATGCCGGGACTACGCCGCCCGCCGAGCTGTGCGGCCGGCGTTCTCACGGACGTCGTCGAAAGCATCTGGGTCCGTCTTGGCAGCCAGGGGATGGCATGCCGGGCAGCGGCCGGCATCGGCGCCGTCGGGGTCCTGGCGCCGCCGGGTTCGCTGGTCGCATCTGCCGCACCATGGCGGCCGCACCGGAGGTTGCGTCGATGGCCTCGGCAGCTCTGCGGGTGACAGCCGGGAGGCAAGCACCGCGTACGGGCTGCGCACGCCGGTGGTGTTCGCTCCGGTGAACGCGGCCAGTGCCGCGGGCGTCCACCCGGACGCGATGGCTGCGTCGACTAGGGGGGTGAGCCTGGCCTGCTGGCTGACGGTCAGCTTCCAGCTAGTGCCGAGGTCGGTGAAGAACTCCCCAACGAGACCGCCGCCGTGCTCGTCAGCGGGCGAGTTGCGCGTGGCGGCGAACGGTTCACTGGGTGGTTCCAGGGATGGTTCGGGTGCAGCCGGTGCACCCCGTAGCTGCGTCAGCTGCACCCCGTCCGCGCGCTGGCTGCACCCCGTAGCCTTAGCGGGGTGCAGCGCCTGCACCCCGCTAATTCGGTTATCCGCAAGCTGGCCGGTGCCGGGAGCGGGGTGCGGTGACTGCACCCCGTCGCTGGCGTGGTCCGAGACGGGCCGGTCCGCGGCGGCGAGCCTTCCTGCCAGCCCGGGGAACTGGCGCTCGAGCGCTGCAGCGTCTGCCTCGGTCAGGTCGCCGCGGATCAGGGTCAGGTCGAGGTCCCAGCCTTTAGGCCGCCGGTCGGCGCGCCTGATCCGCGCGGCGACGATGGCCGGGTCGCAGGGCCGGATGGTGCCGTCGGCTTCGAGACGGTCCAGGCAGGTCCGGACGGTACGCTCGGACAGGCCGGTGTATCGGACCAGGGTCGCGACCGAGGGGAACGCGCCTGTCCCGTCCGGGCCTGCATGGTTGGCCAGGCCCACCAGAACGAACTTGCACGGGCTGGATGGCTGCCCGTTACTGTCAGCCGGGACCGGGGCGAGGTTGAGCGCCCAGGAGATCGCCTCGACGCTCACCGCGACCCCCGGGCAGCTGCAGCGCCGTTCCGGGTTCGTGTCTCAGTTTGTGTCTCATTCGCCACTGGCCGGCGCCGCCGAGCGGCGCGGCGTCGTGTCTCAGTTCGTGTCTCATTCGCCACTGGCCGGGACCGTTCACCACTGTTCACGCCACCCGCATCGCGGCTGGTGGCGGACAGTGGCGGACGGTCGTGAACGGCGGGCAGCATTGTTGGAAAGCGTGTTGCTGAGGCGGCCGTCCTGTGAGCCTCTTTGCCGATCTTGGCGGACTACATCGGCGGTCCCGCCCTCCCATGGGTTGTCCGTAAACGGGGCAGCGATCACCCGTTACGACGTGCCCTGGTCGTCACTCGGAGGCAGAGCCGGGGCGGCGTCAAATTCGTCGGCCGC
>Ga0307373_10008894_pt1 | contig 15159 bp, 11 predicted proteins | sample OX2MG_FD_202534 | JGI IMG/M metagenome (GOLD analysis project Ga0307373, IMG submission 202534) | Soil microbial communities from Risofladan, Vaasa, Finland - OX-2 | ecosystem: Environmental > Terrestrial > Soil > Coastal area > Acid sulfate soil | place: Finland: Risofladan, Vaasa | collected... | reverse complement strand
GAAACACTCGTCAACCGGGGCGTCGGGCGTGGATCGCCTCTCACTCTCGATTGCCCTCAACGGATCGAGATGATGGCCGCCCGGCTGCGGCGCGAGCGGGATCAACAGGAACAGAATTCGGGATGGCTGATCCGTCGATCGACGTTTATCCTGGCCGCCGACGGTGGCGCGTGGCTCCCGCATCTGGAGCTGCGGCGAGGCGACCAGAGCGTCTATATTCGTCTCTCGGATAGCAATAGAGCCTCTGCCGATCCCCCGGCTGCGCTGACTCCATTCATCGGAAAGACTCCGATAGTTCTGATGGGCGTCACGGCCGATGATGGGCCGGCGACACTCCAGTCTCCGGGCGCCCCGCCGGCCATCTGCCAGGGTGATCGTTTACTGGATGCGCTGGGAGAACGGTTGAACGCCGCCAGCGCGCCGGTGTTTACCCGCGAACTTCAGCCGGCAGCGTAGCTCTCCAGGGTGGGAATGCGGGCTGTCAACAAAACTTTTCCGAGTGCAGCGCCAGTTCGGTGAACCGGGCACGACAGGCTCATGCCTGCTTTAATGGACCCCACGGCGGAGCGTCAATTTGGTAGAATAACCGGGGCGTGGCAAGAGTGCGTGGGGACGATCAACTCCTCAGCCGGCCGTTTCAGCGGCCAGGTGAAGACAGTTTTCGTCCGTTGGCCGCCCGCGCGGAGGAATGGCTGTGTTATCGTTGGGGATATCGCAACCCGGCCGGTGGGTCATTGTGTTCGGACTTCTGGCCTTTGTGGCACTCGCAGGCTGCGCCAGCCAGGAAATCAATGGCATAAACACCGGGCAAGCCGCGCAGCCGGCTGCCGAGCCGGGGCGGGTGATTGCTCCGGGCGTCTGGTTCCAGGAGGTTCAACTTCCCCGCGGTTCGCAATCCAGCAAGGTCTGGATTTATCTTCCCGCGGCAAACGGAAAGCAAAGCACGGCGCAAAAGAAGGTCCCCTGCGTCGTTATCGCGCCGGCCGGCAGCCATCTGTTCGATGGAATGACGCTGGGAGACGGGGATCGCCCCGAGCATTTGCCGTATGTCCGGGCGGGCTTTGCTGTAGTGGCCTACGAGGTGGATGGCGCTCTGCCGCCTCACGCGACCGGAATGGACATCATCAATGCCGCCAAGGCCTTTAAGCAGGCCGACGCCGGACTTGCTGACGAGCGAGCGGCTCTCGATTATGTGCTCGCGCACTTTCCGCAGATCGATTCCCACCGGGTTTTTACGGCCGGGCACAGCTCGGCGGCGACGCTGGCATTGCTTGTGGCGGAGCACGACAATCGGATCAAAGGCTGCGCCGCGTATGCGCCGGTGTGCGACGTTCCGGCGCGTGTGGGTGAACGGTTAATTTCCGTAATGAACCGGGTCGATCCAGGCTATCAAAACTTCATTCAGCAGAGCTCACCCGATTTCAATCCGAAGCGGCTGCGCTGCCCGCTGTTTCTCTTCCACGCGGATGATGATTCAAACGTTCCGACCGCGGGGGTCGCGCGCTTCGCGGCCGAAGTGGCGAGGACAAATCGACGCGTCACCTTCGTGCGAGTTCCAACGGGAAATCATTACGAATCGATGATCCGCCAGGGCATTCCACTCGGCATCCGCTGGTTCAAGGGACTCGCTTCGTCAAATCGCGCCGGCTGAGAAACTCGCCCCAATGATAGGAGAGAAGACCGCTCCCATGAATCAAGAGATGGCCATCCGTCGAGCCGGCCTGGATGATCTGGACCTGGTCGCGCCGCTATTCGACGCATACCGGCAATTCTACCGGCAGTCGGAGGACCTGGAAGGCGCCCGGAGTTTTATGCGAGACCGACTCGAGAACCGCGACTCGGTCGTTTTTCTGGCCTTCTGTTCGGCCGGCGCCGAAACCGCACCCGCGGGATTCACGCAGCTTTACCCATCGCTCTCTTCGGTCTCAATGAAACCGATCTGGATCCTGAACGATCTTTTTGTTGCGCAGGAGTTCCGCGGACGCGGGGTAGGGCGCTGGCTCATGCGGGCCGCCCGGGATTTTGCCGCGGAGGATGGCGCGGCCCGAATAACCCTCGCGACCGAGCGTGGCAATCACCGGGCAAAAGCTCTCTACGAAGCCGAATCGTATATCCTTGACGAGGTGTTCGATCACTACAACTTGCCTCTGAATAACCTGCCGCTGACGTAGCCGTTTCCGGCTGGAATATCCACGTGAAAAGACTCAACCATGCGACTCGATGACAACGAAAGAGGGCGCGGCGGAAACTATCCGGAACTGCCGTTAGAGACCCTGAAAGCCGCGGCCGAGGCGCTGGCGGCGTCGCGCGCCGATGTTGACGCCATCTATCTTTTTGGATCTCGCGCCCGGGGCACAACCAGGCCGAGCAGTGACTTAGATTTCGCCGTTCTTCTGCGCGAACAACCAGACGATCGGCTTTATGAGCAGGAAGAGATAAGTTCTTTTCTCGAAGATAGGCTTCAGATTCCTGTGGACGTGGTGATTATCCATCCGGACCTCTCTCCATCGCTATTATTTGACATCTTTTGCGTGGAGACTATCCTGTATACGGTTGACTACGAACAGGCGCATCGCGTAGCCTACCAGGCGCGGAACGAATACCGCGATCTGAAGCCGCGACTCGACCGGATCTTCGAACGCGCCTGTTCCCAGATTAAGGTGATGGCCGATGAGCTTAACGAGGCGAGAGCAGGAACTGCTGCAGCTGCTCAGAACGTACATCGATCACCTCCGGCGCATCCAGGAGATTGATCCGGCGGGCATCGAGCCTTTCGGCGAGGTGGACGCGTCCGCTCAGCGATGGCTGCAGCTTGCAATCCAATGCTGCCTCGATCTGGGCGACAGCCTGGTCGCAAAACTTGGAAAACCGGAGCCATCGCGGTATCGCGACATCTTCCCGGAGTTGGAGCGCGCAAGAATTATCGACTCGGAATTGACACGCTCGATGGTTCAGCTAACGGGATTCCGGAAGGCGCTCGCGCACGCATATTCAACGCTGTCACCGTCGGACACCTGGCAGCGGATTCGGCAGGGACTACCCGCGTTACTGACCTTCGCTGAGAAGGTCGCCGTACAGTAGACCGGTCACCCTCTGCATTAGGCCTTTCCTTCGCGCCGTTCGTGATCCCTTCGTGTCCTTCGTGTTCGTATTTTGGTTGGGCAGGAGAACCGGCAGCGCCGGGGAACATGATCAAACGTTGTCATATCTGCAGCGAGCGAGGCGGTACGAGGGTTATCGCGATGAGTGAGTTTTACTGGGCCGGTCGTAAGGCGAGCGACGATCAGATCGCTCAGTGGGTGGATCAATTCCATCAGGACGGCTGTCTGTTCATCCAGGACGTGCTGACCCCGGAGATGGCGGCGGAGCTGCGCGCCGATCTGGATGATGCGCTGACGGAACGTATGGACAATGGCAGCGGGGTGATTGACCTGCACTGCCGCATGTTCGAGCGGAGCACGGCCAATCTGCGGCTGTTCGACATGGAGCCGATCGTAACGCTGGCCGAAAGCCTGATCACGACGCCGGCGCACGTGGTTCATAATAACTCCTTTCGCACTCCGGTCGGGAAGGGGATAACGACCTGGCACCAGGATGACCCACCCCATTATCTCGTGACTCACGGCGATCCGCCGACCAATGTCCGGCTGCCGGTTCTCCTCTTTACGGGCAACTATTACCTCACTGACGTCCCCGATCTTTCGTATGGCCCGTTCCAATCGGTTCCCGGTTCTCATCTCTACGGCGCCGCGCCCCCGCCCGTCATGGAGGGCACGAAGTGGGAGGGGAAGGTCAAATCGTGCCTGGGGCGGGCGGGTACCGTCGCCTTGTTCAATAACCAGGTGTGGCACCGGGGCGCTCCCAACAACAGTGATCGAGTGCGTTATGTCACACAGGTTAGCTATGGTCGGCGCATGGTGAACCACTTCTTCTATCCGTTTATGAATTACCAGATGCCGGAGCGTGTCTACCAGAACGCCAATCCCCGGCTCAAACGGCTGCTGGGGTTCCTACCTTCGGGCGCGTATGGTTAGTGGCGCCTGGTGGAATGGGACGAAAGTCGACCAGCGTTGGTCGCCCCTATTATTGGGGATGAAGGGGCCGGTGTTGGTCGCCCTCATTATTGGGGATGAAGGGGCCGGTGTTGGTCGCCCCCATTATTGGGGATTAAGGGGCCAGCGACCAACACCGGGATTGATACGGCAGATTTGAGCCGAGTTGTATTCGTGGAGTAGGACGAGGGATCAGATCTCGGCGAGAGCGGGTACGGTACCAGGCGTTGAGCGATGGAGAGGAGTTCGCGGTTTGACCTGTGAATGGGTGGGAGGCTTGCCGGAAATCGGTGAGCGGTTGTTACGCTGCCGGCTGCGGATTGCCGCGGCTGCGATGGCGGCTCTGCTGATGGTAACGGTATCGGGCGCCGGCGCGTTCGCCGCGAACCTGAAGCTGGAATCGATCGGGATCCGGCCGGCGGTGGTGAATCCGAATCTCATTCCGAATCCCGGATTTGAAGAGGTCGCGGGCGCGGCGCCGGCCGGTTGGGACTGGAGCGCGCGCAATACAGACGCCGTTTTCAACATTGATTCGACGGTGGTTCACACCGGGCGCCGGTCGATCCATTTCCGCAGTGGGACGCCGTTCGGCGCGAACGTTTACGCCATGCTGGCGCGCGCCGCGCCGATTCCCGTGCGTACCGACCGCACGTACACTCTGAGCGCCTACGCGCGGTCGAGCAGCGGCGGCGCGGCATGGATAGGCGGAGGGTTGGGATGGCAGTTTCGACTCGGGATCCCCGCGACGCAGGGGCAGTGGCGCCGTGTTTCGATGAGTTTCACGCCGGATGACCCGAACTTTATGCTCCGGATCGCGGTTGAAGCGCCCGTTAAGGACCTCTGGATCGACGACATAAAACTGGAAGAAGGAACGAATCCAACGCCGGTGGTGCTCCCATCAGTCGCCGCCGCGCCGCCGATCCTGGAGCTGGATGCGGGCGAATTGGCCTCGCATTCGCCGGGCGCCGCGGCGGAGATCGAGGGTGATGGTCCGTTTTCACTCCCGTTTACGCTGATGCTTCCATCAGCGATCCCCGATGCGGTGGTTGAGGGAAAGGTGGACGGCAGCGCACTTAGGCAAACGCGGCCGCTCGCTGCGGGCGCGTGGACCATCACGCTTCATGGCTCTTCCTCCGCGGTCTCGGATGCGCCTATGATTGTTTCCGTGCAGGTTCAGAGCCTGGGTCGAGTCCTGGCCAGTACCAATGCGCCGGTCCGGTTTCTTTCCACGAGCCGGGCTGAGGCGCGCGACGCAGCCCTGCGGAACGCGCTCCCTGGTCTTGAGCGACGCATCGCTCGGATCGCGGCTGGGGGGCAGGATCCGTCGTACCTGCTGGTCCCGATGACCGTGCTGAAGAATTTCGTCGGGTACGTTCAGGATGATCTGACCGGGGCGGGAGGCAAAGCGAAACCGGAAACGCGCCGGGCGATTCAGGAACTGGACGCGCTGGAGGCAATCGAGGCGCGGCTGGAAACGAGACTCAATCGGGCTGAGACAGGCCATCGTTTGCCGGTCGTCCCGCGATGGACCGGAATGGCCCGGCCGCGGGTGGCGGGCGCGTCATTCATCGGTCCGGCGCGGATCGGGCCGGGCGGCCCGGTGGTAGATCGGCCGATCTTTTTCAATGGATACGGACATTTCAACCAGGTCCAAAACGATATCGAGAAGTTCCCCGGCTATGGTACGAATATGATCCAGATTGAGCTGGGACCAAGCAGCGTCTTCCCCAAAGAGGGCGTCGTGGATATGCAGCCGATCGAGGATATGAGCCGGCTGCTGGACCGCGCGTCGCAGGCCGGGGTTGCCGTGACGCTGCTGATCAGCCCGCACTATATGCCCGACTGGATGCCGCAGAAATACCCGGACATGCAGAGAAAGCGCGACGGGTTCATTCAGTACTCCATCTATTCGCCGGAGGCCCGCGCCTTTCTGAAGCGATTCATCGCCACGCTCATTCCGGCGATCAGGAACAAGCCGGCGCTGCAGAGCATCTGCCTTTCGAACGAGCCGACGAATGTTGAGGCGCCCGGTCCGGAACAGGCCGCCGCCTGGCACGCGTGGCTTACGACGCTTCATGGGAGCGTCGAGGCTTTGAACACCGCATGGGGCAGCCATTACGATAGCATCGACGCGGTTCCCCTTCCTGACCCCTATCATACACCGGCGGTGGGGCCGTTGTGGATGGATTACATACGGTTTAACCAGGACGCCTTCGCCGGATGGCACCGGATGATGGCCGACGCCGTCCGTGCCGCTGCGCCGGGTCTGCCGGTCGACGCGAAGCCGATGAGCTGGACGTTCTGGTCGGACGGCGCCGTGCGACTCGGGGTAGACGCCTATCTTTTCGGACAGTTCAGCGACATCAATGGCAATGACAGCGAGAATTATTATAACTTCGGAACAGGGGATTTCGCGCAGGGCTGGCAGAACAACGCGATGGCGTATGATCTCCAGCGTTCGGTGCTGAATGCGCCTGTCCTGAACAGCGAGGACCACCTGATTCGGGATCGAGACACGCGTCCGGTTCCCCCCGCGCATATCCGTGCGGCGCTCTGGCAGGAGGCTATTCATGGACAGGGCGGCTCAGCGATCTGGGTGTGGGAGCGGACGTTCGACCACCGGAGTGACTTCTACGGCAGCATCATGCAGCGCCCGGCGTGCGCAGAGGCCGTGGGAATCGTGAACTTAGACCTGAACCGGGCGGCGCCGGAGATCACTTCGATTCAGAAGGCGGCGCCCGCCGTGCTGATTCTTCAAAGTCCGACAGCCGCTGTGTGGGATGATGGGCGGTACAGTGACTGCATGAGCAAACTGTATACGGCGCTCTCGTTCACGGGGCTGAAGATCGGTTTTGTGGAGGAGCGGCAGCTTGAACAGGGGCAGATTCCAACCGCGCCGCTGCTCTTCATCCCGAACGTCACCCATCTCTCCGACAAAGCGTTTGCGGCTCTGCAGCGCTATCACGGACGGGTGGTGGATGTCGGGGCGGCGCCGCTGCTGACCCGGAACGAGTACGACCGGCCGCGAGACGCGAGATTGACGGCGGATACGCTGCCGTTTACGTATGGGAAGAGCGATTGGCGGTCCATCCGCAGGGCGCTGGAACCGGCGCTGGCCCACTGGAAGGTGATCCCGGGCGTGGACGTGCGGGATGGAACTGGCGCGCAGCCGTGGGGCGTGGAATGGCGGTCGACGCGGCAGGGGAAGGCGGCGGTCGTGAATCTCTGCAATTATCGGCAGACGCCCGTGCAGGTGACTCTCAAAATGCACGGTAAGCCCGCTGCCGCGACCGATGTGCTGACCGGGGCGAGGGTACACGGCTCGTTTACGTTGGCGCCGCTCGAAGTTCGACTGCTGAAGATTCCTTAACCGGACTGAGATTTAGAAACGACCGCGCGATCCCCCATAAACTTACTATTGCCGGGCCGGCCCTCTTCGGGTTATGATGATTCGGATGGAGGAGTGGGTATTGACCCATCTCCAACGATCCAGGAGGCGCCCCATGTCAGATCCCAGAACCATTGCTGAGGGGCTGCCCTCGACCGGGTTGGACACCACGTGTTCTTTTGACGCGGTGCTTCCCGCCGGGGGGCGAATTAAAGGCGCCTTTGCAGAGTCGGCGGGGACGGACATCAAGGCGCTGATTCGGCTGAACGGCGAGACGATTCTATGGCGCACGATCGCGGCGCTGCGGGAGACCGGGCGCTGCGGTCGGGTGGTTGTCGTGGGACCGCAGGAAACTCTGAAGGAAGCGCTAGAGGCGGGCGCCGACGGATCGCTGATCGAGGGACCAACCGGCCCGGATAATATCTGCGCCGGCCTGGAATGGCTGGTTTCGCAAGACCCGCCCCGCCCCTCGCGCACGCTGGTCGTCACAACCGATATGCCCTTTCTGACCGCTGCGGCGATTGAGAGATTTGTGGACGCCTGCCCCGCCGACGCCGAACTGAGTCTTCCCATTATAACTCGTCAGGCGTTTGAGACCCTCTTTCCGGAGTCGGGCAATGTCTTTGTCCGGCTTCTAGATGGCGAGTTTACGCTGGGTGGCGCGTTCCTGCTCACGCCTCAAGCGGTGCTCAATAATCGCCGCCATATCGAGCGAATCTTCAAGGCCCGCAAGAGCCAGGTTGGAATGGTGCGGCTGCTCGGATTCTCTTGCGCCGCGCGGTTCCTGTGCCGGCGGCTGACCGTGGCCCACGTCGAGCGGCGCGCATCGCATCTGCTCGGACTTCGGGGCGCGGCCGTAAAGAACGCCCCGGCGGAGCTCGCCTTCGATATCGATCTACCCGAGGAATACGATTATGTGCTCCGACACCAGACCCGTTGACCCCGACGGCCTTTTACTCAGACCGGATATGGACGGCGCTCGTGAAACTCTGGTGTCGCCCGGCCGGCTGAGCACGCGGCAGCTTCTGGCGATCAGCGCTTACTGGCTTGGCACGAATCTCCATTGGATGGCGCTGTTGATGGTGATTATGCCGGCCCAGATCGAGCAGATCGCGCCGCAGTCGAAATCGGCGGCGAACGGTGTCATTCTGGGTGTCGGCGCCCTCCTCGCGGCCATCGTGCCGGCTTTCGCCGGGGCGCTCAGCGATCGCTGTATGTCCCGGTGGGGACGCCGCCGGCCTTATCTTGCCGCCGGGGTCGCCGTCAATATCGTGGGCCTCCTGGCGCTCTGGTACGCCGGCTTTGAGCGAAGCCTGCCACTGTACTTATTGGGTTACCTGGTGATCCAGCTTGGGAACGGAACGGCCGGCGGGGCCTACAGCGGAGTCATCCCTGATATTGTGCCCGAATCGCAGTACGGCGAGGCGAGCGGTTACACCGCTGCTTTCAGCCAGATCGGCAATATAATCGGCGGCTTTGGCGCCGGGTACCTGATGGGCCGGGGGTATGTGGCCGCCAGTTTCGCGGCCATTGGAATTACGCTCGCTCTGTCGCTCATCGTGACGCTGATGGGAACGCATGAGCGGCCGCTCCGAGCCGCGCCTCCGCCGTTCTCGTTCTCCAAGCTTCTCAAGAGCTTCTGGATCGATCCCCGAGAACACCCCGATTTTGCCTGGGTCTGGATCACCCGGGCGTTGGTGACCCTCGGAATCTGGACAATCCAGCCGCAGATTCAATATTATCTCGAAGACGTGGTGGGAGTGAAGAATCCGCAATTGATGTCGGGAATGCTGCTCGGTGTCATCCTGATAGGCGCCACTATCACCGGTCTCATCGGCGGGTTGGTTTCCGACCGGGTGGGCCGCAAGCGGGTCGTCTACATCGCCAATACGATGATCGCCATCACCATGGTGGCGTTCTGCTTCGGGCATTCGCTGCTCTATACGTTTCTCGTCGGGATGTTCTTTGGCCTGGGACTCGGGGCTTACTATAGCGTCGACTGGGCGCTCGGATGCGCCGTGCTTCCCGACCGGGAGCACAATGCGGCCAAGGACATGGGCGTCTGGCACATTTCGATGACGCTCCCGCAATCCATCGCGCCCGCGCTGGCCGGCCTGGTTCTCACCCTCCTGCCGCATCATCTCTCGCCCGGCCCCTCCGGCCCCATCGTCCACTATTCGGTCATCGGTTACGACGCCCTCTTCCTGATCACCGCCGTTTTCCTCCTTCTCGGCGCCGTCCTCATCCGCAACGTCCGATCGGTGCAGTAATAGGTAATAGGTATTGGGTGTTCGGTGATAGGCATTGGGTGTTCGGTGATAGATGTGAGGGGGCGGGCGCCCAAATGCACGCGCTCCCACCGTCCCACACACTCACCATCCCACACACCCACACACCCACACACCCAGACACCCACCCCCTCATACACCCACCATCCTCGTTACCCGCGCCCGATGGTATAATTAACCTGCAGGCCCGTATTACGAAACTCGTTGGATGACCAGGTTGAGAGCGAATAATCGATGAGCGACCAGTACGATTTCCGGGAGGTGGAGGCGAAATGGCAGGCGCGGTGGGAGAAGGATCAGGTTCACCGGGCGCAGGCTGAGGCGGGTAAATCGAATTTCTATGGCCTGGAATTCTTCCCTTACCCTTCGGGCGATGGGCTTTCGGTGGGGCACTTTCGCAATTATGTTCCCTCGGACGCTGCGTGCCGGTATCGCTCGATGCGCGGCTATAACGTGCTCCATCCAATGGGCTGGGACGCCTTTGGACTGCCCGCTGAGCGGGAGGCGATTCGGAAGCAGCGGAGTCCTCGGGAGATGGTGCGCGAGTACGCCGCGAACTACCGGCGGCAGCTAAAGCTGGGCGGCATCGCCTACGATTGGTCCCGGGAGATTAATTCGAGCGATCCCGAGTTCTATCACTGGACGCAGTGGTTCTTCCTTCTGCTTTACAAGCGCGGCCTGGCCTACCGAACCAACCAGTCGGCGAATTGGTGTCCTTCTTGCGAAACCGGGCTGGCTCGGGAGGAAGTGAAAGAGGGCCGGTGCTGGCGATGCGGCACGCTGATCGAGAAGAAGCCGATGCCGCAGTGGTTCTTCAAGATCACCGAGTATGCCGACCGGCTGCTATCGGATCTGGACCGGCTGGACTGGCCCGAATCAACGAAAAAGATGCAGCGAGAATGGATCGGGCGAAGCGAAGGCGCCGAAGTGGTCTTCCCGATCATGGGGGAGCCGGTCAGCTCGGAGTCGATGAGTGAAGGCGCGATCCATGTTTTCACCACCCGGCCGGACACGCTTTTTGGCGCTACTTTTATGGTGCTGGCGCCCGAACATCCCCTGGTTGAGACGATCACGACCGCCAGTGACCGCGCCGACGTGGAGGCCTACGTCGAGCAGTCGCAGCGAACCAGCGAAATCGACCGTTTGAGCGCCGAGAGGACCAAAACGGGCGTCTTTACCGGCGCCTACGCCCGCAACCCCGTCAACGGCGAGGCCATTCCAGTCTGGATCGCCGATTACGTGCTGATGGGGTACGGCACAGGCGCGATCATGGCCGTTCCGGCGCATGACCAGCGCGATTTTGAGTTCGCTCGCAAATACGACATCCCAATCCGGTTGGTCTACCAGATTAAGGATGGGCCGCGTACGCCGGATGAAATGACAGAGGCGCTTCCGGAAGGCGGAGTAGTCATCAATTCGGGCCCGTTCAATGGCCTTCCCAATAATTCCGATACGGTTCACGCGTTCGTAAAATGGCTGGAAACGTCCGGGATGGGCAAGGGTATGGTCATGACCCGGCTGCGGGACTGGCTCATCTCCCGCCAGCGATACTGGGGCGCGCCGATCCCAATGATCCACTGCGAGCGCTGCGGCGAGGTCCCCGTTCCGGAGGACAAGCTGCCGGTGCTCCTGCCCGACGTGCAGCATTATGAGCCGACCGGCACGGGCGAGTCACCGCTGGCGGCGATGCCCGAGTTTGTGAATACGCGCTGCCCGCAGTGTGGCGGCTCAGCCCGGCGCGAAACCGATACCATGTCCGGCTTCGCCTGCTCATCCTGGTATTTCCTCCGGTTTGCGGATCCTCACAACGACAACGTGTTCGCCTCTCCGGAGGCTCTCAAGACCTGGCTGCCAGTGGATCTCTACGTGGGCGGGGCCGAGCACGCTGTCATGCACCTGCTTTATGCCCGGTTCTGGACGAAGGTGATGTACGACGCCCGGCTGCTCGATTTTGAGGAGCCGTTCTTAACCCTGCGTCACCAGGGTATGGTCTTGATCGAGACGCCCGGCCGGCGGCCCACGTCGGGCGAGGCCGGCGGCGAGGAATCCGAAGAGACGGTCATCGATTGGGTCGTTCTAAAACCGGAGGAGCGTGGGAAGGTTCCGGAGGACGAGTGGGTCTGGCGCTGGGCCAAGATGAGCAAGTCATCCGGCAACGTCATCACGCCCGATGAAATGGCCGAGCAGTACGGCGCCGACAGTCTTCGGGTGTACGAAATGTTTGTAGCGCCGTTTGAGGAGACGGTGCAGTGGACCGACAGCGGCATCCAGGGCGCCTCTCGCTTCCTGCACCGGGTCTGGCGTCTGTACCGGGACTCGCTCGTCCGTTTCACGCCCGGCTGGCCCGACGAGATCGCCGCGTCTGACCTCAGTCCGGCCGATCGGAAACTGCGCCGCAAGCTGCATCAGACCATTCAGAAGGTCGGCCAGGATATTGAAGGATTCAGTTTCAACACGGCGGTTGCGGCGCTCATGGAGTTGGTCAACGAGATGTATGCTTACGTGCAGGGGCCCGGCGCCCCCGGTTCCGGCCGGAACGCCGATGTTACGCTGAGCGAAGCGCTCGATGACCTCGCCTTGCTGATTGCGCCGCTCGCGCCCCATCTCGCCGATGAGCTGCGGGAACAGCTCGGCCACGCCGGTTACGCCTATCACGCCAGTTGGCCTGTCTTTGACGCCGCCGCCGCGGTCGACGAGGAGATTACCTATGTCATCCAGCTCAACGGCAAGCTGATCGACCGGATAACCCTTCCCGCCTCGACTACCGACGAAGAAGCGAAAGAGATGGCGATCAGCAGTGATCGAGCCGTCAGTCTGACGCAGGGGAAGACCATCCGCAAAGTTATCGTGGTGCCGCGCAAGCTGGTGAACATCGTCGCCGGGTGAGAACAGGCAGAATGAGCGCAGCCGTTTCATGGGCCGGTGCGATGGGTGACCTAAATTTACGCCCTATCAACGCCGGCGCCGGCTCTGCTGGAAGTTCGCCATCGCTTCGGCGAAGGCTTGGCCGATCGGCGCCATGATCTTTGCGGCGCCCATATAGTGGTAATCGCCATTGGATGCGCCTTTCAGAATCTCCCTGTCTTTGAGCGGTAGGACCTCTTCCAAAGCGCTGTCGAGCTTTTCCTTCTCGGGCCGGGTGATCCCCTCCAGCCAGAGATCGGTCGCGCCATAATGTTCTGTCGATCCCTTGCCGTACTGGTCATTGGCATAGGCCGCCAACACGTTCACCCCCGTCTTCAAATACCGGGTCTCTTCATTTCCGAGGACGATCGCCCGGTAGTACGGCCGGTCATTCCACCAGATGTAGGTCTGAATCTTGTGTCCGTTTAAGTAAACGTTGAAGCCCTGTCTGGCGAGGATGGCGATTCGATACGCCGCGTAGTTGAGCTCCTTGACTTCAAAGGTTGTGCGCATCAATAGGAATTCGCCGGCGCCCCATGCGGATGGGTATTTTTCGAGGGTGATGCCGCTATTATTCCAGACGCCCTTTCCTATGGGGGCTTTGCCCTGCTTCCATCGGCTGTCATCGAAGTTGGGCATGGACCACTGCTCCAGCTCGGCGGGAAGCGTAATATCCCGGAACCGCCTGTCGGTGTATTCGCGCAGCCTGTCCTTCTCTTCCCGGGGATCAATCGACATGTAGCGCCAGGTCCGGTCTTGCGGCAGCGGCTGGCCAATCGGCTTCCAGAATGCTTCCCATTTTGAGTGTTTGTCGATGGCGCCGTCTTTGTTCAACGCGTGCGCCGTGTCGATGATCCGGTTATACTCGGCCTGCTTGGGTTGTGCGGCCGCCATGGCATTATCCCAGAATGGGGCGGTCTCAACAGCGGCGACGCTGCCTTTGAACTCCGGCAGGGCGGCGGGCGCCGCCATGGCCTTGCGGAAGATCACCTGATCATTCACGCCACCGACACCCAGCACGCCGATCACGAATGGCATCCTGGGCGCGTTGAGGTCTTTGCGAACATCGCGGATGAACGTGGCCAGAAGATCGGAGTACGTATCGTACCCGCCTGGCTTGTCCCGGTCGGGATAGGTGTCTCCATCCACCATATCATTCCAGCCCTGGAACCAGACAAAACCGGCCAGTTCGTACCCCGCCTTCTCGTCATAGACCGGGCAGACTCTTTTGATATCTTTGAGCACCCTGTGGACATGCTCTATCATCAGTCGGTAATAAACTCCGGTCTCTTTTGCCTTGTCCGCCTTGATCTTCTCGATGTCTGCCCCGCGTCTCTTGAAGTCAGCAAGCTGCGCCTCACTAAACGGATACGGGCCCGCGCTCGGCGGACGGAAATCGGTGTTAAGCGACTTGCCGCCCCATGACGTCTTGATGATCAGAATGGGCTCATGAAGCAGCTTCTCCATGGTGATGCCAAACGTGAATTCCGGCCCTATCTCGTTGGGTGAGGCCCCAAAGCCCGCTGTCAGATGCCCTGTCTGCTCGGTCGTATCGTCACCGGCGCAGCCAATTGAGGAAATCCAGACGTTCTGGCACACCACGGGTGTGCCGTCGGCATTGCGCATCTCCTTGAGCAGCGGCGCCGTCCTCGGATCACCGGCCATGGAATCGAATGTCGATATGTTGACATGCCCCTGCATGTTCGACTGGCCGGCCAGGATGAAGACCTTAAGCGGCCTGGCCCAGGCCGGGCCGCCACCTCCTAACATCAGGCTGAGAACCGCGGCGCCCACCAAACACTTCATGCCCTGTCTCGTGCTTCTCATCGCGTTTCTTCCTTCCGCACGTGTCTTCACGGCGCCAGGGTCCAGCGTCACGGCTGCGGCGCGGGTTCCCCGTCGCCACCAGCCGTTTGTTGGGCCTCCGCTTTCGGGGCCGAGCCCTGTGATGGCAATCCTTCCGGGTACTGTGGGAGCGAATCCGTGATGTCGTGCCATGGGGCCCTGGCGCTGGTCCAATAGTGCGCCTGGGGTTTTATGTGTGGGTCGTCGTCCAGTGAGCCAGCGCGGACGAAGACCATCCCGGGCCGGTGTTCCGCACGCAGGTATATCCGACAACCGCAGGTTCCGCAGAAAAAGCGATGCTTTCCCGGTGATGACTGGTATTCGATGAGGCGATCTTCCCCCACGACAATCTTGAAGCCCGCGGATTCTGTGCCCAGGATCGAAGAGAATGCCGAGCCCGAGTATTTCCTGCAATCCGGGCAGTGGCAATATGCAAACATCAGGAATTGCCCATGTATCTCATACTTGACCGCGCCGCAGTGGCAGCTGCCAGTGATCACTCCCGAATCTCCTTTGACTTAATGCCCCGGTTCAGGGGCGATCCCCGCAGCCGGCCGCCCGATGCATAGCGACGCATCCTCTCAGCGTTGGAACGCAAAGACCGCCTGGTTAATCTGCTCTGTGTTGAACACCTTCAGCCCCACGTGCAGGTGGAAATCCTTCACCGTATCCGCGGGTGCAA
>Ga0307373_10008892_pt1 | contig 15163 bp, 15 predicted proteins | sample OX2MG_FD_202534 | JGI IMG/M metagenome (GOLD analysis project Ga0307373, IMG submission 202534) | Soil microbial communities from Risofladan, Vaasa, Finland - OX-2 | ecosystem: Environmental > Terrestrial > Soil > Coastal area > Acid sulfate soil | place: Finland: Risofladan, Vaasa | collected... | reverse complement strand
CCGTGGACTTGGAATAGTGGAGGACCCCGAGCGACTCCACCTCGCTGCCGCGCTCCTCCACCCAGTCGCGCCCTGTGATCCCCACGTCGAAGAGTCCGTCGGCGACATAGAGCGGGATCTCCTGTGGCCGGAGGATCCTGACCTCGTCCACCCGGGGATCGTCGATCGTGGCCCGATAGTCGACCTCTGAGGAGCGTGTCACGCCGAGGTCGGCGGCTGCGAACAGCTCGAGCGTCGCCTCCTCGAGCGAGCCCTTGGGCAGGACCAGGCGGAGCATCAGCGGGCCCGGACCGAGAACCCGATCTCCGGGCCCGACGTCTCCGAGGACACCGCCGCGAGCACCGCGGCTGTGCTGATGGCGGCGAGCGCCGCCTCACGTCCCTTGTTGCCCTCGCCGGGCTCGGACCGTACCAGCGCCTGCTCGACCGTCTCCGTGGTGAGAACGCCGAAGACGACGGGTATCCCGGTATCCAGCTGAACCCGCTGCAGACCGGAGGCGCACTGGCCGGCCACGAACTCGTAGTGGCCGGTGTCCCCCCGGATCACCGCTCCGAGGCAGATCACCGCGTCGACGGCGTCCGACTGAGCCATGCGCAGGGCGACCAGGGGGAGCTCGAACGCACCCGCCACCCAGGCCACGGCGGAGTGGGCCAGGTCACAGCCCCGCTCCTCCAGGGCATCGAGCGCCCCGCTCACCAGCCGGTCGGTGATCCCCCCGTTGAATTCGGCGCACGCCAGCCCGACCCGGAACCCGGGGGCCCTGTGCGCCTCGGCCCCGTCTATGGAGGTGCCGACCCTGGCTCCGATCCGTTCCTTCGCCCCCGCGGTCAGCAGGGTCCGGTCAGAGGACGTCATCGAGGCCTTCGAGCAGGTGGCCCATCCGCTCCCGCTTGGTGCGGAGATACTCGATGTTCTCCGCCGTGGGAGTCGGCTGGATGCTCACGCGTTCGACGATGTCGAGGCCGAAGCCCTCCAGCCCGCCGTACTTGGTGGGGTTGTTGGTCATCAGGCGCATCGTGGTCACGCCCAGGTCGACCAGGATCTGTGCCCCGATGCCGTATTCGCGGGAGTCTGCCGGCAGGCCCAGCTCGAGATTGGCATCGACCGTGTCGTACCCCTCCTCTTGAAGGTTGTAGGCGCGGAGTTTGTGGGGCAGTCCGATGCCCCGGCCCTCGTGGCCCCGGAGGTAGACGATCACGCCGCTGCCGTGCTCGTTGATCGTGGCCATGGCCCCGTGCAACTGAGGCCCGCAGTCACAGCGGAGCGATCCGAATACGTCCCCGGTCAGGCACTCGCTGTGGACCCTGACCAGCGTGTTCTGGCGGCCCTCCACCTCGCCCTTGACCAGGGCCACGTGGTGCTCGCCGTCGAGCACCGATTCGTAGGCGTAGACGGTGAAGTCCCCGTAGTCGGTGGGAATGCGGGCGTCGGCGATGCGGCGGACCAGCTTGTCCTTTCGGCGGCGGTACCGGATGAGGTCGGCGATGGAGATCAGGCGCAGACCGTGCTTCTCCGCGAAGTCCGTCAGCTCGGGGAGTCTGGCCATACCCGTCTTGTCCTCGCTGACCACCTCGCACAGCACGCCGGCCGGGGACATCCCGGCAGCCCGGGCGAGGTCCACGGCCGCCTCGGTGTGCCCGGCCCGCTTCAGGACTCCACCCGGCCGGTAACGGAGCGGGAAGATGTGCCCCGGCCGGTTGAGATCGGACGGGCGGATGTGGGGATCGGCCAGCGCCTTGATGGTGGCGGCCCGGTCGGCGGCCGAGATCCCCGTCGTGGTCCCGTGCCGGTAGTCGACGCTCACGGTGAACGCCGTCCTCTGGACCTCGGTGTTGGCGGTGACCATGAGCGGGAGGTCGAGCTGCTCGACCCGCTCGGGGGTGAGGGGGACGCAGATGAGGCCCGAGGTGTGGGCGAGGAAGAAGGCAATCTTCTCGGGGGTGACGGCATCGGCCGCCATGATCAGGTCGCCTTCGTTCTCACGATCCTGGTCGTCGACCACGATGACGATCTCGCCCCGACCGATCGCAGCTATTGCCTTCTCAACTGATGAAAAGGGCATAGACCCCTCGTCTCCCTGTGTTCCCGGCGTTGCACCCGGCTCGACTCACCTGTTGCTCCATACTTGACGAGCGGCGCTGGGGCAGCCTCGGGCCGCAGCGCCATCCCTCCTTCTATGTCGGCCGGCATTGGACCGGCCTGATGCAATTTCTGGACCGAACGACACGCACTCAGCTGTCCGGCGGGGCCAATTCGACTCTCAAATCGCCCCCCAGGCTAGTCACCGACTGCACATGCCCCCGCCAGAGGCCGTCGAGGGTGGGAGCGCCGGGCCCGGCGAAGAGAGGGCGGGCGTCATCCCCCCCGAACAACGCCGGGGCCAGGTAGAGGACGTAGCGGTCCACCAGATGGGACACGTGGAAGTCATGGGCCACCGTGGCGCCACCCTCGACGAGAACCTCGAGGACGTCCCGGCGTCCGAGCTCGTCGAGCACCTCGCCCAGGTCCCCCTCGAGGTTCAGCGCCGGCTGCACCGCAGCACCCGCCGGCACCCTGCCCAGCACCACCCTGAGCGGCTGGGCCGCGGGACCCCGGAACTCGGGGTCGTCAGGGGGAAGGCGGACGGTCAGGGCGGGATCGTCTGCCCGGACCGTTCCCGCTCCCACCAGCACCGCATCGGCCCGCGCCCGGAGGCGATGGGCGTCGGTGCGGGCGGCCTCGCCGGTGATCCACCGGCTGGTGCCGTCAGGCGCGGCGATCCGCCCGTCGAGGGTCGCCGCCAGTTTGAGGACCACCCAGGGGCGGCCGGTGCGGCGGTGCTTCAGATAAGGGGCCAGCTGCTCGGCCGCCGCCAACGCCTCCACGCCCACCTCGACCTGGAGGCCGGCGGATCGTAGGGCGGCGATCCCACGACCGCTGACCTGGGGGTCGGGGTCCTCGATGGCCACCACCACCCGTCGGAGGCCGGACCCGATGATGGCTTCGGTACAGGGCGGGGTACGCCCGTGGTGGGCACAGGGTTCGAGGGTCACGTACAGGGTGCCGGCCGAGGCCCGGGCGCCGGCCGCCCCCAGTGCGCTGATCTCGGCGTGCGGACCGCCGGGCGGAGCGGTGGCGCCGGCGAACCACCCACCGGTCTCCTCGGGTTCGGAGCGCACCACGGCCCCCACCCACGGATTCGGCGAAGTCCGCCCCCGTACCCGGTCGGCGGCCTCGAGGGCGAGCCTCATCCCCTCGGCATCACGCCCGGCGGTCGGGCCGGGAGGCCCGCTCAGGACGGTTCGCCCGTCACTGCGCCCACCGCCGCGGCGAGGATCTCCGCCGCCGCCTCCAGGGGATGGGGGCGACAGAAGACTGCGGAGCCCGAGACGAACACGTTGGCGCCGGAACGTGCCGCCTCGACCACCGTGCGCTCGTCGATGCCGCCGTCCACCTCTACGTCGAGCGAGAGGCCTTCCGCCGCCGCCGCCGATCGAACCCGGCGCACCTTGGGCAGCACGTCGGGAATGAAAGCCTGGCCGGCGAACCCGGGGAACACGGTCATGCACAGGATCAGATCGACCTGGGCGAGATAAGGCTCGATCGCCTCGAACGGGGTGTCGGGGTTGGCGGCCAGCCCCACTCGGAGCCCGAGGTCGCGCATCTGGGCGATCAGCTCCCCGGTCCCCCCGACCTCCACGTGGACCGTGCAGCCGTCCGAGCCCGCGTCCCGGAACAGTTCGAGGTACCGGGCGGGTTCGGTGATCATCAGGTGGGTGTCGAAGAACAGGTCGGTGTGTGCCCGGAGCGAGGCGACGACCGGCGGGCCGACGGTCAGATTGGGAACGAAATGGCCGTCCATCACGTCGACGTGGAGCCAATCGGAACCGGGGGTGACCAGATCGATGGCGTCGGACAGATTGCCGAAGTCGGCCGACAGTATCGACGGCGCGACCCGCAGCTCCGACACCGGGGAGGACGACTCCATGGCGAGTGAGCCTACCGGCGGGGCCGGTCCGGACCGGACCGGCCGTCAGGCCCCGAGCCGCTCGTTCTGCTCAGGCCGGTACCCGCGGAGCCAGTCGCCGACCTCCATCGGCCGCCTCCCTTCGGGCTGCACGGCGAGCAGGCAGATCCGCGCTCCATCGCCGGCCACGACCGTTCCCTGGTCGAGCGTCCCCGGTGGACCGGCTCGTTCCCACCCGGGGGTGGGGCCACCCGGTAGCTCGGCGGCCCGCAGGATCCGCAACCGCCGTCCCCGGAAGGTGGTCCAGGCCCGACCGAGCCGGATGACCCGGTGGATCTGCAGGGCATCCTGTTCCCAGTGGATCCGGTGCTCTGCCGGCAGGACCTTCTCCGCATAGGACGGCTGGCCCACCTGGTCGCGGGCGACGGGCAGGCCGGCCACCCCGTCCCCGAGGTGGCGCTCCAGGAGGCGACAACCCATGGCGACCAGCCGGCCACGCAGCTCGTCAGCGGTCTCGTCGTCCCCGATCACCGTGTCGGTCTCGGCATAGATGCCGCCGGTGTCCAGGCCGGCCTCCACGGCCATCAGACAGACCCCGGTTTCGGAGTCACCTTCGAGGATCGCCCGCTCGACCGGTGCCGCCCCCCGCCACCGGGGCAGCAGGGAGAAGTGCAGATTGACCATGGGCAACTGGTCGAGCAGGGCCGCCGGGATGATCCGGCCGTAGGCCACCACCACCCCGAGCTCGGCGCCCACGCCGAGGACGTCGTCGAGCGAATCGGCGACGTCGAGACCCAGCTCGAGGGCGGCAGTCTTCACCGGGCTGGGGACCAGGCTGCCCCCGCGTCCCCTTCGCTTGTCCGGCCGGCTCACCACGAGCGCCATGTCATGTCCGGCATCGACCAAGGTGTGCAACGGCGCCACGGCCGCATCGGGAGTCCCCAGGAACACCAACCGGGCCATGGGTGTGACGCTATCGGCCCCCCGGGCTATCGGCCCACCGGGCTATCGGCCATGCAGGCCGGCGCGCCGGCAGAGAACGGCCCGGCTCACACTTCCCGTTCGCTCTCGGCCGAAACCAGTTTGGCCTCCATGGCCGAAGTGTCGAGCCCGAGGGCTCTGTCCCGAAGCACGCGCAGTGCCTGCTTGCGCATGTCGTCCTCGAGGCGCTCGAGCATCAGCACGCCGTCCAGATGGTCCACCTCGTGCTGGAACACCCGGCCGAGAAACTCATCGGCCTCGACGGAGATCTCCTCACCGTCGAGGTCGTACCCCCGGATGTGGACCTGATTGGGCCGGACGATCCCAAGTCGGAGCCCCGGGATGGAGAGGCACCCCTCATCGTGGTACCACTCCCCGCCGACCTCCACGATGGTCGGGTTGATCATGACCTCGGGCCCCTCGCCGACGTCGTACACGAAGAGACGCTTCTGCACCCCGACCTGAGGAGCCGCCAGACCGGCGCCCTCGGAGTCGTACATCGTCTCGACCATGTCGTCGACGAGGCGCACCAGCGAGCTGTCGACCTCGTCGACCTCGCGTGCGGCCTGCTTCAGCACCGGGTCGCCGTAGACGCGGACTGGGTAGGCGGCCATGGTGCCATTGTACGGGCAGCGCACCGCCCCCACACCCGGGCGGGCCCCTCGGGCGCCCCACGCCGAGGGCCGGGTACGGGGCAGTCAGACGTCGGTCGGATCCACCTCGATGCGCAATCGGCCGGCAGGACGCGGCACGTCGGCCAGGGCGTCGCACAGAGACCCGTGATCGGGTGCCCTGACCAACCACCGGTCCGCATCGACCATCGACACCGCGATGCCGGAGAGGGCCTGCATCCCCTCGGCGAACGTGGCACCACCCGGACCTCGGAGCACCGCCAACGCCCCGAATGGCGGGAGACCCAGCGCCTCCCGCAGCGCCAGTTCGGGAACGGCCAACAGGCCCGGGTCGGCCCGGGCCGCGGCTTGCAGCACCTCGTGGTCCGGTATCCGCGTCTGCGCCACCACCCGACCACCGCCGTCCCGGGTCCCCACCAGCCGGGCCGCCCGGGCCAGCAGGGCCAGGGTCTCCTCGCCCGCCCCGAAGCGGGGGGCGAGCAGATGCTGGTCGATGTCCAAGAAGGCGACCGCGTCCGCACCCGGCACCCGATGGAGCGCAGCCTCGGTGCCCACCACCAACCTGGCCCCAGTGCCCGCAGCCGGGTCCGAGCCACTGGTGATCTCGACCGCAGCGACCCCGGCCAGGGCCGAGAGTTCCTCGGTGGCCCGGGTCACCCCGATCCGGAGCGACTTGAGGCGGGTGGAGTCACATTCGGCGCACACCGCCGGGCGGGTCTCGTCGCACCGCCGGCACCGGAGGGGGCCGCCGGCCTCGAGCTGTGCCACTGCTCCCCCGCACCGGGCACACCGGGCCAGCGCCCCGCACTGCGTGCAGGCGAGGAGCCGGGTCCGGCCGGTCCGGTTCAGTATGCACACCACCCGGCCATCGGACCGGGCCAACACCGAGTGCAGCAGGCGGGCCAGTCGTTCGGAGAACAAGCCGGTGCGCGGATCGTCGTGGGTGCGGTCGACGATCTCGATGGTCGGCCACCCACGACGCTCGACGGCTCGTGACGTCGTCACCGGTGTGCGGGTCCCGGTGAGGGACACCGGCGGGCAGGGAGAGACCAGCAAGACAACGGCCCCGTCGCGCCGCCCCCGCTCGATGACCACATCGACGGCGGACCAGGTCGGCGAACGTTCCTCGCGGTAGGCCTCGTCGTGGGCGTCCATCACCACCGCCGCCCGGAGCCGGGGGATCGGGGCCCACGCCGCGGCGCGGGTCCCGACCACCAGCGACCCTCCCGACGCCGCTTGCTCCCACCGGTCCGGCATGAGGGCCACGGGCATGCCGGATGCCCTCAGCCGGTCGGCGGTCTGGGCGGCGCGGATGTGGGACGGGGCCAAGACCAGGACACCGGCCGGACCGGTCCGGTGGATCAGCTCCAACACCACCAGCGTGGCATCGAGCGCAGGAGCCAGGCGGACGATGGCGGGGACGCTCCCGCCCGCCATGGCCACGTCGACGATGTCCACCGACTCTCCCCCCGGCGAAGGCGGCACCGGCGACGGGTCCCGGCCTACGCCACGGCTCCGGTCCTGCCCGGGCGGCAGGGGGCCGGCATCCCGGACCACCCGCCTCGGGGACGAGGTCCCGAGGAACGACGACATCGGGCCCGCCCACCGCCACGCCGCCCATTCGGCCATCGACACCACCGCCGGGGGCGGGCCCTGGCCGCTCGACGAGGCCAGGGGCTTGGGGGACACGCCGCCGGCCGGCACGACGTCTGCTTCCACCACCCAGGCGGCAACCCGACGGCCGTGGAGCTCGATCCGGACCCGGCTCCCGACCCGGATCTGCTGGTCGAGGGCCGGGGGTACCGAGTAGTCGAATCGCCGCTGGATGGCCGGCACATCCGGGACCACCCGAACGAAGCGCTCGGAGCGGCCCGCATCCTCGTCGGGTGACCCGGCGGGGACCGCCCGACCGTCGGACGTGGAGAGACCGCCGCTCGGGCCAGGATCCGGCCCCTCTGGTCCGGGCGGGCTGTTCAGAGCCCGAGTGCCTGCTTCAGGTCGTCGGCCCGCGAGGTGTCCTCCCAGGTGAACTCCTTGTCCGAGCGCCCGAAGTGACCGTAGGCCGCCGTCTTCCGGTAGATCGGCCGTTTGAGATCGAGGTCCCGCACGATGGCCGCGGGCCGCAGGTCGAACACCTCGTCCACCACCGCGGCGATGCGAGCCGGGTCGGCGTTTTCGGTGCCGAAGGTCTCCACGAGGACCGACACCGGGCGGGCCACCCCGATGGCGTAGGCCACCTGCACCTCGCAGCGGGTGGCGGCTCCGGCTGCGACCAGGTTCTTCGCCACCCAACGGGCGGCGTAGGCGGCCGACCGGTCGACCTTGGAGGGATCCTTGCCCGAGAATGCCCCTCCACCGTGCCGGGCCATGCCGCCGTAGGTGTCGACGATGATCTTGCGGCCGGTGAGCCCGGTATCGGCATGGGGCCCACCCAGCTCGAAGACGCCGGTGGGATTGGCCAGGATCCGCAGGTCGCCGGCATCGAGCTCGGGGGGGAGCAGCGGAGTGATCACGTTGTCGCGGAGGTCGGGGAGCAGCAGTGTCTCGAGGTCCACGCCGGGATCGTGCTGTGTCGAGATGAGCACGGTTTCGAGAGCCACCGGCCGGCCATCCTCGTAGGTCACGCTGACCTGGGTCTTGCCGTCCGGCCGCAGATAGGGCAGCACGCCCACCCGCCGCACCTGGGCCAGCCGCTGAGCCAGGCGGTGGGCCAGCCAGATCGGCAACGGCATCAGGTCAGGGGTCTCGTCGCAGGCATATCCGAACATCATCCCCTGGTCGCCCGCACCCTGGGCGTTGAGGACGTCCTCACCGCCGGTCCCGGCCCGGACCTCGAAGGCATTGTCCACGCCTTGGCCGATGTTGGGCGACTGCTCGTCAAGGGACACGATCACACCGCAGGTGTTGCCGTCGATGCCATAGGCGTCGTCGTCGTACCCGATGTCGAGGACGGTGCGGCGGACCAGCTTGGGGATATCGACATAGGTCGTGGTGGTGATCTCGCCCGCGACCAGCACCAGGCCCGTGGTCAGGAGGGTTTCGCATGCCACCCGGCTCTCGGGGTCCTCGGCCAGCAGCGCGTCGAGGACGGAATCGGAGATCTGGTCGGCCATCTTGTCCGGGTGGCCCTCGGTCACTGATTCCGAGGTGAAGGTGTATCGGGTGCTCACGGGTGGTTCCATTCTGATCGGGGGCATTCGCCCGGAACTGGTCGGGGCATTCCGGGTTCCAAACGCCCGGGGACGGAGCGCTTCACGTTGCCGACAACAGCGCGGACACCCTATCCAATATGGCGTCGGCAACTGCATCCTTGCTGCACAGGGACACTGCGGTCACTGATCGGTCCGAACCGAAGATCGTGACTTCGTTGGTGTCGTGGTCGAATCCCACCCCGGGAGCCGAGACGTCATTGGCCACCACCAGGTCGACGCCCTTGGCGGCCAGCTTGGCCGTGGCCCGCCCCTCGACCGCTCCCGTCTCGGCCGCGAAGCCCACCAGGACCTGTCCGTCCCGCCTCCGGCGCCCGAGCTCGGAGAGGATGTCCGGCGTCGGCTCGAGGATCAGTTCCGGAACGCCGTCCGCCTTGCGCAATTTCGACACCGAGGCGGCCTTGGGGCGGAAGTCGGCCACCGCGGCGGCCATGATCACGACGTCGGCCCCTGCGGCCCGGGCCAGCATGGCCGCCTCCATGTCGGCGGCGGTCTCCACCCGCTCGACCGTCACCCCCCTGTCCACCGCCCGGTTGGTCGAGGTGACCAGCACGACCTCCGCCCCGCGCCGGAAGGCGGCATCGGCCAGGGCATGGCCCTGCTTGCCGGACGAGCGGTTGGTGATGAATCGGACCGGATCGATGGGCTCGCGGGTTCCGCCGGCCGACACGACCACCCGGATGCCCGACAGGTCCCCCGGAGCAGTCCGCGCCGCCGGGGCAGGGCCGCCCGGGTCACCGGTCGTGGCTGCCCCGAGCAGACCGAGGACCGTCTCCACGATGGCCGAGGGCTCGGCCAGGCGGCCGGCGCCGACATCCCCCCCGGCCAGGCGACCCTCGACAGGTGGTACCACCGTCACACCGCGCGAGCGCAGGACGGCGAGGTTGTGCCGGACGGCCGGGTGCTCCCACATCTCGGTGTGCATTGCCGGGCAGACCACCACCGGCGCGGCGGTGGCCACCAGGGTCGTGGTCAAGAGGTCGTCGGCGAATCCTCCGGCGTACCGGGCCAAAAGGTCGGCGGTGGCCGGCACGACCACGACCAGATCGGCCCGCTGGCCCAGCCGGGTGTGGGGTATGGGTGAGGCCTCGTCCCACAGGCTGGTCTGGGCCGGCTCCGTCCCGAGCGCGTCGAAGGTCGCCTTTCCCACGAATCGTGTGGCCCGTTCGGTCAGGACCGGCGCCACGTCCACCCCGGCATCCACCAGCCGACGGCACACTTCGATCGCCTTGTAGGCGGCGATCCCGGCGGACACCCCAAGGACCACGAACGGCCTCCCCCGGCTCGTGGCACCTTCCCGGCTAGTCGGAGAACCCATACCCCGCTCCGTTCCCCGTGCCCTGTCCCAAACCGACGTCCGTGCCAACCATCGTTGATGCCCTCACCCCGACTCGAACCTGGCCGGATCCGACCGGTCAGTCGGCAGCGTCGTCCGGAGCCGTGGTCCCGGCTTCCACCCCTTGTTCGCCTTCCAGCAGAGCCAGCGCCGCGGCTTCGGCCAACGCCACTTCTTCCGGATCGGGCCGGGTGTAGGTCGCCTTGGCCATGGCCACCTCCTCGAATGCGATCGACAGCGGCTTGCCCGAGGCCGAGGCCACCTGGGGCGGCACGACCACGCCGAGGCCCTCACCCAGCGAGTTGTAGTAGCTGTTCACCTGGCGGGCCCGCCGGGAGGCCAAGGCCACCAGGGTGAACTTCGAGTCGACCTTGTCGAGGAGATCCTCGATGGGCGGGTCCATAAGCGTCGTCTGAGGTTGAGCCATCACGATCCTTCACGTGGGTCCGGGTGTGGGGCCGGAGGCTCCGCCGGAGCGGCGGTCGGTCCTCTCGACGAGCCGCCTCCCTGCGAGGCAGCGGAGCGGCAATTCTCCACTATACCGGCCACACGGGCCGTGGCCTGCAGCACGTCGAGATTGGTCACCACCGCATCGGCGATGGTCATCCCGATCCGCACTTCCTCTGCCCCCTCTGCCAGGCGTTTGGCGATATGGGCCTCGTCGTCCCCCCGCGCCCGCAACCGTTCCTCCTGGACGGCCCGTGACGGGGGCTTCAGCAGGATGAGGGTGGCACCCGGGCATCGGTGCCGCACCTGCTGGGCCCCCTGCACGTCGATCTCCAAGAGGACGTCGGCCCCGGCAGGCGGCGTCGGAAGCGGGGTCCCGTACAGGTTTCCGAGGTACTCGGCCCACTCGAAGAACCCATCGGCATCGGCGTTGGCCTCGAACGTCTCACGATCGACGAAGACGTAGGCGTCCTCGCGCTCACCGGTCCGACGTGCCCGCGTGGTCCACGACCGGCTCAACCAGAGGTCGGGGACCCGGTCCACCAGACGGTCGGCGATGGTGCCCTTACCGGCACCACCAGGGCCGAACAGTACGAATATCAAAAAGGGGGATCGGCCGCCGGGCTGATCCGAACGCTGTCCGCTCAGCGGGCGGTCTCCCGGAGGAGGGACTCGCGTTGATTGCTCCCGAGACCCTGGAGGCGCCGGCTCTCGCTGATGCCCACGGTGTCCATCAGTCGTCGGGCCTTCACCTTCCCGAGGCCCGGGAGTGACTCGAGGACGGAGAGCACCTTCATCTTCCCGACAGTCTCGTTGGAGTCGGCAGTGGTGAGGAGCTCCGTCAGGGTGATCGAACCCAGTTTGAGCTTCTCTTTGACCTCGGCCCGCTCACGGCGGACCTTGGCTGCCTTGGCCAGGGCAGCCTGGCGCTGTTCGGGCGTGAGTGCGGGCGGTTGCGGCATGGTCGAGACGATAGCGCCTCTTCGGCCCCGCGGCACACGGACGGGGCTGCGGGCGAGGCGCAGTGCAGGGCTCTACCCAGGCCGGACGTCCGGCGGGCGGTCCAACCGAGTGCGCTCGTACCGACCGGGTGTTCAATACTGAGGTGGTGATCGCGGTGGACCTCAACGCCGATCTTGCCGAAGGAGAAGCCCTGACGCCCGGGGATCTGGCTCTCCTGGACGTGGTGACCAGCGGGAGCCTGGCCTGCGGATTCCACGCCGGGGGCAGGCGGGTGATGCGGGCTGCCGCCCAGGCCTGCCTGAGCCGGGGGATCACCATCGGTGCCCACGTCTCGTATCGCGATCGGGCCGGGTTCGGGCGAAGGGCCGTCGACCGGCCCGGCCCCCTTCTGGCCCGGGACATCATCGAGCAGTGTGAGGTGCTGTCCGGGGAGGTGGAGGCGGCCGGAGGCAGCGTGGCCTATGTCAAGCCGCACGGCGCGCTCTACAACCGGATGGGCGTGGACGAAGAGGTGGCATGGTCGGTGATCGAGGCAGTCACTGTCATGGGCATTCCGGTGCTCGTGGCCCAAGCCGGGACATCCGTGGTCGAACCAGCTCGTGCCGCCGGTCTCCGGGTGGTCGCAGAGGGCTTTCCCGATCGCGGCTATCGACCTGGCGGCCTCCTCGCTCCGCGGGGGCAGCCCGGTGCCGAGTTCACCGATCCGGTGGTCGTCGGTCGGCGGGCCGTGTCGTTGGCCGTCCGTCACGGCGTCGATGCCGTCGACGGAACGTGGACGGCGATCGACGCGGAGACGCTGTGCATACACGGCGACGCGCCCAACGCGGCCGAGACGGCACGGACCGTCCATGCGATGCTGGCGACGGAGGGAATCGCCCTGCGCCCCTTCTCCCCGAATGCTCGGCACGGAGCCAGCGGCGGGCATTCACCGTGACCAGCCGGGCCGAGCGATACGGGGACAGTGCCCTCCTGATCGAGGTCGATGATGTCGCATCGGCGCACGGGTTGGCCGATGCCCTCGAGGGTCTGCGGCGGAGCGGGCTGGCGCCGGAGGGCGTCCGGGAGGCGGTGGTCGGCTTCCGCAGCGTGGTGGTCCACCTCGACCCGGCGGTCGAACAGGTGGGCTCGACCGAGGGGTGGGTCCTCGAACTCGCCGACCGGCAGGCGGGAGCACGAGGCGCCCATCCGACGCCGGGTCCGGCACCGGTCGGGGACCGCGTCGACATTCCCGTGACCTTCGACGGTCCCGACCTCGAAGCCGTAGCGGCAGGCATCGGTCGGAGCTCCGCCTCGGTCATCGGCCAACTCACCAGCGCCGACTTGCAGGTCGCCTTTCTGGGCTTCGCGCCCGGATTCCCGTATTTGACCGGGCTCCCGCCCGAGCTCGCCTCGATCCCCCGCCGGACTACGCCGCGGACCTCGGTCCCGGCCGGTTCGGTCGCCGTGGGTGGGGGATTCGCCTCGGTCTACCCGCAATCCACCCCAGGCGGCTGGATGCTGCTCGGGCGCACCGACCTTCGGCTGTTCGACCCGGACAACCCGCCCTTTGCACTGCTGCGGCCCGGGGACACCGTGCGCTTCTCGACCCGTCCCCCACCGGCGCGGGGAGACCAATCCGATCAGCACTCGACCCCACCGCCCTCCGGTGCCGTGAGAACGGGGCGGGCCCGGCTGACGTCCAAGGGACGCCGGTTCGTGGAGGTCCTCGACCCCGGGCTGCTCAGCCTGGTCGAGGACGCGGGGCGGAACCCGCTGGCCAACCTGGGCGTCCCCGCCGCCGGGGCGGCCGACCCCCAGAGCATGCGCCTGGCCAATCGCCTGGTCGGCAACGACGACTTGGCGGCGGCCATCGAGGTCACCGCCGTCGGGCCCAAGCTTCGCTTCACCGGGGATGGCCATCTGGCCGTGGTGGCCTCGGCGGAAGGCGGGGTCGACGTCCGCATCGATGACCATCCGGTGGGCACGGACACCGTCACGCCGATCCGCGACGGACAGATCCTCTCCGTCGGCCGGATCATCGCCGGCCTGCGCGCCTATGTGGCCGTATCCGGTGGCATCGAGACTCCACTCGTCATGGGATCCCGATCGTCGGACCTGCTCTGTGGAATCGGGCCCGGGCCGCTGGTGGCAGGTGACCAGCTCGACCTGGGGGCCGCCACCAGGCCGCATGGGCTGGCGACCCAACCCATCGGATCCGGGCCCGGGGTGGAGCAGACGGTGATCCGGGTCGTCGGCGGCCCCCATCGGCTCCACCCGTCGGCACTGTCCGGTCTGACCTCGACGGTCTGGACCGTCGGCGAGACCTCCAACCGGATCGGCCTGAGGCTGGAGGGGGGTCGACAGTCGCTGGCCCACGGCTCCGGTGCGATCCGGTCGACGGCCATGGTCACCGGTGCCATCCAGATCCCTCCCGACGGTGGCCCGATCGTCCTCATGCCCGACCACGCCACGGTCGGTGGCTACCCGGTCGTCGCCTGTGTGATCACCGCCGATCTGGCCCGCCTCGGCCAGCTCCGACCCGGCGACAGCCTCAGATTCGCGGCGGTGGACCGCCGGGTCGCCCGGAGCGAGTACTTCCGGGAAGAGCGGGCGCTCGCCGCCCGGGTGACAGGGTGGTTCCCGACCCGGGTCGGCACCTGACAGCCGGAAGCGCGTTCGACGCCCGGTACCGACCGAACCGTCGGCTGGGGCCTCAGCAGGTCGAGGAGTAGGTCGGCGTCCCCGGGCCGGCACTCGGGTCGTCGACCTCCCCGCCGCTCCCGGAGCGCAGGATCGCCCCGAGGTGCACGATGTACCACTCACCCCGCCAGGAGATCATCGATGCGATCCCGAATGAGCTGACCTGGCCGTTGATGGAGTACACGACCCGCGAGTTGGGAACCTCGAAGTAGCCGACGTCGTTGTAGCAGGTGCCCATCGGCACCCAGTGGGCGTACGCCGCGTCGACCTCGACGCCTACCAGTTTTGCCATCGGGGCTCCGGGTCCGAGGAGCTGGTGCGCCGCGGTCACATCCTCCTCGTATTCGGCAACGAGCCTGCCGGTGAAATCGCTCCGGGCACTGGGGACGGTCTTGAGCTGCACGTATGCCGATTCAGGGAAGAAGCCGGGGACCGCCTCTTCCGGCAGACCGGTGGACACCCCGTCCCAGAGGGCCGCCATGTTGGCCGTGAAGGCCGGACTGGTCGTGGTGGGAAGGGCCGATGTCTGCGGCAACCCCCCCGGGTCGGTCGTCGCCGGTGACGGAGCCGTGGTCGTCGTTGTCGGAGCCGTGGTCGTCGTTGTCGGAGCCGTGGTCGTCGTTGTCGGAGAAGCGTCGGTGCTGGTCGTGGCAACGTGGTCCGCGGCCGAGGTCACCGGCGATCCGCCTCCACCGGTGGTGGCGGCGACCAAAAACCCGGTGGCGGCCAACGCGATGCAGGCCGCCAGCAGCAGCAGGACCGGTCGGCACCGGAGCCGGCGGCGTGCCTTCCACTGCCCCCCGACGCCGGCCCGTCCCATGCCAGCAAACCTAGGGCGATTCCCGATGCCGGTCGGTCATTGCCGGACCTCGATCCCTCCGACCATGGGGGCCGTCAGGGATCGCCCGACACCGTGACCGCCACTGAGCACTGGCAGTCCACACCGGTCCCGGCCGGCGGGTCCTGGGCC
>Ga0307373_10008890_pt1 | contig 15167 bp, 15 predicted proteins | sample OX2MG_FD_202534 | JGI IMG/M metagenome (GOLD analysis project Ga0307373, IMG submission 202534) | Soil microbial communities from Risofladan, Vaasa, Finland - OX-2 | ecosystem: Environmental > Terrestrial > Soil > Coastal area > Acid sulfate soil | place: Finland: Risofladan, Vaasa | collected... | reverse complement strand
CGCCGGCATCGGTGTGAACGTGGACGAAAAGGGACGTCCGGCTGGCAGTGCTCGATCGCGGAGGCGGAATGGTCGCATCCTGAATCGGGCGGAAGCCGGGAACCGACAGTACGGTCGTCGTGACGTTGGTGATCTTCACGCGCGCTCCTCGTCACGCGGCCCAGGTCGAAAACTTTCGCCGCGAGCCGCGCAATCGGTGCTGACACACCGCACGGGCAGCATACCACGTTCGTCAACCGATGAGCGCGCCGATAGTCGGTCCACGGTGAGAACGGCCGGGCTGCGCACATCCCGCGCGGCGTGGCCACACCCTCTGCCCTTCTCCATCTCTGATGGAGAGGAGAGCCGGACCATTCCTCCTCTCCATCGGAGATGGAGAGGAGGCGAGGGGGTGAGGCCACGCCGCACCCAACGATTCTGCGCTGTACCCGATGGCCGTCGGCCCCTTGACGTCCGTCCACGTCCCTGGTAGCATCCGGCCCGGGACGGGGGCTTCCGCCACGGGCTGAGGGATGAACCGAAAGACCGGATTCGCGTCGATTGTCTGGCGCGCGGCCGCCATTGTCGCGTTCGCGGTTGGCCTCATCCCGCTGTCGCCGACGACCGCGCTGGCGATGACTCGGCACGCTGAAGCCGCGGCACCGGCACCTGCTTCCACCAGCGCCGCCAATGCCTGCGCCAGCCAACCTACCCTGCAACCGTCGGCGCTGCTCTCGACGTTCGTCACCACGACCCTCCCGCTGATCCCGGCCGGTACGCCCGCCGCACCCAGGCTCGCTCCGCTCCTCGCGCCCGCCGCGTCCGCGAGCGTCCCCCCGAGCCAGATCCCCCTCGAGCTGGGCCAGAGCATCATGGCGATGCGGGCGCTGCCAAAGATCGATCTGCGCTGGCAGGCGACTTTTCTCGCGCCGATTGGCTCGGGTTGGCTCACCCTCACGTTGCCCGACGCGGTCGATGGCCAGGGCACGCTGGCCAGTACGTCGTGGAGAGTGGCGACGAGCGGCGGCCAGACGGCAGTGCAGGTGGGCGACAGCCCAGCCGGCAACCTGCCTTCGAGTGGCCTCGCGACGGCGTTGCGCGACGCCGTGGTCGACCTCCCCTGCTCCGTCCCGGACGCCACGGTCCGCCGGGCGGGCGACGTCGACCTCCTGGAAGGCCGTCTCGCGCCGGGCGGCGGGAGCGATCTCTTGCGGCAGGTCACCGGGCTGGTCGTGCCCGGTCGTCCGATCGGCGAGCTTTCTCTCGCGATCGATCCCTCGACGAAGACCTGGCGTGCGCTAGACCTCCGGCTCGTCTGGTCAGTCGTGGACGTCAACGTCCTGGGGCACCAGATCACCTGGGGACCAACCGGCCGCGTGTCTCTCGCCTTCGGCGACGCTACCACTCAGCCGGCCGCGAGCAGCACGCCCCTTGAGCAGCTCAGCCCCAGCGCCGCGCAGTTGGCGTTGAACTGGCTGGCGCAGACACCAGCGCTGAGTCGATTCGCGGGGCCCGTCGGCGTCGCGTTCAGCTTTTTGGACGCCCGTCAGCTACGGGCCATGCTCGATCAGGAGCCGGCGCTGCGCGCGGCCGCCGCGACCGCCTGGCAGCGCAGCGGCGAGAACTCGACGGAGTACCAGGACGCGGTCCAGCGTTATCGCGATTGGGAGCGGCGAGCGCCGCTGGTCGGCCCGTTCCTGCGCTACGTCTTCCGAACTGGCGGCGGGGGTTCGTGATGGGCTCCTCGATGCGCCCGGGCCGTCCTTTCGTCGTCACGCTGCTGGCGCTGTTTCTGCTCGCGCTGGTCGTATGGTACGTGGTCCTGGTCGCCAAGGCAGTCCTGCTCTTCGCCGGCGATATCCTCTTCGGTGGCCCAGCACCGCTGCCGTCCGACCTGCGTCTGAGTCCAATCGTCCTCGCCGTGGCCGGCATCGTCGCCATCATGTGGAGCTTTCTCACCAGCGGCGGACTGTTCGGCGGTTCCGGCTGGGCGCGCGTCTCGGCGGTCCTCCTCGCCCTCTTCGCTCTGCCGATGGGCTATCCGACGGATCTGGTGATCGCGGCCCTGGTCGTGCTGCTGCTCTTTTTTCCCGCGAACGTGCGGGCGTTCTTCAGGTAAGGGAAGGGGTGGTCCAGACACCAGTTCGCGTCACCACTGCCCTCAGATTCCCGTCAGGAGGAAAACGGTGCCCCGTCAGCCTGCATCGATCGTCGAGGCGTTTCTGAGCAACTGCGACCGCGCCTCGCACCAGCCCTGCATCCTGTTCGATGGTGAGACCTACAGCTACGTCGGGCTGCGCGACGCCGCGGCGACCTGGGCCAGCGCACTCCGGTCGTGGGGACTGCGGCCGGGCGACCGGGTCGCGCTCTTCCTGGAAAACAGCCCGACCTTCGTCGCGGCGTATCTGGGAATCTACCTGACGGGCGGCATCGTCGTCCTGGTGAACACGCAGTATCGGCAGGTCGAGCTGCGGCACATCCTCAATGACGCCGGCGTCCGCCTCTGCGTGACCGACCCACCGCGACAGGACGAGCTGGCGCGGGTGGTGAGCGACCTGTCCACGCTCGAAGCGGTGGTGCAAGTGGGCGAGCGGAGGAACGCCGACACTGGCGACGCCGGTCCCTCTTCTGTTGAGTCGGGCGCCCGGGTCGCGGAGTATGCCGCCGAGGCGTTCCTCACCCGCGGTGCGAACGGACCGCTCGTGCTCCCCCCAGGCGATGCTGTCGCGCTGATCGGCTATACCTCCGGCACCACCGGCCGCTCGAAAGGCGCCATGCTGACGCACGCCAACCTGGCCGCGAACAGCGCGGCGGTCACCCGAGCGTGGCGCTGGACGGCCGACGATCGGCTGCTGTTGACGCTGCCGCTGTTCCACGCGCACGGCCTGGGCGTCGGGATGCACGGGACCCTGCTGGCCGGCAGCGCGGTGGACCTTCGCCGCCGCTTCGACGCGACCGAGGTTTACGCCACTCTCTCGCGGGGAAGCGCGACGATGTTCTTCGGCGTGCCGACGATGTACACGCGGCTCCTCGCCGAGGCGCGGCAGCACGAGCGGCACCCCGCCCCGATTCGCCTCTACGTCTCTGGCTCGGCGCCACTCAGCGCGCAGACCTTTGCCGAGTTCGAGCGGCGGTTCGGCCAGCGCATCCTGGAGCGCTACGGCATGACGGAGACGATGATGAACCTGACCAATCCTTTCGACGGCGAGCGGAGACCTGGCACGGTGGGGCAGCCGTTTCCCGGCCAGGAGGCGCGCATCGTCGACACCCGGACCCGCCGGCCGATCCCCGACGACCGGCCCGGCGAGATCCAGGTGCGTGGCCCGCATGTGTTCAAGGGCTACTGGCAGCGGCCCGACGCGACCGAAGCAGCTTTCGACGCGGAGGGCTGGTTCAACACCGGCGACCTCGGCTGGCGCAGCGCCGACGGCTACGTCACCATTTCCGGTCGGGCGCGCGAGCTGATCATCACCGGCGGCTACAACGTCTACCCGCGCGAAGTCGAGGAGGTGCTGCTGATGCACCCGGGCGTCGCCGAGGCGGCCGTGCTCGGACTGCCGGACGCGGATCTGGGCGAGACGGTCGTGGCCGCCGTGGTGCGACGTTCAGCCGACGACGCTCCCAGCGCCGACGATCTCGTCGCATTCTGCCGCGACCAGCTCGCCAGCTTTAAGAAGCCGCGCCAGGTCGTCTTCGTCGACGCGCTGCCGCGCAACGCGCTGGGAAAGATCCAGAAGCACATTTTGCGGGACCAGCTCGAGGGTGGCAGCAGGCCACAGAGCACCTGGTAGCAAGGCCCTACGGCAGACCTCCGGCCGGCGCCCTTTGCGCACGTTCTCCGCGGCGAGGTACACTTCTCTTGTACCGTTGACCGGCTGAGCGATCCCTCCGGAGCGGTTCTTGCGAGTGGTCTCACCCAAATCCGCGGCATCGATACAGTCCACCGACCTTGTTCTCGCATGTCCGATGGCGCGTGACGGCCGGCGAGAGTGAGACCATCACGAAACGCTGAGATTGATTGCTGCTCGACATGACGATGAGGTTCAACATGCAAGTCCCCTGGATGTTCGCCCGCTTCGTGTTTCTGGGCGCAATCGACCACCAGATCACGCTCATCGTCGTCGAGTCGCTGCTCTTCCGCGGATTTCGCGAGTGGATCGCCACGCGGTCCCGCTGGCTCGGCGAGCTGACGCACTGCCACGTCTGTTTCGGGATGTGGGTCGGGTTCCTGCTCGCACTCGTCTTCCGTCCGCGCCTCGTCGAGGTCCCACCGCTAGCCTGGGCATCGCCGGGCTTCAACCGACGCTACCGCGCGCTGGCAACTTTCGCTGGAGACAGCTTCGCGATCGCGCTCGGCGGACGTATCTTCAACGAGCTCCTCGGCCTCCTGCGGCGCGAAGTTGCCGTCACCGAAGAGGAGAAGGAGCTGCTCGAAGAAGAAATCGAGCAACTCGAACGCTTCGGGCCGAGCGGCCGCTGATTTACGGGATGGCCGACGTTTCGGCGACCGGCCGCGGCAGGAAGACCGTCCGACCGACCTCGTCGAGCGATCCGAAGAGGGCCCGGCAGGCGCCGATCACCGACTCCTCGGTGTAGGACAGGCCGATGTCGGCGCAGAAGGACCGCACCAGCGCGCGGCAGGCGGGGAAGTTCTGGCGCGGCATCGTCGGAAACAGGTGGTGCTCGATCTGGTAGTTGAGGCCACCGTACAAGAAGTCCACGAGCGGGCCGCCGAAGACGTTGCGCGACGTCACGACCTGCTGTTCGAGAAACGACAGGCGTGTCGCCTCGGTGAACATCGGCATGCCTTTGTGGTTGGGCGCGAAAACGAAGGCCATTTGAAGGCCAAGCAGCATCTGGCCGACGACGAAGATCGGCAGCCAGCGCACCGGCCCGAGCACGACCGACGGAATGACCAGCCAGACAAGAGCGTTCACGGCGAGCAACAACAACTCGACGTGGCGCTCGCCATCGTACTTCTTGCTCTTGGGAGCGCACGCGGAGCGCCCCACCGCGTAACGCCAGGCGTCGATGCGAAAGCCAACGGTCGCGAACAGCGCCAGCAGCGGATAAGCGTAGGCCTGGTAGCGAACGATCCAGCGCGCGAGACCGCGCCGCAGCCGCGCGGCTTCCTCGGTAAACGCGAGCAGCGGGTGATCGATGTCCGGGTCCGACTCGATCACATTCGTTTCGGCGTGGTGGAGGTTATGCTTGATCACCCAGGGGCGGAAGCTGATGCCCAGCAGGAACGTCATGCAGAACAACCCGAGCCGGCGGTTGTGCTCGGTGCGCGCAAACACCTGATTGTGGCCAGCATCGTGGCCAAAAAAGCCAAGTTGCATCCAAAACATCGCGAACAGCGGCGCGGCCAACAGCCGCCACCAGCCAGGCGCGGCGACCACCACGGCGGCGCTGGCAAGACCGAAGGCGAGGGTAATCAGCGCAAGCGGCAGAGAATTCCAGCCAGTCCGATCAAGGAGCCCCGCGCTGCCCACACGTCGGCGTAAATCGGGATACGTCATACGACTTCGTTCTCACTCCCCACACTAAATCTAGGGGAGCATGGCGGACACAGTGGATGGGAGGGTGGCCCGAACGGCCCATCTCCCACCCACTGTGTCCGCCGTGCTCCCCTGATCCGAGACGAGCCCGTCGGCGATTACGGTCACAGGTTTCGCGTGAGCGATGCGCACAAATTGCCGGGGTGACGCCCTCCATGACCCACGCGGCCAGCGGGGTGATGATGGGCTTGCTAGCGGAGATGAGCACCCAAGGAAACAGTATAGCGGCTCCCACGCCGGATTGCTACTTTCCCTTGCCCTATTCCACGGTGACCGACTTGGCCAAATTCCTTGGCTGATCCACGTCGCAGCCGCGACGGTCGGCCAGGTAGTAGGCCAGGAGCTGCAACGGGAGGGCCGTGAGCAGCGGGGTGAGGTGCTCGCTCGTTTCGGGGACGTTCAGCAGGTGATCGCTGATCGCGGCGAGCGTGTCGTCGCCGTCGTTGCCCAGCCCGATCAGGACGCCGCCGCGCGACTTGACCTGAGCGACGTTATTGAGCGTCTTCTCATAGACGTGGTCGCGCACCGCGATCGCCACCACCGGCATCTCTTCGTCGATCAGCGCGATCGGCCCGTGCTTCATCTCACCCGCCGGATACCCCTCGGCGTGGATGTAGCTGATTTCTTTCAGCTTCAGCGCGCCTTCGAGTGCGATCGGGTAGTTGATGCCCCGTCCCAGGAACAGGAAATCGCGGCACTTGGCGTAGCGGTTCGCCAGGTCCTCGTAGCCTTGATCGCGGCTGAGCACGTCGCCCATGCGGTGCGGTAGCTCCAACAGCCGCTGGATCGCCTGGTTGAGCTGGTCGTTCGAGAGTGTCTCGCGGGCCTGCCCCAGCTTCAGGGCCAGCAGGTAGAGCGCGGTCAGGTGCGCGGTGAACGCCTTGGTGGACGCGACGCCGATCTCCGGTCCGGCGTGCGTATAGATCACGCCGTCGGCCGCGCGTGCCGCCTGGCTGCCGATCGCGTTGACCACCGCCAGGACCTTCGCCCCGCGCTGTCGCGCCTCGGCCATCGACACCAGCACGTCGACGGTCTCGCCCGACTGGGTCACCGCGACGAAGAGCGTCTCGGCGTCGGCGAGGGGGTTGCGGTAGCGGAACTCGTCGGCGTAATCGACCTCGACCGGGACCCGCGCCAGGTCTTCGAGCATGAATTTCGCGATCAATCCGGCGTGCCAGGCGGTGCCGCACCCCACGATCAGCACCCGGCGGAAGCGCCGCCACGCGGCGTCAGTCCAGGGTACGCCCTCGAACCGCACCGACGCCGGGCCCTGGTTTACGCGACCACGGATCGTGTCGGAGACCGCGCGCGGCTGCTCGTAAATCTCCTTCAGCATGAAGTGCTTGTAGCCGCCTTTCGCCGCCGCGACCGGGTCCCAGCTCACCACCGTGGTCGACTTGTCGACGGGAGTCCCATCCAGTCCAACGCAGCGGAATCCATCGCGGGTGACGATCGCCATCTCGCGATCGTCGAGAAAGGCCATGGTACGGGTGTGGTCCAGGATCGCCGTCAGGTCCGACGCGACGAAGGTCTCGCCCTCGCCCAGACCGATGGTGACCCCACCGGCGTTGCCGAGGCGCGCGGCCACCAGCCGGTCTGGCTCGCGCAGGCTCATCAGGACGATCGCGTGGTTTCCGCGCAGTTCCCGGAGCGCGCGACGGGCGGCCTCGTCGAGGCTGGCGCCATCGGCCGCGAAAGCCTCGACGAGGTGAACGATCACCTCGGTGTCGGTCTCCGAGCGGAAGACGTGCCCTTGATCGCGCAGCCGCTGCCGCAGCTCGACGTAGTTTTCGACGATGCCGTTGTGAATGACGACGATGTCACCACGGCAATCCAGGTGCGGGTGCGCGTTCACCTCGGACGGCTTGCCGTGCGTGGCCCAGCGGGTGTGGCCGATGCCGACGGTCCCGCGCGGCGGTTCGCGATCGAGGACGCGCTCGAGCTCTGCGAGCTTACCGACGCTCCGCCGGACCTCGAGCCGGCCGTCGCTCAACACCGCTAGACCGGCCGAGTCGTAGCCGCGATACTCCAAGCGCTTCAATCCGTCGAAGACGATCCGGGTCGCGTCCCGCTCGCCGACGTACCCCACGATACCACACATCGCCATTCACTCTTTCATGCGGCCGACGGACCACGCGATGGCCCTGCCAATCGCTGCGTTGAGACGCAAAACGCAAAACGTAAAACGCAAGGCCGGTGCGCCGGGATGACCGTCGTTTGTGTTTTGCGCATTGCGCATTGCTCAGTAACCGCGACACGACGAACGCGCGGGACCGCGACGCGCTTGGACCGAGACACTGTCCGGACACCCCTTGCCTGCCGCCGCCCACTCGGTCAGGTGCCGGCGCAAGTTCTGCGCCGCGTGGCGATGCGCGCTCGACGCCTCGATTCATTGGCAGGCTGGAACGGCGGGAACCCGGGATCAAGAGTCCGGCATCAAAGGTCGGGGATCGGAGGCCGGCGGTCGGGCGTTGGGATCGGCGACCCCCACCTCGGGCGGCAGCAACGCCGCGATGCGCGCCATCAGGTCGGCGGTGAGGACGGGGATTTGATCCCGCCGGACGCGGGGCGGGTGGTACGGCTCGCCGACCGTGATGCTCAGGGTGCGGCGATGGATCACCCCGGACCGACTCAGCACCTCACTCACGCCGTGGATGCCCACGGGAACGATCGGCGCGCCGGCGCGCTGCGCGAGGATGACCGCGCCGGGCTGGCCGGGCTGCAGATGACCATCGCGGCTGCGGTGCCCTTCGGGGAAGATGCCCAGGACCTTGCCATCGGCCAACAGCTTCAGCGCGTACCGATACGCCGCCAGGTCCGCCTCGCCGCGCCGCACGGGGAATGCCTCGAACCACCGCGACAGCAAACCCATGAACGAGTGACCCCACGCCTCCTGCTTGGCCATGAAGTAGATCTTGCGCGGCAGAAAGGCGCTCAGCACCGGCGGATCGGCGATGTGCAGGTGATTGGGCGCGAGGATCAGCGGACCGGTGCGCGGCAGATTTTCCAGGCCCTGCACCTCGACGTGGCTCAGTAGCCGTGCAATGGCGTGGGTGCTGACTGACGCAAAATCGTAGAAATTGATCACGGGTCCAGCTTGACGATCATGTCCAGAACCAACGCAAGTTCCTCGTCCACGCTCATGGTCGACGTATCTAGAATAACCGCATCGGGCGCCGGCTTCAACGGGGCAACCGATCGAGCCTGGTCCAGGTGATCGCGCTCGGCCATCTCCGCGGCCACCCTGGACGGGTCCGGTATCATGCCCATCGCCCGCAGTTGTTCGATCCGACGGGAAACGCGGACCGGCAACGGCGCGTCGAGGTAGAGCTTCAGGCCAGCGGTGGGGACCACCACGGTCCCGATGTCACGTCCAGCGATCACGACTCGCCCCCGACTCGCCACCTGGCGTTGTCGCGGCAGCATCTCCGCTCGCACCGCTGGATGCGCCGCGACGATGGAGACGGCGTTCGCCACGTCCGGTGAAGACAGCTCGCGGGTCACGTCCTGTCCATCCACCACCACGGCGTAGCCGCGGTCGTTCACCACTCTGGGCCGCTCGATCTCGATCGACGCCTGGCGGGCCAATCGAGTCAGCGCCAGCTCGTCGGACAGGTCGACACCGCGTTGCAGAGCGAGCCAGGTCAGCGCGCGGTAAAAGGCGCCCGTGTCCAGGTAGAGGTAGCCGATCTCCTGCGCGATCCGTTGCCCGACGATGGTCTTGCCCGAACCGGCCGGCCCATCGATCGCGATCACCGACGGACGCATCGTTCCTCCGAAAGTGATGGGTGACGCGTGATCCGGGGACCAAAGCCCAAGCCGGTGTGCCCCTCGGGCCCCGCATCAGGCGTCATTCGCCGAGTCCCACCGCCGCGAGGAGCTTCTCGACTTCGGCCGGGCGCAGCTCGCGCCATTCGCCCGGCTGCAGTTTCCCCAGGGTCAGCGGGCCCATGCGTGTGCGCACGAGTCGGTCCACGGTCAGCCCAACCGCCTGACACATCAGGCGGATCTGCCGCTTGTGCCCCTCGTGGATCGTCACTTTCACGGCTCCACCGGCGACGCGAGCGACCTCGGCGGGGCCGGTCCGCCAACCTTCGATCTCGACTCCCTCGCGAAGCCGTGCCAGTTGCGCCGGGCTTGGCGGCGGGCGGGCCCAGACGAGGTAGTCACGCGGCACCTCGTGGCTCGGGTGCAACAGACGATGGGTCAGCTCGCCGTGGTTGGTCAGCAGGATCAATCCCTCGCTGGTCACATCCAGCCGCCCCACCGGATAGACGCGCGCGGCGCTCTGCACCACGTCCAGGACCGTCCGACGACCGCGCTCATCGCGCGCCGTGCTCAACACGCCGAGTGGTTTGTTCAGCATGATGTAGGTGTGCCGCGGGGTTTGGTTGACTGGCTTGCCGTCGACTTCGATCCGATCGCGCGGGCGCACGCGCGTGCCGTGCTGCGTGACCACCGCGCCATTGACTGTCACTCGTCCAGCCTGGATCAGATCTTCGGCGCGGCGCCGCGACGCCACGCCGGCGGCCGCTAGTACCTTCTGCAGTCGTTCACCATCCCCCGCCGTCGTCACTGCAGGAACCCCAGAGGCAACCGGGCGACGGGCTCGCCGCCTCCGTAGAACGTGGCCGTGCCGGCATTCTGATCGGGCAGGTCCGGGTTCTCCGTGGCCCGAAGCGGTGCATCCGGCACCAGATCGAGCTGGCAGGAAACAGTTTGAGCCTGCCAGTTCGGCAGATACACGCTCGTGGGCTGGGCAACGTGCAAGCGCCGTGTCGCCGAGCCGTCTTGCGTCTGATAGAGCGGGCTGTCTGGCAGGTCCAGGTCGACCCAGGTGTCGTCGTCGAGAAAGTGGTCGAGTAAGGCGGTGACGTCGGGAACGTAGTCCGGTGTGTGCATGACCGTCACGTAAAGGACGTTCTCGCCCTGCTGGTCGGCGACGGTGATGGCGTGCAGGGCCAGATCGGTCGTGCCGGTCTTGATGCCGATCACGCCCGGCCGACGGCCGAGGAAGTAGTTCGTGTTGGTAAGGTCGTACGTCCAGCGCCCTTGGATGACGACGTGGCGCGTCGCGACAATCTGCCGGAACAGCGGGTAACGCATCGCCGCGCGCGCGATCACGATCATGTCGTACGGACTCGAGAGATGGCCCGGCGCGTCCAGCCCGTGAGGATTGGCGAAGTGCGTCTCGGAGAGGCCCAAGCGCTCGGCCTCCTGGTTCATCATCGCGACGAACCCGGCGTCACCGCCGCCGACCGTGCGAGCGATCACCAACGCCGCGTCGTCGCCGGAGGGGACGAGCATCCCGAACAGCAGGTCGCGCAACGACAGCCGCTCCTGTGCGTGCAACCCCATCACCGAGTCGCCGGCCATCTGTGAAGCATCGACACCACTGGTCACCACCTGGTTCAGGTCACTGACCTGTTGCAAGGTGACCAGGGCCGTCATCATCTTGGTCATGCTCGCGGGCGGGAGTGCCTGGTGGGGATTCTTGCCCCAGATCAACTGGCCGGTGTCGCCGTCGACCACGGCTGCCGCCGACGCTTGGATCGGCGGCGGAGGACCCACGTTCGCCCGCGCGAGGGTATCGGCATACACCGCGGACGGGACCTGATCCGAGCCGATCAAGGCAGGCGGTCCGAATCCGACCAGACAAAACATGGCGACAACGAGGCTGCTGATCGATCCGATCGTTCGCTTGTCCACGTCGAACTAACTGTATACCCTGACGTGGCAGGCGTCAATCGAGGTTGACACCTCCGGATTTGGCCGCTATGATGCTTGCCGACGCAGCCATGGGATGGACGAGGTATCGGGTGGATGAAGCTGATCATCGCGATCGTTCAGGACCAACACGACGCGGGTAAGGCGGTGGACGAGCTGGTGGCGAACGGCTTCGGGGCCACCAGAATCAATACGGCCGGTGGTTTCCTCAAGCGGGGGAACTCGACGATTCTCATCGGGGTAGAGGACACGCGGGCCAACGACGTTATCCAGATTCTCCGCGACGTCTGCCACCAGCCGTCGAGCGAGACCGCGGGCGCGTCCACCGCCGGCATCGTCTTCGTCGTGCCGGTCGGCGCCTCGTACAAGATGTAGGCAATACGATACCTGGTCCACGGTGAGAACGCTCTGAATGTCGTTGATTTGCTGCGCAATTCGACGACATCCAGAGCGTTCTCACCGTGGACCAGGTATAAGAAGGATCGCCCAGCATGCAGACGGTTGCGCAGACGATCGCGCGGAGCCTCGCGGAGGCTGGCACACGGTACGTCTTCGGTCACCCGGGAGGGGAGGTCGCCCACTTGATCGAGGCGCTCCGTCAGGAAGGAATCCCATTCGTTCTCACGCGCCACGAAGCCACTGCCGCGTTTCTCGCGGCGAGCTGGGGCGAGCTGAGCGGACAGCCGGGCGTCTGTGTCTCGACGCTCGGACCGGGCGCGACGAATCTCCTGAGCGGCGTCGCCCACGCCTTCCTCGACCGCTGCCCCATGGTGGCGATCACCGCGCAGCTCGCGACCGACCGCCAGGTTCGGGCGACCCATCAGCACGTGGACCTGACCGGACTTTATCGCCCCGTCACCAAGGCCTCGATCAAGGTCGGCGCGGACAACGCCGCCGCGGCCGTCGAGCACGCCTGCTACCTGGCGACGGCCGAACGGCCCGGGCCGGTTCATCTCGAGATCCCGAGCAACGTCGCTACCCAGCCGCACACCGGGGAGAGGCGAGGAGTGCGCTTCGGCAACGTCGGAGCGCCGAGCGCGCCATCAGTCGACCAGGCCGCACGGCTCCTGGCGACGGCGAAGCGTCCGGCCCTCCTGGCAGGAATCGGCGCGGTCCGTTGTCACGCGACCCCCGCCCTCGTCAGGTTGGCCGAGGTGCTCGGAGCGCCGGTGGTGACGACGCCCAAGGCCAAGGGTGTTTTCCCGGAGGATCACCCGCTCGCCGCCGGGGTGATGGACATGACCGGCGAAGCGGTCGTCGACGACCTGTTGCGCGAGTCTGATCTGCTGATCGCGGCGGGCTTCGACGTCGTCGAGCTGATCAAGCCGTGGACCTTCCGCGCTCCGTTGATCCACGTCGACACCATCCCGAACGTCGACCAGCTTTACACTGCCGAGGTCGAAGTCGTCGGAGACGTCGCCGGCGCCCTGGAGAACCTGGCTCGGGTGGCGCGGCCGGCCGAATGGCCCGACGGGCGCGTCGCGGAGAGCCGGCGCGCGCTGCGCGCGGCGCTCGTCCCGAAAAGTCAGGGATTGGCGCCGCACACGGTCATGGAGATCGTTCGTGCGGCCCTCCCACGCGATGGTGTCGTCGCGAGCGACGTCGGCGCCCACAAGATTCTCCTGGGCCAGGTCTGGACGGCCTACGAGCCACGAACGTACCTGGTCTCCAACGGCCTCTCGTCGATGGGCACCGGCCTGCCGGCGGCTCTGGCCGCGCGGCTGTTCCGTCCAGACCGCCCGGTCGTGGCCATCGTCGGCGATGGCGGGCTGGGGATGTACCTGGGAGAGATCGAGACGGCGGTTCGTCTCGGCGTGGCGCTTCCCATTGTCGTCCTGGTCGACGGGAGCCTCAGCCTGATCAAGCTCGGCCAGGTCCAGCGCGGGTACCAGCCAGCCGGCGTCGACTTCCAGAACCCGCGTCTGGCCGAGCTGGCAGAATGCTTCGGCGCGGCAGGGGTCCGAGTCGAATCCGCCGTCGAAACGAAGGTCGCGATCGAGCGCGCGCTGGAACACGATGGCGTGACGTTGATCGAAGCGATCGTCGACGCGCGAGCGTACACCGGCGGCGAGTAACGAGTGACGAGGTGCCGACGCGGCACCCCGGGGCGGAGTGAAGGCGAATGCGTCCTCGCTTTGCCCGCGCGCAACGCGCGCTTTCTTGCTTGACATCGCCTCTTTCATCGCCTATCATTGTGCTAGTACGCGGTGGTCGAGGGAATCCTTCGGCGCGCCGCGTTTCTTTAGGTCCGGGTTTTTCTCTCTGCTTCCACGGGGAGCCCGCGTCGAAGACTGCATCACCCCAGCTCCAATCGAGAGTGGCGGGGGGGTGAAGCAGAACGCCGTGAGGCCTCTGACGCGGATCCCATGGGGAAGCACGTTGCTCCCTCTCGCTCAGCACCTGCCGAGAGGGACGGCCTATCCAGTAAGGAGAAGGCGTCGATGAGACTCTTCAGCAAGGCTCCGCCGGAGCCGGTTCGGGCGGCGCGTCCGGTCCGAGCGAACAAAGCGACCCGGACCTCGTCGCCAACTCAGATCGGCAGGAACTTAACCGCCGGCATCGGTCAGTTCTTTTACGACACCAAGGTGGAGTTTCGAAAGATCGTCTGGCCAACGCGCGAGCAGGCAGTCAACCTGACCGGTCTGGTCATCGCGGTCTCCATCGCGGTCGCCGCGTTTATCGGTTTGATAGATCTGGTCCTGCAGAAGTTTTTCTCGTTGCTACTAGGTGGGGCGTAACGATGGTCAGAGAAGCGCAAGGCGTCGTCGACGAAGCGATTGATGAGGCCGGAGTCGTCGCCGCGCCGTCAGAAGCAGTCGCGGAGCCCGGGGTCCTGGAAGGAGCCGAGTGGTACGTGATTCACACGTACTCTGGCTACGAGAACAAAGTGAAGACGAACCTCGAGCACCGCATCGCTTCGATGGACATGAAAGATAAGATCTTTCAGGTCGTCATTCCGGTCGAGGACGAGGTCGAGGTCAAGGACGGTCAGCGTCGGACGGTCCAGCGGAAGGTGTTCCCGGGGTACGTCCTGGTGCAGATGCTCCTCGGCGACGATTCGTGGTACGTGGTCCGGAACACGCCGGGCGTCACCGGCTTCGTCGGCTCGGGCAACACGCCGATTCCGCTGCCGGAGCACGAGGTCAAGGCGATCCTGAAGCAGATGAAGGCCGAGGCACCACGGGTCAAGATCGCGTTCATGAAGGGACAGAGCGTTCGGATCATCGACGGTCCGTTCGCAGAATTCATCGGCGTGGTCGACGACATCAATCACGAGCGTGGGAAGGTCCGCGTGCTGGTCTCGTTCTTCGGACGTGAGACGCCAGTCGAGCTGGACTTCCTGCAGGTAGAGAAATTGTGAGGAGGACCCCACGCGCGTGGGGGTAAGCTGCACACAGTATGGCGAAAAAGGTCAGGGCAATCGTCAAGCTGCAGATCCCAGCCGGCAAGGCAACCCCGGCACCGCCGGTTGGACCGGCTCTGGGCCAGCATGGCGTAAACATCATGGGATTCGTCAAGGAGTACAACGAGCGGACCGCCGCGCAGGCAGGCTCGATCGTGCCGGTCGAGATCACCGTGTTCGAAGACCGCTCGTTCACCTTCGTGACGAAGACGCCGCCGGCGGCCGATCTGCTGAAAAAAGCGATCGCGATCGAGAAAGGGTCCGGCCAGCCGTCGACGACGATTGTCGGGGAGATCTCTCGCGAAAAGCTCCGCGAGATCGCGCAGTTGAAAATGAAGGACCTGAACGCGCTCAACCTCGAAGCCGCCGAGCGGATGATCGAGGGCACCGCGAAGAGCATGGGGATCGTCGTCAAGTAATCAGGTGGGAGGAGAGCGACGACATGCTCTCGCGGCCGTGGGGGGGGGGCCCCCGGGGGGGCCAAAACAACGCGGGCG
>Ga0307373_10008889_pt1 | contig 15170 bp, 19 predicted proteins | sample OX2MG_FD_202534 | JGI IMG/M metagenome (GOLD analysis project Ga0307373, IMG submission 202534) | Soil microbial communities from Risofladan, Vaasa, Finland - OX-2 | ecosystem: Environmental > Terrestrial > Soil > Coastal area > Acid sulfate soil | place: Finland: Risofladan, Vaasa | collected... | reverse complement strand
GCGCCTAATCAAGACGGCCAGGTTCGAAGCGGCCTACACAATGCTGCAGAACTGCTGCAGTAGTACAGCGGAACTATCACTAAAAACTCAATTAGACGCCGACTCTGAGATCGGAATTTGGTCGGGGGCCCGGGATTTGAACCCGGGGCCTCACGGTCCCGAACCGTGTTGGTTGCATGTCCTCTAGTGTCCCCGCGGCTCCCCAGATGCCCGCCTAAACTCAAATTGCCGCTCATTGGTGTCCGTCCGTGTCCTCCTAGAGCCGCCTGGTTCCGGGAGTCTGTGCCCCGGCTGTGCCCCGGCGCGTGCCTCAACAAGGCGGGGACTCGCGACACCTCGCAGCAGGAAGAGTCATTTACTGGCGCATGTTGACGCCTTGTGAGAGCGTTGACTTTGTCCGGCCGGGAGCAGCGAACCGGATCGAGGTTTGTGGGCCGACGATCGGCCTAACGCCGGGCCGCCGCGCGAGATCGCCTCGAATGCGCCGATTAGCAGGTTTTGACCTTATTCGGAAATGCGCGCCGCCGCGACAGCTGCCAGGATCCGATCAGATCGGCCTTTCCACGCCTTAGCTCCCTGGTGGAGCGGTGCCAGAAGCCGTGACGATGCCGAGCGATTGGGCCTTGGCTACTGCCTGGAGCTGCGAGTGAACGTCGAGCTTGGCCAAGACGCTTCTGATGTGCGTCCTTACAGTGAGTGGCGAAACGTGCAGTTGCGCCGCGATGGTCGATGCGTCAGCACCCGCGGCCAGCAAGCGGAGCACCTCCATCTCACGGCGCGTGAGTGCATCAAGAATCGCTTGACGGTCTCGATCCAGGCGACGGCGAGCCCGGCGCCACGTGAGCGCGAACTGGATCTGGCCCGGTTCAATCAGCGTCTCTCCATTCGCCACCTTCTTGATGGCCTCGACGACCGTATCCGAAGCCTCCGACTTGGGTAGGAAGGCCACCGCGCCCGCCTCGACTGCTTCGACAAGCGCTTCCTCGGTCTCATATGCCGTCAAGAAAATGAAGGCCGTGCGCTCGCTGATCGACCGGATTGTTATCGCAGCATCCACTCCCGAGCCGTCTGGCAGACGAATATCCATTACAGCGATATCGGGCTCGTGGAGACCGGCAAGCTCAACGGCCGCCCTTGCCGTCGACGCGATCCCAACCACCTCGATCGACGGCTCGCGCTTGAGAAGAGCCATGAAGGATTCTGCGAGGATCAAGTGGTCCTCGACCAACAAGACCGTTATCGGTCGATCCCTGATTGAAGGGGGCGACGCCACTTCAGCAGGATACGCGTGCCTCCCAACCCGGCCCGATTCCCGCGCTACGATTTGAGACAAGTACTAATCCTTCCGATCCAAGCGTTACGCGCCATTGGTTCCTAGAGGTCTGGCCGGCTGCGATGTAGTGCGGGAAGCAATTAGATCTACCGCCGACTGCATGCCGTCATCGGACTTCGAGAACACCGCCGCAGCTCGGGACACGGATCGCGGGTCGAGCTCGCGCAGAGGAAGTGAGGTCCGAATGACTACGAGGATCGAGCTGGTGCTGGGATCCTCGCCCAGACGTCGAAGAACCTCGAACCCGCTGATGCCGGGCATGGTCAGATCCAGGAGAATGGCGCGGCACTCGCCCTCTCTGGCCAACTTGAGCGCCATCTCTCCATCTGCTGCTTCGACCACTCGCCACCCGAGGCGCTCCAACTGCTCCCGGGCCACGTACCTGCTGATCTGGTCGTCATCGACAACGAGGACGTACCCCAATTCCGGAGCTGTCTGGGGGACTTGGGCCGCGTATCTTCGCGGAAGCCTGAGGCTGAACATGGAGCCCTCCCCAGGCTTGCTCTCGACGGTAATCGACCCACCCATGAGCTCAGCAAGCTTGCGCGAAAGCGGAAGCCCCAGGCCGCTGCTGCGTTGCCGCCGGCCATGTCGCGTATCGACCTGGATGAACTCATTGAATATTCCGTCGAGGTCGGCGGCGGCAATTCCAATCCCGGTATCGGTGACCGCGACAAGGACTTCGTCCGCCTTGGCTTCGTAGGAGGCGGCGACCCGGATCTCGCCGCTCTCCGTGAACTTGAGCGCATTCGAGATCAAGTTTCTCAGGATTTGGCTTACCTTGCTCTCGTCCGTCTCCAAGGTCGGAATGGGCGACAGGTCGAAGATGAGCGGGACACCGGTTTCGGCGAATAGGGGCCGGAACATTCCGCGGACAGCGGTCAGCGTCTCCTCCAACTCGAAGGGCACCACGCGGACGGTGACCTTCCCAGCCTCCACCTTGGCCAGATCGAGGAGGTCGCTGACGAAGTCAATCAGATCCCGCGCAGACTTCTGGATGTAGTTGATCTGTTTGGCCTGCTCGTCTGCCAAGGATCGATCGCCCTGCGTCAGCAGCAGCCGGCAAAGTGACGTTATCGAGATAAGCGGCGTTCGAAGCTCATGGGTAACATTGGAGAGGAAGCGCGTTCTCTCGTCGCTGATCTGCCGAATCGACTCGGCTTTGTCATCAAGCTCGGCGTACAGCGCAAGCACTCCGCGATTTGTCTCCTCGAGCTCGCGGTTGATGCTGCCGAGTTCGATGTCGCGGCGCCGGATCTCTTCATGCATACGAAGGAGCTCCGTGTCCTGATGCCGCAGCTCCGAGAACGGGTCGGGCGCGCTGGTACCCAAGGCTTCGGCCAGGTCCTCGAGCCGGGCCGACTTGGGCAAGGCACGGCTGAACGTGCAGCCCTGTTCGCCCGAAGCTCCGTCGATTGGGGGCCCAATCAATCGACGAGCCGCGATTACGCCGGGAAGGGTGTCCGTCGAGACATCTTGTAGGGGAGCGCCTTTTGCGCCGATGACGAGCCGTCGAGGCTGGGTCGACGAGATCCAAAGCTCGAGCTCACCGCCCCCCGAGGCGGCGATCTCACGGCCGATCTCGGACACGCCCGTGGCCAGCTGGACCTGATCGAACCTGTCGAATCCCAGGCGGACGGCTGCATCGCGAACTCGCTGCCTGGCAGTAAGAATATCGCTCGAAGAGCCGATCGGAAGACGGCCGCGCGGAGCGTCGTCTTTCACTCGTGTGGATCCTTGGGCGGCGACCCCGTCCGCTGCTTCGCCACCACAACCGTAACATCATCCAACTCGCGTGCGAAGTCGCGAAACAGCACAGCCGCGATCAGGGTGGGGTCCTTGGCGGCCAATCCTGGCACTTGATCCAACCGCCACCGGGTCGTGAGTCCATCACTGTGCGCGACGATCAGCGCCTTTGGATTCCAGGCAGTTTCGAACTGCCGATACTGAACGGGCTCACGACCGACAGTGCCATTAAGCGAGACGAGTAACCGGCTGCTTTCTGGCATCACCACCACCGCTCCGATGTTGCCGATTCCTGCATAAGTGACGACGCGTGCATGGGTATCAACCGTGGCGACTCCGACCGTGGCGCCGCGGGTGGAGCGTAGCGCCGGATGGAGGAGCCGCAGCACGTCGACCGGAGCCCGCCCCGCCGCATCGCGGAAGGTCTTGACAGCGAGCGTGGCTGCGTCATTCGCCAGTAATCCGTGGCCAAGACCATCGACCACGAACAGCTGGATTCCCGACGGTACCTCGCAAAGCGCCCATCCGTCGCCTGACACCTCCTCACCATCCTTGGCGACCGAGACCACGCCCACGTCGAATTTCCGATCAGTGACGCGCCCGTTGTCGGCGCTGACTCGGGCGAGCATCGCGGTTCCGCGCTGAGGGATCGAGTGAATCTCAAAGTGGCTGGATTGGCGGCGGATCGCGCCGAGGCCAACGCCCAGGCTACCTGCGGTCGAGTAGCCGTCTTCAAGAGCCGCAGCAGGGTTGGCGATGCCGGGCCCACGGTCGATCGCCAGCAGTTCCACCGAACCAGGACCAGTTGACGGAGCCAGGACGTTGATGAGGATCTTTCCGTCCTCCGCCGAGTGTTTGAGCAGGTTACTCGTCATCTCGGCCGCGATTATTGAGACGCGCGCACTCAAGCCAGCATCAAACCGGGCGCTCTCCGCGGCTCGAGCCGCCAGGCGCCGAGCATCCCCTGCATCGGATTGTTGCCGTATGGCGACCCGGCGGGTCAGGCCACTTATTTCCATCTAACTATCCGCACGATGGTGCCTTTGCCAACTTCCGAACGGAGTTCGAACTCATCGACCAGGCGTCTCGTACCGGCGAGGCCCAGGCCAAGGCCCCCACCCGTGCTGAAGCCAGGCCGCATGGCGTCCTCGACGTTCGGGATACCCGGACCATGATCGATGAAGGTCAACGTGAGGCCGTATCGACCGTTCTTCATACAAGCCTCGATGATCGCTTCACCCGCGCCGCCGTAAGTCAATACGTTGCGGCCCAGCTCGCTGGCAGCGGTCACGATCTTGGTCTGTTCGAGCAGGCTGAACTTCAGCCCCACCGCCTGTTCACGCACCCGGTGCCGGAGGAGCACAACGTCTTCCTGAGTCCGCAAAGCGACCGTGACACGCTCGGATGCCGCCATCAGTTCCGGTCACGGATTCCCGCCATGGCCAGCGCGCTCTCGACATTGAGCGCGGTCCGCACACCGCTGAGTGTCAAGCCGAGTTCGACGAGCGTGATCGCAACCGCCGGCTGCATCCCGACGACAATCACCTCCGCGTCAAGGAGTTTCACGATTCCTGCGGTGTCGCCGATCATTCGACCGATGAAGGAATCGACGATCTGCAGACCGGAGATGTCCAGCAGGACGAGCCGCGAGCCGGCGGCGATGATGCGAGCGGCGAGATCCTCCTGCAAGGCGACGGCGACATTGTCCTGGACATCGGCCTGTATGGCCGCCAGCAGGTACTTGCCGATTTTTATGATCGGAACCCGATCCACGGATTACCGACCTGCTGCCGATTCCGTGTCGGTAGCCACCACGCGCCGCCCGAGACGGTCCAGGGCCGCCAAAAACGCGTCGGCCAGGGTGGCCTTCGTGACAATGTCGGGAAGCGTGATCCCCAGGTGGATGATCGTCTGGGCGATCTGAGGCCGAATGCCGCTTATCATGCAGTCGGCACCCATCAGTCGCGCGGCCGCCACCGTCTGTATGAGGTGTTGCGCGACCTTGGTGTCGACGGTCTGAACACCGGTGATGTCGATGATCGCGATCGTGCTCCCCGTGTCGACTATTGCCTGCAGAAGGGACTCCATCACGACCTGAGTCCGTTCGCTGTCCAGGGTCCCGATCAGAGGCAGTGTCAGGATTCCTTGCCAGAGTCTCACGACAGGGGTCGAAAGCTCCAGCACCTCCTGCTGCTGGCGCAGGATAACCTCTTCACGGCCCTGCTGGTAGACCTCTGAGGTGAACAGAGTGAAGCGGTCGACGAGCTTGTTGAGCTCCAAGATAGCCTCGGCACGATCGGACGGATCCAACTCTTGCAGGGAGTCGAAGAGCGGCTCCTTCAGAGACAGGATGAACAGCACCGTCTCCGTTGGACTGAAGCCGAGCCGCCCGCGCGAAAGTGAGATCCCACGCAGAGTCGCCCGCATATGTTCCCAGGCCGGGCCCGAGACGTCCAAAGACCCTGAATCGAGGCCTTCCAGCAGCGTCGAGAGCACTTCCGACGACTGTCGCGCCCGGTCGGAATCGCTGATCAGGTCAGGCCTGGCGGTGGCACTGCGCCTCTGCTCGGCGATCCAGCTCTCCAGAATCGTCTCGTATTTGGCGCGAACCAATGGAACCGGGGTTACCAACGGGTTCGAAGTCATCACGTCATTACCTCACGATAGGATCATTCGATCCTAGCCACCTGAGCGTCCCCGCGCCTCCCAAGAATTGAGTAATCGAAAACCGTCTTCGGCTGCGAGGCGGGTTAGCCAGAAGCGAGGCACGATTCGTTCTGTGATCCCACCCTCCGCCGGAAGAGGCCACGCCCATTCGGCGATTCCCCCGGGCAAGTCGTATGTATAGCAACGGCGGTTCTTTCGGATCCAGCGCTCGAAAGCCAGAGCGGCCACTCGGTCGGCGGGAGAGGCGTGGTAGCGGCGAGAGCGAGCGTAGGTCGACTCATCCGACCTGCGGGAATCGCGTCTATTCCGATGGGCGACTGTTCGTGACGCGGAAACTTTCCCCGGGCGTGCTGAGCATCGAGGGAGCGATCGACTATCGGAACGCCGACGTCCTGGCGATGGCGCTGGAGGCTGAACTCCCGACCGGTACCGCCGAGAAGTGTCTAGGAAGTGGCCCCGTTGCCGATTTGCGCTTGGACTTGAGCGGGCTAGAGTTCGTGGACCCCAGTGGCATAAGGGCGCTGGTCAAGGTCGCCGAGAGGGCCGGCCAGCGGCAGCGATTGGTGCTTTACGGCCTCCCTGCGTCCATCAGGCACGTGATGACCATTGTCGGGTGGGCAGACCTTCGCAGCCTGGTCATTGATGACCGCCGAATTGGCTCCAAATGAGGTCGATAGGCTCTAGTGCGATGCGGATATTGATCGTGGAAAACCCGCGCCTTGTGGCTGAAGTACTTCTTGATCGGGTCCCACAGATTGACTAGTCGAGAACCGCCTCCTTTGCCACGCAAGCTATGGCCTTGCAAGGCCACCATCTCGTTTGAAAAGACTTTGGTCCCATTGTCTATGCCGGAAAAGGCTACGGTCGGACAGAAGGAGGAGTTATGCGCGCTCCCCTGACACGGGGCAGCCACGATCGTCACGAGACCGGCGACTCCGGCATCACCCCATCGCGACAACTGGCTGAGCCTATGAAGCCTTCCCGATCGGTCCACCACAAAGAAGAGCGACCACTAGTGATGCTTGTCGACGACGATCCAGCCATCGGCATCATGTTCGGGATCGGCCTTGAGGCGATCGGCTTCCGAGTCGAAGTCGTGTGTGATGTGAGCGCGATGTTCCAGGCGATCGAAAAGGAAATGCCTGACGTGGTCGTGCTCGATTTTCAACTGGGAGGCATCATTACTGGGGTGGATGCCTTGGAAAACCTGCGCCTGGATTGGCGCGCGGCTCAGGTGCCGGTGCTCATGTTGAGCAATCACCCGGGTAACCTCGACGGGCAAACTGATCGGGCTTTCGCCGCTGGAGCACTCGCCTGGCTCGCGAAGAGCAAGACTAGCCCGGCCGAACTGGGGCTCCATATTTCACAAGCGCTGGCATCCACGGTTGGCGATCTCCGCCAAGAGACACACCCCGGTTCTTTTGAGTGATCAAGCAGGCTGACGGAAACCTCCCTGGGCATCCAGGCGGTTCATGACGGGGTCGCGGGCAGCCGACTTGCAGTGAGGCTCCGTGCCCGAGGAACTGGAGAGCTCGCTGGCGCCTCGCTGCCTCTTGTGGCCAACCAGTTCCGGGGCGCGCGTCGGCGATCACGATGCCTGACGTCGCGCTGTCCAGCGCTCGCGAAACGAGCCCGATCGGAAGCTGACTGGGACGACCAGCCGGAAGATGACGGCAGCCGGCCGGTCGCGCCAGCAGCGCTGATCTTTCCTCCAGGCAGGCTTCCAATTGCTCAGACGTAGGCACAAGGCCTTCCGGCGCATGTGAGCGTGATCCGCGCCAGGAGCGCATCGCAATGCATTGGGTGATGGTTGGATCCGGGGCGTTACCAGCAGTAAGGGAGTCTAGAACCTGCTGGCCATCGCCGGACGCGTGATGGCATCGAACCCGACTCGGGACAACTTGACGACGAAGTCAAATCGCTAGGAGAAAAACATGGATTCAATTCGCTTCTTGCCGACCAAGGTTCACGGAGTGCTCGACTATGTGGTGGGTCTGGCGCTCATCCTGGCCCCCAACATCTTCCAGTTTGCAGACGTGGGTGGCCCGGCCGTCTTCATCCCCCGGCTGCTGGGCGTCGTTCTCATCGCTTACAGCATCTTCACTCGATACGAATTGGGTGTGATCAAGGTCATCAGCATGCCTTACCACCTGATCGTCGACTTTTTGGCTGCGCTCTTTTTGGCTGTCTCGCCATTTCTGTTTGGATTCAGCAACAGAAGTGCGAACGTCTGGCTCCCACACGTCGTAGTCGGGATCGCGGTGATCCTCGTCGTGATCGTCAGCAAGACCCAGCCCGGCGGCTCAATGGAGAGGCAGGTCACATCCGCCTGACAACGCATGAGTTGTAAGTGGGAAAAGTTCTAAGGAGAACCAAGAATGATCATCAAATGGCTTCATCAACTAGGGATACCGAGCGATGCCGCCTACGTCGCGGCTTTGGGCTCGATCGCCGGAAGCATCGTGGCCTGGGCCTGGCGCAACGAGGACGATGCCTCCAATGCCGAAAGGCTGGGGATCTTCATCGGCCTGTGGGCACCCACCTTCATGCTGATCGGCAATGCCCTGAAAACCGAAGAGGTGGCCGGCCGGGAAAGCGGCAACGAGATGATGGGGGTCGGCCGCCGAATGCAGCGGGCCGTGGAACCCTCCGCCCGCTAGCCTGACGACGCTCGACGATCTGATGGATCCAAGCAACGGCCAGCACCCGGGCGCCCTGCGGGGGCAGTCTAACCGCAGCGGCCGCTCGGAGCCCCGCAAGGTCCACTCCAGCCGGGCCGTCGGACGAGAACTGATCGTGCGACGGGGGGCGGGTAGACGCAACACCTGGGAAGTTCCACTATTAGAGGCAGTTGGCGCACGCTCTGCCCGTTACGAGGATATCGCCATGTACCTTCGTCGAATCGACCGCCAAGGCTTGGCCTTGCTTTCAGGGCACAGCCGAATCAAGAGTGACGCGTCCTGGGGGCAGCTGCGCGCCCCGGTGGCCGTCCCAAAAAGAGGCTCGACCAGGTGAGTTCTCGCCCCCGCGGAGCCGGGAGAGGGTCGAGCCACAACCGGCCTAGCCGGGCCATCGACCGGATCGCCGAACCTTGGGGGACGCGCACACCTTACGCGCCGGTGGACGGGAGGTCCGAATGGCCCGTCCGCGTCGACCGCCACATAAGCGTCAAAGCCGACGAGGTGGAGCAGTGGGTTCAGTCGGCGTGCGTTCTCTGCTCCAACGGGTGTGCCGTCGATATCGCCGTCAGCTCTGGACGAATGGTCGGTGTGCGAGGCCGCGCGGTGGACCGCGTCAATCACGGCCGGCTTGGTCCCAAGGGTCTTTTCGCTTGGCAGGCGACAAACTCGACCGACCGCCTCCAGAAGCCGTGGATCCGACGCGGTGGGCGCCTCGTGGAAGCCTCGTGGAACGAGGCGATGGATCTGGTCGTGGAGCAGTCTCGCCGCGTGATGCGCGAGATCGGTGGCCTTGGCATGGGCTTCTATACCTCGGGCCAGCTGATGCTGGAGGAGTACTACACGCTGGGCGTGATCGGCAAGGCCGGCCTCGGGACCCCGCACATGGACGGCAACACCCGCCTCTGCACCGCCACAGCGGCCGCCGCCCTCAAGGAGTCGTTCGGCAGCGACGGACAGCCCGGCTCGTATACGGACATCGATCACTGCGACACGATTTGTCTTTGGGGCCACAACATCGCCGAAACCCAGACGGTGCTGTGGACAAGGATGCTCGACCGCCTCCAGGGGGCACAGCGCCCCAGGCTGCTGGTGGTCGATCCACGGCGCACGGTGCCCGCGACCATGGCCGACGTCCATCTTCCGGTTCGCAGCGGAACCAACCTGGCCTTGATGAACGCACTGCTGCATGAGCTGATCCGCAGCGGGAGCATCGATCGCGATTACATCGACGCGCACTGCATCGGCTTCGACCGGCTCGCGGCTCAAGTCAAAGGCTGGACGCCCGAGCGGGCGGCATCGATCTGCGAGGTTCCGGCGGACGATATTCGAGCCGCGGCGCGCATCATCGGCACGGCCCGTGGGCTCTTCAGTACCGTCCTACAGGGTTTCTACCAGTCGAACCAGGCGACCGCCGCCTCGGTGCAGGTCAACAACATCCATCTGCTGCGCGGGATGCTAGGGCGACCCGGCTGCGGGATCCTCCAGATGAACGGCCAGCCCACCGCTCAGAACACCCGAGAGAGCGGCGCCAATGGGGACCTACCGGCTTTTCGCAACTGGGACAACAAGGAGCACGTCGGAGAACTGGCCCGGCTCTGGAACGTGGACCCGATGGTGATCCCTCACTGGTCTCCCCCCACCCACTCCATGCAGATCTGGCGTTACGCCGAGCATGGTTCGATCCGCTTCCTCTGGATCTCAGGGACGAATCCTGCAGTGTCATTGCCGGAGCTCGCCCGCGTCAGGCGGATCCTTGCCAAAAACGATCTCTTCGTCGTCGTCCAAGACGCCTTTATGACCGAGACGGCCGCACTGGCCGACGTCGTGCTTCCGGCCGCCATCTGGGGCGAGAAGACGGGCACCTTCACCAACGTCGATCGCACCGTGCACCTGGCGCAGAAGGCGGTCGAGCCACCTGGTGAGGCGCGCTCCGACCTCGACATATTCCTCGACTACGCACGCCGCATGGACCTTCGAGACAAGGACGGTCAACCCCTCATCAAGTGGCACGACCCTGAATCCACATTCGAGGCCTGGAAGGCCTGCTCCGAAGAGCGGATCTGCGATTACTCCGCCATGAGCTACGACAAGCTGCGAGGCGGCTCAGGCATCCAGTGGCCCTGCACCGACGCCTCGCCCGAAGGGACTGAGCGCATCTACACGGACGGCCACTTCAACACCGATCCCGATGTGGCCGAAACCTGGGGTCACGACCTCGAGACGGGCGCGGTGGTGGACGAGGCCGATTACCGGGCGATGGCCCCCGCCGGCAGGGCCTTCCTGAAGGCCGCCGAGTACCAACCACCGCCGGAGGAGCCGGACGCTGACTTTCCGCTCTTCCTGACCACCGGGCGCACCGTGTTCCATTTCCACACGAGGACCAAGACGGCTCGCAGCCCCCAGCTGAACGGCGCGGCACCGACCGCGTGGGTGGAGATCTCCCCCGCGGACGCCGAGCCGATGGGAATATCCGAGGGCGATCTGGTGAGCGTGTCCTCGCGAAGGGGCGCAGTCGAGGTGGAGGCTAGAGTGAGCGGAGTCAGGCCCGGCGTCGTGTTCATCCCGTTCCACTACGGATATTTCGATTTCACCGGCAACCCGAGGGCGGCCAACGAGCTGACCCTGACCGAGTGGGACCCGGTCTCGAAGCAGCCTTACTTCAAGTTCGCCGCGGTCCGCGTCGAGCTGGTCGAGAAGGGCGGAGGGCGGCAGTCGGCCGCTCCGACCAACACCGCCTCGGCGCCCGCCGGCCCGGTCGCCAGCCACACTAGCGGCGGGGCCGCCGGCGCCGCCGAGGAGAATCCGGAGTGAACATCGGGCACTACATCTCACTGCTCGATCACTCGGAACAAGCGCTCGCCAAGGCGTTCCGAGAGGTGGGCGCGAAGCATCGCGACGAGCCCGATGTGATGGTCATGTGCAACCACCTCGCCTCGCAGTGTGAAGGCCATGTCACAGCGCTCCAACCGTTCGTCGAGCGTTACCAGGGGAGCACCTCGGAAGACGAGCCGGACCGCCTCCATTCCGATTTGTTCGGCGGTGCCCGGTCCGGGTCGCTCGCTTTGCTCCGAGACTTCCACGACCTCTACCTCATGGCCACCGAGGCGGAGATCTGCTGGACCGTGATCGCTCAGGCCGCCCAGGCGCTACGCGACCGAGAGCTGCTGGCCGTCGTACATGCGAGCGAGGCTCAGACGTCGATCCACGTCGACTGGCTCAAGACCAGGATCAAGCAGACCGCACCCCAGACGCTCGTCGCCGCCCGTTGAGCCTGCGCGGGCGCCTCGCCACCCGGTGGGGCTCGTGGGGTGAGGCAGTCTATGCAGGGGGGGCGGGCCTGGTGGCAATCGCTGTCGCTGGATCGGTGGCAGCGATCGTGCGCGAACCCGTCCTCTTCCCATCGCTGGGCCCCAGTGTTTTCCTGTTCTTCGAGACGCCGCTGGCCGCCAACTCGTCGCCCCGGAACACACTCCTCGGTCACGCCGTGGGTATCGGCTGCGGGCTCGGCGCCCTCGCACTCACGGGCTTGTGGTCGGCACCAAGCGTGACCCAGATGGGAGTCAGCCCGGCCAGAGTCCTGGCTGCGGCGTTGGCGGTCGGATCGACTTCGTTTCTGCTCGCGGGCGTCCGCCTGCCCCATCCTCCGGCAGGGGCCACGACCCTGATCGTTGCGCTGGGCCTGATCACCGGGACCCAAGCTCTGCTTTACATCCCTGTTGGCGTGGCGGTGATCACGGTCGTGGGATTTTCCCTAAACCGTTACCTGGGTGAGCCTGTGCCAGCGTGGGGACCTCACGGCGGTCGCAAGGCTCGGGTCGCCACCTAGAGGAGCATGCTCCCCGCAGCGTTACCCGCGACGCCTGTAGGTCGGAGTGGGCCGAGCGGTCCATGATCCTGTTGGCGAGGCAGTCAGCGTTTGGCACGGCCGCCTCGCGCATCTTTCTCTTCTCGTACTCGTACGGAGACGGCCGTGTCCCGTTCACCACTGTCCGTCGCCTCGTGTCAATCTCTGGAGGTAGGACGGCTCGCCGTGCTCTCGCGCGAGCAACCCAGTCCGCTCCACTCCATGCTATAGCTGACGCATGAACCAATTCTTTGATCAGCTCGGTGAGCGGTGGGTGGCAGCGGCGGGGCGTCGCTCAGCAAGCATTGAGGCGCCGTCGCTCGACGCGAGGTTGGCGCTCGAACTTCTGGAGCTGGCGCGCGTATCCGCACACACCCAGGAGCGGCGCTTTGCGCCCCTCTCGTGCTTCACGGCCGGAGTAGCGGCCGAGCGCCTTCGCGTCGCGAAGGGCGGTCTCGACGACGCGGCCGTCGCCGCCTACATCCTCGAGGTCAGACAGGAGCTAGAGACAGCCTCCGGCCACGCCTAGCGAACGTTGATCACCGGCAGCTGGCGGAACTCTGCACTGAGACTCGCGCAGCGATTGCCGGGCGTGTGCGGTGCGAAAAACACGTCGCAGGCCAGCGCTCGTCGGTGGCGCCGCTCAGGCTCGCGAACGAGATTGAATGCGGTTCGATTCTCAAAGGGGTGCTCACGATCGTGACCTGTGCGTCGGCAGCACACCGGCGTGGACTGCGCCTTTGATTTTCGAACCCAGGTGCCTCACGGCCATGGGGCCGTGCGCGCGCTGATATATCGGCTGGGCAATTGCCGTCAGCGAGTTCAATCTGCGGTCCGCGGAAACCTTAGGACGGGGCTCAGCCGCCGAGTTCCTGGAGAATCTGTGCCCCGGGCTGTGCCCCGTCGGCTCTGGACGACGCCAGAAATCGCCGGTTTTGAATACAAATTTGGTCGGCGAGACGATCCGCGAGCACATCCGGGACGCTGGGACTATCGCATCATCGCTATTTGCTGCCGCTACTTGAACTCAGGCTACCCAGTGTTGATTGGGACCGGTGATCACGCCTTCGTCATCTGCGGCTATCGCCGAGTGCGACGAGCGAACGAGCCGGATTGGATCGAGTTCATCCGCAACGACGACCAAGCAGGTCCCTACATCCAGATTGGAGAGATCTTCTCCGATACCTACGCGCCATGGGAGTGCATCATGGTTCCGCTTCCGGCGCGCCTGTTGCTGCCGCCTGAGCCTGTTGAGCGGGTGGGCGGACTACTTATGCAGAGGCTTGCGGCTGGCGCAAGCAACTCCCTGCCGGAAGCTGGCGCCTTGTTGGCCGCAATCAAAAAAGGGACGCTCGCTCTGAAAACCTACGCGGCTCCGGCGAACGACTTCAAAGCAAGCCTGGCCGCCCGCAATTTCGACTCTGCGCTCGTGCGGGAGTACCGGCTTGCGCGCTTCTCTCGATACATCTGGGTCGTGGAGGCAGTCGATCGTGATCTAAGAGCTAGTAATCTTCCGCCGGTTCTCGGAGAGGCGATCTTCGATTCCACTTCCAGCGAACACGACCCAAATCTACTCGCGTTGCATATACCGGGCGTGGCCTGGGTTCATCGAGTCAGCGGGCAGCATAGATTCCCTATCAGATGCAACCCTGCTCCCTACGCAAGTGGCGGCGTCGGCCCGCCGTAGATAACTCTCATACCCCCGCGGCTGCGCTGACGACTTCGCCCGCTCTAATTGTCCGTGTGTCGTCAGGCCACGCTTTGCAATGGAACCAATCGGTTAGCGTCGCTGTAGAAAAGCTGACGATGTCAGTGGCGAGACATCCTTTGGCGGCTAGATTGGCACCGGTGCGCAGACGGCGACTCTGGCTCGCCTGGGTCGGGGTGAACTCGATTGCGCAGGGAATTGCGGCGCCCCAAGACGCGACGCTAAGTGACCACTGTGCCGTGGGCCAACTCAATCCCCATCCTTCTTCCACCTCCGGGCCTCGGCATCGGCCGGTTCAAGCAGAGTGGATACCGGCGCTGAGGGCCTACTTCAGAGCTATCTGTTCCCGGTACCAGACCGCCCACGGCGGGGCATCCGCCGCCGAACTGCTCACCTGTCGCCCGTCTGCTAGGCCGAACACGTGACACGCGCCTGACTGCTCGTGGCAGAACAGGACGGTTGTAATGCCTGTCTCCTGGCCCAGGAAGGCGGGCTTCGGGGTCTGCTGCTCATTGGCGGTGAACTTCAACTCCTGCCCGAACCCGAGGTCGAACCGACTCGAGAGGCACCACTTGCCAGTAGAGCCAAGCACCCGAATGAAGAAGCAATCGAGCGCTGGCCCGCGACCGATGTTGGTGACTGTGGCCGTGTAATGGACGAATCCAACAAGGGAGTCGCCGCCGTCGCTGGGCTGGTACGTCAAGCACGGAGCCGACTCAAGCTTCCGAGCTAATTCCATCTCGGCGAGCTGGCGCTCCGCGTACGTTCCGAGGGTGACGGTTGCCCCGGCGAGTTTCTTGGTTTGGAAGGCAACGACCAGCGTGGCCAGCGCGACGAGGACGGTCACGATGATGCCTAGGACGGCGAGGGTTGTGGCATCCATCTGCGCCCAGATTCTAGGGCTGGCCAACGCCGCGTTATCGCCCGGTTATCGTTGTCGGGTTAAACGCTGGATAAGGTCGTGATTCCAGGGTTATGCCCGCCTGCTGAACTCGACGCGAGGCAGGTCGGTAAAGGCCGTAACTGGGGGTCAGGTGGTCGGGGGGTTCAAATCCCCCCTCCCCGTGCGCGTGGCCATGTGAAAGTACCCATCTGTGGCCAGTCAATGTCCCCACCCTCGACGGTCTGACCTAACCACCGGGGAGGTCCCCCGGACCGGGCAAAGTGGAGTTGCTTCAAACCCACTCACCC
>Ga0307373_10008885_pt1 | contig 15173 bp, 13 predicted proteins | sample OX2MG_FD_202534 | JGI IMG/M metagenome (GOLD analysis project Ga0307373, IMG submission 202534) | Soil microbial communities from Risofladan, Vaasa, Finland - OX-2 | ecosystem: Environmental > Terrestrial > Soil > Coastal area > Acid sulfate soil | place: Finland: Risofladan, Vaasa | collected... | reverse complement strand
TGGCTTACAACTTTACTTTCGGGATGCAGATCCTCCAAGAGAATGTCCGCATAAAAGCGCAACAAATTCCAATCCTCCTCTCTGATAGCTGCTTCGACGACAAACGTGAACATTCCACCCCACAGCTTTTCTGACGGCAGAACGTGTCGCACAAAAATGCGATATTGCTCAGCGGATTCAAGATCGACTAGTGCGTAAGGGTTTTCGTAGATCACCAACGTAGGTGGTCGCGGCTGACCGCCCTGTTCCTGAAGCTTTTTGATCTCTTTGAATGCCCTTGTTGCAGCGGTATGCATTCCCGCGAACGATGGACTCGATCCGACCACGGTTATTCCTTCCTCTCTTAGGTAACCGGTCCATTTCGCGTGAGTGCTGTCTGTAAATCCGAAGTGAGGAGTATACGCGTCCACAACAACAATGTGGCGTGCTACATTTGGCCATCCATCTTTCCCATCTGCTTTCCATTGCTTTTCCAGTTGAAGCATAAGCTCGATTGGATGGCGAGCACAGGTAGCATACTGAACATACAAATTGTTACGCAGGAAGAGCTTTGCGATGTCGAGCAGTACGTAATCTGCGTTTGCCAACGTCTCGACCTTCAGCACTGCGGACAAGGAAAGCGAGGGCCGCTCTCCCTTTGAGCTCTGCTCGGCAGCGCGGGTAATTTGCTCAGCCGAGTTTGGAAAATGTTCCCTAATTTGAGCGATTACGTCCGGGGTGAGTTCGGCTGGTTTAAATGTATATGACCGGCCCGACTCGAGACGTTGCATCTTTTCCTTAACCCATCGGTAAAGAAAGCTATTGTTGAACGGTCTATCATCGCGAAAATGTAGGTGAATGTTCTGAAGGCGAATTACACGGTACACAATGTAAGCGACAAGGAGCAGAAGTATGACGTTGATGGCTACTGTAACCGGCACCTTCAGGTAGGGCTCTAAGGCAGTTCCGTGAATGAGATCGAGAATGATCGCGACGGCCAGGGCGCAGAGTACGACAATGGAGGTCGAATAGACCGAACCGACGATGTATGGCGTCTTTCGCTCTCTAGCCGCGAGGGCGTAAAGGGCTAGCAGGAACACCAAAAGAGCCGCGGCTGCGCGGATTGCGGCCTCAGTGGACATTAGTTATCGCTTTGCAAGCTTCCGAGAACGTATCGTTCGTGGATTCTCAGTGGAATCTGCTCCAGGTTGGGAAGCATCGTTGAGAGTGCATTCTCCCAGCGCTCGATCTCTCGGCGCAGCGTCCGGCCATCGAGCGCGACGTTCGTAATCTGTCTAAGACACTTTTGTTCAAGCGCCGCAATAGAAAGCCCCTGAGATGACAACTCTTCGAGAGCGTCTTCCTTCCGCCGTACGTCGTACACTGGGAGGACAAGGTCTACGTTTACTTTTGATAACGCGGCTGAAAGCCTCTCAATCGCGTAGGGAGTCTGCTCGGGCCAGGAAGACTGATAGCCAGCGTAGCCGAAGGCCAGGGTTCTGATGCCGCGCTCGCGCGCGACGCGCACCCCGACGGCAACGTACGCGTGATGGCAGGGTAGGCAGGTGCGGGCGTAGGAAGATTCGTCAGTCAGAATATTCACCGGTTGAGCGACTCGAAGCCAGGTGGTGTCCGAAGCCAAATGTGGGCGCAATTCGAGAAGTCGTCGGCGCACCGCGTCGACTCCGACGAGATGATCGGAAGTGACCGTCACCAAGGTCAGGCTTGTGCTTTCTTTTGACAGCCGTAGAGCGGCCAGAGTCGAATCTCTGCCCCCCGAAAACATCAAGACACAGGCGCGTTCCGTTTGAGGCAAGTTATGCGCTCCTTCCACCAAATCGACTTGTCGCCCTCGCCAAATTGCGGGAGCAAGCATCACGAACCCCATGACCGGTGCATCGGTCGACATCAGACGCCGAGGACAATACCGGCAGTCTACGAAATTTCCGCTAAGATACCGTGAAATCTACTCTGGTCCAAGCCGCCCAAGGCGGATACGACCTGCGCGGTCGGCGACCTCGGGGGTCAGGGCTCAAGAAACCTGAAGTGCCACCACTGAATAGAAGTTCAGATCGACAGCTCTTGTGCCTTCGGACAGTTCCAAGCTTTCTCTCCAAAATCGACAGAACATTTTGAAGAACAGCCAAAGTACAGCCAAAGTGACACTGAAAGTGATGTCCCTGCGCTCTTGACACTCAAAGTGACCGGAGCTACAAAAAGCCCATGACCGCTCAGGAAACATGGTGCCGGGGGCGGGACTCGAACCCGCACGGAGCTTTCGCTCCAGGGGATTTTAAGTCCCCTGCGTCTGCCATTTCGCCACCCCGGCGCCTTTTGCGCGCACCATCCAGATATCACATCCGTCAGGCGCCGCGACCTGCCGCTTAGCGCGGGCCGCGCCAATCACGCCCGGCGAAATGCCTCCGGCTGACTGCTCCATCCGTCCGCATCTTGCGCCCCCTTGCGCACTGCGGCCCCCGCGGACTTGCCCTCGAGGCGCCGATGGGCGATTTTGCATGGCGCTTGACGGCCAGTGCAAGCCGCCCTTGCCCGCTCGGATAAGCAGCCCGGCGCTTTGCGGCCAGGGCCTCAACCGCGCCGCTTGATCGTACCGGGTCGCCCGGCATTACAATGATTCATGATCGCTGTCACCCGCATCTGCCGCGCGATACGCCGCTCCGGGCTGTTGTTGGCGCTTGCGATGGCTGGATGCGGAATCGCCTCCGCGCCGCTCAAGGACACGCCGAAAATCGTCGCCACTCCGCAGCCCGGACAGCTCAACGTGATGACGCAGCCGGGACAGGCGATCGGCGACGTGCAGCCGCTTTACGTCTCGGTCGCCAACGGCAGCGACGTGCCGCGATCGATCGTGCCGAGTCAGATTTTCGCGCTCAACGACTCCGGCGCGCGGGTCGCGCCACTGCCGCCGGGCGAGGCAGCGCGCGAGGCCGGCGGATCGGGCGAGCTGAAGGCCGCACTGACCAGCGGAGCGGTCGGCGGAGTCGCCGCAGGCGCGCTCGGCGCGGGGCTGGGCGCGGCGATCGGATCGGTGGTGAACGGATTCTCGGGTTTCAGTGGAGCCGCGAGCGGCGCGATAATCGGCGCGGCGACCGGCGGCGGCGCGGGAATCATCAGCGGAGTTCAGAACGGCGCGAGCAAGGCCGACCAGCAGGCCAACGCGCAGCTACAGGCGCTGGCGCTGCCGGGCGGCGAGGTCCGGCACGATTTCACGATCAGCGGCTACGTGTTTTTTCCCAAGGGCAGCTATCACGAAGTCGAATTCCTGCTGGTCAACCAGGAGACCGGCGACACCGAAGTGATGCGCGAGCCCTGGCGTTAGCCACTCGCGTGGCAGCAGCGGCCTCCCGGGTTGCCGAACTTACTATTTCTTTTTGTCCGCGCCGGCGGCGAGTTCGTCGAGCGCCTGGTTGACGAAGTAGCGCTGTGCGGGGTCGCGGTCGTCCAGCTCGGCTCTGCGCTGCGCGGTCCACTGGGCGATTGCGATCACCGCGGCTTCCCCGGCGCTGGAAATACCGAGCGCGTGCGACACTTCGCGCAGCTCCGCCCACAGCTCGTCGGGCAACTCGACCCTTAGCGCCTTGCCAGCCATCGTTCCGTCCTCATGCCGTCATATAACCGCCCGCGCCCGCCAGGGTCAAAAGCGTCCGCCACTAAAGCTAGGAGCGGGTGGCCGCGAAGCGGCGGGCGCCGCGCCAGATCACCACGGCGATAGCGGACGCCATCAGCGCCACGACCGCCACGCCTTCACGTACCTGTAGAAATGGCTGCAGCACCGCGAGCAGTAGCAGCCCGGCACAGACCATGATGGCGAGTTGCAGAACGTCCACCATCACGGTCCTTTCCCAATCCGGCAGCGCACCGCCGCCGGCGGGCGCGTGAGGATCGGTGAGCCTCGCCGCCAGCCGGCGCGCGCCGAAAAGCATCGCGGCCGTTCCGATCACCGCTATGGCAAGCGCCAACAGGTCGGCCACGGTGGCGGCGCGCGCCGTCGCCATCCCGGAGGTGATTATCACTCTCTGGATTGGACGCCCCACGACGTCGACCGCGATTACCACCGCGACCACGCAGAGCGCGCCGGCAATAAGGAAGAAGACCGGCGCCGCAAGGCTTGGGCGGCCATCCGCGGCGTTACGGCCGGCGTCGGCGCGCTCGACCCATCCGTCATAGACGCGCTGCAGGCGCGCCAATGCGTGCGGCGCACCGCGCTCCACCATCGCCCCGACCGGCCCGCAGGCGCGAATCATGAACGGCGTGGTAAAGGTCGTAATCGCCGAGACCGCGACGGCCACCGAGTAGAGAAAGCCGTGCGCCGCGCCGGTCTGGACCCCGACGCCGGCGATGATGAAGGAGAACTCGCCTATCTGGGCGAGGCTCAGCCCGGCCTGGACGGCGAGCGGCGCCGGCGTCCCGGCCAGAAGAGCGCCCAGCGTGACACCGACGATTTTGCCGACCAGCAGGACCCCGACCAGGAGCGCGAGCGCATGCCAGTGGGCCGCGATGAGCGACGGGTCGATCATCATTCCGACCGAGACGAAGAACACCGCCGCAAAGACGTCGCGCAACGGCTGGATCAACTCTTCGAGGCGCTCGATCTGGCCCGATTCCGCCACCAGCGAGCCGGCCAGGAAAGCGCCCAGCGCGACCGAGTAGCCGGCCCGTTCGGCCGCCATCGCGAAACCAAAGCAGATCCCGACGGTGGCGACGACCAGCGTCTCATCGCGGCCCATCCGCACGACGGACCGCACCAGCGGCGGGACCGCCAGGCTTCCGCCACCGACTATCACGAACAGAAAGATCCCCAGACGCAAGCCGGTCCATTCCAACGCTCCCGCGTTCAGCGTCGCGCCGGCGCCGAGCGGCGTAAGCACCGCCAGCATGATCACCGCGACCAGGTCCTCGCACAGAAGCACCCCCAGGGCGAGTTCGCGCAGGTCGGTGCCGACCCGCTGCTCGGCAAACGCCTTGGCCACGATCGTGGTGGAGGAGATCGAAAGCAGCGCACCGGTGAAAATGCTCTCCAGGCTGGTCCATCCCAAGGCCCGGCCGCAGACGTAGCCGAGCCAGATCATCAAGCCGACCTGCACGGCCGTGATGAAGGCGGCGCGCGGTCCCAGGCGCAGCAGGCGGCGGATACTGAACTCCAGGCCGAGCGCGAACATCAGCAGGATCACGCCCAATTCGGAGACGCCATGGATGCGGCTCGCGTCGACGAACAAGCCGGGCGTGTAGGGACCGACGACCATCCCGGCAACCAGGTAGCCAACCACCACCGGCTGGCGCAGGGCATGGAAAACGACCGTGGTGGCCGCCGCGACGCACAGCACCAGCGCAAGATCTTCGAGAAAGGAATTCGCAACCATCACCGTGTCGCCTCCGGCGACCGCCGCTTCGCGCGGGCCCCGCACATCTGGCAACGCCGCGCGGCAAACCTCGCATATGGTCTTCGCTCGCGGTGGCCGTCACAATAGGGACAGCCGTGAATTCAGAAATAAAATATACTGGCTCGCTGGTCGAGTATCTCGACCGCGGCGGCCTCCATACGGGCTTCGTGGTGCGCGAGCAGGGCGACAAACTGGTGATCCGCGACCACGCCGGACACGAGCGCGTCGTCGTACGCGAGCTGATCATGATGCGCCACGGCGCGGCGCGCGCGGAAGGCGCCGCGGGCGACCCGGCCGCGCGTATCGCGGCGTTGGAAGAGGAGAAGATCGCGTTGCGCGGCGAGCTCGACCTCACGCTGCTGTGGGAGGTCACGCAAGAACAGGGCCGCGCGTTCAGCGCGGAGGATCTGGCCGAGCTGTTCTTCGGCCGCCGCTCGAGCGCAGGAGGAGCCGTGATGTTGGAGGCGCTGATCGCCGACCGCATCTACTTTGTCCGCCGCAATCGCGAATTCATGGTGCGTAGCCCCGAGCAGGTCGAGCGGCTGCGCGTGCAGGAGAGCCGGGTGCGGATGCGCAGCGAGGAGGGGCGGCGCACGCGCGATCTCCTGACCGCGATCATCGCGAACGATACCCGCACCAACGGCGCCCCTGCTTCATCCGAAGGTGCGGCGCCGCTGATTGCCGAATTGCAGCGCTATCTCAAGAATCCCTCCACCCGCAGCCAGGAACTGACCGTGATGCTCGGACAAGCCGCGCCCGAGGTCGACCCGGCCGAGGTAGCCTTTGAAGTCCTCGAGCGCCTGGGGGCGGCGCCCGCGACCCCAAGGTTCGCCGCGATCGGCGCCCTTCCCACCGAGTTCAGCGAGGCGGCACAAGTCGAAGCGGTCACGGCCGCACCGATGGAACGGGCCGCGATCGACGGGCCAGTCGCGTTCACTATCGACGACGAAGAGACGCTCGAGGTCGACGACGCGCTCAGTTGCGAAGTGACGGCCGACGGACAGTTGCGGGTCGGAATCCATATCGCGCTGGTCGCGGATTTCGTCGCGCAGGGCGGCGCGATGGACCGTGAGGCGGCCGCGCGCGCCACCACCGTGTATCTGCCCGAAACGACCGTCAGGATGCTCCCCGATGAAATCTGCTGCCGGCGGGCGAGCCTGATCGCCGGTCAGAGGCGGCCGGTGCTCAGCACGTCGGTGCTGCTGGGCCCGCATGGCGAATTGCTCGATAGCGCGATTAGTCCGCGCAATCTTGGGATCGGCCGACGGCTGAGCTACTCGCAGGCGGACCGCATCCTTGGCGGCGGCGCCGAAGACGCCGGGGACGAGGTGGCGGCGGCACTGCGGCGGCTGTACGAGGCGGCGCTCGAGCTTCGCGAGCGGCGCAAGCGGGCCGGGGCGAGTTTGATGCAGCGGCGCGAGGCGAAAGTGCGGGTGCGTGGCGACGAGATCGAAATCGAAATAATCGACAATAGCAACTCGCCCAGCCGCCTCTTGGTGGCGGAGTTCATGGTGTTGAATAATTTCGTCGCGGCAAGCTACGCCGCCGAGCGGCGCATCCCGATCATTTACCGGGTGCAGCCTGCGGCAGGCGATGCGGGCGCGGTGCGCGCGCGCTTGTCCGTGTATCCCGAGTACCACGCCGGAGCTGGGCTGCGATGTTACGCGCAACTCAGCTCGCCCATCCGCCGCTATGCGGACCTGGTATTGCAACGGCAATTGGTCAGTGAGCTGACGGATTCGTCGCCGCCGCCCTACGACGCGGACGGAATACTCGCGGTGCTGGCGAATACCGAGAATGCCGAGGCGGAGGCCAAGGAACTGGAGCGCCGTGCGCGGCGCTATTGGATCTTGCGTTACTTGCAGCGTCACGCGGTCGGCGGCGAGCTTGCCGCCACTGTCACCCGCGACGGCGTGAGCGCCGAACTCGACGACTATGCCGTGCGCGGTGCCCTGCGTGGCGCACCTAACGTTTCGAGCCAGACCCAGATACGCGTCCGTATTGCCAGGGTTGATCCGCTACGCGGCTGGCTTTCATTCGACTATCTCGCAACCGTGCCAAGGACGATCGACCGGCCGTCTTAGGGCTTCCTCAGCGTCCTGGCTTTCGACACCGGCCCCCGGAACATCCGCCCCCGGAACGCCTGATCCCCGAACGCCTGATCCCGAAAACCCGCTCCCAAAAGCCTCAGCTCTGAAAGCTTGGCCTCGAGATTTTCGCCGAACCCTCTCCGGGCTGCAGCCCCGGGAGCGTCTATGCTCCCCAGGGCCTCGCGCCGGCTCGCAAGAGGCCGCGCCGCCGGCGACCCAGGACCTCAAATCGGACTAAGTCTTTTCAGACTCAGTCCTTTCGGATTCAGTCTTGGAAGTTGTCCTGCTGCAGGCGCCACCGATCGATCGATTCGATATTGAAGCGCCAATCGCTGCCCACCTTGAAAGCCGGCAGCCCGCCGCGCTTGAGCTGACGATAGACGGTCGACGGATGCACTTTAAGATAGTCCGACAGTTCTTTGACCGTCATCACCCTGCTGCTTTCGAGCTTCATCGCCATGATAAATTCTCCCCTTCTCCTCGCTAATACATCTTACACTAACCCGGTTGCTACGCCCCGGCCATCACGGCATAAAGCAAGGCGTGTGCCGTAAGCGATAGAAAAGGGAATCGAGCCTAATAAGGTGAAAATGGGGGCAAACTTAATGAATAAAGCGTCAACAATTTGCCTGCTGATACGAAAATGTCAGTCAGGCTTTCGCCACACCGATGCAAGAATGACCATCCCTTGTTTCATTCGTGCAATACTTGGCGCCACATCGGCCTATTTTCGTCAGGCGTCAGCCACGCCAATTTCGGCCCCCAGGCGAACCTCGTTTTAAATCCTCCCTCAGACTGGCCGCCGCCCAAGCTTACCCGCCCATCGCGAAGCCTTGCCGCCTCGAGCGTCCTCTAAACCTTGCCCACCAGCTCGCGCCCGCATTCGCCGACGAAGCTCAGCACCCCTGCGGCATCGTTTTGGCGATGCAACAGGATAAGGCGATGCACGCCGGCTTCGGCGAAGCGGCGCGCTTCGTCGCGATTGACCCGGCCGCTCGGGGTCACGCTTATCTCCAGGTCCTCGAAGCGCCGTCCTGCTTCCTTGCATGCGGTCTTGAGTCCCTCGACATGCCGCCTGGTGGTCTCGAGGTCAAGCGCGAAGCCGTACCATCCCCTGGCCAGGCGCGCCGCGCGCGAGAAAGCTTCCTTTGTGTGACCGCCAAAGACGATCTCGGGATGGGGCTTTTGCACCGGACGGGGCATCGCATTGACGCCGCCGAAGGAAACGAAGCGGCCGCGGAATTCCGGCTTGTCCATCGTCCACAGCGCGATCATCGCGCGCAGGAATTCCTCGCTGCGCGGTCCCTTGTGGTCGAAGGGCGCGCCGATCGCCTCGAACTCGGGCCTGAGATAGCCGATGCCGATGCCGAAGATGAGCCGCCCGCCGGCGAGCACGTCGGTCGAGGCGAGTTCCTTGGCCAGCACGACGGGATTGCGCTGCGGCAGAATGACGATCCCGGTACCGAGCCGGATGGTCGTGGTGTGCGCGGCGACGAAAGCCAGCGCGACCAGGGAGTCGATGAAAGGAGTCTCGGGCGGCACTGGCGAGGGTGGCACCTGCGGATCGGGCAGCACGATATGCTCGCCGGTCCAGAGGCTTTCGAAGCCGGCCGCCTCGGCAGCGCGCGCGATCTGGCTTGCGGCCTGCGGATCGGCGGCGGGGCCATAGTTGATTCCGAACAGCGCTATCTTCATGGTAGGCAGGACTAACACGAAGCGATGCATACGAAAACCCGACGGCTATTTCGAACACGCTGACCGTGCCGGGCCGCCGGCACTACTGGGAACGCAACGACATGAGATGCGCGCAATGCGGATTCAATTCGGCCCCCGACGCCACGTTCTGCGGACGCTGCGGCGCGCGCCTGTTCGAGCCGAAGCCGGCGGACAAGCGCGAGTACGCGCTGATGCGAGTGCATCCGGCGTGGTGGCATTTCATCGGAGCGATTCTTGTCTCCTGCATCCTCATCGTGGCGGGGTTTGCGACGCGCTTCACCTCTGTTAAGGGATGGAGCTTAAGTCTGTTGCTGCTCGTGGCGGGAGCGGCGGAGTTGGTTTCGATCGCGCTTAGGCGGCACTTCATCTCGTGGAGCCTCACCTCGGAGCGGGTGATCGAAAACAAAGGCATCGTCGCGCGACATCGGCGCGAGATGGAGCTGGCCGACGTTCGTTCGGTGGAGGTCACGCAACGGTTCATGCAGCGCGCGATGGGTCTCGGCGACATCATCATAGCGTCGGCCGCGAGCGCCGATTACGCGATCCGGCTATACGACGTCCCCGACCCCGAAGGGGTGGCCGAAACGCTCCGCCGCGCCCGCCTCAAGCGCCTGGCGTAAGCGCGTTGTCCTTGGAAAAAGGAACCATGTCGCGCGCCCGAAGCGGGCGCGCGACGATCGGACCTTCACCCTACCCACCGCAAACGATGCGGGCGAAGGCATGAAAAAAGCGCGCGGAACGGGGTGGTGGAAGAATCGTCAAGCGCGCAACGCTCTAAGTTTGACCTTGATGGGAGTGTGCGCCGATAATCGGCGCATCGGCGCGCGAATCCGAGCTCAGGATGCGCACGCGCGTGGGGAGGAGGCGGCGCGATGACCAAGCATCCGGATCTCCGCTACGAGCGCAAGCTCTGGCGCGCCGGCGTGGAAGCGGTGGCGGGCGTCGACGAGGCCGGAGTCGGCCCGATGGCGGGGCCGGTGGTCGCGGCCGCGGTCATCTTCCCTCCCGAGACCTTCATCAAGGGCGTGCACGACTCCAAGCAACTGGCGCCCGAACGGCGCGAGGAGCTGTACGATCGAATAGTTGCGCGCGCTCTCGCCTGGGGCGTCGGCATGGCCGAGCCGCTCGAAATCGACCGGCTCAACATCTACTGGGCGACGCGCGAGGCGAGTCTGCGCGCGCTGGCCGGCCTGGGACGCGCGCCGGGCCATGTGCTGGTCGATGGACGCGGAATCGCGGATCTCGCGCACCCGCAGACCCCGATCGTCGGCGGCGACCGCAAGAGCTTCTGCATCGCGGCCGCCTCGATCGTGGCCAAGGTGACGCGCGACCGGATGATGTGCGAGTACGACGCGCGCTTTCCCGGCTACGGCTTCGCACAACACAAGGGCTACTGCACGCCCGAGCACTTCACGGCACTCCGCGCGCTCGGGCCCTCGCCGATCCATCGCCGCTCATTCGCGCCGGTCTTCGAGGCCGCGCAACTCACGCTGGCGATCGGCGATTTACCATCCTGAGCGCCTTGGGTTAAAGTCTGAACTGAAACGATAGTGGCGCTAGGGCGCCGACGCCGGCGGCCAAAGCGCCGGCCGCCTGCCCATCGCATAGCTTCATCCGGGGGTTTAACGAGCTTGGCAAATTCACGATACGACCTGGCGATAATCGGTTCCGGCCCTGGCGGCTACGTGGCGGCGATTCGCGCGAGCCAGCTCAAGATGCGGGTCGCGGTGATCGAGCGCGAAGAAGTGGGCGGCGTATGTCTGAACTGGGGGTGCATCCCGTCCAAGGCGCTGCTCAACTCGGCCGAGACGATCGAATCGATTCGCGGCGCGGGCAAGGAGCACGGCATCGAGGTCGGCGAGGTGAAGGTCGATTTCGCCCGCGTCATCAAGCGCAGCCGCGAGGCGGCCGACAAGCTCTCCAAGGGCGTGCGCTTTCTGCTCCGCAAGAACAAGATCGACCTCGTCGAAGCCGAGGCGAGCGTCGCCGGACCGCATAAGGTGGCGCTCGGTCAGGCGGCGGGCAAACCGGCTCCGCCCGCGCCGGAGCTCGAGGCCGAGCGCATCCTGGTGGCCACCGGCTCGGGCGAGCGGCTGTTCGGCGGGATGAAGGTCGGCGACGGCGTGATGACCAGCCGCGAGGCCCTGCTCCACGACCGCCTGCCCGAAAGCATCGTCGTGATCGGCGCGGGCGCGGTGGGACTCGAGTTCGCGTATTTTTACCAGGCTTTCGGCGTCAAGGTGACGGTGGTCGAACTGGAGAAGCAGATGCTGCCCGGGTTCGACGCCGAGATTGCCGAGGAGCTGCGCCGCTCCTTCGTCAAGCGCGGAGTCGCGGTGCTGCTGGGGCACGGGTACAAATCGATGGAGCGCAAGGGTGGGCGCTGGACGGTCACGCTGGACGCGGCCGGCGCCGCGAAAACCGTCGACGCCGAGGCCGTGCTGGTCGCGGTCGGCCGGCGCCCGCTAAGCCCGAACCTGGGACTGGAAAAGGTTGGGGTCGAGCTGGACCGCGGCGGCTTCATCAAGATTGACGACTCCTTCCGCACCTCATGCCCGAGCGTCTACGCGATTGGCGACGTGATCCGTCCGCCGCTGCTGGCGCACAAGGCCTCGGCCGAAGGTATCGCCGCGGTCGAGATCATGGCCGGGGTGCGCGAGCCCGGCTTCGACCTGCTGTCGATCGCCGGATGCATCTATTGCGAGCCCGAAGTCGCCACGGTCGGGCTGACCGAGGCGCAGGCGCGCGAGCGCGGGATCGAGGTCAAGGTCGGCAAGTTTCCGTTTCGCGCGATCGGCAAGTCGGTCGCGGTCAATCAGACCGAGGGTTTCGTCAAAATCGTCGCGAGCAAGGAATACAGCGAGGTGCTGGGCGCGCAGATCATCGGTCATCACGCGACCGACCTGATTTCCGAGATCGTGCTGGGCCGGACGCTGGAGACGACGACCGCCGAAATTGGCAAGACGCCGCATCCGCATCCCACGCTGTCCGAGGCGATCATGGAGGCTGCGCTGGCGGCCGAAGGCGAGGCGATCCATATCTAGGAGCCCCCGATTCGATGGAGACGCGCGGCACACTTGAGATTGCGCGGATGGGAACGGTCGATTATGAGTCCGCTCTCGCACTGCAGGACGCGCTGGTGGCGGCGCGCCGCGACGATCTGATCGGCGACACGCTGCTGCTGCTCGAGCATCCGCACGTCTTCACCCTGGGCCGCGGCGCCGACCATCGCTACCTGCTCGAGGCGCGGCCGGGCGTCCCGGTGTTTCGCGTCTCGCGCGGCGGACAGGTCACCTATCACGGCCCGGGACAACTCGTCGGTTATCCGATCCTCAAACTGGAGGGACACGACCGCGACATACATCTGTACTTGCGCAGGATCGAACAGACGATGATAGACGCGCTGGCGAAACTGGGGATCGCCGCGGGACGGCGCGCCGGCCTTACCGGCGTGTGGGTGGGCGAGCGCAAAATCGGCTCGATCGGCGTCGGCCTGCGACGCTGGATAACGCTGCACGGTTTCGCGCTCAACGTGTGCACCGATCTCGAGTATTTCGGCGCGATGGTGCCGTGTGGAATCGCGGGAGTCGAGATGACCTCGGTCGAACTTGAAATTGGCCGCGGACTCGACGCGGAAACCGGTGGCCGTGCGAACTTCGACGCGGCCGCCGCGGCGATCGAGCAATCCTTCGCCGTCGTTTTCGGCTACGCGCATGTCGCCAACGCCGACATCCAGGCGCTTTGGGCGCGCGTTGACCTCGCCGCCGCCGCCTGCGAAGCTCAGGGGCGCATATGACCGAACGCAGGCATCCCGACTGGATCAAGGTGCGAGCGCCGACCTCGCCCGAATACTTCCGCACCAAGGCGTTGCTGGCGGAAATGCGGCTGCATACGGTCTGCCAGGAAGCGTGCTGCCCGAACATCGGCGAATGCTTCTCGCATCGCACCGCCACCTTCATGCTGATGGGCGACGTGTGCACGCGCAACTGCCCCTACTGCGCGGTGGCTCATGGCAAGGTGCGGCCGCTCGATCCCGACGAGCCGCGGCGTATCGCGGAAGCGGTCGCACGCCTGGGCCTCGACCACGTGGTCGTTACGTCGGTCGATCGCGACGACCTGGTTGACGGCGGCGCGTCGCACTTCGCCGAGACCGCCGCCGCCATCAAGCGCCTGCGGCCGACCGCCCGGGTCGAAGTGCTGGTGCCCGACTTCAAAGGATCGCATCCGGCGGTCGAAACGGTGGTCGGAGCGCCAGTCGCAATCTTCAACCACAATATCGAGACCGTACCCAGCCTCTATCGCAAGACCCGGCCCGGGGGAAATTATCGGCGCTCGCTCGAGGTGCTGGCTCACGCAAGGGATTTCGGCAAGGCGTGCGGCCGCGGACTCCTGACTAAGGCGGGAATCATGCTCGGTCTGGGCGAAGAACGCGCCGAAGTCGAAGGCGTGCTGCGCGACCTGCGCGCGGCGGGATGCGATATCCTGACTCTCGGCCAGTATCTGCGCCCCTCGCGCGACCATCTGCCGGTCGAGCGCTACCTTACCCCGGCCGAATTCGCCGAGCTTAAGTCCGCAGCCATGGCGATGGGTTTTCGCCACGTCGAATCGGGGCCCTTGGTTCGCAGCTCTTACCATGCCTGGGAACATGTGAACTAGGCTTCAGCCGGTTCCGTCGCTACTCCCGCAAGCCTCCAGACAGATTTCTCAGGTTCGGGCCATGCGGCCGGGGCGCACCGCCCGTTGCGCCACCGCAACAATGGTGCTTTGAGAGATTTTGCCCGACCCAGCGCCTGAATATCAAGGCAAGAATTAGCTTGCTTTATCGTCATTCCTTCTTTCTTGTTTCATAGTGACTGGATATTTTTATCAGTCATATGACGTGTTATACACACCCCATTATCTCTTAACTAGATACAGCGCCAGAAACGATCCGAGCCGATCACTTTGGAGGGAACGTGTTTTGCGTAACAGCAAGGGCACCCCGCCGGGGTTAGTGCCGGAGGACCATGAATCTAAAACTCGAAGAGCTGAGGAAGCGTCTGCTCGATCCAACGGTATCAGCGGCTACGCCCTCGTCGGCTGAGACAATATACAGGCGCAGCGCCGATCCGACGGCCCCGCCGCCGGAGCCTCCGGCGGTAACTAACGGCCTCGACGCCGCCGAGCGAACGAGCACGCCATTGCGCGATGCACAGATCCCAACGGCCCAGCCGGATTCCTTGGCCAGCACGGTCCTCCAGTACGTCGGCGACAACGCCGACCCGGGAAAGTCGCGCTACCAGTTGGCACAGGCGGTCACCAAAGTATTCGAGTCCACCAAGCAATATCAGGAGCGGCTCGCCGAACTGGCCAAATCGTTCGACATCATCGAGCAGACCGCGCAGTCGGCAATGCGCGCCTTCGAGCCGATCCGTGCTTTCCGCGAGCAGATGGAAAAGCTCTCGAGCACGTTCGAGCCGATGCGCTCCTTCCAGGAGCAACTCGGCACCATGGCCGAGTCTTTCGAGCCGATGAAGGCGCTGCACGAGCAGATCGCGATGGTGGCCGAAGCCTTTCAGATCAATCTTGCGCAGTTAGCGCATTCGATGGAGCCCGCCAAGACCTTTCAGATGCAGCTGGCCAAGCTGGCCAAGACCTTCGAGGCGGTGGGCGAATTGCAGAGCCAGTTTCTCGACCTGTCGGAGACCTTTCGCGTCGCGTCGCGCGCAACCGTGAGCAGCGGCACGACCGCCCGGAACTAGCATATAGAGCCGGCGGCGCCGCCTGACGGGCGCCGCCGCGATGAGTTGAAAAGGGGGGTTAACCCAGGGCCGGACGGGCCGCGAGGCCCGTCCGGCGGATGGGAAATCCAAGGGGGAACGCGAGGGCCGAGCCTGCCGCTCCAAAGAGCGGCAGGCTCGGCCCTCGCATGTCATCCACGCCACAGCGCCTGCGTCCCGCCGGCGTCGTGGCGCAAAACGGACCGGGTGGGCCACCCTGAGGGTGG
>Ga0307373_10008883_pt1 | contig 15176 bp, 15 predicted proteins | sample OX2MG_FD_202534 | JGI IMG/M metagenome (GOLD analysis project Ga0307373, IMG submission 202534) | Soil microbial communities from Risofladan, Vaasa, Finland - OX-2 | ecosystem: Environmental > Terrestrial > Soil > Coastal area > Acid sulfate soil | place: Finland: Risofladan, Vaasa | collected... | reverse complement strand
CCTGGATGAAACTTATTTGCGGCATGGCTCGAAGCCTCCAGCGTGCCGGCGCGCGGCCAGCGCGGTGCGCTCAGGCATAAACGTCATCGCTGACTTCGGACGGGTCGGGGAACTTGCTGGCCCGCGCGAAGGCGATTGCGGCGTCCAGTTCCTGGCCGGTCTCGGCGACGATCCGGGTGAGTTCGGACTCGGCGATTTTGCCGCCTTCGAGGCACCATTGCTGAAAGCGGATAATCGGGCATTTGCGCTTCCAGGCCTCGACTTCCGCCGGGTCGCGATATGCGCCGGCGCCCAGAAACGCCTGCTCGCCCACCACGTGTCCTTCCCATCGATAGGTCTTGCACTCGAGCAGGGTCGGTCCCTGGCCGTCGCGGGCGCGGGCAACCGCCTCGGCCGCGTACTTATAGACTTCGAGCACGTCGTTGCCGTCCACGATATGGCCCGGAATCGCGTAGGCTTGAGCGCGCACCGCGATATCGGTCACGGAGGTGACGGTGTGCATGGGGGTGAACTCGCCGAAGCCGTTATTCTCGCATACGAAAACCACCGGCAGTTTCCAGACCGCGGCCAGGTTGAGCGACTCGTGAAAGGCGCCCTCGTTGGAGGCGCCGTCGCCGAAGAAGCACGCGGTCACATCGTCGCGACCGGAAATCACCGCGGCCAGCGCCGAGCCGGTCGCGATCGGGAGACCCGCGCCGACGATGCCGTTGGCGCCCATGATGCCGAGCGAGAAATCGACGATGTGCATCGACCCGCCCTTGCCTTTGCAGTAGCCATCGCGCTTGCCGTAAATCTCCGCCATCATCCGGTCCAGCCGTCCGCCCTTGGCGATTAGATGGCCGTGGCCGCGATGGGTCGAGGTGATCCGGTCGGTGGTGCGCAGTGCGGCGCAGACGCCGGTGGCGCTGGCTTCCTCGCCGATCGAGACGTGGACGAAGCCGGGGATCTCGTTGGCCATCGCAAGGTCGCGAATCTTGGTCTCGAACAGGCGGATGCGCTGCATCGAGCGGTACATCCCGAGCAATTGGTCCTTGCCGACGTCCATCGCAGATCCTCCTTGCGAAAGCGAAACGGGTCCGGGCCGCCGCGGCGCGGACCCCCGGCGAGGCAGAAACTATGCCTGTCAAGACCGGATCGTCAAACGCACCGCGCGCGCGGCGATCGGCCAAGGCGGAGCATTACAATCCGCGCGATGCTAGAAACTTAGCTGCGATGAAGCAGCCATCTTCAGGAACTCCGCGCACGCCCGGCGAGGTATCGCGCGCTCCGATAACCGGCGGCAAGATCGGCGCGATTGTGCGCGCGCTGCGGCTTGAGGCGCCCGCGTGGAACGCGCCGATCGTGTCGTTCATCAGCATCCAGACGCGCGATCCGTTCAAGACCCTGATTAGCTGCATCCTGAGTCTGCGCACCAAGGACCAGACCACGGCGGTGGCGGCGCAGCGCTTGTTCGAGCGCGCGGCAACGCCTGAGGAGATTGCCACGATTGGCGAGCGCGAGCTTGAACGGCTGATCTATCCGGTCGGGTTCTATCGCACCAAGGCCAAGGTGATTCGCGGGATCTGCCGCGACCTGCTCGAACATCATGGCGGTGTGGTACCCGGCGAAATCGACGCGCTCTTGAAGCTCAAGGGGGTAGGGCGCAAGACCGCGAATCTGGTCGTGACGCAGGCCTATGGCAAGCCGGGAATTTGCGTCGATACGCACGTGCATCGAATCTCGAACCGCTGGGGTCTGGTCGCCACGCGCACGCCGGACAAAACCGAAATGGCGCTGCGCGAGATTTTGCCGCGCCGCCACTGGCTCGAGTACAACGGACTCCTGGTCGCGTTCGGCCAGACGATCTGCCATCCGACCTCGCCGCGCTGCAGCGCGTGCCCGATCGCACGCGCGTGCCCCCGAATCGGTGTAACACGCTCGCGGTGATAGAGCACGCGCGGCCGTGCTGACACGGTGTCGGAGCGGGTGCGCGGACGATCCTTTGCCGGTTGCCTACTGGATGACGGGGCCTTATTCTGAATGCTGGCGCGCGTTTCGCGCGCGTACAGATGTCTTTTCCCCGGCAAGTTACGCGCGCTGACCAGAAACTCGGCGCGATTCTCATCGAGATGGCGCGGCTGCGCGGCCGCCTCAACGCGCTTGCGATTCAGTACACCGCTTACCGCGTGCTCGCGATTTTGGTGCTGGCCGGCGCGCTGATCTTCGCCGCGGCGAATTGGCTCGCGCCGCTTGCGTTTCTGTGCGCGACCGCCGCGATCGCGATCGCCGCGGTCGCCGCGGTCGTTAACACCGCGCGCGCCGGATGGGCGATGCGCGCGAGCGCGGTGGGCGCCGCCCGGATCGCCGACGATCGCGCCGATCTGAAAGGACGCCTCACCACGATTGTCGAGGTCGCGCCGCGCGCGAATCGCGGCGCGCTATGGTCCTACGTGGTTGAAGACGCGCTCGCGCATCGCGAGGAATTCGTCCCCGCGCGAATCGAACGGCATCGAATTGAACCCTCGGTATGGATGCCGTGCGCGGCGCTGCTGGTTGCCGCGATCCTTGTCCCGCTGGCGCTCGCGCATCGTACGGCGCTCCTTGCGCTGGGCGATCGAGCTGCTGACGTTACCGTCGATCTCGACGATCTGCACCTGCGTCCCGCCGATCCCGGCGACAGCGCGGGGGTCCAGATGCAGGCCGATGCGGCGACCATGAGCCGGCTCGAGGCCAAGCTCGCGGGCGACGGCGCCGGAGCGGGCGAATCTTCGGCGGGAATCTTAAGTCGCGCGCGCAGCCTTGCCAGCCGCGTTCAGAGCAAGCTGCGCGGTGGCTCGGGCGCGCGCAAACGGCGTCTGACGCTCAAGCTGGCCGACGCGGACGGCGCGCGGGCGAGCAATCCGCGTGGCGACGACGCCGCCGCGCGCCGCCATCATCGCACAGGTGACACCGCGGGCCAGTTCAAGCGCGAGCATCTGGCGGGCAAGCACGACGTCCCGTTGCCGCCGATCGACAAATCCGCTGATGCGGAGCAGCAGGCGCAGCCGTCCGATGATCGCGCAAACGGCACAGAGGCGCCGGGCTTGGGCGGCTCCGGCACTTCACCGGAAACGGACTCGACGCGGGCCGCCGCCGACCAGCATGGCGATCAGAGCAGCAACGGAGGCGCGGCCCACGGGATCGGAGCGGATCCGGGCAGCCTGTTTGGATCGGCCTCAAATCCGGCGATGGGCACCGAGGGCTTTGAGATCTCGATCGAGGCGCGGCCTATGGAGCATGGCGCGAAGGGCGCTGGCGAGGCCTATCTGCCGCCCAAGGTGCGCACGCCGCTCAGTCCGGCGCAGCGGCCCGACGAGCCGATCGCGCGCGCCGCGGTCCCGGCGGAAGATCGAACCACAATCGAGCGGGTGTTTGAGCGATGAGTGAGTTGGCGGCCGCCGAGATTCCCACGGTAGCGGATTTCTCACGCACCTTCCGGCGCATTCAGACGGAGATCCACAAGGTTATTATCGGCCACGAGCTGGCGGTCGAAGAGCTGTTATCCGCGCTGTTCGCGGGCGGCCACGTGCTGATCGAAGGCGTGCCCGGGACCGGCAAGACCACGCTGGTCAAGACCCTGGGTCTGGCGCTCAATTTGAGCTTCAACCGGATTCAGTTCACGGTCGATCTGATGCCGGCCGATATCACCGGCACGCGGGTGATTCTGTCCGGCGACGACGGGCGGCGCGAGTTCACCTTCGCGCCGGGGCCGGTGTTCTGCCATATCCTGCTCGGCGACGAGATCAACCGCGCGACGCCCAAGACCCAATCCGCGCTGCTCGAGGCGATGGCGGAGTTGCAGGTCACGGTTGCCGGCACCACCTATCCGCTCAGCGCGCCATACTTCGTGATGGCGACCCTCAATCCGATCGAGATGGAGGGCACCTATCCGCTGCCCGAAGCGCAGCTCGATCGGTTTCTGTTCAAGGTGCGGCTTGATTATCCCGACGAAGAGCAACTGGTGCGGATAATCTCCTCGACCACCGGTCCGGACGAGGCCGGCGTCGTCCCGGTGTTTGCCGGCGTGGAAGCATCGGCGCGGATCGAGTCGCTCAAGCTGCTGGTGCGCGAGGTAATCGCCGCGCCCGCGATGGACCAATACGCGGCGCGAATCGTGCGCGCGACCCAGCCGGAGCATTCGCGCTACGTTGGCGATTCGCCGCGCTCGATGCACGACGAGATGGTCAACCGCTACGTGATGTTCGGCTCGAGTCCGCGCGGCGCGCAGGCGTTGATTATGGGCGCCAAGGTGCGCGCGCTGCTCGACGGGCGCGCCAATATCGCGCGCGAGGATATCGAGGCGGTGGCGGTCGCCGCGCTGGCGCATCGCATCATGCTCAACTACGCGGCGCACTCGGATGCGATCGAGGCGGCGCAGATCGTCGAGCGCGTGGTCAAGACGGCGCGCGCCGCCCGCGGATGAGGATTGGCTGATGCTCGAGGCGCGCGCGTTCGAGCCCGAGTTCCTGAAAAAGCTTGATCGCCTGGTGCTGGGCATCAAGCGCGCCCACACGGTGCGTGCGGGCAATCGCACCTTGGGGCGGGTGCAGGGGCGTGGCATCGAGCCCGAAAACTTCCGTGATTACACCGTCGGCGACGATCTGCGCTTTCTGGACTGGAACGCTTACGCGCGGCTCGATCAGCTCTCGATTCGCACCTTCCGCGCCGACCGCCAGGTCGAGATCACGATTCTGGTCGACGCCAGCGGCTCGATGGCGTTTCCGGCGCGCGATGACAAGCTCGGGTTGGCGCTGGCGCTGGGCGCGGCGCTTGCCTACGTGGGCATGAGCAACAACGATCCCGTGCGGATGGCGGCGTTCGCGATGCGGCGCGGCGCGATGCGCATCGAGATGACGCCATTTTTTCGCCGCCGCGAGTCGTACCTCGAGTTCAGGCCGTTCGTCGCCGCGGTCAAGTGCGGAGGCGAGACGCGAATCGGCATGGCGGTCGAGGACCTGCTACAGTCGCGCCGTCCCGCCGGAATCGTGATCATAATCTCGGATTTTCTGGTCAACCGCACCGACTATGAAGAGGCGCTGGCGCGCCTGGTGCTCGCCCGTCACGAAGTCAAAGCCGTGCAGGTGATGGGCGAGATCGAATCGACCGGCGCATACCCGCCTGGGCGGTATCGGGTGCGTGACGCCGAGACCGGCGAAATGCGCGAAACAGTCCTCGGGACCGAGTCGTCCGACGCGTGCCGCCGCAAGGCCGAGGAAATTTCCGCAGGGGTTCGCGAATTCTGCACCCAGCGGGGCGCCGTGTACACGCGCGCGTTCGGAGCACCGAGCCTCGAAACATTTTTCGAGCACGAACTTGGGGCGCTCGCAGTGGTGAGGTAGCCGTGGGCTTGCTTGATCCACGCAATCTCTGGTGGGCGCTCGCGTTGGGCGTGCTCGTGATCATCCACCTGCGCTCGCGCTCGCGTACCACCCTCGAAGTATCGAGCCTGATGTTGTTCGAGCCGGCGCCCGCGCCGTCGGCCAGCGTCCGCCACCTCCGCCTGGATTGGCTCTTCTGGCTCGAGGCCGCGGGCCTGACCGCACTGGTGCTGGCGATAGCCGGGCTGTATGCGATGGCGCCGGGCCGGGCCGGACGCGGCCGTAGCCACGCGCTGGTGTTCGACCTGGGCGCGGCGATGAGCGCGCGCGAAGGCGCAAGCACGCGGCTCGGTCTGGCGCGGCGGGCGGCCCTTGAAATTATCGCGACGGCGCCGGCGGGCGACGAATTCAGCGTCATAACCTACGCGCTCGAAGCGCAGGTTGCCGCGCCGCAGACCGCGAATCTGGCGGTGGTTAAGCACGCGATCGCGTCGCTGCAAGCGATCGCGGTGGCGGCCAAACCGGCGGCGCTCAGCGCGGCGATAATCCGCGCGCGTGGATCTTCGGAAATCGATCTGTTCACCGATCGCGCGCCGCCCGCGCGCGCGATCGGCGGCGCGCTTGGCCAGTCGGCCGTGCGCGTGCATCAGATCGGCCACGACGACCGGAATCTCGCAATCGCCGGGCTTGATCCGGGCACCCCCGATTCGACGCGAGGCCGCGCAATCGTGCGCAATTTCTCGACCGTGCCCCAACTGGCGGACTTCGCGATTGACCTTGACGGAAACCCGGTCCTGCATCAGCCGCTGCTGCTCGCGCCGCGCGAGCAGGTCAGTGTGCCGTTCGGACCGCTCAAGTCGGGCGGGCTGGTGCGCGCGCGGATCGCCGGCGATGACGCGATCGCCGCCGACAACGTGCGCTGGGCGCTCGCGCGCTCGGACGCGCCCGCGCGGGTGCTCGTGCTGTCGCCCGACGCGGAGGTGCGCGGCGACCTGGCGCGCGTGCTAATTGCGCTCGATCCGAATTTTCAGATCGAGACCGCGCCGCCGGCCAGCTTCGCGCCGGCCGGCGGCGCGGGCGCGGCCAAGCCGTATGCACTGGTGGTGATGCACGATTGCTATGTGCGCGGGGTCGCCGCCGCATCCACGCTGCTCATTTTTCCGCCGCTGTCGCGCCTGCGGGAGCATCAAGGGACCGCCGTCGCGCGGCCCGATTTCGTGCGCGCGAAATTTCCGGGTCTGCGGGTCCGGGCGACTCTGCGTTCGGCGGCGATGAACGCCGCTCCCGAGCCGACGCGGAGCGCCAGCGCGGTATCGCCGCTCGACGCGACCCGCGTCCTCGAGGTTCCGCAATGGATGGACGTGCTGGACTACGCGGCACATGGAAGCGAAGCCGCCGTGATCCCGATCGTCGCGGCGGGGGAAATCCCAGCCGGCAGAGCCGCGGTGATCGCCTTTGACGTGCGCGGCCATCTGCTGTTCGATCCCGACCGGCTCGACGCGCTGCTCGCGGTGGTTACCGTGACCCGGCGCCTGACCGCGCCGGCCGCGGTCCGGATCGTTCCGACCGGCGCGTTCGTAACCCTGGCGTCGTCGGGCGCCGCGCAGGTGACGCAACCCGACGGCGGGACGGTGACGCTGATGCCCGACAAATGGGGCCGCGTGAAATTCAGTCCGCTCGAAGCCGGGCGCTACCTGGTCGAAGCGAAAGGTGCGCGCACTATTGTGCTGGCGAACTATTACGATGCCGCCGAATCCGACCTTGCGCGGCCGCGCGCCGCGGCTGCGCCAAGCAGTCCCGCGGTGGCCGCGCCGGTATCGGCGCCGGGACCGAAGCAGGTTTTCCCGCTGGCGCCGATTCTGGCCGCGATCGCGTTGGGGGCATTCGTGGCCGAATCGATCGTGCTGGTGAGCCATGCCTCGCGATGGGGGACGGGCCATGTTTGATCGGCCCGCGATGCTATGGCTGCTGGCGCTCGCGCCGCTGGCGGCGTATCCGGCGCTGATTGCAATGCGCCGCGGGGAGTATCTGGCGGGCGGCGGGTCGGCGCTGCTGCGGCTCGGATGCCTGGCGGTGCTGGTGGCGATGCTCGCGGGGCTCAGGATCACCGGCGCGGCGGCGGCGCGCCGGCTGGAAATCGTCGCACTGCTCGATGAGTCGCGCTCGATCGCGCCCGACCAGTCCGCGTGGATGCATACGCGCGTGCGTGCCGTGGCGCGCGCGATGAACGCGCGAGATCGGCTGGGAGTCATCGGCTTCGGGCGTGATGCACGGCTGGGGGCGGGGCTTTCGGATCCGCGTCTGCTGGAGAATTACCGGATGCGGCCCGATCGCGGGGCGACCGATATCGCGGCCGGGCTGACCGCCGCGCAGAGTCTATTCTCGGCCGATGCCGATCGGCGGATCCTGCTTTTGAGCGACGGCAATCAGACCCGCGGATCGGCGGCGGCGGAGATTGCCGCGCTGGTCGATGACGGCACGCGAATCTATACCGCTGCGCCGCCGCCGTCGGCGACGGCGCGGGTCGCGCTTACGGGATTTCACGCGCCGCAAAACCTGCGCGCCGAACAGCAATTCAGTTTCGCGCTCGAGATCGAAAGCGAAGCGCCCGATCCGGTTGACGCGCAGGTGCGCCTGTTGCGCGACGATGCCCCGGTCGGTGGACAGCACGTGACGCTGCATCAGGGGCTGAACCGCTTCGAGTTACCATATCGGATAGACCGCGCGGGCGGATACCTGATGAGTGTGGATCTGACCGTGGCGCCGACGCTCGAGGCGATCAATCCGCGCGCCGAGATCGCGTTGTCGGTGGCGCGTGCGCCGCGGGTGCTGATCGCGTCCTCGAGCCGTCCGGAAAGCCTGCTCGAAGCGCTTGGGGTGCGGCATTACCGGGTCGCGATGATCGCGCCGCGTGCGCTGCCGGCGCATCCGCGTGCCTATCTGCCCTTTCAGCTCGTGATAATCGACGACGCGCCGTCGGCCGCGCTTTCCGCGCCGGTGCAGCACGCGCTCAATCGCTATGTGGCCGAACTGGGCGGCGGACTGATCGTCACCGGCGAGGCGCTGCGCGACGAGCACTACCGGGGCGGCGAACTCGAAAAAACCCTGCCGGTCGGCTTCGAGCGGCAGCCGCCTCCGCCCGCGCGCGAGCCGATCGCGGTGTACCTGTGCATCGACCGCTCGAACTCGATGAGCTACGACTCGCGCTACCCGGCGGTGCGCGACGGCGAGCGAATCCGCTACGCGAAGCAGGCCGCGATCGCGCTTTTGCGCCAGCTCGACGATACCGATTACGCGGGTGTGATCGCGTTCGATTCGCAACCGTACGTGCTTGGGCACTTGCAGCCGCTGGGCGAAGATCGCGCCGGCCTGGAGGCACGCATCGAACGCCTGCGGCCCGGCGGCGGAACCGATTTCAAGGACGCGCTCGAAATAGCGCGGCGCGAGATTCTTAACAGCTCAGTCGCGGTGCGCCAGGTGGTATTGCTGACCGACGGCGATACCAACCGGCAGTATCACGATCACGACGCGCTAATCGCCCAGTTCGCGAGAGATCGCATCCCGGTCTCGACGATCAGAATTGGCCCCGATCTCGAGAATCTGCGCCTGCTTCAGGATTTCGCGCAGGTGACCGGCGGCGTCTTCTACCGGGTGCGGGATATTGAGAAGCTGCCGCTGTTGCTGGTCGGGCTTACGCGCCAGGCGATGGACCGGCGCGCGCATACGCGCACGACGGTGCAGGTGGGAACGCACAGCGCGATCCTGTCGGGAATCGCCGCGCGGGATCTTCCGCCGATCGATTTTTATGCCTCGACCAAGGCCAAGGACGGCGCGCAGGTTGTGTTGCGCGTGACGCGGGGAAGCCAAGACTCTCCGCTGCTGGCGGCATGGCAGTACGGACTCGGACGCGCCGCGATATTCGCCGCCGATCCGGACTCGCTGGCGACGCTGAGCTGGATCAGATGGAATCGCTATGCGCAATTCTGGTCGCAACTCGCCCGCTGGACGATGCGCGAGGGCGCGCCCGGCATGTTCGCGATCAGGGTGCATACCGCCTCCGACGGCGCGGTCACGCTCGAAGCCGAGAAGGCCGACCCGGGTCCCGCGCCGAATCTGGTCTGCCGCGTGACCGGACCCGGGCGCGCGCTCGATGTACCGATGACGCGGAGCGAGGCGTGCCTGTACAGCGGCGAAGCCGGACCGCTGCCGCGCGGAAAGTACGCCGCCACGCTGATGGCGAAGGCGGGAGACCCCGAGCGGGTGCTGGCGCGGCGCGAGTTCGCCGCGGCCGGAGCAATGCCCGCCGACGCGGCGGAACTGCGGCTGCGTCCGCCTAATCTCGCGTTGCTGCGCAGTCTGGCGGAAGCCACCGGCGGCGGCTTCGATCAATCGGCGGCCACATTGGCGCGCTACCGCGGCCGCACGATCACGGTGCGGCGCAGCGCCGATTCGCTTCTGCTGCCGCTTGCCATCGCGCTCTTTCTGGGCGAGGTTTTTGTTCGCCGCCGCTTTCTGGGAGACTAGCCGGCGCCGGAGGAATCGATGCGCGGACGATCAACTTACAGATCCATCGCTCGGCGGCGCGGGATTGCGATAGTAGCGGTCTTGGCCGCCATGCTGTGCATCGCGGGCGCGCGCGGCGCGCGCGCGCAAACCTCTGCCCGTGACGTTGCCGCGCTGACCCGCGCGAAGCTCATCTATATCGCGACGGTCCGCACCGACGGTAATCAGAGCACGGCGGTTCCGGTCTGGTTTATTTTGGACCAGGACAACCGGGTGCTGATCCAAACCGGTCCGCATAGCTGGAAGGCCAAGCGGATCCGGCGCGGCAGTCCCGCGCTGGTATGGATCGGTAACCGCGCGGGGCCGGCGTTTATCGGCAAGGCGGAAATCACGACCGACCCGGCCGCGCTCGCGCAGATCGAATCCGGCATCCCGCGCAAATATCTGCTCGCACGGGTTGGCTTCTCGCGCCCCACGCAGGCGAAGTTCGCCGCGGGGAAAATCTGCGCGATTCGAATCGTGCCGACGCGCGATCTGCCCGCCGGATTCACCTCGCGGCCGGGAACCCGCGCGCCGGCGCTCGCGGCGGCAGCGCCCGCCGCCGCGCCGTCGTCATCGGCGAAACCGCGGTAGAATCGCGCGCGGCGCTTTTCTCTGGCGTCATGGCGGCGCTTGAGTAAAATAACTGTCGTGGCACAAGAGAGTGCATCGCTCCTAATCGGCCGCGCGTTACGCAGGCGCTGCCCGCTATGCGGTGACGGGGCGGTCTTCGCCTCACACTTCCACATGAACCGCGCCTGTCCGGCCTGTCGCGCGGTGTTCTGGAAAGATCCCGGCGAGTCGCTGGGGGCGATGTACCTTGATTACGCGGTCGCCGCGGCGGCGTTTCTGGTCTGCTGGGCGATTTTAGACTGGACGACCACGCTCACCGACCTTACTCAACTGATCATCTTGTCGGTGATCGCCGTCGCAAGCGTGCTGCTATGCTTCCCATACACGCGTAGCGCGTGGACCGTGCTGGTGTATATCTCGGGCGGAATCGAGCGTCCGCAACTGCGCGTGATTCGCGGCGGCAAGAACGGTACCCCCGGCCGCGCCGCTTAGCGGCGCGCTACCTTCGGCTTTGAGCCGGATTTCTTCGGCGATTAGCCGCCGGCGTGCTCGGCGCAATCGGCTGAACCGGGTTTCAATCGCGGCGCGCGCGTGATGAAATCGCGGCGACATCGATGCCCGACGTAGTGAACCATCCATCAACCCAGGCGTCCGCGGGTTCATCCGGCGGCGCGGCGGTGCTTGAGCCGGCGCCGCGGCGGATTATCGTCAAGGAAGTCAACTGGCTGGGCGATGTCGTGATGAGTCTGCCGGCGCTGCGCGCGGTTCGGCGCGCGTGGCCGCAGGCGCATCTGGCGATTCTGATCAAGCGCGAGCTGGCCGGTTTGTTTGACGGCGCGGGATGGCTCGATGAAGTCATTTCCTATTCCGTGGCGCGCGGGATGCGCGGGCTGGGCGACCGGCGGCGGATCATCGGCGAGATTCGCGCGCGCAATTTCGATCTGGCGGTCCTGTTCCCGAACAGCTTCGAGTCCGCATTGTGGACCATCCTGGCCCGCGTGCCGCGCCGCGCCGGTTATGCGACCGATGGGCGCGCCGCGATGCTGACGATACGGGCGCGGCCGGCGCCCGCCGCGCTCCAGGCGCATCAGGCGCACTACTGGCTCGAGATGGTGCGCATGAGTATCGGGGCGGACGGAGCGGCGGCGGATTTCGCGATCGAGCCCGCGCCTGCGCATCTGGACAAGATGCGCGCGTGGCTCGACGGGCGGCGCAAGCGCCCGGGCGCGCGGCTCGTCGCGCTCGGTCCAGGAGCCGCGTTCGGTCCCGCCAAGGAGTGGCCGGCCAATCACTACGCGCGGCTCATCGATATTCTGGCCGAGCGCCACGGCGCCGAGTGCGTCCTCGTCGGCGCGCCGGGCGAGCGCGCGCGATGCGCCGAAATCGCGGCGGCTTCGCGCGCCGGCGCGATTATCGCGGCGGGCGAGACGGATATCGGCGGACTGATGGCGGCGCTCGCGCTCGCCGACGGATTTATCGGTAACGACTCGGGCGCGATGCACGCCGCGGCGGCGCTCGGGCGGCCGACGGTCGGGATTTTCGGCTCGACCAATCCGATTCGCACCGGACCGATGGGCCCGTCGGCGCGCGGGTTATGGCGGCATCTCGAATGCAGTCCGTGTCTGGCGCGCACCTGCCGCTTCGGCCATTACAATTGCCTGGTCGAGATCACGCCCGACGAAGCCGCGCGCGCGCTCGCGGAGTTGGGCGCGCTCGATTAGCGGAACAGGATCAGCGAGTCCGGCACGAGCGAGCGCCGCGCGGTTGGGCGGGCCGGCGGATTCTAATATCCTCGATCAGCGGCGCCGGATGATCGAATCGCTCCGCCGCGGCTTGGGGTGGGAAAATGAAACTGAGCGAACTCGCCACGAGACTTGGCCTCGAACTGCGCGGTGACGGCGGCGTCGAAGTATTCGCGCCCGCGCCGATCGAGGCCGCGGCGCCGGGGATGATTATCTTCGTCGCGAGCGCCAAATACGCGCCGATTCTAAAGCGCAGCGGCGGCGCGGCGGCGGCGATCGTCGCCGCGGAGTTCGCGGCGGGCGCGAAATGCCCGCTCCTGATCAGCCCGAACCCGTATGCGGATTTCGCGCGCGTGATTGGAATTTTCTTTCCGCCCTATCGGCCCGCGCCGGGAATCGACCCGACGGCGAAGATCGCGCCCGACGCGAAGCTTGGCGAAGGCGCGTCGATCGGCGCGTTCGCCGTGATCGGCGCAGGCGTCACAATCGGCGCGCGCGCGGTGCTGCATCCGCACGCGGTGATTTATCCGAACGCGCGGATCGGCGACGACTTCATCGCGCACAGCCATGCGGTCGTGCGCGAAGGGTGCATGATCGGCGACCGCGTGACGCTCCTCGATGGCGCCGTGATCGGCGCCGACGGCTTCGGGTATGTCGAAGCGAATGGCGGCCTGGTCAAGATTCCGCAAGTCGGGATCGTGGTGCTCGAGGACGAGGTCGAAATCGGCGCGAAATCAACCGTGGATCGCGCGACGCTCGGCGCGACAATCCTGCATCGCGGAGTCAAACTCGACGACCAGGTGCATATCGGACACAACTGCGAGATTGGCGAGTACACGCGCTTCGCCGCGCACGTCGGAATCGCGGGCTCGGCGAAGATCGGAAAGTGGTGCCAGTTCGGCGGACAGGTGGGATGCGCCGATCACGCGAAGATCGGCGACCGGGTGATGGCCTCGGCGCAGTCCGGCCTGCACGGCAATATCGCCGACGGCGCGATCGTCGCGGGAACTCCGCACGCCGACATGAAGTACTACCGGCGCTATGCCGCGCTGTGGTGGAGGATTCCCGAGCTGTTCCGCCGCGTGCGCGCGATCGAGAATCGCAGCGGCGTCGATCGCGCCGAGTAATCCGCGCCATCGCGCAATCACCGATGAGAAATCCGATGTGTACGACTTACAGACGGATCGCGATTCTTGCACTCGCCGCGCTGGGCCTCAGCGCCAGCGGATGCCCGGCGCTGATGATCCCGAGCCTTGCTTACCAGGGCTACAAATACGAAAAGACTGGAAGCCTGACCGGGCAGCCCGCGGCCTCGCCGTCTTCGAGCCAGACGCGCGGGCCAGCGGCGCAATCGACTCCGTCGGAAACCGATATCGAGTAGCGCAGAAGATTTTCACGCGCGCGGACCCCCTTCGACCACCAGGAGAACCAACTTGATAGCCTACGTACTGATTGGAATCGGCGGCGCGCTCGGCAGCATCGGGCGCTACTGGGCCTCGGGCGTGGTCGCCAATTTAAGCGGCGGCACGTTTCCGTTTGGCACGATGTTCGTCAACGTGAGCGGCGCGATCGTGATCGGATTTTTCGCGGCTCTGACCGGGCCGGACGGCCGGATTTTCGTCGGCACTTCAGGCCGCCAGTTCGTGATGACCGGAATCTGCGGCGGGTACACCACGTTTTCGACCTTCAGTCTCGAAACGATGACGCTGGCGCGCGACGGCGAGTGGCTTTACGCCGGGTTAAACGCGATCCTGTCGGTGGCGCTGTGCCTCGCCGCGGTATGGCTGGGCAGCGTCGCGGCCGAAGCGCTCAACCGCGGAGTGTGATCAGATGCAGCTACCACGCGAAGCAAAACTGCTGCGGATATTTATCGGCGAGAAAGATCGCCACGACGGGCATCCCCTTTACGAGGCGATCGTCCTGAAGGCGCGCGCGCTGCACTTGGCCGGCGCGACCGTCCTGCGCGGCCCTTTGGGCTTCGGCCAGACCAGCCATCTCCACACCACCAAGCTGCTGCGGCTCAGCGACGATTTGCCGATCGTGATCGAGATCGTGGATGCGCAGGAAAAGATCGACGCGTTTATTCCCGTGCTCGACGCGATGATGGGCTCGGGAATGGTGACGATCGAGAACGTCCAGGTCCTGCAATATCGCGGCGCCGCGCCGGACAAATAATCGCGCATCGCGCCCGCACGGGAGGTATCGATGGAAACCAAACACATCAATCCAGACACTCTGCTTCAGCCGCGCGGCTATACCCAGGTTGTAACCGTCAGCGCGCCGGGCAGGATCATATTCGTCTCGGGACAGGTCGCGGTGGACAAGGATGGCAAACTCGTCGGCCCCGGCGACCTGAAGGCGCAGGTGCGCCAGGCCGCCGCCAATCTGAAGCTCGCGCTCGCGGCCGCCGGCGCGGCCCCCGCCGATATCGTCAAGACCAACACCTATATCGTGAATTACCAGCCGTCGGATTATTCCGCGATGCGCGAGGCGCGCGCGGCCCTGTTCGGCGACGCGCCGAATCCGCCCGCCTCGACGATGGTCGGCGTAACGGCACTCGCAATCGAGGGCCTGATGGTCGAGATGGAAGCAATCGCAATAATGGTCGCCCGCTGAGAGGGCGGGCGCCATGCGGACGCGGTGGACGGGGCGCTTGACTCGGCTTTGACATTAAGGCGCAAATAATAACGTTTAGGCTTAAGAGATTTCGCGATTGATGAGCGGGGAGGCCCGGGGGTGATGAGCAAAATCGAAGAGCAGTACATATCCGCAACGCCGAAGTCGGCCGCGATGGCGATACGCGCCGAGCGCGCCATGCCTGGCGGCGATACTCGCAGCACTGCGCACTACAGCCCCTACTCGCTCACGATCGCACGCGGCGAAGGCCCGTTTTTGTATGATATCGACGGCAATCGCTACATCGATTTGCTCGGCAACTACACCAGCCTGGTCCACGGCCACGCCTATCCTCCAATCGTCGAGG
>Ga0307373_10008882_pt1 | contig 15176 bp, 14 predicted proteins | sample OX2MG_FD_202534 | JGI IMG/M metagenome (GOLD analysis project Ga0307373, IMG submission 202534) | Soil microbial communities from Risofladan, Vaasa, Finland - OX-2 | ecosystem: Environmental > Terrestrial > Soil > Coastal area > Acid sulfate soil | place: Finland: Risofladan, Vaasa | collected... | reverse complement strand
GCGGCCACGGCGACAGCCCCTGGACCGGACCATGGGCTTACGGCTCGCGCCACTACGCCGCCGACCTCGAGGCCGTAATCGACGGATGGGGCCTGGGCGCGCCGGTGCTGGTGGGTCACTCGATGGGTGGCCATAGCGTGATGGCTTGTGCGGTCGAGCACAGCGACCGGCTGCGTGCGATGGTCGCGATCGATTCGATACCCACCTACCCCGAGCACGCGGTCGCGGCGCTGAGCGCGATCGCCGATCGCCCCGCTTCGGTATACGAATCGCTCCACGACGCGGTCGCCTCGTTCCGCCTGCTGCCCGCCGAGACCCTCGCACCGCCCGAGATTCTCCGCCACGTGGCGGAACTGAGCTTTCGCCAGCGCGCCGACGGCAAATGGGTGCATAAGATGGATCGTCTCATTTTGCGGCGCGAGCCGGTCCAGCTCGACGGCGTGCTCGAACGCATCCGATGCCCGGCGCTGCTCATCAAGGCGGCGCTGAGCCCGGTGCTCGCGGCCTCGTTGGCGCGCGCGATGGCGGCGCGGATGGCGCACGGGCGGATGATCCAGCTCGAGAACTCCAATCATCACGTGCCGATCGACAATCCCTCGGGGCTGGTCGCCGCAATGAGCCCGTTTCTCGCCGAAGTCGTGGACGGGGCCCCGCTTAAATGAGCGAGCCGCTGAGCCACTTCACCGGCTCCGCCCCGCGCCTGCATTACCTGGAGTGGAATCCCGGCGCGCCGCGCACGATCGTGCTGCTTCATGGCAATTCGGCCAATGCATGGTGGTGGCAACCGCTCGCCGAAGCGATGCGCGCGGCGGACTTCCGTCTGCTCGCGCTCGATCAGCGCGGCCACGGCGACAGCGAATGGGTGCGGCCGCCGGCTTACGGCCCGTTGGAGTATGCGCACGACCTCGCGCGCTTCATCGCGGAATGCGCGCCACCGCGGCCGTTCGTGGTCGGGCACAGCATGGGCGGGATAAGCGCGTTGACTTTCGCGGCCGAGTATCCGGGCGCCGCGCGCGCGATCGTCGCGATCGACGCCGCGGTTACCTCCAACGATCGGCGCAACCATTACCTGCGCCGGCTCAAGGGATTGCCGGTCATCGCTTATCCCGACCGCGAAACCGCGCTTGCGCGCTTTCGCCTGATGCCCAAAGAGGGCGAGATTGCGCCCGCCACGCTCAGGACGATCGCCGAGAAGAGCCTCGGGCAAACCTCCGAGGGTCGCTGGACGATGAAGTTCGACCGCGAAAGCTTCCTCGGCAGCGACGGAATCGACGTGCTCTCCGCGGTCGCGCGGATTCGCGACCGGCTGCTGCTGATTCGCGCCGAGCACAGCCATATTATGACCGCCGAGGCGGCGGCGCGCGCCATCGCTTGCAATCCGCTGGCCATGCTGGTGACGATCCCGAAAGCGCATCATCACGTGATTCTGGAGCGGCCGGCCGCGGTCGCGCGCACCATCGAGGATTTCATCGCGAGCGTGTAGATTCGGCCTCTGGCGAACATGCGCACCCAAATCGGAATAGTGGGAGCGGGACCGGCGGGACTGATGCTTTCGCATCTGCTGCATCGCGCCGGCGTCGAATCCGTGGTGGTCGAAAACCGTTGCCGCCACTACGTCCAGGAACGCGTGCGGGCCGGCGTGCTCGAGCAGGGCACTGTCGACCTGATGAACGAAACCGGCGTCGGCGAGCGGCTCGCGCGCGAGGGCCTGGTCCATCGCGGACTCGAGCTGCGCTTCGGCCGCCGCGGCCATCGTATCGACCTGTTCGCGCTGACCGGCGGAAAAGCGATCACCATATACGGCCAGAACAAGGTCGTTGAAGATTTGACCGACGCGCGGCTGGCCGCGGGCGGGCGGGTTTTTTTCGCCGCCGAAGATGTCAGCGTGCACGGACTCGACAGTCCAGCGCCCTCGATCCGCTTTCGCAACGGCGGCGAGGCGGTCGAGTTGCGATGCGATTTCATCGCCGGATGCGACGGTTTCCACGGCGTATGCCGGCCCTCGGTACCGGCGGGCGTGCTCATGGAGTTCGATCGCGTCTACCCGTTCGCATGGCTGGGGATTTTGGCCGAGGTCGAGCCGTCGTCGGAGGAACTGATCTACTCTCGCCACGAGCGCGGCTTTGCGCTGCACAGCATGCGCTCGCCCGGGCTGACGCGGCTCTACCTGCAAGTCGCGCGCGCCGAAGAGATCGGCACCTGGCCCGATAGGAGAATCTGGGACGAGCTCCAGCGGCGGTTCGAGACTCACGACGGCTTCAAGCTCAAGCGCGGGCCGATCGTGCAGAAGGGAATTACGCCGATGCACAGCTTCGTGGTCGAGCCGATGCGCTACAAGAGCCTCTTTCTGGCCGGCGACGCGGCCCATATCGTGCCGCCAACCGGGGCCAAGGGCCTCAATCTCGCGATCGCCGACGTGCGCGTGCTCGCGCGGGCCTTCGGCGATTTCTACACGAGCGGCTCGCGCGCCGGGCTCGAAGGCTACTCGGGGACCTCTCTTCGCCGGGTATGGAAAGTGCAACGGTTTTCGTGGTGGATGACCTCGATGCTGCATCGCTTCGAGGACGAAAACGCATTTGACCAGCGCCGCCAGCTCGCCGAGCTCGAATACGTAGTCGGCTCGCATGCCGCGTCGCAATCGCTCGCCGAGAACTACGTCGGCCTCCCGCTGGACTGAGTATTCCATCCATGACCTTCGTCGCAGAGAAAGGTCGAAACCATGCCTAAACTCAAAGAGATTGGCCTCCTGGTCGTAAATCTGGACGCCCGCGATTACGTACTTCAGGCGCAGGCGGCGGAGCGGCTGGGTTTCAACAGCTTCTGGGTGCCGGAGGACTACGCCTTTCCGGGGGCCTTTAGCTCCTGTGCGGCCGTCGCCGCCGCGACAAGCAAAATCAAGATCGGCACGGGCGTCGTCAATCCCTTCACGCGCCATCCCGTGCTCATTGCGATGGAACTCGCGGCGCTCGACCAGATCTCGGGCGGCCGCGCCCTCCTGGGCCTCGGCGCAAGCATCAGGTTCTGGATCGAGGAGCAGATGGGAATTCGCTATGACCAGCCTCTCCGGGCGCTCACAGAGGCGGTCGCGATCATCCGCGGGCTGTTCGCGGGCGAGCCGCTGAAATATCGCGGTCGCGCTTTTACCGCGGATGCCGGCATGCGCTTCAACTTGCAACCGCTGCGCGCCGAAGTGCCTATTTACCTGGCCGCAACCGCTCCCAAGACGCTGGAACTTGCGGGTGCGGTCGCCGACGGATGGCTCCCGTTCGGCTTTGGGCCGCAGGCGGTCGGCCGGGCCATCGAGCGAATTCGATTCGGCGCCAGGCGCGCGGGCCGCAGCCTCTCCAAGTTCGATTTCTCCTCGCTCCTTTTCACGGCAGTGGCGGACGACGACCGGGCGGCGCGCGAATCAATCAAGCCGAGGCTCGCGAGATTCCTCGGCTGGTTTGCGAATCAGCCCACCCTGCCGCTGTTCACGGACTTCGGCTTCACGCCGAAGGACGTGAGCGCGATTCGCCGGAGCCGCGAGCGCGGTGAGGTGAGAACCGACATGGTGAGCGAAGCGATGGTGGAAGGTTTCGCGCTGGCGGGCGGTCCCGAGCGATGTCGGGAGAAGCTGGCGCATCTCATCGAAGCCGGAATAACGACCGCGGTCTTCTCGGTCGAGGGCGGCCCGGATTGCGCGAAACATCTGGAATGGCTATACCGCAATCTGATTCGCGATTTCCTCTGAGCGCGCAGGGTCGGACGAAATGCCCGCTCGCCCGCTTCAGGTCCGGTCGATTTACCCGTGCGGTGCTTTATACCCCGGCGAACCAGTCGTAGCCCTGGTCTTCCCAGTAGCCACCGGTGCGAGTGGGTAGAAAATTGACCTCGGTCAAATACTTGACGTTTTTGTAGCCGAGCTTGATTGCCGAGTAAACTCTCACTGGCGCGCCATGGTCGGGACGCAGCTCGTGACCGTTCATTCCGTAGGCGAGCAGCGTCTGCGGATGAAGCGCGCTACCGAGGTCCCACGACGACCAGTAGTTCGCGTCGAACGAGCGGAACTCGACGTAGCGCACCCGGGGGTCGATTTCGACCGCGCGCGCGAGTTCGCTCAGCCGCAGGCCGTACCACGCCGCGACCGCCGACCAGCCCTCCACGCAATGATGACGCACGCGCATGTCGGTACGGGGCATCGCCTGCAACTGCTCGAGCGTGAACACGCCCGGACGCGCAACCATCCCGCCCACCTTGAGCGACCATCCGGTGGGCGGAAACGGCATCGTGTCCGCGATGAAGTAGCTCGGAAACGCGCGCTCGGGCGTGAGCGCGCTCGCGGGCGCCTCGGGAGCGAGACGCGAGGGCGAGAAGATCAGGCCCTCGAAGCGTTCGTTGAAGCGCAGCATAGTCTTTAGAAAGCCGGCCACGGGATGACCCGCGTCGCATCCCGCCAGCAACGAAGCCGCCGCGAACCCGGCGAGCAGGTTTCGCCGCGTGATTATCCTAGCCACGCTTGCCTCCCGTGATCATCGCCAGCAGCTCGCGCGGATGCGACAGCGCCAGCACGACGTGGGTCACGACGAATATCGCGATAAAGACCAGCCCCAGCAGATGGACGACGCGGGCCGCGTCGTAGCCGCCGAACAGTCTCAATAGCCAGTGCAGTTGCACCGGCTTATAAATAGCCAGTCCCGACAGCACTTGCAGGATTACAACCATTACCAGGGAGCTGTAGGCGAAGCGTTGCAGGCCATTGTAGAAGTCGGGCGGCGGCGGCGTCTTTAGCACGCGCAGGTAGTAGCCGAACATCCGGAGCGCGTTGCGCGCGTCGCGGACCGGCAGGAAAAGGCGCCGCCGCCATTCGCCGCGCGCGAAAAAATACGCGAGATAGATGACGCCATTCAAGACCAGCAGCCAGGCGATCGCGAAGTGCCAGTGGCGTGCGCCCGCCAGCCATCCACCGATCGTCAGCCAGGCCGGCGGCGCGACTCCCTGCCACGGATACCATCCGTATTGCGCGCCCTGCGGCCCCAGCGACGGATAGGCGGCGAAAATTTCCAGCCCGCTGCCCGCCATCAGGACGATGAACAGCACGTTCAGCCAGTGGTTGAGTCGGATGGTGAGCGGCTGGACGCGCCGTCCCTTGAAGCGTGGGTCGGTGACTGCGTCGTTCATGGAATTGCACGGGGTTGCATGGGGTTGCCCTGGCGGGACGCCGGACGAGGTCGCCTTACTCGCCGGTATCCATGCCCTGGGGCTTCATCATCGGCTTGGGCTTGCCGCCATCCATCAGCGTGCCGTCCATCATCATCATCTGACCGTCTTTCATATGTAGTTGCGAGCCGCCGGGCAGCTTGACCACCCCGTCAGGCGTCACGACCGCGCCATTGGACATGGTGATGCCGGCGGTCATCGGGTCCATCGCCTTGCCGGCCTTCATCATCATCATTTTGCCGTCCCGCATGATGACGCCGTCCATACCGGCGGCCATAGGGTGTGCCGGTATGCAAAGCATCGCGAACAGCACTGCCGACAATAGTAGTAGTGTGCGACGGAGCATAAGAGTCCTTGGTTTTCGATCGGCCCGTCGATTTTCCGAATTCAGAGCGCCCGTTCCATCCTGCGATGCATGATGCCGGCTTCCTCGAACACCTCGCCGACGGGGGTGAAGCCCTGCTTGAAGTAGAAGCCCTCGGCGTGCAGTTGCGCGTCGAGCACGGCGCGTCGAAAGCCGCGTCGGCGGGCATTTTCGATCAGGAACTCGAGCACGCGCCGCCCGATGCCCGCGCCGCGGCGTTCGGCCGCCACCGCCATCCGCCCGATCTTGACGTAATCGCCATGCGCGAGCATCCGGCCGCATCCCACCGGCCGCCCGCCCTCGAGCGCCAGCGCATGGAGGGCGCGCGTGTCGTCGGCGTCGCGCTCGATCTCCTCGGGCACCTGTTGCTCTTCGATAAAGACGCGTCGGCGCAGCGCCCACGCCTGTTCCATGCGGGAGCGGTCGTCGCCGACTTCGATCACGCTGAGCGCCGCCGCGGAGTCCATCGCATTTCCACTAGCGCGCGTCCCGCGTATCGTCAAATCACACCGTGCCCGGCGAGTCGAATGCGCTTGAGAGCCGGTATCGGCATTGTGCTACGCTCGCAACGCGGCGGCACGCGACGGCGCGCCGCTCAGGCGCCGCGTGGAGGGGCGCGATGGCGATGGCGAAAGAACCCCAACGTGCGACCGATGAGCAGATAGGACGGGCGGCCGAGATGCTGCTCGCGGCGCGCTATCCGATCGCGCTGACCGGCGCGGGGATGTCGGTCGAGAGCGGCATCCCGCCGTTTCGCGGCCCGGGCGGTCTGTGGACCAAGTACGGCGAGCCGCCGATGAACGGCTACCAGATTTTCCTTGCCGATCCGAAGAAGGGATGGGAGGAACGGATCAAGCGCCAGAACGACGAGTTGTTCGCGCCGCTCAAGATAGCCCGGCCCAATCCCGGCCATTACGCCTTCGTCGAGTTGGAGCGTATGGGCGTGCTGCGCTTCCTCATCACGCAGAACGTCGACGACCTCCATCGGCAGGCCGGGCACCAGGCGCTGGCCGAGATTCATGGCAACTGGAAGCTCATCCGTTGCCTCCAGTGCGAGACGCGCTTTCAGGCCGGAGAGATAAGCCTCGAGGTGCTGCCGCCGCCCTGTCCGAAATGCCGCGGTCTGCTGAAGGCCGACACGGTCGCGTTCGGCGAGCCGATTCCCGGCGACGCGCTGCGCGAATGCGCCGAACATTCCTCGCGCGCCGACCTGGTGATCTTGGGTGGGACCTCGGCGACGGTCTACCCGGCGGCCGGCTTCGCGATCGAGGTCAAGGAGCGCGGCGGGCTCCTGGTTGAAGTGAACCTCTACGAATCGGAGATCACGCAGCTTTGCGATCTGAGCCTGCGCGGCGGTTCGGCCGACGTGCTGCCGCGCCTGACCCGGACGATTTCGGAGATCCGCCGCGCGCGTCTGTCGTGAACCCGGCAGGGCACGCCCCTTGCTGTTGAGGCCTGGTTGTCGTGCCGCGCCGCACGAAAATACGGGTGCTCACGCGAGGTGGACGCAATGGATGCACAGCGGGCGGGCATTGCGGTGCCCGGTTGGCGGGCAGAGGCGGCCGAGCTTCAGCCGCTCAACGAGATGTTCGACCGGCAGGGGCGGCCGCGGCCGGAGTGCGCGCGGGTAATCGCGTACCTGCTTGCGATGGAATCCCGGCGGCTCGCCGAACTCGGAGAGCGCGCGCATCGGATGTTCCAGACGATGGGCGTGACCTTCAACGTCTACGGTGATCATGAGGGAGAGGAGCGAATCTTCCCCTTCGATCCGATTCCGCGGATCATTTCCGCCCCGGTCTGGGCCGGACTCGAGGCCGGCCTGATTCAGCGCGCGCAGGCGCTCAACGCCTTTGTCGCCGATATTTACGGCGCGGGCCAAATCATCAAGGACCAGGTGATCCCGCGCGACCTGGTGATCGGTTCGCCACAGTTCCGGCACGCCGCCGCAGGAATCCAGTCGCCCTGCGGCGTCTACATCACGGTGGCGGGAATCGATCTGGTGCGGGGCGCCGACGGGCGCTTCCACGTGCTGGAGGACAACGTGCGCACGCCGTCGGGCGTGTCCTACGTGATCGAAAACCGGCGCATCATGACGCGCCTGATGCCCGAGCTGATACGCGGGTTGCGGGTCAGCAGCGTCGAGAATTACCCGGCCTTTCTTCTCGCCAGCCTCCGCGAGCTGGCGCCGCGCGGGGTCGCGGATCCCACGGTGGTGCTGCTGACGCCGGGGCCGTTCAATTCGGCGTTCTTCGAGCACGTGTTCCTCTCGCAGCAGATGGGTATCGAGCTGGTCGAAGGGCGCGACCTGGTGTGCCTGGACCACAAGCTATTCATGAAGACGGTTCACGGGCTTCGGCGAATCGACGTCCTGTACCGGCGGATCGACGACGACTTTCTCGACCCGGTGGTTTTTCGTCCCGATTCGCTGCTCGGTGTCGCGGGCCTGACCGCGGTGCTGCGCGCGGGCAACGCGACGCTGGCCAATGCGATCGGCACCGGGGTCGCCGACGACAAGGGGGTGTTCGCCTATACGCCGGCGATGATCCGCTACTACCTGGGCGAGGAGCCGTTGCTGCCGATCGTCGAGACCTACCTGTTGCGCGATCCCGCGGTCAGAGAGACGGTGCTGCGCGACCTCGACCGCTACGTGGTCAAACCGACCGGAGCCTCGGGCGGCTATGGCGTGGTGATCGGACCAAGCGCGACGGACCAGGAGCTGGCGCAGGCGCGCCGGCGTATCGAGGCGGCCCCGGCCGAGTTCATCGCGCAGCCGGTGTTCCCGCTCTCGGTGCATCCGACACTGGCCGGCGCGGTTGCGAGCGGCGAGGCCGCACTGGTGGCGCGCCACGTCGATCTGCGGCCCTTCGTGCTGCTCGGCGAAAAGCCGCGGGTGCTGGCGGGCGGACTCACACGGGTGGCGCTGCGCGAAGGCTCGCTCATCGTGAACTCGTCGCAGGGCGGCGGCAGCAAGGACACCTGGGTGCTGGAAGAATAGTGTTACGGCGCATTGCGGGTTCATTGTTCTGGGCGGCGCGCTATCTGGAACGCGCGCAATGGCGCGCACGCCTGGTGGACGTGAACTACCACCTGATGCTCGAGGTCCCACCGCGCGACGCCGAGCCGTGGGAGCCGCTGGTCCGCATCACCGCCGAGCAGGAGCTGTTCGCGACCAAGCACAGCCATGCCAGCGAAGCCTCGGTGATCGATTTCTTCATCTTCGACAAGGAGAACCCGTCCTCGATCCGCAACTGCATCGAGTCGGTGCGCGCAAACCTGAGCCCGCTGCGCCATCTGATTTCATCCGAGCTCTGGCTGGCGGTGAACCGGCTCTACCTGGAGACCCAGGGATGGTCGGCGCAGGCGCTCGCCGCGGCCGGGGTGTCGGCCTTCTTCGCCGACCTGCAGCGGCACTTCTACACCATCGCGGGAATCATCATCAGTACGATGCCGCGCGACCTGACCTATGACCTGATCGAAATCGGCACGATGCTCGAGCGGCCCGACAACGTCTCGCGCCTGCTCGACGTCAAGTATCACTATCTGCTGCCGCGGCTGGAGGACATCGGCGGACCGGCCGACATGCGCCAATGGTCGGCGGTGCTGCGCAGCGCTTCGGCGTTCGAGGCCTTTCGCAAGGTCTATGGCAACGCGATCCGGGTGAACCGGGTGGTCGAGATCCTGGTGTTCGATCCGGCGTTTCCGCGCTCGACCCGGTTCTGCATCGATCGGCTCGCGCTGGCGCTCAAGCGGATCTCGTCGCGGGAAGAGGAACCCGCATCCGAAGACCCGCCCTGCGGGGAGTTGCTTGCGATGCTCCACGCGGGCTCCGCGGACCAGACCATCGCGGAGGGCCTGCACGAATTTCTGATCGGGGTCGAAGCGGGCTGTGCGCGGCTGGCCGACCATGTGTTCGACCGCTACATGTCGCTCGAGTAAGCTCGGAATCGATGCTGCTGCGAATAAGCCACAGGACCCGGTATGTGTATGACCAGCCCGCGCATGATTCGCACAACGAACTCCGGCTGAGGCCGTTGGAAGACGCGGGGCAGCGCTGCCTCTCCTTCGAACTCAGCGTCGACCAGCCCGCCGCCGTGCTTGCGTACCGCGACTTCTTCGGCAACCACGCGCATTCGGTGTCGGTCAGCGCACCCCATCGGGAATTGACGATTGTCGCGCAATCGCTGGTCGAGCGGCCCGATACGGCCGTGGAGGTTTGCCCGGAGGTGGCGTTCAGCAAGTTCCTCGCCGAAGACGCCGCGCACATGAGGGACTACTGCGAGTTTCTGAACCCGAGCCACCATGTCCCGTTCAGCGAACGGCTGCACAAGCTGTTCTGGATGGCGCGGCCGGTCGAGACCGAAGACGTCGCCGGCTATGTGGCGCGAGTCGTGGCCTGGGTGCGCGACCAATTCGACTACCAGAAGGCGCGAACCCATGTTCATTCGAGCCTCGACGATATCCTCAGGTCCGGCGGCGGGGTGTGCCAGGATTTCGCGCATCTGACTATCGGACTGCTGCGGCTTGCGGGGGTGCCCGCCCGCTACGTCTCGGGCTACCTGGCTCCAGCGATTTCGCCCACGGGCAATGCGTCGCTCGGCGAGCAGGCAAGCCATGCATGGCTCGAAGCCTGGCTGCCGCACGCCGGATGGACCGGCTTCGATCCGACGCATCGCTATCGCACCGACGAGCGCCACGTCAGGGTCGCCGTCGGACGCGATTACGCCGACGTGCCGCCGCTCAAGGGGATGTACTGCAGCAACGCGACCAACCAGATAATGACGGTGGACCTCAACGTCGAGCACGCCTCCGCGGTCAGCCTGACGGAGGCGGCCGACGCCAACGGAACCTGCGGTCCGCCGGGCAGCCAGACGCAATAGCGGATTCGGGCGCTCGCGACAGAGATCGTCCTCATTCTATGGCCGTGTTCGGATTTGCCGCGCGAGATGCAGGAGTGCACGGAATCGGCCACGCCGCTTGAAGGAGAGAACACTTCTTGCGCGAGATTGACTACCAGCGTAGAAGGTTGACAACTCGCTATCGATTCAGCTCTGAAATACATGCGCAGGTTGTAGGAGAGACAGGGCATGAGCACATGGCTGCGGAACGGTCTCTGGATACTAGGTGCCGCTGCACTGATATACGCCTTGAGCATTTGCAACGCATTGGCAAGGGCCGGTAACTCACAGCCGCCTTCGGATGCGCCGGACGTGCGCAGCGGACAAGGGCAGCCCTGTGGAAGCGACGCGGATTGCGCCACGGGTCTCACTTGCTTCAACAACGGTCGGATAAACTTTTGTACCAAGGGCGGCCCGCAGCTTCTTTATCAGAACGAAGGCGTGGTGCCCGCGCGCCCCGCGAAGACCTGCAATACCGCGTCGGACTGTGGGCCCGGCGACTGGACCTGCAGCCGTGGCGTTTGCGGCTATACCGGTGAGAAACTCTGCAGCACGAATGCCGATTGCCACGGTGGCTGGGTGTGCACGGCTAACGGGAACGGTCACGCTTGTTGGCCGCCGCAACCTTGATGTTGGCGTAGGACACGCGCTGCAAAGCAAGTCGACCGCGGCACGGACATAACAATGCAACACGGGGGAGAAACGTTGTTGAACCGAAAGTCCTTCGCGCCTGGAGTCTCTTTTTTCATTCGGCTTGCGGTCGCCTCCGCCGGCGCAGTTCTTTGGACAATCGTCAACCAGTCGGCCGCGATAGCCGTGACCGCTCTAACTTCTTCGTTTCAGTGGCAGTTTGTTGGTCCGGAGCCAATGTCCAACGAGACAGCGAATTTTGGCGGGGCCTTATTGAGTGGGTTTCCGGCCCTTACTGCTACCGGCCGTGTCACGGCTATCGCCGCCGACTCGCAAGTTTCCCGGCAGGGTCTTCGTCGGCACGGCCGACGGCGGTCTTTGGATGACCACGAACAACGGAACGATTTTCACCCTTATCAGCGCATCGCTGCCGTCGCAAGCCATCGGCGCTATCGCAATCGATCCTGTAAATACCACTCCGACCACGATTTATGTTGCCACAGGCGAGGGTAACAACTGCTTCGATTGTCACTATGGGCCAGGGAATCTTCAAATCGACGGACCTGGGAAACACCTGGACGCCGATTCTCCCGGTGGGCTACGCGGTGCCCGGCTCCAGCGAAGTGCTCGGCCATCCGTCTTTCACCAAGCTCGCCATAGACACTTCGCACAACCCGCCGTATCTGTTTGTAACCGCGGACTTTGGTGGAAGCGCCAATCGTGCCGGAGTTCCTGTCAGTCAGGGCAATACAGCGAACGATGGCCTCTGGCGCTCGTTGGATGGTGGAGCAACTTGGAGCCACTATGCAGGCAGTACCAATTTCTCGGGTTGCACCTTTCTTGGAGGGCCCTGTCCAGAGGAAGACATTGTGATCGATCCGGCAAACCCCAACCAGGTGTATGTGGCGGTTGCTTTCTCTGGAGTCTTCCGATCGCAAGACTCTGGCAATACGTAGCAGCAGATGGTGTTTCCCGGGCTTCCGGGGACGCCGGGCCGCGAGAGTATCGCGGTGGGCCCGCCTGCTTCGGGAGCGCCATCGAACTGCACGAACGGGCCGTGTGGGGTAGTCTACACGATGATGGGCGCGGCTACGACAAGTCCACTAAACCCTCCGGTATTAGCCAGTCAATATTCAGGCTTCTACATGTCTATAGATGGAGGAGCCAACTGGACACAGGAGTCCGTGCCATCCACCAGTCTGGGCATCACCGTAACCCTGGACGGTACGGCGGCATCGAACACATCGCAAGCGTTTTACGACCAGGCGCTGGCAGTAAATCCGACTAATCCAAATGATGTGTTCTTTGGCGGTGTCGGCCTCTATGAGTCGACATCTAACGGAGCTATGAACACATGGACCTTCCTTCCCACGAAGACCTACCCGTTCGCGAATGCAGGAACCACGCATGCCGACCAGCACGCGCTTGTCTTTGGACCGAGTCCTAACACCGGAATCCTTCTTGTAGGTAACGACGGCGGTCTTTATGGATGGACGGCGGCAAACGGGTTCTTGGGGGTGAACGACACGCTCAACGCAGGGCAGGTACAGAGCGTCGGAATTCACCCGTCCAACGCCAACCGGTCTATAGTTGGCTTTCAGGATAACGGCACCCAAAGAAATACTGGCAGTCTTTCGTGGGGCGTGACGGATGTCTTTGGCGGTGATGGAGGTTGGACTCGTTATTCCTTCGGCAATCCAGCGTACGCGTATCACGTCTATGCAGGCGGCTCCTTGGTCGCATACTCTTCCGACTATGGACAGACGTGGAACACCACCCAACCGCCTCTTATAGCGAACGAACAGACAACATTTTATCCACCCTTGTCTGTCGACACAGACCCGGCTCACGTGCGCAGGGTTTTCCTTGCGGCGCGCCACATATACGATTTGACCTTTTCGAACGGGGCGCCGGTGTGGAGCCAACAAGAAAGTGGCGATCTCACCGGCGGCTGCACAGCCGCGGGTTGCGCAATCCAGGATGTGGAATTTTCGCCAGTGAATCACTCGGTCGCCTGGACCATATCCACGCCGGGCGGCACCCCGGAACCAACTACTGGCCAGACCTTCAGAGTATTCTTCGCTGGCAACGCCAATGTGAATTCGTCAGGCACGTGGACGGATGTGACAGGCGACCTGCCGGCCGGCATGTTTCCAACGGGAATAACCCCAGACCCGTTGAACGGCCAATACGCCTACGTGACCGCGTTCGCGCCAGTCGACCAGCCAGCCACTAATCCGACTATATACAAGACTACAAGCGGCGGCGGAACAACGCATTGGACGCCAATATCCGGACCGACGCTGAACGGCCAACCATTATCGGTTCTGAGGTTGATTGTGGACGCCTCCGACCCTACCGACAACAGCTTGCTTGCTGCGACCGACGCCGGTCTCTATCGCAGCCTTGACGGGGGGCAGACCTGGTCGAATTTCGATATGGGTATAATTCCAGCGATACCAGTGTTCGATGTCGCCCAGAATCTGCAAAATGAAATTTTAGCTGGAACTCATGGCGCTGGCGCCTACCGCTTGGCGCCTCCGGTGATTTTTCGTGGAACGGGGGCTGTCTCGGAATCCTGCGAAGCTGCGACGGGTACATGCAACGTCGCCGTAAACGACCCCACAACTGCAGAGAACGGCGATACTATTGTTGCCTTTGTGTTCGCTGGATTTTGCCACGCGGTCGGCGACTTACAGTTTACTTCACCGTGGCAACTCGTAGCCGGCACAAGTTTCGACACAACTTACGATACGGGATGCAGTAACGATGGGGCCAGCGGATGGGTATTAACGCGGCCGGTCAATTATGGCACGCCATTGCCCTCCGGTGGCGCCGAGGATTTCAACTTCGCCAACCCCTGCGTTACAATCAACGGAATACAATATTGCGACGAAGCCGTCAGCGCCACCATAGCGTATAGCGGCGCCACGGGAGCGACACTTTATGGTTTCGATTCTGCATACAAGGGCAGTGTGGGGACCAGCTTCACGGCGCCCGGCATTAATTTCGGCCAGCACGATGGGGTTGCGGTGCAGTGGTTTTATGACTTGGCGTTCTTCAATTCGCCCGGCGGCTTGGATGCAGAGACGTACGAGGATACATACGGTTCGTGGGTCGCTTGGACCCCGCCGTCGGATCCGACCCTGTTGGTTCGCAAAGGAGGTGCTGTTCCCGCCTACACTCCGCAGATGCTAACGGAGGTTCCATTGTCGAGTTCCGGGACTTATGGTTCATGGACTGCAAAAGCATACTCAGCGGTGCCGGCGGCTGGTGACCCCACGCCGCCGCCGGCGACCGGCGAAGGATTTGCCTGGACGGTCAGAATTCCGCCCGGAGGTTGATGCATCAAGTGGGGTACACGAGGCTGCTTATCAGACGTCGAACTTAGGGGGTTCGCCCCTGGATGGTGGCTCGACGGACGGTGCTCCCGGGAGTTCCGGCGCATGGCCCGGCTCGCATTGCAGCAGCACCATCCCGCCCGAGCCGTCGAGCTCGGTCGGATGGCTCAGCAGGACGGCGCGAAACTGCGCACGCATCGAGGGCGGCAGCCGCAGGAACTCCTCGCGCCAGGCGATCAGGAAATCGGGCCGCGGGCCGCTCCAGATGGACACCACCGGCAGGTTGCGCTCGCTGTAATAGGCGACGTCATAGTTGAGCGCTCCCATGTAACCGACGCTGTGCGTGCCGACGATGTTCATCGCCTCGTGCGTGAACGGCTCCAGGGTGAGCGCGTTGGCCAGCGCCGGCACGACGAACAGATTGGCCGCGAGCGCGAGGCAGATCGTTCCGCCGGTCACCGCCGCGCACAGGCGCTCGGCGCTTTGACGGCCGCGTATGGCTAACACGCCGATCGCGATCATGGCGACTCCCAGCCCCATTCCGATGAATGGATGGGCGGCCGCGGCAAGGTTGAGCTGCGGAACGAAATCGTAGTCGGTGATGATCAGATTCCTCAGCACCAGTTCCAGCGCACGGGGCGCAAAGGCGAGCATTCCTAAACCGAGCAGCGCGTCGAGGCCGGCGAGGGCGAAGAACACGGCGGCCAGCAGCGAAAGCCAGCGAATCAAGTGCCTCGAGACGTCGGG
>Ga0307373_10008881_pt1 | contig 15178 bp, 19 predicted proteins | sample OX2MG_FD_202534 | JGI IMG/M metagenome (GOLD analysis project Ga0307373, IMG submission 202534) | Soil microbial communities from Risofladan, Vaasa, Finland - OX-2 | ecosystem: Environmental > Terrestrial > Soil > Coastal area > Acid sulfate soil | place: Finland: Risofladan, Vaasa | collected... | reverse complement strand
TACCGTGGCGGACTCAATCGACGAAATCTTCCAGAAGGCCAAGCAAGGACGAGCTCTCTTCCAAGACAGGGACGCACTCTCTCCCGAATATGTGCCCGACAATCTTCCGCACAGAGAGACTCAAATCAGACAAGTGGCGCAAATCTTAGCTCCTGCACTGCACGGATCTAAGCCCTCGAACCTTCTCCTCTATGGAAAAACTGGAACCGGGAAGACTGCTGTAGCTAGGCTCGTGGTCGACAAGCTCCATTCGCAAGACGCCTCAAAGAAGATAGCTACCTGCTACGTCAACAGCAGGATAGCCGGCACAGAGTACCGAACACTAGCGAAGATCGCCGACTCCCTACCGCTGCACGAAGACAAGAGAATCCCGGGAACCGGTCTGTCCATCGGAACCGTGTTGGATAGAATATTCAACGCAATAAAGGAGAACGAAATCCATCTAATACTAGTCTTGGACGAAATCGACTACCTCGTCAACGCCTACGGAGACGACGTCCTCTATCAATTCACCCGGGCGGGTGAGCACGTAGAACCTGGATTCTTCACCGTAGTCGGCATCTCAAACGACTTGAAGTTCAAGGACGAGCTTGATCCACGTGTCCTGAGCAGCCTCGGAGAAGAGGAGCTCGTATTCCCTCCATACACAACCGAGGAACTGCACGGAATCCTAACGGCGAGGGCAAAAATCGCGTTCAGACCTGGCGTCGTACCCAACGCCGTCCTCAACCTGTGTGCTGCCTTGGCTGGCTCCGAGCATGGCGACGCTAGGCGCGCGGTGGACCTTCTCCGCGTCGCGGGAGAGATTGCCGAAAGGGAAGGCATCCATCAAGTCACGGAAGACTGCATCCGAAAGGCCTCTGAGAGGGTCGAGAGTAACAGGATCGAGGACGCGCTTCGCTCCCTTCCAATCCAGAACAAACTCGTCCTCTTGACGGCATCGAGGTTTCCTGACGGCACCAACACGGGTGACCTCTACATGGCGTACGACGGCCTTGCACGCAAGGTGGGAGTCGAAGCCTTGACCCAGAGGCGAGTCAGCGGAATACTCGCGGAGCTCGACCTCCTAGGACTTCTTGAGGCCGCAGTCGTCAGCAAGGGGAGAAGAGGCAGGACCAAGAGAATCAGGTTGTTGATTCATACCAGCACGCTCAGCAAGGTGATGGCCGAAGACTCTCAATTACTCGGCCTGGGTATGTTGTAAATCCCCGAAGCTGAGCTTGGTGAAGTTCCTCTTGATGACCTGCAGGGTCGATAGGTTCAGGATAGGCACGATTGAGCATATCGGATCTAGACCCATGTTCGCTTGGAACGGCGTCTGGGCCTGGAAAGTCCCTGAATTCACAACGAGTGTCCCTCGATAACTACCCACATCGAGGGTATGCACATGACCTGCATGGAATACATCGGGCACCGGGTCTATCACCAACATGTCTCTGACCTCCGGAGAAAGTGCCGTCCGCTTACCGTAGGTGGGCGCCAAGTGCCTCGCCTTGAGCAGCACTTCCATGGCCTCTACCGGCCTGTCGTACGTCAAATCCGGTATCGTCGCTATGACATCGTCCAAACTCCTTCCATGATAAATCAAGAAGTTCACGCCGTCCAACTTTATGTTCGCTGGCCCTCCAAGGTGCACGGCGTTCTCCAAATCATAGAGAGGACCCGCGACATCCGCCGCCACGGCCGGCTGAGGAAGCGCTTGCCTGACCGGGTCGTGGTTCCCAGGCACGACCAGCAACTTCATGTGCTTCGGGATTTGCTCGAGGAACGTACGTGCCACAATGTATTGGCTCCTCAGGTTCCTCTCGGAGAGCTGGAACTCCTGACCAGGGTATACGCCGATGCCGTCCACGATGTCGCCGGCGATAATCACATATCGTATCCGCTCTACGATGTCAAGATCTCCCAACCTCCCATTTAACCACGCCAAGAAACGGCTGAAATCATCGGCGAGGAACAGCTTGCTGCCTATATGCAGATCAGACAACATCACGGCGTATACCCTACGCGACGACCCTATCGCCTTCCTCATCGGGATATCAGGGAGGACCAAGTTCTTCGCGTACAGCTGTCCGGTCTTCCCAAGCGCCACATCTGCGACGACCAGGCTGTCGAAGGGCAACGCCAGCGCGGAATCCGCGATTTCGTCTCCGCAATACAGCCTAGCGCTTCCCGACGGGTCATCGAGCACTAGCTCGACGCCTCCGCCCTTCCTGCTGTTTCTAGAAGAAACAAGCCCCGCGATCTTGTAGTCCTTGTCCCGCGTCTCCCTTCCAGACTCTATAGAGGTAATGCTCTTGGAATCAGGCCGTTGTCGCGCTATCTCTAACAGATGCGAATATCTGTCCTGGAAGAGCCTTTTGAATCCGTCTTCCGCCTCGATAGGCCGAATGGTATCTGTAGGATTGCTGACAATCACCAAGTCAGCTGCCAAATCATGGGAATCCACTGCGATTCGGCCGTAAACTTCGTCTCTAGGGACGAACTCGTCAAGGTCTGACTTCAGTATCACCCGTTCCGTCTTTAGCAACTCCTTCTTCTCGATGACCGACTTTAGAATGGGTTCCACATCTCCTTTCGATGAAAGCTCGGAAAGGACTGAGAAGGCGTCCGGGTCTATCTGATATCCTTGCGAAAGCACTCTAGAAACAGCCATCCCCATCTCTCCGGTAGCCACGCCGTATCACCGCATGCTAATCGTAGGCCTAGCCAGCCGCTCCACCAAGTTTCTGGCGGTCTCGACGAGTTCCGCAAGCCTCAACTCGTCTCTCGCTTCGCAATATATCCTCGTCTTCGGCTCCGTGCCCGAAGGCCTGAACATCACCCACGACTTGTCCTTGAAGAGGACGCGCAGACCGTCAATCGTTCTCCTCTCCACAATCCTGTATTTCGAGAAATATTCTTCGACCTGCTCTCCTATCCTGTCTATGTCCACCGAGACCTGAAGGTTGACTTGCCTGTAAAGCCATTCGAGTTCACCGTCAATCATCTTGCGCAGCTCAGGTCTCTTTGCGATGACGTCGGCAATCAACGCGGCGCAGTATATTCCGTCTTCCCACATACCCCAGCTTGGGTCCACAACCTTCGTCGGTTCTGTCGCCAACACCGCACCTTCACGCTCGATTTCGGCGAACGTCTTCCCTATCCTGCCGCGGACCACGCGCAACCCCATCCTCTCGGCCGCCTCCTCCACAGCGAACGAACTGTTCTCGGAGATTATCACCGAACCGGAACTCTTCCCAATCGCCTCGAGCGCGAGAACCGAGGTCATGTAATCCGGAAGGACCCGGCCGAACGAGTTGATCAAGACCAATCGGTCTCCATCACCATCGTGGGCCAGTCCCAAGTCTACTTCGGCCCCTCCCACAAAGGATGCTGTCTCTCCTAGCGTCGCCGCGGTCGGCTCGGGATGCCTAGCCGAGAACCGCCACGACACATGTGTGTTGAGCGGAATCACCTTGTTGCCCAGGGCAGTCAAGACTTGAGGCGTAACCAATGCTGCGGGGCCGGCAGCACAATCGACCACGAGTCGCAGAGGGCGCTCAGCCTTTGAGAACCTGGAGCTGATCGCCTTCATGTACGGGAGGATTACCCCGCGCGACCCGATTGTTCCCGGCGTTGCAGAGCTCTTAATCGATTCTACCACCATCCCGCGCTCGATTCGTCCTTCCTCATCCTTGGACAGCTCCATCCCCTTCTTGTTGAATATCTTCACGCCTGAGAACTCTGGAGGGTTGTGGGATGCCGTCACGGCGAACCCGAGTTGGCAGTTGTGCTCGCGCGTCCCAAAGGCGACTACTGGAGTGGGAACCATTCCGAACTCGATTGCGTCGCTTCCACACCCAGCCACTGAGGAGGAGACCACCCTCGCAAGGACCATTGAGCTCTTTCTACTGTCCCACCCCACCCCATACTTTCCCTTGCCGAACACGAAGGCCGAAGCTTCGATGACCTCGTGCACCTGTCCGAGCGTCTGGGTCGAGTTAAACACACCTCTGACACCCGCAGTGCCGAAGACAGGCATTCTATCCAATCTTGAGACGCATACCCCGTATTTAATTTAGAGCAACAGCCTATCGTCAAGCCGTCACTAACCGACACAAAAATATGAAAACCATCTGAAACCGTGTTTTCACACTGCTCTCTTTGCCCGCCCGTTTCCTTCAAATTATATAGCGACGTCAAATCTAGCACGGGCAAGGAACAAGAAACAGAAAATGGAGTTCGTCGAACCTCAAGTGTATCTCATAGCGGAAAGCAGGATCAACTTCGACCAGTTGAAGGCCATGCTGACATCGGTCGGCGAAGAGACGGCGACCAACTGGTTCACAAAGACGAAAGAGGCCTCAAAGTCAGAGGGAGAGTTGCTCACGGAAGTCGCGGGAAGAATCTGTTACAAGAGCTTCGGAGTGGGCCTCAACCCGAACGTCACCAAGATAAGAGAAAACTCTCGGGACTACATCGACAATACTCTGTCGAAGGGCGACGGGTCCATATTCGAGCACGCTACGTGCACGTTTGCGTTCCTTAACGTAAGCCGTGTCTTCACGCACGAGCTCGTACGACACAGGGTTGGGGTGGCGATAAGCCAGGAGTCCCTGAGATACGTGAGACCCACACAACTGCGCTTCTGGCTCCCACCGGAACTCCAGGACAAGAAGAAGGAGGTGAAGTCGATCGTCGAGCAGATTGAGAAGAACTACCGCGAACTCGAGAGCTCCTACGGATGGGACAGGTTGAATTTCGACGTGAAGAAACGAATCACGTCAGCTCTGCGGAGAATCATGCCGGATGGAATGGCCACCTCAATCGTCTGGAGCGCGAACCACAGGACCATCCGTCACGTCATAACGATGCGGACCGCGGAGTCGGCCGAGGTCGAGATTCGGTTCGTGTTCGACAAGGTCGCGAGGATGATGAAGGAGCGGTTCCCGCTGATTTATCAAGACTTCGAGTATACGGAGCTGGACGACAAGACGAGAAGCTGGCGCCCGAAGTACAACAAGGTTTGAGCGCCGGGGGTGGGACTTCCACCCGTGGAGGAATTTGCCGCGCCTTGTTCCTCCACGCGATTTGAACCCACATGACCGTTAGGTCACGGGCTGTCAAGTCGGATGATCTCGAGATGCGGATTCACCCACTCCTCTTGGAGCGGAGCGAATTGCCCGCGCGTTAACCAGACTCCGCCACCCCGGCGGCTTCCGCTGGGCTTGCGACCCAATATAGGTTTGGAGTATCCAGACCTACTCTGTCTTGAAAGACTCGCCGCAGCCGCAGGTAGAGACCGCATTCGGATTCTTCACCACGAACCCACCACCCATCAGCTTGTCAGATTGGAAGTCGATGACTGACCCGGCGATGAACGGCATGCTCGACTTGTCGACAATCAGCCTCGCGCCATGCTGCACTATGACATAGTCGTCGTCGCCCGATTTCTCCTCAGGGACCATGCCATAGGAGAGGCCTGAGCAACCGCCCGCCGACACGAAGACCCTCAACCCGGCCATCGGCTTGCCCTGCTTTGCAAGGTAGCCCTTCAGCTCCGAGGCTGCGCTCTCAGTTATGTCCACTACCGGTTTGATCATCTTCGTTGCCTCGGACGACATTTCTACTGGAATCTGACTCCGCAAACTCCTATAAAAAGAGACCGAGAGCCTGCCGGAGCTTCAAAGCTTGCCCAGAGACGACATAATGTCGTCGTAGGGCGGCTCGTTCGAGGGCGCATCGGTCGCCCACTTGTACCTGAGAATCCCCTTTCCGTCCAGAACGAACGCTGCCCGCTTGGAGACGCCCTTGTACCCGAACGCCACCCACGTCTCATGGAGGACGCCGTACGCCTTGGAGACCTTCTTGTTGAAGTCGCTCAGGAGAGGGAACTGCAGGTTGTAGGTCTGCGCGAAGATCTTCAGGGTGAAGACGCTGTCGACGCTTACGCCGACCATCTGCGCGTTGAGCGAGTTGAACTTCGCCGCACCATCTCTGAAGACGCACATCTCCTTGTCGCAGACACCAGAGAAGGCGAATGGGAAGAAGAGAAGCACCGTCTTGCCTTTCTGGGTGAACTCAGAAAGCTTCCTCTCTTGCTTATTGATATCGGGAAGGGAAAATTCGGGCACCCTCTGGCCGATTCTCAGGACCATGCGACTCGGAGCGGCGCTTTGCCGATTTAAGCTCTTTGAGTCGGCTCTAGCTTCCGAAGCAGCTCGACGTACTTCGTCATGAGGGATACTAGCCTGTCGAGCTTCTCAGAGTCCCTCTCGCTCTCCAACAGAGACATAGATTCCTTGAGCTTGACCAAGAGCAGGTTCTTCAAATCTTCCGAGACGTCTGGGAAGAGAATCTCCTTGGCCTGCAGCGCGACCGAAAGGTCGTCGTGGTTCGTGCAGTAGACCCTTCCCTTGTACCTCAGCTGGACGCCGTTGCAGACGGGACAGGGCTCCTTGATCATCACGGCTCCCCTTCTCATCAGCTCGACGGTGGTCTTCGTCTTCGCGGCGGTCGTGCTCAATTATATTCGACCTTGACCCCTGTCCGGAGTTATAAACATCTGCCGTTCGGAACCTATTTCGAAACTAAGGATTTAGTCCGATTTAGTCTGGATGCTCTTCTTCAGCAGTCTGGGCGAGGGCTGTAAAGCATCTTCGGCCTGCCGACTGAGCCTTGTAGAATCTCTTCTTTGTGTACCGGCGACTCCCCTTCCTGGCACTTGAGGTGCATCATAACACTCGATCTGGCTAGTCCGCTCTTCTCGACAAGTTTGGCCAAGCTTCTGGGTGAAGACTGACCGTTCTGGCAAAGCAGCTTGACAATCACTTCACAACACGCATCCACGCCTGGATGGACTAAATCGGACTAAAAATAACGGTTTTGAAATAAGTTCTCTGGACTCATCACACTTCCACAAGTGCCGGGAGAATCTTCCACTGCGAACCGCAAACCCACATTTTCATCCGAGGTCCATTTATATAGTCCGATAGCCAAATTTAAAGCGGTTTTTAGAACATGCGAAGCATTTGTAAGGTGATTCAACCATTTTTGACAACATCACAATCAAATGGAGGCTTGATAGGACCCGCCAGCCATAGAAAACCAAATATGCAAGGCTGGAAGGCACAGGGAACTCCGCGCTAGTCACCGGATAGTAATCATGAGCACCAAGGCGAACAGGGAAAAGAAACAGCAACAGAACGACGGCAAGCTAGCGAAGGCTAGCGCGAGCCTTCAGCAGATAGCCGACTCGAACATCACCCCGCGCAACATAAGAAAGATTGTGAAGGATTCGATAATCGCCCTTCAAGACCCGAAGGTCAGTCTTGCAGTCAGGGCGGCCAACGCGATTAGCATGCTCGACGAAGTGGCGCAGGACCCAAACATGTCATCCTTCGCCAGGGTCATCCTCTGGTCCGCGGTTTCCGAACTAGAGTCGATTCGCGAGTAGCAAAGATTTAACGTTACGACTCTCCATGCTGACGCTAGCGCTTGCCATCGTGCCCCAACTGCGGAACTGTAGTAGCGACCCCCGCCAAAGTCTTCACGGTGATAGTCGAGCCAAAGGAGGGCGAGCGCGGCCTGACACAGAGGAAGGTAGGGATGTACAACTGCGAGAAGTGTGGCACGAAGTTCCCCACGGTCGTAAGCAGGCAGCACTATCTCGTCGTACCGGACGACCAAATGAACAAGATTCAGACTGACATAAAGAACCTGAAGAAGACGAACCAGGATCTCGAGAAACACATCCAACTCATGGACAAGGAGTACGCGGAGCTCCAGAGGAGCCTAGAGAGGAGCAAGAAGGACTCAGACACTAGAGTCCTCGAAGCAAAACTGGATGCCCTGGAGAAGCATGTCGCCTACCTAAGAAAAGAGAAGGGAGAGCTAGAAGAGAAGACGACGAAGCTTCGCTAGTTACGTCCGATAACTAGCTAGACTTGGTAGCTCTCGGTTGGCGCTATCGGGCTGGAGTATGTAGCAACCTTCTCTTCCAACACGGCCTTCTCTGTCCTCAAGGCCTCCACTTCATTGGAGAGAGATGCGGCGTGCCTCTCGAGTTCCAGGGTCGTAAGCTTCTCTTTGAGACCCGCAATCTCGGTCAGGAGGGTCGTCTGCTCAGATTCCAGCGAACGAATCCGCTCTTCTAGCTCGGCTCGGTGATCCACGTATTCGGTTATTACTTCCATAAAGACCAGACACGTGACGGCGTAATTCCTTTTCTCCGGCCGGACAAAAAACAATTGATTCAATCGTGAAACGAAATCAATCGCCCACACGCTGCCCTTATCAAGGCCGCAAAGTCGGCTTGTCCCAATGAAGGGAATCTGGTCATGGCCGTCTGAACCAAGCGACCAAGATAAGACCCTACGAAAAATCATGGAAGAGGATGAGCTCGTCACGATTCTTGCGGCGCTGGCAAAGAGCCCGGAGGGCCTCTCCAACGCCCAGCTCGATAGGCTCCTCTCGAACAACTCTCAGTGGAGGACACTGCCACACATGAAGGAACTCATAGCGCTGGGGTTCGTCCAGTACCACGTCCAATTCTTCGGCGAAGCTGGAAAATACGAGCTGACCGATTTGGGCAAGACTGTCGTGTCCAAGATACAAACCAGCCACTGAGACGTGGCACGGCTGCCCGATTATTCCTTGATAACCTGTTTTTTCTTGGGACGGAGCTGCGAGTCAATCCACGCTATGTTCGCATCCAGCATCATCCGCGACTCCCTTAGCATCGCCTCTCGTTGGGGCTGGGGGATTTGAGAAATCTTCTCCTGGAAGACATCAAATATCTCCTTCCCGCGGTTCACGAATGCCGAAGCCCACACCTCCGCCGGCAACAGGTCCGCGAAAAGACGAATCATGACTCGCTCTCTCTTCCCCGCTGACGCCAGCGTCCTTTGCATCTCCTCAAGCTCCTGTTTCCCCTTCTTGGTCACAGAATACTTCACCGTGGCGCCAGCTTCCGCAGAACCAGTCCTCTCGAGGAGATTCTCTTTGACCAAGCTCCTGAGCAGGGGATAGACCGTCCCGGGTCCGGGTCTCCACGCCCCCTCGGTCTTGTCATCGATCGTCCGCATTATCGAATAGCCGGTCTCCTGATGCTTCGACAACATCGACAAGATGTAGAGTCGAAGGATGCCTCGGGGCACGGCCTGTGGGTGTATCCATTTCTTAGCTCCGGACTCTTGCACAGTAGGTAGTTCACTGCAGCCGGCTCTATTTAAGTAATCGAAATACTGCAATGTAATGTGACTGGTACCGATATCGTATTAGATATGCTTATAAAACCTCGCAGAGGCCTCGCCCAAGAGGGTCATGCCTGACATCATCACCGTCAAAGACCTAGTAGAGGTCTACGCAGACGGGACCAAAGCGGTGGATGGCATATCCTTCAACGTCCAAGAGGGCGAGTTCTTCGGCTTCCTCGGACCAAACGGTGCAGGCAAGAGTACCACTATCAAGATTCTCACGACACTCCTGAGGAAGACTTCAGGATCCGTCTCTATAGCTGGCTACGACCTGGAAGCCAATTCGAGAGAAATCAGGAAGGTCATCGGCGTTCAGAGCCAGGAGACCTCTGTCGACCCCGAACTCACCGGTAGGGAGAACATGATTCTGCAGGGGCACTTGCAGCAGATGAAGGGCAAGGAGCTGGAAGAAAGGGTCGATTATCTTCTCGAGGTGGTCGGACTGAAGGACGCAGCCGACAAACGGGCCGGCCGTTACTCCGGTGGGATGAAGAAGAGGCTGGACCTCGCCTCGACTCTGGTCCACAAGCCGAAGATACTCTTCTTGGACGAGCCGACCACTGGCCTCGACCCGCAGTCGCGCGCGACCGTATGGGATTACCTCGAAGAGCTTAACAAGAAGGAGGGCATTACTATCTTCCTTACCACACAATATCTGGAGGAAGCGGACCGGCTATGCCAGCGCTTGTGTATCGTGGACGCGGGCAAGGTCGTAGCCGAGGGATCGCCGCTAGGCCTGAAGAAGGAGATAGCCGCCGATGCAATCACCATCACCGTGGAGAACAGAACAGGTGCCGGCGACAAGGGCATAACAAAAGCCGCAGCCAAGTCGCTCCTCTCGAAGATACCCGAAGTCATGAACGTGGTCGACTCTGAGGAAGGCCTCACCCTCTACGTGAAGAACGGAGGGCTCTTCGTCCCCGAGCTGGTTAGGGCCTTCGACAAGGCTGACATCCAACTCATATCCATCAACATCTCCACGCCCAGCCTCGACGATGTCTTTCTCAAACACACTGGGAAGAGGATTAGAGTCGAGGAACTCGTGAAGCAGGCTCCTTCTGCGATGTTTGGAAGGAGGGGCAGGTAGAGGTGGCTCTCCTCTTCGACACGAGTTATCTCTTCATGAGAGCTCTGAAGAAGCTCGTCCGCAACCCCATACTCATATTCTTCTCTCTATTCCAACCGATTATTTTCCTCGTCCTCTTCACACAGCTGTTCCACTCGCTCAACCTGCTCCCGGGCTTCCCCCCGGGCGTGAGCTACCTCGAGTACGCATCCGCCGGGATACTGATGCAGAACGCATTCAGCAGCGCACTACAGTCAGGGACAAGCATCGTCGAAGACCTTAACTCGGGATTCCTGCAGAAGATGCTGGTCACCCAGGTGAGCCGGCCAGCAATACTGCTCGGGAGGCTAGCGACGGACGCCTTTCGGGTGACGGTGCAGTCGGTCATCATACTCGCACTCGCATACGCGCTGGGGTTCAGGCTGGCCTCGGGAATCCCGGGCGTTCTGGTCATCTTGTTCATCATTGCCTTCTTCGGACTGGCGTGGTCGGGCATCTCGCTCGCGCTGGGCCTGAGGACGAAGAGTTCGGAGACGGTGTTCGGGATAGGAGCCTTCCTAACATTCCCACTACTCTTCATGAGCACTGCGCTGGTCCCCTTGGGCTTCATGCCGCCATGGATGCAAAACGTCTCCAGAGTTAACCCGATAAGCTACGCAGTCAACGCGGTCAGGGATCTTTCGATTCCGGGCTTCTTCTCGTTGAGCGCGGAGCTAGGCGCTCTGGTATTCATCGCAGGGATAGCCGTCGTTACGATCGGCATAACTCTCTACTTGTTCAGAAAGGTAGTTAGCTAGGATAGTTGGGAGCGATGAGGTCTTGACGAACCCCTCACTCGAGGCAGTGAACCTCTCGAAGGTGTACGGCTCGTTCACAGCCCTGTCGAGCCTCAACCTGAAGATTGAGGGCGCGAAGTGCGTGGGGTTCTTGGGCCCGAACGGCGCGGGCAAGACGACCACGCTCAAGATATTCACCGACCTCATCAGGGCATCTTCCGGTGAGGCGCTAATTAATGGAATTAACGTCCACACACACAAGAAGGCCGCCCTGGCGTCCGTAGGCACCGTAATCGAGACCCCCGAGATATATCCATCGCTGACACCGAGAGAGGCCCTCGGGATGGTGGCCGAGTTGCGAGGAGTGCCGCACGCGGAGCGAAGAAAGCGGATAGAAGAGGTCGTCACGGAGGTGCAGATGCTGGACTGGATCGACAAGAGGGTCGGGAAGTTCTCGAAAGGGATGAAACAGAGGATTGATGTCGCCTCCGCGCTCTTGAACGACCCGAGGATAGTGTTGTTGGACGAGCCCACCACAGGCCTGGACCCGAGGGGGATGAGCGAGGTCAGGGGCATAGTGAAGTCCTTGAAGAACAAGGACCGGCTCATCTTCATGAGCTCCCACATCCTAAGCGAAGTCTCAGACGTCTGTGACGAGGTTGCTATGATAGACCACGGGAAGCTGTTGGTCTACGACACACTCCATAACGTCACAGCCAAGTTCTCCGGCGGAGAGAACATAGTCGATGTGGGGCTCACGCGCCCGTTGCAAGCCGGGGTGATTGACGGATCTGTGGCCAAACTCCCTGGGGTGGCCTCTGTAGAGAAGTTAGACGACAAACGGCTGAGAATTCATTGTAGCGGCGGCCTTGACGTGCAGGAGAAAATTCTCACCGAACTTGTTGGAATCAACATCGGAGTAGTTAGCTTCACTCCCACCTCCTCTGCGCTGGAAGAATCATACCTCAATCTAATCAAGGACACACTGTGAGAACCATGGCACAATCTAGTACTCCCGGAAACAAGGTTCCGAACAGCATGGCTCAGGTGAGAATCACCATGCGGTATACCTTCTTGGATTACTTGAGATCTCGAAGGTTCGCGATACTCCTCGGCATCATGCTTCTCATAAGCGTAATCCTCACCGTCGTCGTCGCTCACTACAGGCCGGCAAGTTTCGTCAGCTCTGGGACGCTCTCGTTCTACTCGGGATGGTGGGGGATGTCGGCGAGCTTCATCGTAATCCTCTCCGGAATCTTCTTCGGGGGCGACGCCATCTCCGGCGAGTTCCAGAACAAGACTGGTTACTTCACCCTGCCTAACCCAATCCGAAGGTCGAGCGTGTACATCGGCAAATGGATTTCCGCGTTCATAGCCGCCTCGATAGTCCTCTTCATTTTCATGGCGATAACAGTGCTCAACGAAGCTCTGTACTACCCGCTGAGCATCCCTTGGCAGTTCGCCGAGTCCTTCCTGTTCGCGTGGTTCTACCTCATGGCGGTTCTCGGGTTCACGTTCTTCTTCAGCTCTCTCTTCAAGAGCACGTCATACTCGATACTGGTCACCGCCATCCTCTTCCTCTTCGCGTTCACGCTCATACAGACCCTCGTCGCCGCCCTCGCCCAAATCGAGCCGTGGTTCATCCTGACATACGGCTCTGAGATAATAGGCAACGTTCTTGCTTCACCCTATCCTGCCCATGTCACAAAGGCCGCCGGCTTCGGCGGCCGTGGCGGCGCAGCTGCCCCCACTTTCACTAGCTTCAACGTCACCGTTCCAGAAGGACTCGTAATAATCGCAATCTACTTCTTAGTCACCGCAGCCCTGGGCTTAATCCTCTTCGAAAGGAAAGAGTTCAACTGAAGCGAAACAAGCACTAGACGTCCTCCGACCATATTGATGCCGACAATCGGCCACGCGCAGATTCCGACATCGCAAGGTATAATGGTGCAAGTCTGAATCAGGGCTCTAGCATCAATTAACTATGGCACAAGGCAAAATCAGCTTCGGGCTCACCTTCCTTGCGCTTCTATCATTCACCATCGCCTTCTTCACCGCTAGAATCTTCACGACGATAAACCCGGACACTGTAGTCGTGGGCGGAGGGATACACTTTCACCACTTTTGATACGGCCTCGCCATGGTGGTGGTTGCCGGCTGGATGGGCATATCCTCCGACCACCCCACGTGGCGCAGGGTCTACGCGGTGGTGTTCGGGTTCGGCGGGGGCCTGATCGGCGACGAAGTAGGCCTGCTGCTCACCTTCGGCAACTACCAGTCCCAGCTCACATACGCGTTTTTCATCGGACTGATTTGCTTTGTGACCCTCGCAATCTTGCTCGTCCGCTTCAGAGCTGACCTCAAACAAGACCTGTCGGAGATAGAGAGAGGGGAGGTCACCGTCCACGTCGGGCTCGTAATCGCCTGCGCATCCGCCCTACCGTTCGCCTTTGACTTCTTGCTGGCAGGCTCGGTCTGCGCGCTTGGCGGCATCACCCTCGCGGTCGTCGGGACGGTCTTACACCGACGGCAAAAGCGAGTCTAGGACGAGTTGAAAAGTGCGGGAGGTGGGATTTGAACCCACGAACCCCTGAGGGACGAGGTCCTGAGCCTCGCGCCGTTGACCAGGCTGGGCGACTCCCGCGCAGAGCGAGGCGGGCCGCAAACAACGACTTAAAGAATCTAATCGAACGACGCGCTTTGGAATACGGCGCTTATCCCAAGCCCCAGCTAACAGCCTTGGTCGGCGTTATGCGAAAGATCGGAGACTCTCCTTCTCTCCACGGGTTCTTCCTGTAGAACTCGAACTTGGTCATCAATAATTCCAAGAGCCGTAGATACTCCGCGCCCCGTTCGTGCACCTTACACGTCCCCTCTACCGTCACCGCCCTAGTCGGGCGGAGCCTGTCCACCAAGAGCGCCACGCTCGGGTTCTCCTTCACGTTCTTGAGCTTCTTGGTGCCGTAGTCGACCACGATAACGAAGCCAACCCCATCCAACGCGTACATGACCGGAGTGACCTGAGGCCTCCCCTCCTTGGACGCTGTAGCCAGGCGGCATACCTCATTGGACTTTAGGAACGCCTCCTCTTTGGGCGTAAACTTGACCATGGCGTCTCGAAGGATGCACCTGACTTTACGTGTTTTCCAGAGCCGGAGAAGAGCCGCGACTGGGAATTGAACCCAGGACCTTTACCTCTTTGGACTTTCATTTACCAAGGTAACGCTCTACCAGGCTGAGCTATCGCGGCGCGAGCGCACCACCAATGCATCAGATTTTTAGTGTTTGCGAAAGGTCGGCCGGGGTGCGGCTCGTCCGTCGACTCCGATAAGAAAAAAAAGTACCGGGGGCGGGATTCTCATGGCTTGCATTTTGAGCCCGCGACCTTCGGGGATATCTCTATCCTCTCCGGATTTCACATCTTGGCCGATTATGAGTCTCGCCCACGCATGGGCGTAGCCGGCGCAATGGGCCAAGCTATGCTACCCCGGCGACCTCCACGGAGCAAAGTAAGTATGTAATCTTTCCTTTCGGGGCAGACGACGACCCTCGGCGAATCCGAGCGCCTCCGGAGACTCGCTGCGCGCTCCCATCCAGAATGCTTTTCTAGACGAATATCAGCCGCCACCTTCGGACCATGCAGATTTCGGTGCTGAGCATCAGCGGCTATTACAATTTCCTGAGCGGATTGATGATCACGCTCTTCATACTCAGCCTGATAGTCATCTTCGTGTACGAGTACGAGGTCCTCCGGCGGCCAAAGACCTGAGCCGCCGCGGCCGCTACCCTCTTCCACGCACCCGCTCTATCTTGGACGAACGGTTCAGCTCGAGCGTCTCCGCGCCCATCTTCGACACCTGGATCATGGCGCCGTGAACGCGCAGTTTCTCACCCGCCTGGATTCCCCCAATCACATTCGAGGCTTCGTCCCAGGCCACCGCGGTTATCTCTCCGGTGTCGTCCCCGAGGACCACCTCTCCTTTCTTGGCGGTCGACCCGTCCTTCAGGTTGACGTCTCGCACGTTCCCCTTCGAAAGGGCCATCACCTCCAAGTCGACGCTGCCGCTCACGACGTGTTTGGCTACGTCCGCCACCTT
>Ga0307373_10008880_pt1 | contig 15179 bp, 12 predicted proteins | sample OX2MG_FD_202534 | JGI IMG/M metagenome (GOLD analysis project Ga0307373, IMG submission 202534) | Soil microbial communities from Risofladan, Vaasa, Finland - OX-2 | ecosystem: Environmental > Terrestrial > Soil > Coastal area > Acid sulfate soil | place: Finland: Risofladan, Vaasa | collected... | reverse complement strand
CAAAGCAGACGCTGTGAAGCGGGCAATATATCCAATCTCGGCGTGAACAACTCCACCTCCAGATGATTAACGAGAGCATTCTGAAACCGCGCCGGGATTACAAACACGAATTCAGAATTCCGCGGTCCTCGTCAGCCTCTGTCCGTACATCCATCGTTCCAGCCTGATGTTCGCCGCCCAGTCCTGGAAGCTGGGTATGCGCCCCAGATCCTCCCGAACGTGTTGCTCTCCGATATATCGCACGGGCACATCTTTGCCTTCGCTATTGCGAATGACCTCACCGAAGATTCGCTCTGCCAGAAAGATTCCTTCGGCATGGTGGCGCAGGGCACGATGCCGAACATCTGCCACAATGGCTTTCGATTCATCGAACCATTTGTGGACAGCCAAATAATCGTCAACGACGCCACCGAATTTACGGGCGCTATTTTTAGCATGTTCCAAAGGGTGGGCCATGAGCTAAAGCTCCCGCGGTTCCTCGGAGTGACTAACGGTTTCGTACCAGTTGTGCTCCACGCGAATCGTAAGCGTGTGAACATTGAACGTAACCGTTCCGAAGCCGCCTTCGCCGTCCTCGTAGCCCTCTGGGACGAATTCCTCAAGGAGATCACCAATTTTGCGGATGTCGAGATCAGCCGGCAGGCGCGATCCCTCGAGTGGAGTATCTGCCGCATCTTGGAGCTGAGCGGGTTCTGCGCGCCCTTCATCTCCATCGCCGTGGTAGCTCACCGTTACTTTCGCGACTCCGACGCTGCGCAGTCTATCGGCAAACCTAAGTACTTCGGCCTTCCGTTCTTGATCTGTGGTCACGACATGCGCCCCCTGGTTTCCAAATTGAACGAAGAATGGTTTTCGCGGTTCGCAGGAGACGCACACATCTCTCATGATCGTTTGTATGCACCTCAGCGCGATCTAGCGAGTCGCGGAGTTGAAAATCTGAACTCGCGGAAGACATGTCGAGTTTATGAGCAGCCGCTCGGAGTGCCGCAGCCGACACACTTATTGGCAAGGTTAGGATAAGGCAATGACAAGCGGGGTTTCGAAAGTGGCGGGGCGAAAGGATTTGCACCTTCGACCTCCTGGTCCCGAACTATGAAGCTCAATTCTATGAATGCTTCATCTGGCGTCGCTTATGGGACAAGAAGCGCTATTTCCCCGCTCTTAGTTGTACCTAACTTGTACCCAGATTCACAAAACGCCGTTTCGGGATAACTTCCGTGTAGCCGACACTGCCGGCCCGTGGTTCTGACAAAAGCTACGGCGCCATCCATCCGGCGATTGCTTGCTGGAAGGCTCCGTTTCCAAGCAATTGTTTGCGGCTTGCCACTGACTGAGTACCAGAGGTATGCTCAAGAAGCTCTGGCCGCAAGAACAAACTTGGCGAACGCGCCTCAATTCAGCCGCTTCGTTGTGGCTGCGGTCTTCTTGACCGCGCTGCCGTTCCCGCTCTATTTGGCGATCCAGATTAAGATCGGTACCTGGATTGACGTCACGCTGATGCTACTGGTCTGGGTGGCGTTTCTGCTGCTGTTCTGGCTGCCGCTGGGTTTCTGGCTGTTTCGAGGCCCCGGACGAGCCTGGCGGCGAGCCTTAATTGGACTCGCGTTATCGGTACCGCTGGGATATTTAACCGTCGCCGTCGGGTTGTGGCTCCTCACTGCCAGCCTGCTTCCGGCATCGCTGGGTTTCCATCCCCACAGTTTGCTGAGATGGATGGCCTACGGCGCATCCGGGCCGGTGTTCTTCCTGGTTATCTGTCTCACCTTCGTGCTCACGACCCACGGTCGCCGGCTGGCGCTGGTGGTGGACGGCGCAGCGATTTTCGTTTTTGTCGCTTACACCGCGGGCTCGATGGGAATGATTCTGACCGTGAATCACGGTCCCTGGCCAACTGCGGCGCCGGCCACGATCGAAATCGCAGGCGCTAATCTGGTGGATACGGCCCACGGCACCATCGTCCGGAACCAGGACGTGACAATTCGGGATGGACGCATTGTCAGCATCCTGCCCGCCGGCGCGCCAGCACCCACTGGAATGATCGCCATTCCTGCGCGTGGTGCTTACCTGATGCCCGGGCTGATTGATGCCCATGTGCACTTGCTGACGCCCTTCAAATCCATTCCGTCGCTGCAGGCAGGTGGTTTCGATTTCAACTACTTTATCACCTCAATCTTTGGCGATTACTCTCCGCAGCGCGAGGCCTATCTCGCCGCCAGCGTGACCGCTCTGCGCGACATGGGCGACACCGCACGCCAAATCTTCGCCCTGCGCGCCGCCGTTGCTGGGCATCAATTGGCCGGGCCGCATATCTTCGCCGTCGGCCGCCTGGTGACCTCGCCTCATGGGCACCCGGTCAGCACCATCTGGACGCCCGAAATCACTCGACAAGGCGCGATCTTGGCCGCCAACGCCGAGCAGGTCGATCAGGGCCTAGAGCAGAACTTTCTTGCCGGCCCGCCCGACGCCATCAAAGTCATTCACGGCACTATCGGAATGGCGCCCGAGGAGACCACGCCGACCGTGGTGGCCACGGCGGTACAGTGGGCGCATGCGCATCACCTGATGTGCTTCGTCCACATCGGGACGGCGCAGGAGGCGATGGATGCGGTCGCTGCCGGCGCCGACGGCATCGAGCACGTCGCCACTATGGACACGCTGCCGCCCGAACTTCTGGCCCGCATGGTCGCGCAGCACACCTACGCCGATCCCACCTTCGGCGAGTACATCGAAGCTCTGCGTCTGACCAACACTCCGTCCGATCGGATCGCCCAGCTACTCACGGAAAAGTACGCTCTGGTGCGGCAGCTCGATGCGGCAGGTGTACCAATTACCGTCGGTACCGATGCGCCGCTGGTGGATTACGGATTGGGGTTCGACGACGAACTGGATCAGTTTCTGAAGGCTGGATTTGCGCCTGCCAAGATCCTGCATTTCGCAACGATCAATAACGCTGCCGCACTGGGCCAAGCGGCAAGTATGGGAGAGATCCGCCCCGGCTATGACGCTAATCTGGTACTGCTCCGACAGAATCCGCTTCACGATCTCGATACCGTTCGCCATCCGGCATGGGTCATGGTGGATGGCGCCGTGCTGTTCCGATCCACGGCGCACTGAACCCGAGCGCTGGGCCGGTTAGTGTTTTGACCGGCTGGCGCGGCGTGCCTCCGCGTCGTTCCCATGGTCGCGCTGAGGTGCGAACAGCCCAGACCGCGTTCTTCCTCGGGACAATCTTGGGTAAACGTCTGGAGATTTGGTGACATTCCCAATTGCCCGCAATCGACACAGTGGCAGGGTTGCGTCCTGGCAGGACACAGAACTTTGAGCTCGCTTTTGGTTTTTCTCCCCAAAGGCTTGATCCTGTACCCCATTTCCCCACAATCGGATTCCCAGTAAAGCGAACCTTCTGTGGCAGGGCCATGAACTCAAAGAACAAAGAGCGTTCGCGTCCGACGGACGTGTGGCAAGAACGCTTGGTTTTTGACCAGGCGCTCTTTGCATATCTGAATCAAGTAGTGCAGCGGGTTTAACGGACCCGCCCAGTCGATGTGCGAAAAGCTCGAGTTGTTTCTGTAGCACTGGCGGTAGAAAAGCGAGGATAAGGCTCCCCGACTCAGATCCGCTTCGCCCCTATTGGGAAAGCTGTGCCACCTGTACATTGTAGCGATCGAGCAGGTCGCCCGTGGCGTGTTCCACGGCGGTGACAGCAAGCCGGTAACCAACCTCCGCCTGCACCAGGCCTAACTCAGCCTGCGCCAATTCCGTCTGAGCTTCGAGCGTGAAGAAGATGGGCTGCGCACCCAGGGCGTACTTGCGCTGTTCGGCTTGCAGATTTTTCTGCGCCAGGTCCAGAGCAACTTTCGAGGCCTCCATGTCGATTTTCGATTCCTCGAGCTGATGAACGGAATTCGTGACGTCGAGTGTGATGCTTTGGCGAATCCGGCGGTCAGAATAGAGGTCACGGCGCTTGTTGACCAATGCGTTGCCCAGATTGGCTTCGCCCGCATGATTCTTGATCGGGAGCGTCAACGAAACTCCGAATCCGTAACCCGGGAATCCGAAGCCAAATACCTGGCCTAGCGCGTCGGACCAGCCGCCCTGCGAAATCACTTGTGGCGGGACCGTATTGATATTTATTTCGTTTCCACCCAGTCCGTTGCTTTCGTAAATGCCCGTGAGCCGCAAATCCGGCTCCAAAGCGTTGTGCGCAATTCTAATGTTGAGGTCGTCGTTTGCGAGTTGAAGATGCTGGGCGTCCAGTTCCGGCCTGTTGGCGAGCGCCTTGCCGAGGGCCGTTGCGATGTCCATGTTCATAAGGGTTCCCGCGGGCTCGGGCGTTTCGGTCAAGTCCAGATCGAGGGCGCTAACGGGGTCGATGTCGGCTCCAATGATTTGCCGAAAAACGTTCTCCGTCTGTTTCAGGAAGTATTCGGATTGAATTTCAGATACGCGCCGCTGGGCGACCTGAGATTCGGAGCGATAAATATCGAGTGGCGGAAGCGCGCCGAGCTGCAGCGAGTGCTTGTCATGATCATACGTTTGCTGAGCTTCATCCAGCGATTTCTTTTGCACCGCGAGGCTCTCTCTGGCTTGGACGACGCTCCAGTATTGGGCGACGACTTGAAGAATGATGTCGTTTACCTCCTGCTTGAAAGTGGCGCGCGATTGCGCCAGGCCGCGCTGGGCAATGATGATCGGGCCGCGATTCGGGAGGAACCCTCTGCCGCGAAGCAGCGGTTGCGAGAAGTTAAAGGTGAAATTTCCGGAAACCGAGGGGTTAAAAAAATTGAACGAAGCGTTCGAGGAAAGTTTGTTGGCGCTAAGCGAGGCTTGGTAGTTCGTTCCCGTGAGCAGAGTTTGGGAAACGCCGAGTTGGGCGCTTTGGCTCAGACTGCTCAGGGTCGGCGCGCCGGAGAGCTGCGAAAATGTGGGAGACTTCGAACGTAACGCATTGAAACTCGATACGAGCAAGGGATCGAACGGGCCACGCGCGAAATCAATGGCGTCTTTGGCCGTGCCGATTTGCTGTTGGTCGAGGACAATGTCCGTGTTGTTGGCGAGCGCCAGCCGGATGGCATCGTCGAGCGAAAGTCGCAGCTTCCCCGCCGCGATGTACGGCTGAAAGCTCTGCGATACCTGCGCGTCAGGGATGCGCTGCTGCTTTGCGGATTGTTCCAGGGTTTTGCGATAAGAAGCGCTCTGCGAATAGCAGGCGGGGACGGCGCAAACAAAGACCGCAAGACACAAAATTAGCCGAATGTGTGATGGCTTCAATTCGTTCCTCCCGAGTGGATTGACGCTGCCCGAATATTCAAAACCAGCTCGCCGAGAACGCCCGGCAAAACATGAAAACGACCTCGTCTATTCGTAGCGGATTGCTTCCACCGGATCGAGACGCGCCGCCTTTATGGCGGGATAAATCCCGAAGATCATCCCAACGGATATAGAGACGAGAAATGCGAGCAAGATTGAGCTGGCCGTCACGATGGTTGACCACGCCGCCAGCCATGCAATCAACCGGGACATCCCGAAGCCGAAAACAATGCCCAGCACGCCTCCGGCGAATGAAATCAGGATGGCTTCCACCACGAACTGCCGCACGATGTCGGACTGCCGCGCACCGACGGCGCGGCGCACGCCGATCTCGCGAGTCCGTTCCAAAATGCTGGCCAGCATGATGTTCATAATTCCGATGCCTCCGACCAGCAGCGAAATCGAGGCGATCGCCACCATCACTGTGTTGAAGAGGCGCTCGGTGCGCTGCTGTTCGGCGAGAAGTTCGGCGGGCACAATCACCGTGAAATCGCCCGCATCGTGATGTGTAGTATTGAGGACGCCTCGGACGACCTCGGCGACGCTTGCACTGTCCGCAGCGGGCGTGAGATGCAGGTACATGCCGTCGATTTCATCTTTCATATCGCTCATGGAATCTTGCAATCGGAGGACCACCGCATTCACGGGAGCGTAAATCAGGTTGTTCAAGTCTTGATTGGGCACGCCGGCGACGTCGGTTTGTGCCGCTAATTCCGGCGCCACCACGCCAATCACGTGAAACCACTGGTCGTTGACCTTGATATATTGGCCAACCGCATCCGCGGAGCCAAACAGATTGAATTTCGCCGCGGAGCCGAGAACGCAAACGGGCGCGGCGGCGGCATTTTCCTCCGCGTCGAAGAACCTGCCTTGCGTCACTTGCAGGCCGGCAATGTGAAGATAGTTTTCGTTGACGCCGTAGACTTGCGGGTCTTCCTGTTCGGCCTTGGGAATCAGCTTCGAGGGCGCGAAGCGTTTGCGGGGCGTCGCCTCCGCGATGCCGGTGACACCGAGAATCGCGCGGTAATCATCGAATGTAAGACCGGGCGAAGTCCTGCGCACCTTCTGAAGCGTTTGATAATTGCTCGCCTCTTTTGCCTCGACGATCAGATTGCGGACGCCGAGCTGCTCGATGAAAGCCATCACCTTTTGCTGCGCGCCCGCGCCGATGGAAAGCATTGAGACGACGGCGGCGACGCCGAATATCATACCCAGCATGGTCAGCAAGGAGCGCAGCTTGTGGATCATCAGGTTGTCGAATCCCAAGCGGAGGTCAGGCAGCCAGTGGAGCAGCGAGCGAGGATAGGCCAGCCGGGCGGGGTCGATTGGACGCGTCGCCATTCTCAGGGTGCTCCCGGACTTGGCGCCGGACCGGATGCGCCGGGCTTGCCGCCAGCGGACTTCTGCGTGGGATCGATGAGCGCGACTTGCGTGCCCTCTTTCAGCCCGTCGATGACGGCCAAGCCCTCGGTTACATAACGAATCTTGATTTCGCGAGCGTCAAAACCGCCGCCGGTTTTCACGTAGACGGTGGCCCTGCCGTCTTCTTGAAACACGGCTTGCCGTGGGACGTACAGCGCATGTTTCAGCGGATCGCCGAGAATGACGAGTCGCGTCGTAAACCCCGGGCGCAGTTTGGCGTTCGCCTGGGCCAGTTGGACGGTGACGCTGAAGTTGTGCGCGGAACCTTCGTCGAAGAAAAAACCACCAGACATTCCCGCGAGCGTCTTGACCTTACCTTGCACGTTTAATCCGGGCAGGGCGTCCACCCGTACCTCGACGGATTGCCCGATTTTCAGATTGGCGCGATCCGCCTCTCCCACCTTGGCGGCAATCTCCATCTGGTCGATGTCAATCACGTCGGCGACGACCCGGCCGGGCCCGACTTGATCGCCCGTTTGATATTCGGGCAGAGACATGCCACCAAAAAAGAACCCTCCGGAGGCGTCTTCGTTTTCTCTCACCACAACCAGTCCATTGATGGGGGACCTCACTTGCATGTTGGCGATATTTTCTTCCGCCTGTTTCATGGCGAGGCTCGCTTTATTGCGTTTCTCGTTGTCGACGGCGATGTTTGCCTGGTTCGACGCTGCGTGCGATTGAATATCTTGCTGGAGTTGCGCGAGCGCCCGTTTTGCTTCATCGAGGGTCAGCTGATTTTTCTCCGCGTCGATGGCGCTGACAATTTCGTGTTTACTCACGTCCAATTCAGCCTGGCGCACCGCAAACGTGGCTTTCAGCAGGGCCGTCTGATCTTGAGCGGTCTGTACCGCGGAATCATCCTTGGCCTTCACAATTTCTTGTTCGGCCTGGGAAAAATCGGAGCGGGCCTGTTCCAGATTGTATTGCTGCTGGCTGGGGTCGAACGCGATGATCACATCGCCCTTCTTTACCGGAGTTCCTGTCTTCACGAGCTGGATGATTTGGAGTGTGCCGCCGGCGATCGGAGGGGCGATAAGCATGGCGGTTTGCGTGGCGCGCAGTTCGCCGGTCGTATACACCTTGGGCTGAAGTTCACCCTGTTTTACCACGGCGATAGGTATGTCTTGCGTCGAAGATTGAGTGGCGCCGCGGGCCGAGCAAGAAGCGAGGCTCACGGTCGCGAGCGCGGAGAGCACGAGAGGGCCGAACGGAATGTTTTTCAGGGCCATTTCTACATCGCTAATCGGATGCCGCCGGTTCTTGCAGGGCCACGCGCTCGCCAGGTTGCAATCCCTTCGCAATCAAGAGCTGATCGCCGCTGCGTCGCGATACTTCAATGGGACGTTGTTCCAGCTTCGTGCCGTGCAGCACGTAGACCACGCTTTGACCAGCTTTGCGAAACATCGCCGCCGCAGGAATCGTGATTCCATTGGGAACCTGATCCACGATGACGCGTACGTTTGCGCTCATGCCGGGACGAAGCCTGGGGTCCGAGTGGCCGAGAACTATGTCCATTGTAAAATTCCTCGGAAATGGCCAACCCGCCGAGAAATCCATGCTCGCGATTGTGCTGATTTGAGTGATGCGTCCCGTAAAGTCTCGGTCCGGGATGGCGTCGATGCGGATATTGGCCGCCTGGCCCGTTTGAACGCGGCCGCGCTCCGTCTCGTCGAGGCGGGCGGAAATCTCGAGGGTCGACAGGTCGGGTAATTCGGCAATTTCCGCGCCCGACCAGGCGCGATCGCCTTGCTTGAACGGAGGGGCGTTGCCCATGGGCCCAGCCGCTCGCCAATTGTCCTGCAAAGTCACAATGCCGTTGGTGGGGGCGCGCAGGGTGAGGGCGTCGAGGCCACGGTCCGTCTGGCGAACGTCGTAGAGAGCCTGGTCGCGTTTGTGCTTCTTGCTCTCGATGGTCGCTGCATCGGCAGCGCGGTCTGCCTTCAACTTTTCATCCATTTCCTTCAACTTCTGCTGCGCGTCGGCGAGTTTCAAATCCGCTTCCTCGCCATCGATTTTCGAAAGGATCTCGTGTTTGCTGGCGTCGAGCTTCGCGGACTGCACGTCGAATCGCGCCTTCATTACGTCGGTGAGATCCTGCTCTTCCTTCAGGCGGGCTTGGGCGCGCGCGGCCTGGATTTCGGCGTCGGAGGATTTCAACGTGGATTGATCCTGCGCGAGGGTTTGCTTCAACGTCGTCGCGTCAAACTGCACCACGACGTCGCCTTTTTTGACTTGCGCGCCGTTCTGCGCCAGCTTGATGATTTGCAGATCGCCCGCCTGATACGGAGCCGAAATGATTGTGGATTTTAGGGCCTTCGCCTGGCCGTGAAGCTGCACGTACTCGGTGAATTCCCCACGCTGGACGAGGGCGCTGGGAATCAAGGGCGCGGGGCGGGCTAATCGAAAAGCTCCAAAACCTGCGAATCCGAAAATGACAAAGGAGCAGAGGAGAATCGTCCCTTTTCTTCGCCTCCATAAATTCTCGACCTTGCTCATATCCTTCAGAAAGAACCAGCGCTTTCAGGTGCTGTACGGATTACATCGCCCGCGTGCAATCCGGATTCGATCACCACGTCGAGATCATTTGTCGGGCCGATTTTCACTTGATGCTTGTCGAACCCAATCGCTGTTTTGAGTAACACGTAGTCTTGACCTTTATCGTTGATGACGCTTTGCGCCGGCACCACCAGAACGTTTTGCAGCTTGCTCAGTTCCACGTCGGCGGACGCTGAAAGATCGGGCATAAGTTTCGGATTGTTTCCGCGAATCGAAAAAATAGCCACAAACGTGCGAACTTTATCGGTGAATTGTCCCGAATGACCCAGCGGGGCCAGTTCGTCGAGGACTCCCGGAAAAGAAAGACCCGGATAAGCGTCGAGATGCACGGTCGCTGGCTGGCCAATGCGGAGTTCGGGCATGTCCTCCTGGTTGACCGCCACGCGAACATCCATTTGCGCCGGATCAATCACCTTCATGAACGGAACGCCGGGACGCACTTCGTCGCCTTCCTGGACTTCTCCCATTCTGCTGCCCAGCCAAACTGTGTTTAGGACCACGATGCCGTCCATGGGTGAGCGGATGGTCATCTTCGCTGCGTTTCCCTGAGCATAGAGCATTGTGCCGCGAGCGCGGTCCCGTTGGATTTCCAGGACACGAATGTCGGCGGCCGCCGCTTCGCGCTTCAACTGAAAAGTCTGACGGAGTTGCTGGAGAGTCTGAACCGCCTCTTGAAGAGTTTCCTGGTTCTTTTCGGCGTCAATGCGGGAAACAATGTCGTTCTTTGTGACTTCAAGCTGCGCCTTGGTGAGATCGTCCTCGGCTTGCTTTAATTCTGTTTCATCCTTTGCGCGGGCGGCATCCTCGGCGGCGCGTTTCTCTTCGACCTGATCCACAAGGTCCTGGTACGTTGCTTTCTTGTCGAGAGCGTCTTTGATCTGGGCCTGGCGATCAAATTCGACGAGCACGTCGCCCGTTTTCACGCGCGAGCCCGCGGGAGCAAGCTTGGTCACTACCATGGAATTGAGTTGTGCGCCTTCCAGTCTGGGGGCAAGCACCGGCCGCGATTTGACAGCCTCCGTTGTGCCGGTTAAACGAAGCACCTGGACAAAATCCTTTTTCGCCACGGTAGCTGTGCCGGACTCTACAGGGTTTGACGCGCTTGTGCGCCGAACGTTTCCAGGGAAATACGCTGCCAGGATCAACGCGGAAAGCACGATAGAGGCTGCGATGATTCGCGCGGTTCTGTGCGGCGCTCGCGAATTAGCAAAATTGTCGGAAGGGAGAATTTCGTTGTGACGTTTCTTCCCTGCTCGCTGGAAAGCGGGCCATTTCACGATCCGTTTGTGAATCGAGTCTTTCATGCCAGCGTGCCGATTTGCGGCATTCCTGATTCTTTTCGATGATGAAGTATATCCCTCAGGATATCGGTAATCAAATTAACATCATCATCCAGCTGAACCAGATGTAATCTCTCGTTTCCGAGATGCATTCTGGACCATCTGCTATCTCAGGGCTATGGGCTTTGAATTACTCGGTCCGTCTCGAACTCAAGGGAGGAATAAAAAATGGATCAATTAAACAGTGGCGAGGACTTTTGTAGTGCTCCCCTCTAAAACTGGACACCTCAATTAGGTAGAATCAGGGCCTCCCAAACAGGAGGCAACATGGGCAGGAAACCACGGCACCTCTCAGTTGTAAAGAATGGAAGCACTTCTATGCTTTCCCGACTCGTCGAGTATCTCCGTTCCCGCCCCGTACCAGGATTCGTGACTATATGAGAGCACTCAAGGAAGGATCTGTCATCTGGGAATTTGAGCAGCTCAAAAAAACGTACGTCGGCTCCCAAGGGTGGAAGGAATTTCATCGGGATCTAGTTAAAGCCATCAAAAAGAAATTCCCGGCCTTCAAGGAATAATGGCGCAAGTAAGAATTTCGTGAATGAAACCGAGCTAAAATGAGGAAGCCCGTTACTTTTTGTTCAAAACAAAAAAATTGAACTTTGCGCCGTGCCATTCCGCAGCTTTCAGTCACGGAACGCCAAAGATTCCCGCACCACGTGACGTTACGTACGTTACGTTACATCACGCACTCATCACGCAAATCCTGTTCCCCAAAGCAATTCCTTAAACAAAGGAATTGGGGTGCCGCACTTCCGGCAGGCGCTGTCACGGGCAGGCACCTTATAACCGCAGGTACACTCGATATAGTATTCGTAGCGAATGATTCTGTACCGCGAGCTACGACGTTCCTCGGCTCGGGCTTTTCCGCAAATGTCACGAGAGCGACGCGGACTCACAATACTGCGGCCAGCGATAGAATCGGCGAGGTAATCCAATTGGGCTGACATTCGCATGGGAAAGGTCTTTTCCCTTAGGATGGTGAGAATAAGGCCGATCGATGGAGTCGGGGCGAAAGGATTTGAACCTTCGACCTCCTGGTCCCGAACCAGAAAGTCGAAGAATCCAAAGCCTTGTGGGTGTCGCACTTTACGAGCCGCACCACTCCAAAATCCTGCCTAAAATTTCGTCCACAGAGTCCACACTGCAAAAGGGTAGTGCAAATCTCTTCGCGGTTTATGAAACATGAACAACGTGCGCAACGGAATCTTGTCTCGAAGTCGGCGAATCGTGGCCTGCGCCCGAGTCTGAATCAACAGGCGCATCCTCGGCCGCTCAATGGAGCTACAGCCAGGAGGCCGACAGCGGACACCGATGCGAACTCGTGTCCGAAACTCAAACTCGTTCAAATCTCCTGATTCGATTCATTCCTCTGCTCGTTCGTTGCGTTCGCTTTCAATCCGCATATTTTGGAGATACCGCTTCTCTGCGGCATTAAGACCGTTCATCCACGGTCTGATCGGCATCTCGCGAAGAAACTCGCCGGGAGTGAGAATCGCTCCGATATCCTCAATGATGTGCTGTTCGGCGATGGTTCGAACGCATACTTGTACTGCGTCGGAAGAACGCCGATAGAGGTCGCCAAAGAATTGCTCACACAATGCCACTCCGAGGGTGTTGTGCAGCAGTGCACGATGCCGCCAGTCGCCCATGTACAGTTTTGACTGGTCCAGGAATTTGTGGATCTTTACATAGTCATCTGCAACGCCGCCAAACTTGCGTGCGGATGATTGGCTATGGAACTGAACATTTCCCATGGCGAAATCTCCTTCTAGACACCCTGGAGATGCAATATAAACAACAGATAGACACACCGAGGAAATTCGCTGGCACGTGCGATGAAATGCCGACTCAGTTTTTGGGGAACCTTCACACGGCTGTCGGCGTCAACCGAGCTTCGCGGGGTGCTCAACTGGACCCGGGGGTTTGGCTAACCGGACGCACTCAAACCAACCCCAATCATTCGCTCCTTGGCCACGGTACACGGCTTGGAGTTTGTGTGGCCACTCTCGAATGCAGCCTTCAGGCATGGAAGCCGCATTCACACGCAAGCACCCGCGGCGCGGCTAGTGGCGCAGGGGAACTGTAATGTCCCCAAATCATCGGGCCAACATGCAGCGCTTCACAACTGTGCGGGGTGCTCTGCTTCATCCGAGGCCCGATCCCGCACACCAACGTCGTGAAACCCTGCACCGTGGGCTTGGGCGTGTTCGTGTGCGCCGGGATTTCACGCGCGCGTCTCGTCATCACTCTGCGACGGCAGCATCTGACGAGGAGATCGACTACCGAATCAACAACACCACTTCTCCTTCCCTTTTGATCAACCTGAAAATGCGCAGCACATTTCAAAGTCCAGGGTGGCGTCGAGTGTCGGTAGGAGCAACTCGTGTTTCGCGCAGGCGGGAATCAGTTGATGGGGAGCAGCCTATCCAAGTCAGTGGCGGAAAGGAACAGTTTCAGATGATCTCGCAATTGGCTGCGAGCTTCGGCCATCTCGTGGAAACTCGGCCTGCAAATCTCTATGGTCTCTCGTTTGGCACACCAGCTGTAGCCGCTCTTGCGATGATAGGCGCCGTCATTGTATGCCAGATATTCCCCTACAGGGGTGTTCTGGGCGATGGCGAAACCGAGGAGCTCCACGACTCGCGCCCGGTCAGCCGGGGCGAGATCCGTCCCCAGATCCAGAGCATAATCGTCATCTTCAAGCCTGGCTCTCTCGCCGCTACTTTCTCCCTCTGCTGTGAATGCCACGTTCCGGAGCTCCGAACCATCGGACCAAATGGAAGGAAATGACTCGAGAACCAGGCGCATCAGATTCTTCAACTCCCGGCGGCTGCCGCAGGTAAACTCCACATCGAGTCCCTCAGAGTATTCGAACAGGTAGTCGTCCGTGACCACGGCCTCTTCCCCCAATTGATCATTGATCTCTGACCAGAACAGGCCCGACGCCAGTTCCTGAAGGGCGCCCTCGACATCGGAATTTTCCAGCCCGTGAACGTCCGTGGCATTCCATCCAAAAGTGACATCCGTTTGGCCATCGACGTCCCGGCACGTGCCAGTTCCATCGTCCCGGAAGATGAATAGAAACTCTTCTTCCTCTGCGGTGTACTTGATTTCCCATTGCTTTCGAGCCATCTGCATGCGGAGACTCCTTGCGCCTTCACGGATACCTCATTTCTGCGGAATCAAGATTCTGCGCCCGAATGGAACGCTCAAATCCTGCGTGACTACCCACAGCAGAGGAAAGTTCGGTTTTCGCTGCGGAAAAGTCCCGCAAAGGTCGGTCAGGTATACGCCCGCTGTGACGCCTCGTTTCTCGAGTTCAGCCAAGCCCGGGCCGAAATCTGTTCCTCCTCCACCTCGCGGGCTGTAGGCAACGAGCGGCCGGCGAAAGACGCTGACAGCCTGGACCGCAGCGTCGCAATCGACCACCACTGTCTCTGCCGCCGTGGCTTTCATGATCCCGTTGATCTCGCCAATGAAAGTGTCCAGGACTTCATTGCTGATCGAGCCCGATGTATCGACGACAACGCCGATCCGAGTAATCCCCTTCTTGCGTTCGTTGCCCGCCTCGATGAACCTTGCTTGTTGTCCATGGGAGAGCGTGCGGCGGCTTGGACGATTCCAGGTGCTCTCCGTTGCCGGCAGACAGTAAACGTTCAGAAACTCGCGCAATATCAATTCCCACCGAATATGGGATTGCGGAATGTCACTCGCGAGTTTGCGGAGGATTCCGCCAGAGTGGGAGCCGGCCTGGGCGCGCACGATCCGCTCCCGCCAGATTCTGGTCTCCATCTCCCTCTGGTGACTATCTGTGTATTCGCCCTGCGGATCGGATCCCGGAGCGGGCGCACGATCATTTACTGCCGGACTTCCCCGCAAGTCATTTGCCAAGCGAAACGACAGAACCGGAAGAGTGCATCGACGCGTCTTTAGCTCCTCGTAGATTTGCTCTGAAGTCCATCGATGAGCAGGCTTCGTTTTCAACAAATCGGGACTGAGGAGTTTGGCCAACTCCACGGCGTCCTGGGGCAGGCGCGCCCACGAGAGCTGCGCTATAGAGTTGTTGATAACGGCGTCGCATGCCATATTCCACAAGTCAGGCCGATAGGTACTCCCTTCTTTCTGGTAAATTGCGCTCCCCCGTTGCACATGACGGAATATTACGTGCAGGCATTCATGGATGCAGACACCCACCTGTTCTTCGTCGGAGAATTCAAAGAACGCGGGGCCGAAATACATTTTCGCCCCGTCCGTCCAGGCTGGCGCGATCCCTGTTTCCCTGATGATCAGAGGGACGTAGAGCATTACTCCGGCAAGACCGACGTCCTTCGTGACCGCCCGCCGGACTCGCAGCGACACCGTTTCCTGCCTCGTCATGCGCGACTCCTAACTTGTGAGTTGACTGGCCTTTTGCTTATAGACGGAGGTGTATGCCGTCGATCGCACGAGCTTGTCCATCAGCTTGAACCGGGAAGCCTTCTCGAGAAGCAATTCCATTCCCAGACTCTGGATCTCCGCCCGTGGATTGGCGTCCCGAATCCTGGTCAC
>Ga0307373_10008878_pt1 | contig 15182 bp, 9 predicted proteins | sample OX2MG_FD_202534 | JGI IMG/M metagenome (GOLD analysis project Ga0307373, IMG submission 202534) | Soil microbial communities from Risofladan, Vaasa, Finland - OX-2 | ecosystem: Environmental > Terrestrial > Soil > Coastal area > Acid sulfate soil | place: Finland: Risofladan, Vaasa | collected... | reverse complement strand
ACGCCACCCACGGCACCGTGCTGGTCGATGGCGTGGACGTGCGCAGGCTCGACCCCGACCTGCTGTGGACCCGTATCGGACTGGTGCCGCAGCGGCCCTACCTGTTCTCCGGCACGGTCGCGAGCAACCTGCGCTACGGCAACCCGGATGCCAGCGACGACGACCTGTGGGAAGCGCTGCAGGTCGCGCAGGCGCGCGATTTCGTGCAGGCGATGCCCGCCGGGCTCGACGCTGCGATTGCACAGGCCGGTACCAATGTGTCCGGCGGTCAGCGTCAGCGCCTGGCGATCGCACGCGCACTGGTGCGCAAGCCGGAAATCTACCTGTTCGATGAATCGTTCTCCGCACTCGACCTGGGCACGGATGCGCGGCTGCGCGCGGCACTGCGGCCGGTCACCCGCACCGCCGCCGTGGTGATCGTCGCGCAACGCGTCTCCACCATCATGGACGCCGACCAGATCGGGGTGCTCGAAGGCGGCAGCCTCGTCGGTCTGGGCCGTCACGAGGAGCTGCTGCGCAGCTGCCCCACCTACGAACAGATCGTGCAGTCGCAGCTCGCGGCCACGGAGGCCGCATGAGCACGCGTCCCGGTCCCAAGGCAGTGGCGGCGGTCCCGACACGGCTGCCACCGGCGGGGCGGCCCACCGGCCGCGGCGGCCCGCCGTGGATGAACGTGGGCCAGCCGACCGAGAAGTCGATGACTTTCTGGCCGTCGGCGCGCCGGCTGCTGGCGCGGCTGCACCCCGATCGATTCCGGGTGACAGGCGTCATCGTTCTGGCCGTGACGAGCGTGGTGCTGTCGGTGATCGGCCCCGAGCTCATCGGCCGCGCCACCGACATCATTTTCTCCGGGGCCATCAGCAAGCACCTGCCCGCCGGCTCGACCGCGCAGCAGGCCGTGGCCGCAGCGCGGGCCGCGGGCCACCCCAACCTCGCCGAGATGTTCGCCCACATGCACCTGGTACCCGGGTCGGGAATCGACTTCGCGGCGCTCGGCTACACCCTGCTGGTGATGATCGGCATTTATGTCGCTTCGAGCCTGTTCCTGTGGGCACAGGGCTACGTGCTCAACGATGTGGTCCAGGACACCGTGCTGCGGCTGCGCGCCGAAGTGGAAGACAAGATCAACCGGCTGCCGCTGCGTTACTTCGACCAGCAGCCGCTCGGGGAGCTGCTCAGCCGCGTCACCAATGACATCAGCAACATCTCGCAGAGCCTGCAGCAGACCCTGAGCCAGCTGCTGACCTCGCTGCTCACGGTGATCGGGGTGGTGGTGATGATGTTCGTCATCTCTCCGCTGCTGGCGCTGATCGCGCTGGTGACGATCCCGCTGGCGATGCTGATCACCAAACTGATCGGCAAGCGCTCGCAGGGACAGTTCATCGCGCAGTGGACCCACACCGGCGATCTGAACAGCCAGATCGAGGAGGCGTTCACGGGCCACGAGCTGGTGAAGGTGTTCGGACGGCAGCGCGAGGTGGCACGCCGATTCGACACCAAGAACGAGCAGCTGCTCGCCGCCAGTTTCGCGGCTCAGTTCATCTCCGGCATCATCATGCCGGCGGTGACGTTCATCGGCAATCTCAACTATGTGTTGATCGCCGTGATCGGCGGCCTGCGCGTGGCCACCGGGGCCATGAGCCTCGGCGCGGTGCAGGCATTCATCCAATACTCGCGCCAGTTCACCCGGCCGCTCACGCAGGTGGCCTCGATGGCGAGCAGCCTGCAATCGGGTGTGGCCTCGGCCGAACGCGTGTTCGATCTGCTCGATGCACCCGAGCAGAGCGCCGAGCCTGTCTCCCCCGCGCGGCCGTCCGCGCTGCACGGACGCGTCGAGTTCGAGCACGTATCGTTCCGGTATGAGCCGGGCGAGCCGTTGATCGAAGACCTCTCGCTGGTGGCCGAGCCCGGCCACACCATCGCGATCGTCGGGCCCACCGGCGCAGGCAAGACGACGCTGGTGAACCTGATCATGCGCTTCTACGAGCTGGGTGCCGGCCGCATCACCCTCGATGGCACCGACATCACGACGATGCGCCGCGACCAGCTGCGCTCGCGCATCGGCATGGTGCTGCAGGACGCCTGGCTGTTCAATGGCACCATCCGTGACAACATTCGTTACGGGCGGCCCGAGGCCAGCGACGCGGAACTGCTCGAGGCCGCCAAGGCCACCTTCGTCGATCGTTTCGTGCGCGGCCTGCCCGACGGTTACGACACCGTCATCGATGAGGAGAGCAGTAACGTCAGCACCGGACAGAAACAGCTGATCACGATCGCGCGCGCGTTCCTGACCAACCCGGCCCTGCTGATCCTCGATGAGGCCACCAGTTCGGTCGACACGCGCACCGAGGCGCTGGTGCAGCACGCGATGGCGGCGCTGCGCTCCAATCGGACCAGCTTCGTGATCGCGCACCGCCTCTCGACCATCCGCGACGCCGACCTGATCCTGGTGATGCAGCACGGCAGCATCGTCGAACAGGGCACGCACGCGCGGCTGCTGGCGCGTGAAGGCGCCTACTATGATCTCTACAATGCGCAGTTTGCCGGCGCCCAAGTCGACGGCGCCCAGGCCGAAGGACAGGCTCGACGCTCGGTAGTGGGGGCATGAAGAGCGTGACGCACGCGCGCTTGACCGCGCTGCTGCTGCTGGCTGGCAACACTACGGTCGGGTACGAGGTCGTGCTGCCGGACGGCTATGATGCAGCAGAACCTGGCGAGCCTCGCCGGGGCGCCTTCGGCGCGCCTGTTCGATCAGTTCGATCAGGACAGCAAGCGCGGTTGCGGCCATTAGGCGCGTGGCCATGAACGACCAGGTCGGCCAGGTCGATGCTTTTTTGCGCAATCTGCAGGACCGCCTTTGCGAGGCGCTGCAGCGCGCCGACGCTGGCGCGCGCTTCGTGGAAGATGCGTGGACACGCGCGGCGGGCGGAGGCGGACGCACGCGCGTGTTGAAGCAAGGCGCGCTGTTCGAGCAGGCCGGCGTGAATTTTTCGCGGGTCAGCGGTACGGCTTTGCCGGCATCCGCAACGGCGCACCGGCCGCAACTCGTTGGTCGTAGCTGGGTCGCGACCGGCCTGTCACTGGTGCTGCATCCGCTCAATCCATACGTGCCCACCGCGCACATGAACGTGCGCTATTTCGAGGCAAACACGCCGGCGCAGCCGCCCGTGTGGTGGTTCGGAGGCGGCTTCGATCTGACGCCGTTCTATCCGTTCGACGAGGACTGCGTGCACTGGCACCGCGCGGCGCACGATCTGTGCGCACCGTTCGGCGAAGACGTGTATGCACGCTACAAGCGGTGGTGCGATGACTATTTTCATCTGCAGCACCGCCACGAGACCCGCGGCATCGGCGGGCTGTTCTTTGACGATCTCAGCGAGTGGGGTTTCGACCGCTGCTTTGCGTTCCAGCGGGCGGTCGGTGGCAGCTTTCTGAATGCCTATTTGCCAATTCTCGAACGTCGCCGGCAGGTGCAATATGGCGACCGGGAACGCGAGTTCCAATTATATCGGCGCGGCCGCTACGTGGAATTCAATCTGGTGTATGACCGCGGCACTCTCTTTGGCCTGCAATCCGGCGGCCGCACCGAGTCCATACTGATGTCGCTGCCGCCGCGCGTGCGGTATGAGTACGGCTACGAGCCTGCGCCGGGAAGCCCGGAATCGCGCCTTACAGATTACCTCAAACCCAGGGATTGGCTGTAGTGGAGCGGGTGATGGGAATCGAACCCACGTTAGCAGCTTGGGAAGCTGCAGTTCTACCATTGAACTACACCCGCGCGCGCGCGATTGTATTTTCCCTGGCAGGATGGGCGCAACTGCGTCGGCTTGGCATGAGGCTCACGTCAGCCGCTCGGGCTCGAGCGCCTGGCGCTGGCGGATGCGCGCGGCGTCCATCAGCATGCGCCCGGCCCAGCGGTACACGTTGTTCTCCTTGACCGTGCGGCGCATGAGCCGCATGCGCTCGCGGCGCTGCTCGCGCGGCATCTTCAGTGCGCGCCGGATCGCCGCGGCGGTCTCGGTGACGTCGAACGGGTTGATCAGCAGCGCTTCGACCAGTTCGCGCGCAGCGCCGGTGAAGGTGCTGAGAATCAGCACCCCGTCCTCGTCGTCGCGGGCGGCGACGAATTCCTTTGCAACCAGGTTCATGCCGTCGTGCAGGCTGTTGACGATGCAGAAGTCCGCAGCGCGGTAGAATTCGAACACCTGCTCGGGCGGCTGGGGCACCGTGACCAGCACGATCGGCTTCCACTGCATCGTCCCCAGTCGCGCATTGATGCGCTCGGCTTGCGCCAGCGTGTGCTGCTGCAGCGCCTGGTAGGCCGGCAGCTTGCTGCGCGAGGGAGCCGCCACCTGCAGCAACGTGACGCGGCCGCGTAGCTGCGGCTGCTGCTCGAGCAGCAGCTCCAGCGCCGCAAAGCGCTCGATGACCCCCTTGGTAAAATCCCAGCGCTCCACGCCCAGCCCGAGCATCACATGCGCGGCGATGCCGAAGCGCTCGTGCACCTGCGCCCGGCATGCCTCCACGTCACGCATACCCCGCAGCCGGTGTGGCGGCCATTCGATCGAGATCGGATAGGCATTCACATGGCAGACGTGGCCCTGAAGGGCCACGGTCATGCGCTCCTGGTCCACCTGGCATTCGACGAAACGCTCGACCGTGGCAATGAAATTCTGGCAGTGATAGAGCGTATGAAATCCGAGCACGTCCGCCATCAGCAGATTCGACAGCATTTCGCGCTTCCACGGACACAGGCCGAAGGTCTCGGCATTGGGCCAGGGGATGTGCCAGAACAACGCGATCGTCGCCTTCGGCCGGCGCGGGCGCAGCTGCCCCGGCAGCAAGGCGAAGTGATAGTCCTGTATCAGGATCACCGGATCGTCCGCTCCGGCCTCGTGTGCGACCACGTCGGCAAATTTTCGATTGACCGATTGATAGATGACCCAGTCCGAGTCGCGAAAACTCGGCCGCACGTAGGCCAGGTGGCACAGCGGCCACAGTCCCTCATTCGACAGGCCGTAGTAGAAGCCCTCTTCCTCAGCCTCCGACAGCCACACGCGCCGCAGCGTATAGGATGGATCCTCGGGCGGCACGCGCACCCGATCGTGCCGGTCCACCACCAGCCGGTCGGCCGAACCGGTGCCGTGTGCGACCCACGTGCCCGAGCAGGCCCGTACCACCGGCTCCAGCGCGGTGACCATGCCGCTGGCCGGAACCTCCACGGTGATGCTGCCGTCGGCGCACTGCTGGTGAATGTAGGGTTCGCGGTTGGAGACCACCACGATCTGCGGGGAGTGCAGCTGCTCACGCACGACCTGTTGCAGCGCCTGCGGGGTCCAGTTCTCGCGATAATCCATCTCGAGCCGCTGGCTCTCCTCCATCTCGTGCAGCACCTTGCGGACCTGGCGCAGGATCGGGCTCCACAGCGGCGCCGACTGGGCGTTATCGAGAAAGCGGCGGCCGCTGATGTCGCGCACCAGCACGTTGGCCCAACGCCGCAGCAGCAGCCAGGCACCGAGCAGCAGCATCAGCGCCAGGATCACGGCCGATACGGCGCCGAAGGCGATCACGTAATTGCGGGCTGCGTCCTGCCGGCGGTCCACGAAGCTCACGTCGTACAGGACACCGACCCGGTACGGGCGCTGATTCGGCGGTTTCTGGTCGAATACCGAAAGTTGCACCGACCCGGTGCGGGTCTGCATGATGTCGCTGCGGCCGTCGGCGAGCCGCACCGTGTCCGCGCAGGTCACCGCCGCGGGGGTCCGTGCGGTTTCGAATATGGTGCGCCCGTCGGGACGGCAGATCAGCAGCCCCAGCATGCGATGCTCGAGCGTGACCTTGCCCGCAAAGCGGCTCAGCGCGTCCTGATCGTCGCGGGCCACCAGTGGCGGCAGCGTGTCCTGCAGCGAGCTCATCACCACGCGCGAGCGCAACTGCACATCCGCCTTGAACCAGTCGCGCAGCAGACGGTTCACGTACGGCAGGCCGAAGAACGCCACCATGCCCGCCGCGAGCAGCAACGGCAACACCGAGCGAATGAATATGGAGCGCCACATGCGGCCGTCGCGTGGCCAGCAATGACCCGTGGAGGGCCGAGCATTCGAACGTAGCCGTGGCGGCGCATGGGAGTCAATGCGCCGGCGCCCCCGAGTGCCCCGTCAAGTTCGGTCAAGCCTGCTGAAATATTTTCAATACCGTCTACTCTATGCGGATGTGCACGGCACAGGGAATTGGGCTCGAAGCGGAGCGCGGATGAGCGCCTGGCCACTTGCGTGGGTACTGATTGCTCTGGCGTTGGCCCTCGGCGCCATCGGCCTGGTCGCCCGCGCCCGCGCCCGCGCGCGCGCGCGGGCCGCTGCGACGCCCCTGCCGGCCGCGCCGGCAAGCCCCACCGATGAGCCCCCGTCAGTGGCTCACCGGGCACAAGCCTCATCGGCGTCGCCCCAAGAGCCGCGCGCACAACTCGATGCGCGGCGGCAGGCGATGAAGGCGCTGCAGGCGCTGGCTTTCGGCCTTCCGACCGGAGCGGCCGCCGGTGCCGCCGGTGCCGTCGCCGTGACCGACGCGGCGGCGGCAGATATCCGGCGCTCTCTGGCAAGCATTGCTGACAAGCCGAACTACGCGCCGCGCCGGCCGATGCTGCTGCCGAAGCTGATGCGCGCAATGCATGACGATGAGGTCTCACGGCGCGAACTCTCCAGCATCATCGGTACCGATCCGGCGCTGGCCGGCAGCCTGCTGCGCCTGGCCAATAGCCCGTTCTACCGTATCCGTCCCGAGCCGGTCGAAAGCCTGGATCGGGCGATCGCGCTGCTCGGGCTGGAAGGCATGCGCTCGCTGGTCTCCGCCGCGCTGCTGCAGCCGGTATTCCGCATCAGCGGCGGGCTATTCGCCCAGTTCGCCGACGTCACCTGGGAGCACACGCTGGCATCGGCCGGCGCCGCCGAAGCGCACGCCGCCGTGGTGGAAAACACCGACCCGTTTGCCGCACAGCTGCTGGCGCTGCTGATGGGGCTGGCGACCATCATCGTGTTCCGTGTTGCCACCGATGAGTACCTGGCGCGCGGGCTGCGACCGGCTCCTGCGACCCTTGCGGCACTGATCGATGCCGAGGCGGGGCCCGTCGCGCGCCACATTGCCGCCAGCTGGGAGCTGTCCGAGCGCATCGATTGCGCGCTCGCGGACCAGATGGCCGCGCCAGCAGATCACGCCACCTCGCTGGGCCGCTCGCTGCAGGTCGGGCGCTTCATCGGTGCGTTGTCGCTGCTGTGCGCGCGACAGGTAATCAGCGAGGAGGAGGCGCTGGCGGCCCTGAAGACCGGTGGCGCACAGGCCGGCGCCTATGAGCGCATCTGGAGCCGGCTGCGCGCCGCTGCTGGGGCTGCCTCGTCTCAACTGCCCTTGTAGGTCAGTACCCTGCCCCAGGTGCCCTTGGTACCCCAGATGCCGGAGCGCAGCGCCTCGAGGTGCACGATCTGGCTGTGATCGACGAACAGGTTCACCTCGACACCCTGGGTCTTCACATACCACTCGAACACCGGTGGATCGGCCGCCTCGAACATGACTTTGTCGATGCCGAGCGCATCGATGATCCTGCCGATGACGTCGGTGCGCCAGTGCTCGACGTTCTCGGTGATGCCTTCGGACTCGATCATGATGATCTCGGCACCGGCAGCCAGGCACGCGCGCGCCCGCGAAATCACCCAGTCCGCGTCGCGTGTACCCTCGGCGGCCAGTTCCGCGGCGGCGGTGGCGCCCCCGGCGCCGAACTGGATGCCCAGCTCGGGCTTGGGCTTGAGGCCGGCGCGCTTGACCCGCTCGATGAGCCGCAGCAGATCATCGGTCGGCAGGCTGATGAACCCGACCGACAGCTCGATTACATCGAAGCCGAATTCGGCCGCCGTGTCGATGTAGCGCTCCGTCATCGCCGGGCCGCGGCTGAGCACGTGCTCGATCCATCCTCCGGTCGACACGTACACGCCGTAGCGATGCGCAATTTCGATCAGCTGCCTGACCGCCGCGGCGGGCATCAATGCAAATGATCCGCCGGCGAACTTCAGCCCGTCGACGTATGGATGCATCAGCTCGAGCAGATCCTCCAGGTACCGTGGTCCGACGACGCTGTAGTAAGCGCCGCGGATCTCAGTCAGCCCGCGCGTGCGCGGTTTGACGGGACGGGCATTGAGCGGCATGAAATCGAAGGCGCGAGCGTCCATCTGAAATTCTCCTCAGGGTCAAGGCAGGCGAGCGCCCCTTCACCGCTCCCGCAGCGCGAAGCGCTTCAATGCGACATAGGCCTCGATGAAGCGCCGCCGATACTCGCCGGAGTGGGAAAAGTGCGTGGGGTCCAGCACAGCGGTGCGGTACAGGGCCTCGGTGCGCCGTGCCCACTGCCTCGCCTGCTCGGGCCCATCGCGCGCGATGAGGCGATCGATGCGCTCGCGCTCAGTGTGCTCGGCCACTATTGGCGGCCAAGCTGGCGGTAGTATTCGGCGACCGCAGCTCGATATTGCTCGGCTCCGGGACTGGCGACCGCGGCGCGCACCGCCTGGCCGGGATGCTCGCGTCGCTCGAGCTGTAGCTCCAGCTGCTGCAGTTGGGTGATCTGCGTGCGCAGCTGCGCGGTCACGGCCGCATCGCGACCGGTGCCGCCGCTTGCCGCCTGCCTGGCGTCCGCCTGGCGCTGCAACTCGGCGCGCCGCGCGCGCACCTGTACGAGCTGCGAGGCCAGCGCATCGGGTGTCGCCCTGGCCGTGGCGACCGCGCTGCCGGCGCTGCGCGCCGCGCCCTGCAGCCGGTCGCGCAGCTCGCGCAGCCCCTGCGTCACGGCCCCCTCGGTAGATGCCAGGTAGCCGGCCTGGCCCTGGTCGATCGCCAGCGCAGCATTCCCCAGCCGCCCAGCCAGGTCATCGTCGGCCACCACTTGGCCGGCATCGGCCAGCGCTGTGGCCGTCTGCGCCGATTCGCCACGATAGCGCCCGGCGGCGGCATGGATCTGGGCGGCGAGCTGCTGTACGCCGTCGCTCAGATCGCGCTTGGCTTGGGCCAGGCTCGAGCGCTGGGCGTCGTCAAGCACACCGCCGCCAGACGATCCGCCGCGGGCCGCGCCGGCGCGCGCCCCTGCAGCGGACGCCGCCGCCTGCAGCCTGGACTGCACGGCCGCCTGTTGCGAGTACAGCTGGCCGGCGCGGTCGGCCATGGCGCCGATGGCCTGCTGCATGGCCTGGGCCCGCTCGCGTGCCAGCTGCGTGCCGGCTCCCGCCAGCGCGCGCTGCGCCTGCTCCATTGCGCTGCGTGCGCGCGCTGCCGCAGCGGCACCGTTCATGCGCATCTGTGTCCCAGCCTGCCCCATCGATCGGATGGCATCAGCAAGCCGTCCGGCCAGCACCGTGCCGCCGAAGCTATCGGCCCCGAGCGGACCGGAGCGTGTGCCCTGTCCTTGCTGGCCCTGCCCGCCCTGTTGCTGTCCCTGCGCGGAGCTGTTGGACGCGCCTGGCCCTTGCCGCGGTGATGGCTGCGACGGCGGCTGCCGGGCGAGCTGCTGCTGCAGATCCTGCGCCTCGCGCTGCAGCCGCTGTTGCTGCCAGCGCTGCTCGGGCGTGAGCTGCGCTGTGTGCTGCAGCTGATCGGCGAGCTGCTGCTCACGCTGCGCCAGGCTCTGCAGCCGCCGGGCGAGTTCGTCACTGCGCTGGTCGCTCGACTGCGGCGAAGCATCGTTGCCGCTCTCGTACTGGTTCTTGTGCAGATCCATTTCCAATTGGTAGATCTGGGATAGATCGCGGTCCGACTGTCCTCTCTGGTTATTGCCGCCGCGCTGCATGGCCACCCGCACATCGGTGAATTGCGAAGCCGCCTGCATGAGAAATTGCAGCGCCTGCTGCTCGGGGGCGATCGCGGTTTGAAGATGGGTCGCCGCCAGCTGTTGGGCAGCCGGCTGCATCGCGCCGGCCGCCTGCTTCATGCTATCGACGAAGCGGGCGACCTTCGGATCGCCGGCGAGCAGCTGACGCGCCTGCGCGCGCGCCGCCAGGGTTCTGGCCTGAGCGGCCAGCTTACCCTGCAGATTGGCCAGCAGGCTCGCATTGTCGTGCAGCGCCGCGCTGCCGTGGGCAGTGCCGCGCAGCAGGTTCCAGGTCGACAGCAGGATCTCGCGCTGTCGCTGCGCAATCTGCTGCTGCTCATCGCCACCGCCGCCTCCACCACCCGCTGTCGCCTGCGAGTAGCGCCGATCGAACGGCTGCACGTTGATGAAATACAGATCGCTGCGCGTGAGCTGTGAATGGTCGCGCGCGACTGCGTAGTAGCTGATCATGTCGCCGGGGGCGAGCGCACGCCGATCCGCCGGGCGCATCGATTCGAGCATGAACACGTGCTGGTCGCTCGCCTGCCGGCCGCTCACCGGCAATGCCACCGACTGCCAGGCGCCGCCGTTGATCGAATAATGCAGCTCGAGCGACTTCAACGCGAAGGCATCACTGGCCTGCACCTGCGTGGTGACCTCCTCGATGCTGCTGGCAGAATAGTCGCGCCCCGGCCAGCTGATGTGCACCCGCGGCCTGGTTAGCGGCTGCAGCTTGATCAGGTAGTCATCGGTCAGCCGCACGCGCTCGCCGCCGATGCGCGTCGCCAGGTAGTAGCGCGCATCACGAGTCACCTGGATGGTCGTGCTCGCATCGTGGCCGCGCGTGATCAGCGGCGTCGCGGCAGCATCGAGCACCAGCTCGCCCGCAGCCAGCGCGCGATCGGTGTGCGCCTGCAACTGCACGCGGGTGCCGGCGATGGCGCTGATGTCGCCGTCACCGGTCTGCGTCCTCGGCGGCAGCCGCGTCCAATCCGGATAGTGGTAGACGAGCTGCAGCCGGTCGACATTCGGTACCTCGACCACCTTGAGGGAGTAGGTTGGACTGCGCACTCCCGCTGCGGACACGTAGTAGCTGACCGGGTCGCGCACCGAAAAGAACGTGAACGTGAAGGCATCCGCCGCCCCGCCCGCCGTCATATCCAGCTGCTGCCAGCTGCCGCTGCCCACGCGTGCATGCAACTGCGCGCTGGCCGGGTCGAATCCGCGTGGCCAGGAGCGCACCGTGACCGTGGCGCCGCGGCGTACGGCCTGGTCGCCGGGATCGACGTCGATGCGCTGGGCCGGCAATAGGCCCTGAAAGAGCCAGCCGGCCCAGATCGCCCGCGTGCCATAGCGGTACAGCCCGGGCCCGGCGGCGGCGAGCCATACCAACGACAGCGCCAGCACCACTGCCGCGGCGCCAGGCAGCGCCAGCCGCAAGCGACCCACATGCGAGTGCGGCGGGTGCCGTGCCGCAATCGCCAGGGCGTCCTGGGCCAGCAGACTCTTGAACGGGTGCGCAGCATCGAGGCCGGCATAGGTGTGCAGCCGTCCATCGAATTCGCCCGCGAGCGATTCGATGGCGTGGTCGCGCTCGCGCCGCAGGCGGCGCAGCGGCAGCACCAGCAGCGCCAAGGCCAGCGCCGCCAGCACCAGGCCCAACACCGCGCGCACCAGCACCAGGGTGCCGCCGCCAAAACCGTGGCGAATGACCACGGCACTGCCCCACAGCGTCACCCCCAGCGCCGCGAGCGCCAGCACGGCCGCGGCCCGCAGCCACACCACGCGCCGCAGACGCGCGCCGAAGGCATCCAGGTAACCGAGCAGCCGCTCAATGGGCTCTGTCATGGTCGACCCGCCCCCGCCGCCCCCAGGCGGCGATGCAGATAGCTGTTGCCGAGCATCGACTCCGCCAGCGCCAGCAGCGCCAGTATGCCCAGCAGCACCGGCGCCAGCGACACCTGGGCCTCTTGCGTCGAAGTCCCGGTGACGGGGACAACGCTGTTCGTCGCCGCCAACGCACGGCGCCAGCGCGCCAGCGCGCGCTCGCTCATCGGCGCCAGATCCGATTCGCGCAGATCCGGATTCACCGCAACCAACGTGCGCCCCGCCGGAGTATAGATCTGATAAAAGCCGGGCTGATCCAGCTTGACTGTCAGCGCACGACGGGTATCGGCCAAGGAAAGCACCGTCCGGCCCGAGGGGTCAATGATCTGCCCGGCAGGGTCGCCATCGCCCCCCAATGCGATGCTCGCCCCGACCGTCTGGACCGGCGCGAACTGTCCCATGCCCCCCAGGTAGCGTCCCATCTGTGCCAGCAGGCCGACGAACAGTGGCTGCACTGGCAGATCGTTCCAGTCGTCGTCCAGATCACTGGTGAAGACCAGCAGGCGGCCACGCCCGATCCGCCGCTGCAGCAGCAGCGGCGCTGCATTGCTGGCCGAGACCAATACCTCATCGGCCGCGTCGGGGGCCAGCGTCAGCATGTGGCTGAGATTGAGCGACTCCCAGCCCCGCAGTCCGGCGAGCAGCGGGTGGCCGGCCTGCACCTGCCCGACCGAGAGCGGCGCGTCACTGTCGCCGGCACCTCCAGTGACCGCGTCGCCCAGCAGTGGCAACCGGCGCTGCGAAATCGAGCGCGGCCCGAGCGCGGCGAACACGCCCCCGCCGTTGGCGATGAACGCATGCAGCCGTGCCGCCAGCCCCGCATCGATCGCCCCCAGATCGTCGAGCATGACCCATCGATAGCGCGGCAACGCTCGCGCATCGAAGCGGCCGAGCGTGTACCGCTGCGCCTGATAGCCGCCGCCGGCGCTGGCCAGCGCGGTGGCAAGATAAGTCGTCGCGCGCGAGTGCGCGTCGGCGCTGAGCACCGGGACGTCCTGCAGCGCGCTATTGCGGATGACTGCATAGCGGACGTTGTCGGCGGCGAGCGCATCGCGCACCGCCAGGCGCGCGATCACGCGGTTGTCGCCCTGGCGCAGCAACGGATGTGCAAATCGAAACTGCGCCGCGCCGGATGCGGCCAGCTGCTGCATCACCTGGGCGAGCGGCTTGCCATTGACTTCCAGCGTCACACTCAGCGAGCGCGCCTGCGTGTCGTAGCCGCGCACCATTGCGACGATGTCGCTGCCATCCCGGCGCAGCGCGCTGAGGGTCCAATTGGCCGGAACGGGCGTGCCCGCTACCGAGCGCAACTGCAGTGACAGCGCGCGTCCCGGCGCGACCCGCGGCAACAGGTCGGCGAACCGCGTCGGCATGCCGCTGGCCTGGAAGTCGCTGATGAAGTACGCCTCGACCCGCCCGCGCTGCCGCTCGAATACCGAGTCCAGGCCCATCATCGTGGCGCCGTCGTCCAGGCGCGCGGCGCCGGGATGCAACTGCCGCAGCACCGCCCGCAGCGCGCCCGGATCAGCGCTGGCCCCGCTACCCGCGCCGGCCGAGGACACGGCCAGCGCGCCTGCGGCGGTGACGATCAGCGCGCTGCGCCCGTCGAGCCGATCGATGAGGCGCTGCGCGGCCGTACGCGCACGCTCGAAGCGCCCATTTGCCTCCATCGACAGCGAGGTGTCCAGGACGATCAGCTGCAACCCCGCGTGCGCCTGCCGGCCGGCCGTCCGCCACACCGGGCGGGCAAAGGCCAGGCACAGCGCCGCCAACAACAGCACGCGCAGCGCCAGCAGTGTGCGGTAACGCCAGCGCCTGCGCAGCAGTTGCTCCTGGGGGTGGCGCTCGAGCAGCATGGTCGAGCTGAAGAGCGCGCGCTGCGTTTGGCGGGTACGCAACCGGTGCAGCCACAGCGGCAACGCGATCGCCACCAGGCCGGCCAGGAACAGCGGCGCCAGCAGGTTCATCGGCGCCGCTCTCGAAACAGCAGGTAGCGGCGCAGCGGCACCGCGATCGACTCCGAGCTGTCGAGCAGCACGTGATCGGCGCCGATGGCGGCGGCCGCGTCGTGCAGCGCAGCGACGTGCCGCTGCAGCTTGGCGGGATAGACGTCGTCCACGAACCGACTGGACACCTCGACCGCCTCCGCAGTCTCCATGTCCTGCAGCACGCTGGCCTGGCGCAGCACCGGATGCAGCTCGCGGGGATCGAGAATCTGGAACAGCACCAGGTCGCTGCCCTCGAAGGCCAGCGGCCGCACGCTCGCAATCAGCGCCGCCGGGTCACAGTAGAAATCCGACAGCAGCGCAACCAGGCCGCGGCGCGCGCCGTGCGCGCGGAAGCGCTCGACCGAGAGGCGATAATCGGTACGGCGCGCTGGCTGCGCCCGATCGATCGCGTGCAGCACCCCCTCGAGATGACCGGTGCGGGTCGAGGGGGCGTGAAAGTCGCGCACGGCCTCGTCGAACACCAGCAGGCCCACCGCATCGTGCTGGCGGGAGGCCAGGTACGCCAGGCTCGCCGCGAGGATCTGCGCGTAGCGGAATTTGGTCAGCGCGGCCGCGCCGAACGCCATCGAGGCGCTGGCATCGAGCAACAGCATCAGGTGGCTGTTGGTTTCGCCCAGAAAGCGCTTGATGTAGGTGCGCTCGGTGCGCGCGTAGACGTTCCAGTCGATGAACCGCGGATCATCGCCCTCGGCATAGGCGCGGTACTCGGCAAACTCCTGGCTGAAACCGAACCGCGGCGAGCGATGCAGCCCCATCAGCGTACCCTCGACCGCCGCGCGCGCGGCCAGCTTCAGGTTGGCCAGACCCGCGAGCACCGCCGGCTGCAGCAGCCGGCCACGAGCATCGCTCGCGTTGGCGCTATCCCTTGTGTTGACAGTGACGTTGTCGTCCATGCGCGCAGTCCCGCTCAGGGTGCCCGTGCATCCAGCAGCGCGCGCAGCACATCATCGACGCTGCGGCCATCGGATTCGGCCTGGTAGTTGGTCAGCACGCGGTGGCGCAGCACCGGCAGCGCGAGCGCGCGCAGATCCGCGTCAGTGACGTGATAGCGGCCCTCGAGCAACGCGCGGGCCTTCGCCGATAGCAACAGGAACATCGTGGCGCGTACGCTGGCGCCGAACTTCACGTAGTGACGCACCGCCTCGGGCGCGAGCGGATCGGTCGGGCGCGTGGCGCGTACCAACTGCACCGCGCGGCGCGCGATCTCGTCCGAGACCGGCACCTGGCGCACCAGCCACTGGAAGCGCAGTAGCTGCTGCGCGCTGGTGCAGGCGCGCACCTCGGGCACATCGACCCGCGTGGTGAAGCGCTCGAGCACTGTCAGCTCGTCCTCGATCCCCAGATGGTCCAGGACCACGTTGAACAGGAACCGGTCCAGCTGCGCCTCCGGCAGCGGGTAGGTGCCTTCCAGCTCGATCGGATTCTGCGTGGCCAGCACAAAAAAC
>Ga0307373_10008877_pt1 | contig 15183 bp, 14 predicted proteins | sample OX2MG_FD_202534 | JGI IMG/M metagenome (GOLD analysis project Ga0307373, IMG submission 202534) | Soil microbial communities from Risofladan, Vaasa, Finland - OX-2 | ecosystem: Environmental > Terrestrial > Soil > Coastal area > Acid sulfate soil | place: Finland: Risofladan, Vaasa | collected... | reverse complement strand
CGCAGAGGTCCGAAACGGGCACGTCATCGACGAGGTGCCGTCTCAGGATCGCGACTTTCTCCGTCGGCGTGTACTGCTTGCGTGCTTTTCGCATTGGTTTTCCTCCCATTCGTGGGTTAAGCTAACCTTAGCTCAGGAAAACTCGCCTTCCGGCTGACGCAAAACAGGACGAATTGGGCTCGGCGGTTTTTTTGGAGAGGTTTTCCGGTGTAGGTCCAGTTGAATGGGTGGGCCATCGTGGAGTTGTAGTAGGTGATGAATTGTCGGAGTTGGGTCTCGAGTTCGGGCACCGAGGTGAAGTTGCCGCCGCAGAGGCACTTGCGTTGGAGGATGCCGAAGAAGATTTCAATCTGGTTGAGCCACGAACTGTGCTTCGGCAGGTAGACGAAACGAATGCGGTGGCGGGCGTCCGAGAGGAACTCCCGCCGGGTGGTCATCGATTCCAGGATGCCGCGCACGTTTTTTTTCCCAACGGGTTGGACAGGCCGCACTGTTCGGCGACCCAGATGACGAGGCTTTCCGAAGCATGTGTGTTTAAATTGTCGACGATGAAAGTCCATTCGCCCGTGGGATCGAGGTCGACGGTGCGCGCGATGTGTGCGACGAACTCGGGTTCGGTGCGGGTCGCCTCCAGCGTGGGGGAGACGACCTGGCCGGTAACCACGTCCAGGCCGGCGGTCAGCGTGGTGGTGCCATGACGCGTGTATTCGAACTCCTGTTTAGTCACGCTGCCGGGTCGAGCGGGCTTGTCGGGGGCGTTGCGTTCGATGGCTTGCAGCGATGTGGCCTCGTCCACGCTCACCGTGTGAGTTCCGTTGTCGGCCGCCTGGCGAGGAGCATCGAGATATGTCTGGCAGACCGTGGCGGCTTCACGCTCGAATTTGTCGGCGTTCTTTTCCGTCGTGTTCAGCCACATCTTCGAGCGCTGTGGTTGCAGCGCCGCCTGCAGCAAGTAGCGGCCCACCTGCGCGATCGAGATGCTCTTGACGACTCCTCGCTGCTGCACCTCGTCGCGCAGTTCCCTGTGCGTCCAGCGGTTGATCGGACGATTCGACAACTTCGGCGACTCGCATGCCACGGCCAGGATCGCCGCCACCTGCTCGGCGGTGAACGTCCCCGGAGACCCCGGCCGCGGCGCGTCGGACAGCACTTCGAGGATCCCCTCGCGCAGGCGATGTGGCTCGTTGCATTCCCAGACGCACAGCGCTTCCCAAGCCTCGCGCCACCGTTGTCGCCAGACACCGACCTGCTGCCGGTTCAGCCCCACCTCCCCCGCAATCTCCTGGTTCAGCAGCCCCTGAAACCCCAGCAAGATGATCGACGCTCGCTGCACAATCCCCCGCGCCACCGTCCGCGAACGACTGAGTTCCTCCAGCACGGCCAACTGTTTCTCACTCAACCTGACCTTCGCTGCCGTCCCTGGCATTGGCTCCCCTCCCAACCTCACCATCGAGATTTGGGAGAAATACACAAACTCTTGAATTCATGAAACCCCGTTTCCGAGTTGCGGCACTAGTACAATGCCCCGCCCTTTCCGGTACAGCTTGAAGACCATTTTCGTGCTGATCCTCCTGGCCGCCGCTTTCTTCGGCGGCATGGCCGTTCAGCGACTGGCGACCAAGCGGGCACTGCGGCAGGCCCAAGAGGAACGGGAAAGGGCCGAAGCTTCCGAAATGCGGGCGCGGTCCTCAATGGTGGCCGAGGCATTGGCCCGCGCCGAGGCGGAGGCTGCACGTGCCCGCGCTGGGCCCGACGACGGCCAGCAATAGATCGACCGTTGAGCAACGTTGCCGTGGTCGGCCCAGCGCGTTCCCGTCCTGCCTTTTGGAAAAAACGGAGGCTTCGTGCGACCGGCAAAGCATGCTAAATGATGGTAGCAACCACCGCCTGCCAAGCAACCGGAGACCGGCGATGACGGAGTTGGCGGGGGCGGTGGCCAAGGGACACAATACACATCGTTACTCCTGTTGGTTCTTGAGAAGCTCCATGTATTTGCGGTACGTCGGCCGGCTGAGCAACTTACTCTGGACGATATGAGTCGCATGGGCCACCTCGTGGTCATCCATTGGGTGGAGCTTGGGAAGCTCGAAGAACTTCGCCGCTGACTTGCTGACGAGTACCCAACAGTCGGCTTCGGCTTCAGTCAGTCCGCAGGCGATGACCCGTTGCCGCTCCGCTTTCTCCTCCAACTCATTGTTCGGCTTGTCGTCGTCGGCCGCCGCATTCGGAATAAATCCCGCAACCTCAAACGCCTTGCCATGCTGGCCACGTTCGTAGCCCGCCTGGTAACACGCAACGCAAACAGCGCCGACCAGCACCGCGGCGACCGCGACCAGCGCTCGCCTTTCGATACGCATAGGACACCTCCAAGCCCGCCGATTGGTGATTCGCCTGACCGGCCTGTCAGCATATCAAGGCCCGGTAAGCAACTTCAGCCGGTGAGTATAACAGGGCGCCAGTCAGCCGCGATCGCGAGTTGCCGTGGTCGGCCCAGCGGCTGGAACAAGTCCCCGTCCTGACTTTTGGAAAAAACAGCCGTCCCGCGTGACCTGGCAAAGCATGCTAAATGAAGGTAGCAACCACCAACTTGGCGAGCTTTTCGAGGTCGTTACGGCCGGCGGCGATGGCGAAATCGGTCTAATGTCAATTCGGCGCCCGCAACTGGCCCCCAAGGCCCCGCCGGTGGGGGCAAACGCGGTTTCCGGCCACCACATCCTGCGCCCAAGACATGGGAAGTCCCCGACTGGGCGCGCCGACGTTGGCCCAGGTGCGGTAAGAAACGGCACCTTTTTCAAGGTGTTCTGGTCGGAGGCAGCTTGCTATCTCGACGGTGAAAAAGGCCACGATACTTACCGCGGGATTTCGCCACCACCGCTGGCGATGCTAGAATTGCGCGATGGACGAAAACCCATATCGGTCACCGCGCGACGTTTTCGGGCCGAGTGTTCGATCATTGCGCGACAGGCCAAATCCTGGCCTGGCAATTTCGTGCGTCCTAATTGCCGTATTGTTTCTATTCCTGCTCAACGTTGCGGTGCAGCGCGCCACCTGGAGCCTCGGCAGCATCGTCGGGATTGGGTGGGCTGGCTCGACAAGCGCGGCCTTCTTCACAATTTCATGGGGCACGTTTACCGGAAGGCGAACGCCAGTTATTGCCGGCGCATGCGGTGCCCTGATTGCGTTGGCCACCATGTTCACGCTTGTCATCGGATTTTGCTAAGAGCCAACCACCAATGCCCAGCGTGCTCAGCCTTCGGGCACGTCCAGGCCGGCGCCTTTCCGCCTCGCGAAAGAGCGGCCGGCGCCGGCCGACGCAGTTTCGGGCCGGCCCATCGGCCGGTAGAACGGCTGCCTCCTTGGAAGCAACCATAGACCGACGATGACAGACTTGGCGGGGGCGGTGGCCAGTGGATTTCGCAAAGCCGGAGCGTTGTACGTCGCCCGGCGCGCGTCGGCGTGTCGGACCGAGGCTTGAATCGGCGCGCCAAAGGGACATAATCATGATTTCTGGCCCGTGTTCCGCGGAGACGTTTGGAGCGTTCGATGCACGTCCGCTGTCCTCATTGCCATCAACCGGTGGAACTGGTTGATAACGCGGGGCTGGAGCATATTGATTGCCCGTCGTGCGGCAGCCACTTCAGTTTGCTGGGCGATCAAACCGCCAGCTATCACGCGGGCGAAGTGCGGACGATCGCGCATTTTGAGCTCGTTGAACGGTTGGGCATGGGGCAGTTCGGCAGCGTGTGGATGGCGCGCGATACCGAGCTCGACCGCACCGTGGCGATAAAAATTCCGCGGCAGGAACAACTTACTCGCGACGACGTGGATATGTTCCTGCGCGAAGCGCGGGCCGCGGCGCAACTTCACCATCCAAATATCGTCAGCGTCCATGAGGTTGGCCGCGAAGGCGATACGGTCTATATCGTCAGCGACCTGGTGCGCGGGGTCACGCTGGCCGATCGGCTGACGGCCGGCCGGCTTTCGCCGCGCGAAGTCGCGCAGCTCTGTGTCGCGATCGCCGACGCCTTGCACCATGCTCACCAGGCCGGCATCGTCCACCGCGATTTGAAGCCCTCAAATATCATGATCGACGTAGACGGCCAGCCGCATCTGATGGACTTTGGCCTAGCCAAGCGAGATGCGGGCGAAATCACGATGACCGTCGACGGGCGCATTCTGGGGACGCCGGCCTACATGTCGCCTGAGCAAGCGCGCGGCGAAGCACACCGAGCCGATGCCCGCAGCGATATCTATTCGCTGGGCACAATTCTGTTCGAGCTGTTAACCGGTGCGCTGCCATTTCGCGGCAACTCGCGGATGCTAACCATGTCGATCATTCACGACGAGCCGCCCAGCCCCCGCAAACTTGACGCGAACATGCCGCGCGATTTGGAGACGGTGTGTCTGAAATGCTTGGAAAAATCACCAGATCGCCGCTATGCGACGGCCCGCGACCTGGCCGACGAGCTGCACCGGTTTCTACGCGGCGAACCGATTTACGCGCGACCGGTCGGACACGTCGAGCGATACTGGCGCTGGTGCCGACGCAACCCCATTGTTGCGGGCTTGTGCGCGGCGGTCGCGGTCGTGGTAATGGCATGGGCTGTAACTGCCTCGGTATTGCTCCTGCGGCTCAACAAAGCGCTCAATGCGGTTGAGACGTACGCCAAGGCGGAGACGCTCGCGAAGGAAAAAGCTCAGGAGGAGGCGCAAACGGAAAAGCAAACCGCCTTTGAGGTGGTCACAAATCAAAACCTTGAGACGATCAAGATTTTCAAGGACCTTCTCGAGCGCCAACAACGTGGCGAGGATGTCTTTCTACTGCTGAAGGCAGCGACGCAAAAACTTGAAGCGGATCTAACGGACGTGAATCCCGCGGGCGTGACCAAGGTCAATTACTGGGACGTCCTGGGCGAAGGTGAGCTCAATCTCGGCCGCATCAAGGTAGCACTGAGCTACTTTCAGCGCGGTTACGATCGCATGAAAAAGATCCTCGAGGATGACGTGGGCGAGGACAAGGCGCGGGGGAATTTCGGCGTCACGGCGCATAAAATCGGCAAGATCTACCTCGATTCCCTCGACGACCCGCGCCAGGCGCGCCGGTATCTTCTCGAAGGCCGCGATTTGCAGCAACAGGCCGCCGACCATCCCCGGAAAAATCCGTTCTCTGCCAACGACAACGACCGCATCCTGGCGATCCACGAGCTTTATGTCGGCAGGGCCGAACTGCGCCTCGGTCATCCAGCCGAGGCCAAACAACACTTCGAGGCGGCGCTGGCGCATCGCCAGGCCTGGCTGCCGCGCGACCCTGCCAATACTGTTTCCATCCGCAGTCTCATATCGGAGGTGCATCTCTGGCTGGGGAGCGTTGGTGCCCACTTGGGCGATAGTGCCGGCACCGAGCGGCACTACGGCGAGGCGCTCAAGATATGTCATGATCTCGACGGCCAATTTCCCAACAGCTTCGATTTCAAAGCGGATCTGGCCCAGGTTTACGGGGATTACGGCGACGCCCAGCTCCGATCGGGCATGGTCGACGCGGCGTCTGGTTCATATCAGAAGTCTTTGGAATACATCCAGGCCGTTGTCGCGCACGCGCCGATCGACATGTCGCGCAAGCCGCAATTGGCGGACGCCCTGGAGCGCCTGGCTGCGGTTGCCGAGCGCCGCCACGACGACGCGGAAGCGAAAAGGCAGTACGAAGCGGCCAAGGCTCTGCGCGCCAAGCTGGCTGAAACTGATCCCAAGAACGTCGCGTGGCGGCTCGCGTGCGCGCGCGTGCTGGCGCACAGCGGCCAGACCACCGAAGCCGACGCGCAAGCCATCAGCGCTCTTGACGAGGCGGGCGACCGTCCCTCGGTCCAGCTTCAAGCCGCGCGCATCTTCGCCGTCTGCGCCGGGAAAGGCTTGTCGGCCGACGAACGAGCCAGCGACACCAACAATGCGTTAGACGCTCTGGACCGCGCCTTGCCCGACGATTTTCACGACCCCTACGTGATCCGCACCGATCCCGACCTGGCGACGCTCTCCGCACAGCCAAGATTCCAGCAGATCCTAACCAGAGTCGAAGTGCGATGATTTGTCCGTGGTACGTTGTCAACTGCAACGCATCGCGAAACTGGGACGACGGACAAAGGGCGACATCGACCTGCAACATGTACCCTCGGTCACATCGACCGACGCATTGAAGGCGGCGGGGCCGATCGCCGGCGGTCCGTGAGGCCAAGCCGCCTTGCATCCGGCCCGCGACGATGGCCGTTCAGCGGGTAGAGACCGAGCGGGCATGTCGACGCAGTTTCCGGCCGCCGCATTTACCGGTACAATGGCCGCCTCCACTGGCAAGCAACGGGAAACCGACGATGAACGAGGCGTGCAATTCCTGGCCAAACCGCGAGACCTGGATGGCCGCCTGCCGGCTCTTCACCCGCGAATACGGAGAGCTAATGCACGAGTCTCGGGAATTGTGGCGGAGTGTGCGCGGCCCCTCGCAAAACGTCCTGGGGCCTCCAGGCGGTGTCCTGGGATCGACTGGCGGATCATTTTCTGGGCGGAATCCCCGGCTATCGGTCGGGGCGCGGCGAATTTCGACGGACGCCGGGCGCCCAGGGGAACAACGGGCGCGACCACAAAGCCGCGGGCTTCTCGATGTGGATGGCGGGTGGCGGCGTCAAGGGCGGCCAACGGGACGGGGCCACCGACGAGCACGGGATCGCAGCCGTCCAGGACAAAATGCACATCAACGATCTCCATGCGACAATGCTCTACCTGCTCGGTTTCGACCGCGAGAAGCTGACCGATCGCTACAGCGGCCGGGACTTCCGGCTCACGGACCTGGCGGAGGTCGTGGCCAAGGGCGTCCTCGCGTAAGGCGGCCTTCACGGCGTTCTTCCGCATCGGCGTTGCGCCATTGCCAGGCCAAGTCATGGCGCTGTTGCCGGCCTTTCTTGCAAACGGCTTCAGGCTCGGGTATCCTCGGCGGTAGTTTGGCTCGACTGGGTTCCTGAGTTGCGGGATGCACTCGACGTTGGGAACCGTGCCTGGGAACCAACGCTACGATTATTTTGCATTCGAGCGGATGGCGGCGGGAAACCAGTTGAACGTGACGAGTCCGGGCCACCGAATTGGGAGGGCTGGCAAAGAATTGAGCTTGGCGAGGCCATGCATCCCTTGCGGGTGCGACTTCTACCGACAGAAGGGCGACTGGAATTCGATGGCGTTTCCGACTCGATTGCCTTGCCCGGTGAGTGTTCCTGCGTCGGTTGGCACGTGAGGGCCCGAATGGTCGAAGGGCCCGCACTGGCGTTTCACCGCTTACCATCAATCGCGGCGATGGTCAAATCGTGCCAATACAAGCAGGGCAAGGCGCAGTTCGTATGGGTCTCGACAATTCGCGACCTGGCCGGGACATCGTGCTGCCTGGAGAAGGGGTGCATCCCCGTCACGCGGTAGTGGTGTGCATCAAGGACCGGAACGGCGACTGCTGGTTGGCCGACGCCGGTTCGGAGACGGGGACTTTCGTCAACGGGATCCCCATCGTGTGCCACCGGCTTGTCTCCGGTGATCTCGTGCAGATCGCTGCTCCGGGCGGCCGTCTTGAAGTCGGCGATCAGCGGGCCGGCTTCCTCGTCGAGAACCAGGTCCATGATGCCGAGCAGCGGAATCCCCAGGTCCTCGCCCGTCGCCGGATCGACCAGCGGGGCCTCGACCGACACCTCGACGGCCAGTGGCTTGGGCTCTGCGGTTGGAACTGAGCGCAGATAAGCTGCCACCAGGTCGATCGCCTGTTGCTGGCAGGTTTGCTCTTCGGCGACCGACTCGAAAACCATGTGCTCGGCGTCGACCAGTTCGCCCCAGGATTCGAGCAGTCGGCGGGCCAGCTCTTCGCCCGTGACCGCAATGCCCACGTGCCTGTGCCGATAGAAGTTTTCCAACGAGGCATGCACGGCCTTGCCCAGAAACAGGGCCGGCGTCGTCGGCTCCCGGATTCCATCGATGTACTTGAGCCGGTAGGCCAGCGGGCACTTGAGCCAAAGGTTCAGTCGGCTGGGCGAAACGTAGGCCCGGACGTCGGCCGACTGGTCCACCACCGCGCCGCGATCGAAAAGTGCAAGGCTCATGCGGCGGCTCCCTTTGTACCGGCGTCGAGGTCGATTTTGCCCGCCTTGACCTGCTTCAGCGTGTCGATCAGCGTGCTCGCGTCGAGGCTCGACAGATCGGCCAGGGGCTTGTTGAACATCTGCTTGGCCAGCCCTTCCAGCCGCCGGGCTCCCAGGTCGCGGATCTCGCCGGCGAGCTGCTCGATGTAGCTGAGCTGCTTGCCGGAGGCCCGGTGGGCGGGGCTGCCGGTGGGCTGGCTGCCGCTGCCGTTGGTCGGGCTACGGCCGTTGCCGTTTTTTGGCGCAAGGATGTGTTTGGGCTCCTCGTCGCCGCCATTGGTGCGATGGTGGGCCAGCTCGTCATCCACGGCTTGGCGGCAGGCGGCGAAGGCCCGCTGGGCCTCGGCCTGGAAGCCGTTGGGGCCGCAGTCCAGCAGTTCGAGCTCGACGTGGCAGCTTGCACCGATCGACGAGTAGTCGGGTAAGCCGACCTTTTTCGAGAGTCCGACGCTGAGTTTCAGGGGCATAATGGCCTCCTTGGATTGAAATGGTGGTGGGCCGGGACGCGGGCGGACCTGACGCCAGGTGTGGGCTGCGGATCGGTGCAACACTTTTTTGCCGGATATGGCCGGGTGCCCCGCGGGCGCGTTACAATCGGTTGAGGTCCGATGTGTCGTCGTACCACACGTGGGCGAGGAAACGATTATGCGTCCGCTGGCTGGAGCGTTCTCACGCTATCGCCCCCGAGTCTTGACGCTCATCGTGTTGATCGTCGTCGGAACGGGTATCGCCGTGGCCAATTTGTCATCGGCAGGAGCCACGGTTGATTTCCTCAGGAAAACCGATCTCGTCACCGAACGCGCGGAATGCCCATTCGGCTGGCCACTCGCCTGGTATTGGCGGATCAGCGGCAACGAGGCGGAGGCGCCTAAATGGACCGTTTCGCGCATAAGTGAGCCCTGCCTTATCGGCAATGTAGCGATGTGGCTCGCGATGTTGGCGAGCACGGCGGTAGTCTGCCAATGGCTGCTACGCCGATATCCGCAGAGGTTCCGCGGGAGGCCACACGTTAGTACGCTCATTCCTTTAGCGCTGGTCGCGGTTCCGACCGTGCTCGCCAACCTGAGCGGTTTTGAGCCAGATGCAGATTCAATGCAGGGAGAATATTACGGCTGGCCGCTGATCTGGTACGGCCACTTACCAGGGTACGGAGTTATGGCAACCGTTATCAGAGCTGAAAGCTGGGAGTACAGCGCGCCGGGGTTGGTCAGTGATCTACTGGCCTGGTTTCTGGTCTTGGCCGTGACCGGGCTGACGTGGGAATGGCTAGTGCGCCGCTATCGGCCACGGTTTCGTTGGAGCCTCAAAACAATGCTGGCCGCGGTGGGGCTGGTGGCCGTCGGCTGCGCATGGTTAGCCAACGCACGCAACCGGGCCGAGAAGCAGGACGCGCTGATCGATCTTCTCGGCGGCGAAGAATCCTTCGCTAACTCTCACTACTTCTATCATGTTGAGCGCTGGGGACCGAAGTGGCTCGATCTCGTCGGGGCCGATCGCTTGCGGCGATCCATCGTCGGTGCCAGTGTGGAGGCAGCCGACGCTGACATTGAGGATCTGTTCAAGCGATTAGCACCATTGCCGGACTTGCGTTTCCTTGACATGGCGTCTTCTTTCAGCTATGCGGGGGGCCGGCCCCAACTCGGTGTGTTCAGTCGTGCCATGGGCGAAGCACTCGGCAGCATGCGCCAACTGCGCATGTTGAACGTGGAGTGCGAGAGAGTGTACGGGCACATTTCGACGTACGACTTTCACGAATGCATGACCGCGGTCGGCAAGCTAACGCAAATCGAGCTGCTTGGCATCCACATATGGGAAGAGAACATCGACGATCTTTCCTGCCTGGATAAGTTGACGAGATTGAAACGGCTCAAGCTATCGGTCATTCCTTTTGCAAATCGCGAACGCTGGGACGCGGATCAGGCCGCAGTCCGCGAGGCCGCGGGCAACGAGCACGAGAAACGTGACGAACCGCGCACCCTTGCGCGTCTGCCGCCTTTGCCACGGCTCGAATTCCTCAACTTGCATGAATGGGAGCTCGGCGACGAGTATCTTGACAGGCTAGCCGGGTTCCCACGCCTCAAGTCCCTTGATCTGAGTTGGACCACGGTCAGCGCCGAAGGTTTGGCGAAGTTGGCGCCGATGGACTCGCTGGAAGAACTGGCGATCAATGAAGACGTCGCCACCTCGACAGGGTTTGAAGCGCTGATTGGGCTGAAGCGCCTGAAAGCGCTGCACGTCTGCCCCGGCGAATGGTATACGGGCGAGAGCGAAGAGGATAACGGAACCGACCTTGCCGGCACCACGACTGTGTTTACGCTCGATGATGGGAGCGAATTGGTTGTGTTGTCCGGCGAGTTCGATGGTTTGCGTCGAGCGCTGGCGGCGTTGCGGCAGTCTCATCCCGGAATTGTCATCGACGCTGCTTACGAGGAATTCGAGGTCAAGTACGAAGTAGAAGCTCCGTGGCACGGCAACGACCCCTGAACCCGACCTTCGTGCGTTCGTGCGGCAATGACTTTACTCGACAGCCTTCGACGCCGCGCCGCCGGATACCCGCCAGAGCTCCCAAAGACCAGCGTCAGGGGCCACTAAACGCCCTTGGGGATCAGCCTCCCACCATCCCCCCGATCGCCTCCATCCACCCCCACACCTCCCCATCCGGATCACGCTCGTCCAGCCTCCCCGGCGTCATCAGCTCGACAGCCTGCCGATTGAGCCAGCGCTTTGCCGTCTCGCGGCAACGTTTCTTGGCCCGGCCCGGCAGATCTTCCTATGGCACCTCGTGGTCCTGCCGCTCGAAGCACAACCTGGCGACCAGGTCCGCCACGTCCTCCTCGTCGCCGAAGGTCAGATCAAGGCTGCTGACCTCCTGCACGGCGCGAGGATGCAAGTAGTTTTCGAGAGCCCGTTTTAGCGTCAAGTGGGCACGGCAGTTGGGACGCTGGTTGACGATCTCGACGGCCTGCTGCCTTCGCTCGGTCGCCGGCGGCATCTCGCGGTCCAGCAAGTGGAACTCGGGCAGCCTGAAAGCCGCCATCCGAGCGGCCCAGGCCAGGAGGTCGCCGCCGCCGACCGGCAGCATGACCAGGGCGCCGGCACGCTCCAGCTTGCCCAGGTCGGGCAGCATGGGGTCGTCGGCGTGGAGGATACGGCTGATGCCGCGGAGAAAGGTCACGTCGTGCTGACCCTCGACGACCACGATCAGCTTGACGCTGGTCTGGAGCCGGGTGCCAGGTCGTGGAGCGGGCGGGCCGAGCAGGCGGGTGCGGAGGTGGTTCAGGAAAAGGTTGGTGGGCATGGGGATGCTCCGTGAAGGGACTGCCGGTAATCAAGCAGACGATGCCGCAGAGTTGCCGGTGAGCCCGTGGAATTCGGGGGACCGCGGCGGATTCGCCGGTCAACAGGCTTGCTCGGTACGCGCCGGCGCGGGATGCTTGCGGTATGGCCCAACGCTTTGCCAAGCTCGTGTCGCTGATCACTCCCAAGCGGCGTTGGTTTCAGTTCCGTCTGCTTACGATGTTTATCGCTGTAACGGTCTTCTGTTTGTTGCTTGGAGACTACGTTAATCCCGTCCGGCGCCTGGAGCGGCAACTGCGCGACCCCAGTAAAGATGTTCGCGCCCACGCCGCCAAGAGCCTCGGGAACTTGGGAAGCGAGGCCCGCTCAGCGGCAAAATCGCTGCTGCTTGCGATGGGTGACAACAGTGCGTGGGTCCGCTCGGAGGCCGCCTGGGCTCTGTCGCGTGTCAGCGGTCGAGGCGACTTACTCGCGCCGTTCCTCGCGGACCCTTCAATCCATGTCAGGCTGGATACAGCGGAGGGTATGTTGTGGGCCGTCGGTGATCCGACGGAAGTCGTGCCTATCTTGCTGGATGCCGCGGTGAAGGACTATCCGGGTTTCTTTCACAGTGACCGAGTGGCTTCTGAGTTCTTTTCGGCCCTGGGGCCCGATCAGGCGTCGGTCGTAGTCCCTTTGTTATTGGACTCTTTGGCGGTCGATGACGATTCGTCACGGAAAGCGGCGGCCGACGCGCTGGAGCATGTTTCTCTACCCACATCGAATGTGGCGCCGGCCTTGATCGTCCGATTGAGGCACGAGCGACCGGAGGTCAGGGCCGCAGCGTCGAAACAGCTTCGGCGGCTTGGATCGTCGGCCAAGCAAGCTGCTGCCGCATTGCGCGAATTGTTGTACGATCCCGACCCCGAGGTCAGGGTGGTGATGGCCGCAGCATTGGGCGCCGTCGATCCCGACGATTCGCAATTCCTTGTTGTCCTCACGCGATCGTTGCGTGCCAAGGACGAAGCTCCTCGCCGCATGGCCGCTGAGTGCCTTGCAACCCTCGGGCCAATCGCGGCCAGTGCGTCGAATGAATTGGTCGTCGCTCTCGGAGACCCTTCGCGGGACGTTACGCTTGCGGCCGCCCATGCGCTCGAAAAGATTGGACCCGCGGCAGTCCTAGCCTTGGAGCGTGCGCTGGAGCAAACGCTGGCGGAGCCGGATCCGTGGCAGGATATTAGCGATGCGGTCGCCGCCACGCTTGAATGCATTGGACGGGCGACCGTTGCAGTTTTGGAAAGGGCGCTGGAGCTGGCCGATCCCGATTCGTCGGATGCGGCGGCGGATGCGCACAAACACATTGGACCCGCAGCCGTTTCCGCGTTGGAGTGGGCACTGGAGCAAGCGCGGGCACTTTCCGATCCGGAGTTTCGACCGAACGCCGCGGATGTCTTGGGATGGCTCGGCCCGCTTGCCCGTTCGTCAGTGCCGGTTTTGGTGGCCGTCCTGGACCATGGGGGCCGCTCCCTTCGCGAAAGTGCGATCGGGACGCTGGGGAAAATTGGTAAAGACGCGGCGCCGGCAGTACCCTATTTACTTCAGTTCATTGATTCCAACGATGATTTATTACGAATTGCGACAAACAGGACGTTGGAAATCATTGCCGTCTTGGACGAGCCGTCCCGAGCCCAACTGATGGCCGACCTGACTGGCGGCCGTCCGCGCAAGCGGTTGGCGGCGGCGGCAATCCTTTTTGCATGTGGCGAGCCGCCGGACCAAATACTACCGACGCTGATTGAGTTCGTCACGTGCGACGACGACTGGTTGGTGATGCACGCGTGGGCCACCCTTGCGAGGATGGGCCCGGCAGCCGCCCCCGCAATCGGACCTATCGCGGGAATACCAGATGAACGGCTTGAACGATTGAGTCAAAGAATGGGCGGTTGGGGCCTTCCTAGCATCGGCTTGGCTACGGCCCCTGAACTGGTGGTCCCTGAACTGATTGACGAATTGCAAGACCGCGACCCAAGGTCCCGGGCTGGTGCCGCCGCGGCGCTGGGAAAAATTGGCGCGGAGGCCAACGCCTCGATACCTGCCTTGGTCGAATTACTCGACGACGACGAGCGGTGGCATGGCTCGTTCAGTGACAACGGATTACTTTACGAAGTGCGTGAGAGTGTCATCGAAGCGCTAGGCCAGATCGGTCCGCAAGCCCATGCGGCGGTCCCCAAGCTCGTGCGGTTGCTCGAAGAAATGCGGAAACGCGGCAGTTTCAGCGACCAGGTCACGGTCATCCGGGCATTGGGTGGCATTGGGCCAGGCTCACGTAGTGCGGTCCCGGCGATACTCAGGTTTGCCAATTCCGTTAACCAGGATGTCAGCGACGAGGTCACTATTTCCCTTGCCAGAATCGACCGGGACCACCCATCGCTAGTTCAGTGCTTGAAGAATTCGTTGGCGTTTTGCGTTCGGCGATCCCAACAGTGCAACGGAGGCGGACATCACGAATTCATGAAGCTCGCGGAAACAGTGTGGGATCTTGGTCCGCGAGCGGCGCCATTAGTGCCCGAGCTACGCCGCATGGTGACCACGGCCCCCCTGCTTGACTTTCATAGCCGTTATTGCGCCGCGTTCGCGTTGGCGAGGTTTGCTTCCGAACGGCAGGTCGCCGTGCGGTACATGGAAAGGAACGCAGGCGGCTCCGTTGCGTACGACCTGGCGCCGAAGCTGGTGCAAAGAATCAAGGACACCCCGCTTGACCCAGCGGCTCAATAGCAACGAGCCGGCCGGCTACGGAGGCGAGATTTCAACCTGCCCGCCCCCGACGCAGGCGAGCCGGTGGCGTAAACTGGCCTGCCACGGCAACTTTGCGTGCTGGCAAGATTCGCCTGCGCGAGGGAAGGTGCGGAGAGGATTACACGCGCGATAGGCTGGAATATGGGGCTTAAATTGTGGACTGCCCTATGGAGCCGTGATAGGTTGCTCGTCGACCCAAAGCATGATACCGTCGGTCAGGACGCCAGGTGGATTTGGAACAGAGCCGCCGCCCGGTAGCCCCTGTGTGGCGTTGACACGCAATAAAAGGAATGGCGCGCCGTCAGGTGCAACCTCCGTGCCGTCGCTCCCTGCCTGTTTGGTCGAAAAATGAACCGGACTCTTCTTGAGCCACCCGGTGTGCTCTTCCGAAACACGCAAGCCCAACATGCTGCCTCGTTGGGCGATCTTCAGCGTCCAGCCCCCCTGATCGTCGCCGCGCAGCGCCGCTGTAACAATGTATTCACCCGGTCCAAGCTCCGAGCGGCGAGCGCTCGCCGCAAAACCGGAGGTTGGAATTTGTTCACTGGCGATGTGTAGCCGGTAGCTCGCCCCCGATGGGACGTACATCCGCCAACGCCAGGTCATGCCGTCAAAGTTCGGAACCGTGACGACGTTCAGCCGGTTTTGGCCGGAGACCACAAGAAGGCCAACGTCGCTCGCCATTCGACGAATCGTGTCCTCCGCAGTTTTCAGCTTCCGAGACGTAAAGACGTGTGACCCCAACACACTCATGAATGCGATCACGGCAAGCATCCAGCGGAGCGAAAACTGAACATTAGGTCGGCGCATGGCCCATCTCCGATCACGGTGAACACGCGAAGCAGCTGCAGTTCTCGCAGACGAGCAGTATAAGTGATTACCTCGCGGCCCGAAACTCTGCGCCTGACGACGCGGAAGCCCAGCGTTCGAGCCTACGTTCCGCTAGACCTTGGGT
>Ga0307373_10008875_pt1 | contig 15185 bp, 13 predicted proteins | sample OX2MG_FD_202534 | JGI IMG/M metagenome (GOLD analysis project Ga0307373, IMG submission 202534) | Soil microbial communities from Risofladan, Vaasa, Finland - OX-2 | ecosystem: Environmental > Terrestrial > Soil > Coastal area > Acid sulfate soil | place: Finland: Risofladan, Vaasa | collected... | reverse complement strand
AAGAGCTTGGCCGCCATCGCCAGCATCGCCATGTTCACGAGACCCGCGAGTCCCAGCGCGATGATCACGTCGAGACGCTCAAAGCGAAGAACGCGGCGGCGCTCGGCATCGTTGCGTACGGCGACCCGGCCGTTCGTCAGCGCCGAGTGCAGGTAGATGACATGGGGCATGACGGTCGCGCCGATGATGCCGACGGCGAGGTACAGCGAGCTCGAGCCGTCGAGGCCGGGGATGAGGCCGTTCAGCGATCCGTGGACGGAGGGGCCGATGTGCAGGGTCTCGTAGACGAATCCACCGAAGATGATCCCGAGCAGCGCCGTGATCGCGAGCTCGAAGCTGCGAAAGCCGCGGGTCTGCAGGCCGAGGATGGCGAATGCGATCACTCCGGTGATCAGCCCGGAGGGCAGCAGCGGCACGCCGAACAGCAGGTTCAGGCCGATGGCGGCGCCCAGGAACTCGGCGATGTCGGTCGACATCGCGATGATCTCCGCCTGGATCCACATGCCCCACGCCACCGGTCTTGAATAGTGGGCGCGCACGTTCTGCGGCAGGTCGCGGTCGGAGGCGATGCCCAGCTTGGCGGATAGGTATTGGATGAGCATCGCGATCAGATTGGCCGCGAGCACCACCCACAACAGCAGGTAGCCGTACTTGGCGCCACCCTGGATGTTGGTCGCGAAGTTGCCCGGGTCGACGTAGGCGACGGCCGCGACGAACGCCGGGCCGAGCATCGCCAGGGTGGCGCGCAAACGTCCTTTCGCGAGCAGCTGTTCCAGGGCGCTGGGCGCCAGCGCTCCGCCCGGGAGCGTGACGGCCACGCCATCGTTGCCCTCGAGCACCGGCACAGGGCTGCGCTGGAGGGGCGTCATCCCGGCTGCTCCACCTCCTCGATGCGCATCGCCCGTGCGAGGCCGTCTCCGAGCGCGTGCGTGCGCTCGCCGAAACGCACGAACAGCGGCCCGCCGAACGGCTGCCGGCCGGTGACCTCGAGCCGGTCGCCGAGACCGATGCCCTGCTCGGCGAGGTAGCGCAGCATCTCCGGATCCTCATCGGAGACGCGCACGAAGCGGCCCGTGGTGCCGACCGGAAGATCGTCCAAGCGGCTGGTCTCGGACTCTTTCAGATCGAAATCGACGGTTGGGATCGGGTCGCCATGCGGGTCGACGGTGGGGTTTCCGAGCTTGGCGGCGATCAGCTCCTCGAGATCGTCGGAGAGGACGTGCTCGAGCACCTCCGCCTCGGCGTGCACGCGGTCCCACGGCATTCCCAGCGCCTCTGCCAGGTAGCTCTCGAGCAGGCGGTGGTGGCGGATCACCTCCAGCGCGAGCCGGCGGCCCTCGGCGGTGAGACGCACTCCCCGGTAGGGCACGTGCGTGGCGAGGCCGAGCTCGTCCAGCTTGCTGAGCATCGCCGACACGGACCCCGGCGTGATACCCAGCCGCTCGGCCAGGGCGTTGGTCGAAACCGGCTCACCGTCTCCAGACTGCAGGGAGAAGATGGCCTTCGAGTAGTCCTCGACCGCCGGTGAACGCAACAGGTCATTGCTAGCCATAAAAAGATGATATGGCAAGCCAAAAGATTAGTCAAGATGCTCCCGAAGCCAAAGCTGGGCCAAGCAAGACAGCTGGACACCGACCTAGACTGTCCAGCATGCCCCGAAACTTCACAGCGATGCCGGAGGAGGGACTCGAACCCCCGACACGCGGATTATGATTCCGCTGCTCTAACCAGCTGAGCTACTCCGGCGGGGAAGCGCAGTTTAGCCCGCGTGCTATCAGCAGCCAGGTGTCTCTGTGCAGCGCACCCGCTATGTTGACCGTCCAGTCATGTTTGCGCAGACGTTCACCTTCCCCCATCCCGTGAACGAGAGGGCGACCGGGTGCCCGGCGCATCGCCGAACGAGCTCGACGATCGCCTGAGCGCGAGCCGGGCAGACGCGCACTCGCCGCTGCCACGCGACAAGCGCGGCTGGCAGGTCTCCCCCGCGCCAGATGGGCGCGGCATGCCAGAACACGCCAACCCCGGCCCGCCGCCGCACCGCATGCGCGGCTTCTGGTGGTTCGTGATCGCACTGATCGCGCTCAACTGGCTGTCGGTCCTGTTCTTCCAGCCGGCCACCGGCGAACAACGCGTGACCGTGCCGTTCAACCCGTACTTCCTGGAACAGGTCAAGGCCGGCACCGTCGGCACCATCTCCTCCAAGGGCGACACCATCCAGGGCAAGTTCAGGACCAAACAGCGCTACCCGGCGAGCGACAAGAAGGCCAAGCCCACGAAGCTGTTCGCCACGCAGGTGCCGAGCTTCTGGAACGGCGCGCAGCTGTCCGCGCTGCTGCAGGAAAAGGGCGTCGAGATCAACGCCGAATCAACGAGCACCAGCCAGTCGCTGCTCACCGAGCTGCTGCTCGGCTTCGGCCCCACGCTGCTGATCGTCGGCCTGTTCGTACTGATCTACAAACGCGCCGCCAAGAGCGCCAGCGGCATGGGCGCGCTCGGCGGCTTCGGCAAATCGCAGGCACGACGCGTGGATCCCGAAAAGATCCGCGTCACGTTCAACGACGTCGCCGGCATCGACGAGGCCAAGTCCGAACTGACGGAGATCGTCGACTTCCTGCGCAACCCCGACCGCTACGGCAGCCTCGGCGGGCGCATGCCCCACGGCGTGCTGCTCTCCGGCGCGCCCGGCACCGGCAAGACGCTGCTCGCGCGCGCCGTCGCCGGCGAGGCGCACGCCGCGTTCTTCTCGATCTCCGCGTCGGAGTTCATCGAGGCGATCGTAGGCGTCGGCGCCTCGCGGGTGCGCGACCTGTTCGCCAAGGCCAAGGAGGCCGCCCCCGCGATCATCTTCATCGACGAGCTCGACGCGATCGGTCGCTCGCGCCAGGGGCAGGTGTCGGTGACCGGCGCCAACGACGAGCGCGAGCAGACGCTCGATCAGATCCTCACCGAGATCGACGGGTTCGAGTCCTCCGAGGCCGTGATCGTGCTCGCCGCGACCAACCGCCCCGACGTGCTCGACCCCGCGCTGCTGCGCGCCGGGCGCTTCGACCGCCGCGTCACCGTGCAGGCGCCCGACCGCAAAGGGCGCGTCGAAATCCTCAAGGTGCACACCCGCTCGATCCCGCTCGACGACGACGTCGACCTCGACGCGCTCGCCTCCAGCATGCCCGGCATGGTCGGCGCCGACATCGCCAACCTCGCCAACGAGGCCGCCCTGCTCGGCGCCCGGCGCCAGCACAAGAAGGTGAAGATGGGCGATCTCACCGACTCGCTCGAGAAGATCATGCTCGGCTCTCCGCGAGGCCTGCTGCTGGAACCCGCCGACCGCGAGCGCACCGCCTACCACGAGTCCGGCCACGCGCTTGTAGGGATGCTGACGCCGGGCGCCGACCCCGTGCGCAAGGTCTCGATCATCCCACGTGGAATGGCGCTCGGCGTGACGCTCTCGACGCCGGACTCAGATCGGGTCTCCTATTCACTTCCTGAGCTCCAGGCAAAGATCGACGTGGCGCTCGGCGGCCGCGTGGCCGAGGAGCTCGTCTACGGCACGATCACGACGGGGGCGGAGTCCGACATCCAGCAGCTAACACAGATCGCGCGGCAGATGGTCGGGCGCTGGGGGATGAGCGAGGCGGTCGGCCCGATCGCCGTGCTGCCGGCCGACGGCCAGGGGCCGTTCCTGCCAGGCGTCAGCGAAACCTCCCAGGAGACCCAGCGCCTCATCGACGAGGAGATCCGCAAGCTCGTCGAGAGCGCGCACGAGCACGTAACGCACCTGCTCTCAGACCATCGCGACCAGCTGGAGAGCCTCGCACAAGCGCTACTGAAGGCCGAGACGCTCGACGCGCCCGACGCGTATGAGGCCGCGGGCGTGCCCGCGCATCAAGAAGAGCCGGCCGTCGTCTCGTGATCCATTCAGCGGGAAGAACGCCGGAGCGAGAGGCCGAGCAGGCCGAGCACCGCAATTGGCATCACCCACCAGGCCGCAACGCTGGTCGTGGCGATTAGGGCGGTGATCGCCAGCGCGAGCACCACGCCGAGTGCGGTGCGCCAGTCATCGCCGGCGACGAACTCCCAGACCGCCTGCGGAAATACCCGTAGTGCCCTCATGCGTTTACGCTCAAGCGCTCGGCGTCCTCGCCCGGCACACGCCCGATCAGCTGGGCTGGGTGAAGCGCTGAGGCACGGCGCAGAATGGCCGCCATTGCGATCGACACGGCGAGCACGCAGGGGACGATCACCAGCAGAGCCGCGTCGCCAGCGGGCCACCCAGCGCCTGCGCCCTCAGCGCCCCAGAACATCCCGAACGAGGTGAGCATCACGCCGACTGCGAACTTCATCGTGTTCTCCGGAACCCTGGCCAAGGGCGCACGTGCTGCGATGCCGGCCGCGAGGACCATCGCTACGGCAAGTCCCGCGGCCGCCGCGGCAATGCCGATGTGGTGCTGGTTGGCTCCAAAGGTGAGCACGATGAACGCCACCTCTAAACCCTCGAGCAAGACTCCTTTGAAGGCGATCGTAAACGAGTAACCGTCAAAGCCAGCGTGCCTGTGGCCCGCAGCGCGCGCCTGTGCGGTCTCCTGGTCAAACGCAGCTTGCTCGTCGTGTATTGCCTTCAGGCCAGCGGCGCGGAGGATCGCCTTGCGCAGCCACTGCAAGCCAAACACGAGCAACAGGCCCCCGATGCTCAGACGCAACACATCGATCGGCAATTCCGTCAGCGCCGGGCCGAGCACCCCGACCACAGCCGCCAGCACAGCGACAGCAGCGCCCACACCGGCCAGCGCGGAAGACCAGCCGCGCGTAACGCCCACCGCCAGCACGATCGTCAATGCCTCGACGGCCTCGACTGCACACGCCAGGAAAACTGAGAAGAACAGCGCCAGCTCTGCCGCGCTCATGGCCGAATCAGCTCTTCTCCCTGTCGCGTACGAGGAGCAGCGCGAAGGTGGGACATGCCTCAGCAGCGCGCTTGGCCATAGCTGTCAGCTCGGAAGGCAAGGGCCGCTCGTCGATAAGCGGATAGCCCCAGTCGTCCAGTGTGATCATCTCAGGCAGTACCTCGGCACACATGCCATGGGCCTCACAGGCGATCGGATTCACCTTCAGGCGCACGCTCATCTCAGGCTGCCGTGGCCATCTCGGCCAGTGCCGGCAGTGGCAGTTCTTTCGCCCGCGAGCACGCATCGCATGGCCCGTGCCGGGCATGGTCGGCGAACTCCTCGGCAAATACGTTCACGGCACTCGTGAGGAAGCTTAGGACTCCATCCGGGTGAGCACAGGCGCCACGCCCAGTGACCATCGAAGTCCAGCGCTCGATGCGCTGCCCCGTCCCGGCCGAAGCGGTGCCAGCGGCGAGCTGCGCGATCGCCCCGGCGATCGCTTGCAGGCCGTGCACGCAAGGCCCGCATTGACCGGAGCTCTGTGCGGCGAGCCAGCTCGCGACACGCGCGGTCTCGGCCACCGGGCATGCCTCGCGAGAAAGCAGCACGACGACCCCCGCGCCGAGCGACGCTTCGTGGGCCGCCAAGCGGTCGTTGGACAGCTCGAGCGTGGAGATCGATCCGCCCTCGAGCCACGTGCCCGCGTAGCCGCCGAGCAGCATCGCGCGGATCTGGCCAGTCATACCACCGGCGGCCTCGATCAGTGACGCGAGCGGCGCGCCCTGCTCGATCTCGTACACGCCGGGGTGGGTGATGGCACCGGAGAGCGTGAGCATTGTCGACCCAGGGTGAGCCTGTGTGCCGAGCGCACGGAACCACTCTGGCCCATAGCGAGCGATCAGCGCGAGATGGGCGAGCGTCTCGGCGTTATTGATCAGTGTCGGACGCCGGCGGACACCACACTCGAAGGGCATTGGCGAGGCAAACGCCGGCAATGCCTGCCCGCCGTTGCAGAGGTTGACGAGCGCCGACTCCTGGCCGGAGACGTATCCCGCGGGCACAATCTGAACACTGACCTTCAGGGCATCGCCACCAGCCCGCTCGCGCTCGTAGATCGCCCGTGTCGCGCTCTCCAGGGCCGCCTCGCCCGACTCGTCTATGCAGAGGATCAGCTCGTCCGCGCCCAGGGCCCGCGCGGCCAGCACGCCACCGTCGAGCACCAGGTGGGGCAGACCTTCCATGAGCACACGGTCCTTGTCGCTCGCGGGCTCTCCCTCGGCCACGTTCGCGAGAACGATCGGCCGGCCGCGTGCACCCGCAACCGCGTGCATCTTCGTCGCGGCTGGAAACGCACCGCCCCCGCGGCCTAGCAGGCCGGCCCGCTCGACGAGATCAATCAGCGCGCCCGTGCCCCGCCGTTCGCGGCGCTTGGCGAAGGGCGTTTCGCCGTGAATTGCCCAGTGCTCCTCGAGACCCATGGCGCCATCGACCGGCATGCCCGATAGCAGCCTCGGCAGGCTGGCGGGATCGGCTTGCAGACTCATTTCTTGGCGGACCCGACCAGTAGCGGGGTGGGTGTGCCCGAGCGGTGCGCCCAGCCTGCTCCCAGCGGCCCGCCGGGCAGCCAGAGCACGAGGAACAGCACAAAGACAGCAGTGGCACCAAGCGCGGCGCTGCGAATCCGCGCGCGGTCCGGCCAGCCGGCGACTGCACGCACGCCCACCGCCAGCGCAACGACCCCCAGACATACGATGTTCAACGCCAGCAGCCACGTGCTCTTGACATCGCTGCCGGTCCCCAACCCGTGCAGCAGCGCAACTGGCCAGCAGGCGTAGGCGAGCCAGTGAACGGCGCGCCAAGACTCATATCCGAGCCAGCGGCGCACCATGCTCGTGATAGTCACAGCAAGCAGCAGATCAAATGCGATCGCCCCGAGCCCGAGCCAGAACGGGCGATAGCTGCCCCCGAAGGGAATGATCGCGTCGGTCAGCGATATCGGCGCGAAGCTGTCGAGCACCGCTGTGAGGATGTGCGCCAGCAGAAAAGCGACCGCCAGCAGCGACACGTTGCGGTGCAGTGAGTCCAACACAAATCGCGGCCAGCGCGGGCTGCTCCAGCGCCTGACACCAGCTACCCCCAATGCGACGCTCAGGGTCAGCAGGAGCAGCGACACCGCCCCAGTCGATCGCGTGAGGTACCAGTACGTGCTCGGGCCAACGGAGGCGAGCGAGACGGTCATACCGCGACCACCCCTCCCCGGCATTGAGACGCAGCCGGCCAGTCACCCACGGCAACCACGCGTCCGTCGTGTGCAACCAGCCGAGCCGGCAGGCCGCACCCCGCGAGCCACTCAATGCAACCGCTTCCCCGCACCAGCGCAGCGGTGCTCGCGATGTTCGCGTCAACGCACGTCGCGGCAGCGACGCTCGCCGTCCTCCACACAGACGCGACAGGAGCGCCGGTCGCGGGATCGATGATGTGATGATTGATCTTCCCGTCCTTTTCCCAGCGACGCGTGGTCGTGCTCGACGTCGCCAGGCCGCCGGAGGAGATCGCGACCAGCTGACCGTCACCGTTGAGACCGTCGCGGTGATCCTCGGTCACATAAATCCGCCAGCCATCCTCCGGAGCCGCGCCAGCGGTGGCGATATCACCCCCCAGGCTGACCAGACTGCCCACCCCCGTCGCCTCGTAGGAGGCGTCCGCCGCGCGATCGGCCGCCCACGCTTTCGCGGTAGCGCCCAGATCCAGGCGCACGCCCCTGGGAATACGAATCGCGGCGGCCTTTCGGTCGATCTCGACCGCCTTCCATCCCGGCGTGATCTGCGCTCGGATCTCCGGCGCTGCTGCTCGCTCGCTCCGATCTGCCGGCTTCTGCAGAAGCGCCCAGTCTCGGTCATAGCCGGCGAGCACCAGGGCGTTACCAACCGTCGGGTCGACATCGCCGCCGGTCAGCTCGGCAGCGCGCAGCGCGACGAGCAGCGCTTCGATCAGCAGCGGACCGACCGGTATGAATCGCCCCGCGCCTGCGTTCACAGCCTGCAGATCCGAGTCCTCCCGAAAGCGGCTGCACGTACGGTCAACCTCTTCTAGCTCTCGCTCGACGATCGCTCGTGCCCGTCCCAGCGCGCTGGGATCGGTGACCCGCAGCACCACGCTGCTGCCAAGCGCCTCCCACCTGCTCTCCCCGCACGTGCTCCGGGCGAGGGTCATCGCAAATTCCTCACGATCCCCCGGACACAACCGGGGCGGAGCCCGCTTCGGAGGCCGGACTCGATTCCGAAGCCGAGCTGGTGGAGGCCGGTGTTTCCGTGGTCGTGGTGTCTTGCGCTGGCGTGGTCTGTTCGGTCGTGGTCGCCTGGGGTTCCGGCGTGGAAGCGGCCTGCGTTTCCCCCGAAGCCTGTGCCGGGGTGGAGGATGTCGCCGTGGGCGCCTGCGCGGGCGCTTGCAGGGCTTTCGCGGTACTCGCCTTGTGAGCATTCCTCGCGTGGTGGTGCGAGTGGGAGGCCTTCCCGCTTGTGCCGGACGTTGTACTAGGGCGCGTCTTGCCAGGGAAGGCTTGTGCAGCAACCTCTGTGAGCACTCCTGTAAGAGTCACAGCGCCGGCGAGCAGCCAGCGGTTACAGCGCTCCAGCCGGCGCAGCGCGGCGTCTCGGGAGCGACTCGAATTCAACTTATTCATGTGAGCATCTTCGAGGACTTTGTCTTCTGCCCACTAAAGAGCCGGTTAGAGAGTTCTTATCTCGTTTCCCTGCTGATCCCCTTTGCCCTTTATTGTCGAGCGATGATTCTCCTGATCGAGGACGAGCCCGGGATCGTCGACTTCGTAAAGCGCGGCCTCGCCGCCGAGGGGTTTGCGGTGGAAGCCGCCCTCGATGGGACCGAGGGCGAGCGGCGTGCGCTTTCAGAGAGCTTCGATCTGATCATCCTCGACCTGATGCTGCCCGGCCGCGACGGCCTGCAGATCCTCGGCTCGCTGCGCCAAGCCAACATGACGGTGCCCGTGATCGTGCTCACCGCGCGAGGAGAGATCGAGGATCGTGTGGGCGGTCTCGACGCGGGCGCGGTCGACTACCTGGTCAAGCCCTTCTCACTGGCCGAGCTGGCTGCCAGGATTCGCGCCCAATTGCGGCTTGCCGCGCAGGCTCCCGCAACAACGCTTCACGCGGGCGACATCGAGGTCAGCCTGCTCACCCGTGAAGTTCACCGCGCCGGAAAGCTGGTGCGACTGTCGAGCACCGAGCTCGAGCTGCTGGTCTATCTCATGCGCCACCGCGGTCAGGTCCTTTCGCGCGAGGAGATCCTGTCCACGGTATGGGGCTACCGGCACGACCCGCAGACAAACGTCGTGGACGTCTACATCGGGTATCTAAGGCGCAAGCTGGGCACCCCCGATGACCCCGCGCCGATCCTCACAGTCCGCTCCGTCGGCTATCGCCTGGACGATGCGGGCTAGACGCTCGAGATGGGGCGGGCTGCGCTGGCGGCTGACGGCCTGGGTCGCTGTGGTGATGCTGCTCTTCGCCGCGGTCATCTTCGTCGCCGTCTACCGCGGCACGGCGGCGCAGATACGCCGCCAGATCGACCATGAGCTGGCGGGCGACGCGAGCGAGTTCTCCCACAACCTCGAGCTCCTGCGCAGCAACTCTCCCGACGCACTGACCACGGCCGCTCGCAATTATGTCCACGATCAGCCCTTCGGCGCCAGCTCCACGTTGCTGTTCGCGAACGTCCCGGGCGCGGGCACGAGCACCAACCAGCCCGAGCTCCTCGGCCAGGCCGCTCCAGACAAAGGCGAGACGCCCGCCGCGCAGGCCCAGGAGAACCGTGTGGCCGATCGGCTATTGAGCGCTCACGACGGCTACTCCACCCTGGACTATCCCGATGTCGGCGACCTGCGCCTGCTCAAGCGCCACATCAGCACCGGCGGACGGGCAGGCATCACGATCGGCGTGGGCGAGCCGCTGGCGGCGGCGCACCGGGCCCAGGACGGCGTCGCGCGCGCTTTCATCCTGCCCGGCGCGCTGGCGCTTGCCGCCGCGCTGCTCGCGTCCTATCTGATCGGCGCCAGGGTGTCGCGGCCGCTGCGGAGGATGGCCGCGATCGCCGCCCGGGTCGACGCGGGCGAGCTCGAGCCGCGCATCCACCAGGCGAGCGGCTCCGCGGACGAGGTGCGAGTGCTCGCCGACGCCTTCAACCACATGCTCGACCGGCTCTCCGCGGCGTTCGCCGGCCAGCGCGCATTCGTGGCCGACGCCTCTCACGAGCTGCGCACCCCGCTGACAGTCATCCGGGGTCAGCTCGAAGTGCTCAGCGCCCAGCCTCATCCACCGGCCGGGGAGGTGCGCCGCGTCGAGCGCCTCGTGCAAGCCGAGGTCTCCCGGATCACCCGGCTGGTCGATGACCTGATCCTGCTCGCCAAGTCCGAGGAGAGGCAGTTCCTGCGCGTCGAGCCGATCGACCTGCGGCCCTACATCCAAGACCTGTGGGACGGAATGAGCCTCACCGCCGAGCGCTGCTTCGAGCTTTCACTCCTCCCAGATGGCACGCTCCGAGCCGATCCAGATCGCCTCGCCCAAGCGCTGCGTAACCTCGCCCGCAACGCGATTGAGCACACCACCGCCCCGCAGGGCCTCGTCCGTCTGGATGTGGAGCTCCTGGCAAGCAACCGGCTGCGCTTCGTGGTGAGTGACAACGGTCCGGGCATTGCCCCCGATCAGCGCGAGCGCATCTTCGACCGTTTCCACCGCACGGACTCGGCGCGCGACCGGGCCTCGGGTGGCACCGGGCTTGGGCTGGCGATCGTCCGCGCCATCGTGCAGGCCCATGCCGGGCGCATCACCGCTGGGGACCGTCCCGAGGGCGGTGCGCAGATCGCGCTCGAGCTCCCGGGCTTCATGCCATCCTTCGCCAGTGCCCGCGCCACAGATAGAGCCTCCCGAGGAGCTGCGCAACCGTCGTAGAGCCAGCCGGCGAGCAACCCGCCGCCACCGCTACCAGGCCACCGGACTGATCACGCTGCTGATCCTGTCTGTGAGCGTCGTCCTGCTGGGCGATATCTGGGGTATCCAATCTGGAAACGCTCCCAGCCAGTCCCATAGCGCGGCGGGCCATACGCCCTCCGCCCATGGGGCGAGCGATCTCCTGGCCCGGGCGCGGGATAAGCTAAGCGCGAGCCGGACCGGCCGTGGGGGAGCGGGCGGGGAGCGGGTGGGAGCCGGTACCGCGGCGGTGCCGATCCTCATGTACCACGTGATCGCCGCGCCTCCCGCGGGCGCGCCGTTCCCAGGGCTGTACGTGACACCGAGCGAGTTCGCCGCACAGATGCAGGCGCTGAAGAACGCTGGCTGGCACGCCGTCACCCTCGATGAGGTGCAGGCCTACTGGCGCAGCGGCGCATCGCTTCCAGCGGGCAAACCGATCGTGCTCAGCTTCGATAACGGCTACCAGTCGCAATACACGCAGGCGCTGCCCGTCCTGCAACGGCTCGGTTGGGCCGGTGTTGAGAACATCCAGCTATCCGGCTTGCCGCCATCACAGGGCGGATTCGGCCAAGGGCAGATCCGTGGCCTGATCGCCGCAGGCTGGGAGCTCGATACGCAGGGCATCAGTCACGCCGATCTGATCACCTTGGACGCCCAGCAGCTGCACTACCAGGTGGCGGTCGCGCGCCAGATCCTGCAGCAGCGCTACCACGTACCGGTCAACTGGTTCTGCTACCCGTCCGGGCACTATGACGCGACCGTCATCGCCGCGGTCAAGGCCGCGGGCTACGCCGGTTCGACCACTGTCATCCCCGGCTGGGCGCATCCCGGAGACGACCCCAACCGCCTGCACCGCCTGCGAGTGCTGGGCGGCACCTCGCCCGCGGCGCTGCTGGCGCAAATCGCAAGCAGTCGCGAAGATCCCCAGGCGCCTGCCTCCTACAACGGTGCCTGATCTTCAGAGACAAGCACCTCGGGGTGAGCTTCGGTGATCACGTGCCTGCGCAACGCCGCCTCTGAGACCTTGCGGGGCGAGCGTGACAGGAAGCGATAGACGATCAGACCGTTCACGTCATAGCGACTGCTCAGATGAAAGCCGGGCGCCGGCGGACTGCCCGCAGAGGCTCGCAGTGGCGCATAACCGGTCTCGTCGATCTCGCTTACCGTCACCGCTCCCCCACGGGCGAGGTTGTGCAGCGGCGGCAGGTAGTACTCGAGCGGCGCCGCCCCGAGCTCCACGGTCGTGATCACGCGTTCGTTCGCGGGGGTCCCTCGCAAGACCTTGGCGACGCCGCGCCAGTCACCGCGTTGCAGGCGCGGGCTGAGATTCACATCGACGGACATCGCGAGGAAGGCGAGCGCTACGACGCCTGCGAGCGCGGCGCCCACACGGCCCGTGCGCTGCGCGGCGATGACGAGCGCAAGCAGGGCGGTGAGCGGGATCATCGCGGCAACGAGGTTGCGCGGGGCTAGATAGTCCAGACCGAAGATGAGGAGCACGACGGGGATGAGCACGCCACAGGCGCTGAGCACCAGCACGATCAGTGCCTGGCGCTCCTCGAGGCGAGTGAGGCCTCGCCATAGCCCAAAGAAAAGACCGCCGAGGACCGGCAGGGCGATGAGCAACTCCACGCCGTGGCCAAGCGGAGCGCCGGACTCGCCCGTCAGGTAGTACTGAGGAATCGCTTCCAGGCGTTCGCCGAGCGGCCAGCGGCCGATCCACTGTGTGCCGCGGCCGCCCTGGGCAGAGATCAGAGGGAGCAGCGCCACGCCCACAGCACCCACTGCCGCCACCGCTGCCAGCGTCAGGCGCCTGTGCGCGCGATGCCCCAGCACGAGCCACAGGCACATCGGCACCAGCAGGAACACCGCGAAGTAGTGAGTGAGCAGCGCCAGCGCGCCACTCACCGCGAACGCGGTCAGTGCTCCCGGCGTGGGCTCGCGCAGCGCGCGCAAGAAGCACAGGATCGCCAGCCCCGCCATCAGGGTGTAGAGGCCATATGCGCGAGCCTCCTGGGAGTACCACACAAACAGCGGGTTGACCGCGATCAGGGCCGCCGTCGCAAACGCGGCGCGGCGACCGGCTAGTTCGCGGCCTATTCCCCAACCCACCACGACGCTCGCCACCCCCGCGAGCGCCGAGAGAGAACGCAGCGCGATCGCGCCGGTACCGAACACGCGCGAGACGGCCCACTCGAGCAGATACCACAGCGGCGGTGAGTTTTCGGTGTGAGCGACCGCGCTCAGCGTCGCCGTGAGGCTCGGGTGGAGAGTGTGTACGGGGGTGAACGCCTCGTCGTACCACAGGCTCTGGCGCCCGAGCGTCGAAAACCGCAGCGCCGCGGCCAAGACCACGAGCCCCGCGAGCGCCCACCACGCTCCCAGCGCGTGACCGCGCAGGGCAGCGGCACGAGTTACACCGGCAGGCGAGGGGATCGCCGCACTCACTGGCCTGTTTCCGGCACTGTGCCTTCGGGGCTTTCCGCGCCCGCCTCGGCCGGGCCACAGAGCCCGGCGCTCTTGGCCTCACCGAAGCAGCCATAGCGTGAGTGGCGGAGGTCTTCGGCCTTCGGCGGCAAATACCAGCCGCCGCGCGCTGCGCGCCGTGAATGGATGACCGGGCCCGTCATCTGTAGGCAGAGCTGGATCCGTTCTTTCGGCGGTCCCGGGACGGTGTTGCCGCAGACGACCTCCGTGGTCGTGTGGCCACGCTGATCCTGTTCGGCGGACAGGTTCTTGTAGTTGTGGCCCGTGTACTCGCGCCACGTGCGCAGGTCGGCCACGAGGCGATGGTTGGTGTGCGTCTGCAGCACCACGTCGTTGACCGTGGCCACGGCGAGCAGCAGGCCGGCGAGCAGCAGCAAGGTCGTCTCGACCAGTCGCATCCGGCCGGTCCCGCGCGCCTCCACATCCCGTGGGCGCAGCCACGCAGGCAGCCGGCCGAAGGCGCGGGTGGGTGCCGTGGCCCCGTTCATGAAACCGGGGCGAACAGGGGCGTCGTTTGATGGGCTATGAACAGCGCCTGCACCGCGAGCGTGGCGACGAGCAGGCGGCGGTCGCGCGCGATCACCGCCAGCGGCAGCGGCCAGAGGATGTACCAGGCGAGCAGCCAGGTGCTGGTGACGGAGATCGCAAGCAGCGCCCAGCCGGAAGCGGCGACCCAGTCATAGCCGCGCCAGGTGCGCCACATCAGGTGCAGCACGATCACCACCAGCGCGCCCTTGAGCAGGTCGTGATCGACCGGGAACACGCCTGGCTTGCCGACGAGATGGGCGATCTCGGTGGGGAAGCTGTCGGTCGAGACAAACGCCGCGTCGCGGTTGAGCGCGGCGACGATGTTGATCCCGTCGACGCCGAAGGCCAGCAGGCCGATCAGCAGGCCGAGGACCAGCGCGGCGACCGCGCCGAAGATCTGCGCGCGACTGCGCCGGGCGAGGATCATGAACGGCAACAGTGCCGCGACGGTGGCCTTGACGAGCGCCCCGGCGACGACCGCGGCAGCCGCCGGCGCGTCGCGACCGGCGAACGTGAGGCTGACGGCGACCATCATCGCCAGCAGCATGATCAGGTCGTTGTGCGCGCCACCCAGGCAATAGATCACGTACAGCGGATTGGCGCCGACGAACAGGATCGCCTTGACCGGATCGATCTCGCGCAGACGCGCGCAGCGCCAGGTAAGCGCCAGCGTGCCGGCGCTGGACAGCAGCGCGAGGAGCTTCATGCTCCATAGCGCGCCCGTCACGCCGAGCAGGCCGAAGGGGTAGGAGATCAGCGTGTACAGCGGGCCGTACGCCGTATCGACTTTCTTCCAATCCTGCCCGACGTAGTGGTAGATCGGATCATGCGTAATCGAGATCGGCCCGTGTGTGTAGGGGTTCAGGCCGTGCTCGACGCCCATGCGGGCGTAGGCGATGTAGCTGAAGACGTCGGTCGACAGCAGGATCGGGCCAGCGAATACGATCGCGTGGAGCACGGCGATCAGCGCAATCGCCCAGCGTTTGGAGATGCCTCGCGCCAGCCCCAGCAGGCCTGCATAGCCAGCCGAGAAGGCCAGCACCGCGATCAGGAAGACGCGGAATCCGAGGCGCTCGCCGAGACCCTGCAGCCAGCCCGCGATCTCCGGCGACTTGGGGATCAGCGGTGAATGTCCTACAGCGCCGTCGAGGACGATCTCGGCGGTGGCCGCCACGAGCACAAGCGCGCAAAGGAGGATCACTGCCCGCACCCAGCGGGCCGCGTCCGGGCGATCACCCAGACGCTCGACGGATGTGCGAACCCCTCCGCTCTTGCCGAGACGACCTACGGCGTCAGCTCCTAC